>Ga0126381_100000496_pt1 | contig 43389 bp, 38 predicted proteins | sample PanSoiMetPlot_28_FD_96465 | JGI IMG/M metagenome (GOLD analysis project Ga0126381, IMG submission 96465) | Tropical forest soil microbial communities from Panama - MetaG Plot_28 | ecosystem: Environmental > Terrestrial > Soil > Tropical forest > Bulk soil | place: Panama | collected 2016-02-17 | reverse complement strand
TGGAACCTGCCGCGCAGCCCGGTCTCGTAGGTCGTCGCCACGACCTGCTGCAGACTCGGCTGACCCGGCGGGTCGGGGGTGAGGAAAAAGTCGAGGCTGCACGGTCTCGTCGGGATGGAACAGGCGATCTCGCCCGGCGTCGGGGCGCGATTGGCTTGCGCGAAATTGAAATACCCGGTGACATTCGGCGTGATCTTGTAGGTCGCGCCAGCCGACGGGTTGAACCGGGTGAACCGTTCGGAGAAGTTGAGCGCGCTGCCAATCTTGTCGACTGAAGTGACGAGAGCCAGGTTGTAGCGGCCGCCCACAGTCACCGCGAACTCGGGCGTCACGTTAAAGGTGTCGCTCGCGTAAAAGCCGTAATAGTTGTTCGTGGTCTCGATACTGACCGGCGTCAGCGCGCCGTCGGGCTGGTCGATGATGGTGCCCACACCCGATACTCTCAGTGTGGTGGGGTCGATGATGCCGAGCTCGTTGATCGAGTTGAATTTGACGTCGGCGTGATCGAGGCTGGCGCCGAAGACGAGGTGGTTGGCGCGGTCGAACAAAGGCTGGGTCCACGTGCCCTGCACGGCACCGCCCAAGCCCTGCGAGTTGATCGAGCTCCTGTCGACCTCGCCCGGTATCCCGCCGCCCAGCACGCTCGACGGCACTTGCACGCCGGTCGTGTCGATCAGCGGCGTTGTCGTGTCGCCAAAGCAGAGCAGCGTCGGATCCTCGCAGAGCTGCGCGTTGGTGGTGTTGCCGTTGACGACCTGCCGGGTGGCGCCGCGGTAGTAGAAATTGGCCTGAAACGACAGCGCGTCGCTGACGTTGTAGTTGGCGTTCAGCACCGGCATCAGCAGCGTGTTGTGGAAACTCTGCGGCGAGGTGAACACCGCGCCGTGGTCGATGTCGGCCAGCTGGATCGGCGTCGGCCCGATGCCGCTGAGAGTGTTGTTGGCGCCGGTGAAGCTCAGATGCAGGCTGCCGTGCTCGCTCTCGGCGCCGATATCGCCGTAGAGCTGGCGGACATGCGACGGCGAGAGTAGGCGGTAGCCCTCCGAGTTGTAGAGGTTGCCGCCCATATAGATGCCGATATTGCCGGACTGCTGGCCGAATTGCACTGTGGCTTGGTTTTGGCCGAACGAGCCGCCCGCGAAATCGCCTTGGAAACCGTGAAAATTGAAGCCGTTCTTCGTCCCGATCACGAACGCGCCGCCGAGGGCGTTGAGTCCATAGATCGGGTTCGTTGGGATGATGCTCGTATTATCGATCGCGAAGTTGGGGATGAGATCCCAATTGATATTGTCGCCGAAGGGTTCGTTGAGCCGGACGCCATTCTGATAGACCGCGATGCCGATGGGTGTGCCTGCGATCGGCGAGCCCTCGAAGCCGCGATAGAGCACGTCCGGCTGAAACGGGTTTCCCTGATTCTCCTCGATATTGACGCTGCCGACCCGCTGGTTGAGTTGCGTGGTGAAGGACGTCGGCCCCTGCGTCGTGATCTCCGGCGCCGGCAGGCTCTGCGCGTTTGACGGCACCTTGTCGCGGTCGATGCCCAGACCCGGGAGCGGGCTGGGAGCGACGACCTCGACCGACGGCAACGTGACGGGCGCCTGCGCCGCCGCAGCAGCGGGCAGCAGAACCAAAGCGACCGCTGTCGTCGGCAACATACTCTTCGCGCTCGGCATTTCCCCCAATGGCATGGTTTTTTGACAGAGACGCTATTAAGCCCAAAAGTGCAGCGGAGCGCTTTCCCGATCTGACGACCAGGTTTTCCCGATCAGGTCGGGAAGATTTCCCACGACGGTTGGGGAACCCGCATGGCATGCTGCGGCGGTCTGAGTTTCTTCGGCGGGCGCATGTCGCTGCGGTTACGTTTGATCGGCCTCGTTTGCCTCGTGCTGCTGATCAGCCTCGCCCTCGGCGGCGCGATTGCCTACTCCATCGCCTCGCGCTCGGTGCGCACCGAGATGCGGGCAGCGCTGCTGGTCGGCCGGCACACCATCGAAAATGGGGTCGAGCGGATGCAGACCGCTGGGGAGCCCTGGCCCGACCTCAACGATCTGGTCGCATCCTACGAGGGCAATCGCCATCTTCGGGTCCGGCTTGTCGGGGCGGCGGCAGCGACTGCCGCGCCTGCGGTCGAGAAAGCGGCGCTGGGCAGGGTGCCGACGTGGTTCGCGCGCTCTCTCGGGGTTGCACCTGAGCGCGCGCAAATTCCTGTCGCGGTCGGCGGCCGCGATTATGGGACGATCATCGTCGAGACCGATCCGTACAATGAGACCCTAGAGGTTTGGAACGAGTTCGCCGATACCCTTCTGACATTGGCCGTGTTTTGCGGCCTGATCATCATCCTGATCTACGTCTTTATTGGCCGCACCTTGCGGCCGGTTGATCGGCTGGCGGGTGCGCTCGAAGAGATCGGCGACGGCCGCTATCGGACCCGGATCGGCGGCCGTCTGCCATTGGAGCTGTCGCGTTTGCGCGACAGCTTCAACCGAATGGCGGCGCGCCTTGCGGCGAGCGATGCGGAGAACCGGCGCCTCAATGAGCAGCTGCTCAACTTGCAGGAACAGGAACGGGCGGAGCTTGCCCGTGATCTCCATGACGAGGTTAGCCCCTATCTGTTCGCGATCAACGTGGACACCGCGGCGGCATCGCGGCTCCTCGAGGAGAACCGGCCGACAGAGGCCGGAGACCATATTCGGTCCATTGCCGATGCGGTCCGCCAAATGCAGCGGCAGGTCAGGCAGATGCTGGGACGGCTGCGCCCGATCGGACTGGCGGAATTCGGCTTGATGGACGCGATTGAGAACCTTGTCACGTTTTGGCGGCGCCGGCGGCCGGAGATCCACTACGAAGTCGCCGTGTCGGCAGAATGCGAAGACCTCAAAAACCTCATCGGCACGACGATCTGTCGCATTGTGCAGGAGGCGGTCAGTAACGCAGTGCGCCACGCCGAACCCAAACTCGTCACGATCTCGGTCGAGCGCAGCAGCGCTTTCGAGAGAGAGTGCGATGAGATCACGGTCACGATTGGCGATGACGGCCGCGGCATGCGGGAACCGGGTCGGCTCGGCTATGGCCTCATCGGCATCAAAGAGCGAGTGGGCGCCCTCGGCGGCCGTTTGAACTTTGCGAACCCATCCGGAGGAGGCTTCAGATTGGTGGCCGTGCTGCCACTGGCATTGCCCACCCCTCTCCAGCTGGTCGAACCGTGAGGGCGCTCATTGTCGATGACCATCCGATCGTGCGCGCGGGATTGCGGCGATTGCTCGCCGCAATCCCGGAGATTGAGGTTTGCGAGGCGGCCAGCGGCAAAGAGGCATTGAGCATTTTCAGAGCGCGCCGTCCCGACTTGGTCGTGCTCGATCTGAACCTGCCGGGGCTTGGCGGTATCGAGGTAATCGCGCGTCTAAAGCTAGCAGATCCCGGGGTACATATTCTGGTTCTCAGCATGCATGGCGATCCCCTGCATGCGACGCGCGCCCTCGAGGCCGGGGCGGCCGGGTATATCAGCAAGAACGCGGCGCCCGAGGAGATATTGGAAGCCGTCAGACGGATCGCTGCCGGCCACACCTATATCGAACGCGAGCTTGCCGAAGAGTTGGCGTTCACGAGCATCCGCACACCGGCACAACCGCTGACGAAGCTGTCCGCTCGTGAGCTGGATCTGCTCCGCCTCTTGGCCGAAGGACGCACGCTATCGCAAATCGCCGATACGCTCGGCATCAGCTACAAAACCGCCGCGAACAATTGCAGCCAGCTGCGAGCCAGGCTCGGCGCGACCAGCATGGCGGAAATAATCCGCGCCGCGATACAATTGGGCCTTATGCCCCCATCCTAGAAGCTCCATCCGACCGAATGAAATCGTCGTTCCCGCGAAAGCGGGGACCCAGCCAGTGATGAGCGGGGATCTGGACCCCCGCTTCTGCGGGGGTGACGAAAAGGCGTTTCATTGACCGGGTCGTGCTCTAAACCTTCGGCCCGCTTGCGCTGGCATCGGCTGCGCGGGCTTGACCGGTCGCATTGCGCCGGCCGGATGAAGCCATGGCGGAAGAGGCATCTCCTCGATTATGATGTCGCGGCGTCCTGCCCCGTGCCTCATGAAATGACCGCAGACCGTCTCGCCACGATCCTCTCTGTTGATGTGGTCGGTTACTCGCATATTCTGGAGCCGCGGGACGAGGGCTCGCTTATTCTCGCCGCCACCCGGCGTCTCGCCGTTGATGGAGAAAGCTACCCCGGCCTGATAAGAGCCGGCGGTGAAGGGATGCTCGAGCGGCTGAATTCCCATCGCCGTCAGCTTGTCGACCGGAAGTTCGCAGAACATCACGGTCGCGTCGTGAAGACCGCAGCAGACGGCATCCTCGTCGAGTTCGCCGAGCCGGTCGACGGAGTGCGCTGCGCCGTCGAAATCCAGCGGGGTATGGCCGAGCGCAACGCCGGCACAGCAGCAGATAAGCGTATCATCTTCCGCATCGGTATCGATCTCGGCGACCCAAGCATCGATGTGAACCGCCCTCACGATGCCGGCATGGGGGCGGTGGCGCGATTGGAGGGGCTGGCAGAGCCGGGAGGCGTTTGCATCTCTGGCGCGGTTCGCGAGATTATTCGCGGCAAATTGCCTTACCCCTTCGAGGATATTGGAGAACGGACCCTCAAGAATGGGGTGTCGGTTCACGCCTACGCAATAGGCCCGGACGCCGTGGCATCGACACGGGATGTGGGGGAGCGGCTGCGGCCCATCTTGCTGCCGCGCGGTAAAACCCTAAGGGGCGCGACGATCGCCGCCAGCATTGTCGCGACGACAGGTGTGTGGATCGCGGCGGGGTGGGTGTGGTTCGCCGGCAACCCGGCTCCGGCGCCCGCCGAAATGCGTGTGGCCACCGGACCGCAAGCTCCACCTGCGGCAGACATCGCCGCCGGCGCTGATGCTCAAAAGCCTTCGGAGCCGCCTTCGTCTGAACCGTCTTTGTCGATCATCGTCCTCCCCTTTGCGAACCGATCGAGCGATCTGGGGCAGGAATATTTCGCCGACGGAATCACCGAAGACCTGACTGTGCTTCTGTCGCGAATCCCCGGAAGTGTAGTAATCGCTCGCAATACCGCCTTTGCCTACAAAGACAAGTCGGCGGACGTGCAGCAGATCGGCCGTGAGCTCGACGTCCGGTACGTCCTCGAAGGCAGTGTGCGGCGAGCAAGGGAGCAAGTTCGGCTGAATGTGCTGCTGATCGACACCGAAACCGGAAAGCGCCCATGGGGCGAGCAGTTCGACACCGACCGCGCTAGTCTCGCTGATACTCAGAACGAAATTATCGGCCGTCTGGCGCACACACTCGATCGGGAACGCGGGAGAATATCGCCTCCTCGATCCGGGCTCCATGAGATCGATCCCGATGCACACGATTTGATCATGCGCGGGCGAGCATGGTCTTACCGGCCGTATTCCGCGCAGACTTGGCAGGAGGCACAGACGGCCTTCGAACAGGCACTGGAGATCGATCCCCGTTCGGTTGAAGCGAGGGTCGACCTCGCAAGCGTGCTCGGCGGCAGATTAGCCGATGGCTGGAGCAACTCGCGTCAGCAGGACCCGGCGCGCGCCGAGCTGCTGCTCCGAGAAGCCCTCGAGCGCGATGCGAACCGTTCCACGGCTCATTTTGCAATGGGGGTGCTGCGCCGAATGCAAAACCGATTGCCCGAAGCGCCGGCTGAGTTCGAGACCGCGATAGCGCTAAACCGGAACGATGCGCGGGCGTTCTACCAGCTCGGCGTAACGCTGATGTTTCTCGGCCGCCCCGAGGAGGGAATTCCACACCTCAAAAGGGCGATCCGGCTCGATCCCAACGATCCGGATATGACGCCGCTCTATTGGGCGTTAGGGACTTGCCATCTCCTCCTGGGTCAAGCGGACGAGGCAATCGACGCTCTGGGCAAGGCGCGCGCTGCGAATTCTCGGGTCTGGTATCCCTATCTCTATTTGGCAGGCGCGTTCGGCTTCAAAGGCGATATCGAGACGGCAAAGGACGCTCTGGCGCAGTCGCTCAAACTCAAACCTGAGATCAACTCGCTGGCGCGGATGCGCGCCTACAACGCCTGGATCAACAACCCCCAACATTGGACGCTTCAGGAGGAAACGCTGAATGTCGGGTTACGCCGGGCCGGCTTATCCGACGAATAAGCTCAGTATGCGCCTCCTCACTGAGTCTGCGCCTTCACTCTGAGACGAGACTCATCCTTATTTGCCCCCGCTCCTCGCGCAGCCTTGCGCCTCTCCCGCCGCGCTTTCGATCCCGCCCAGCAGGTGCAATCGGAATAGCGGCTCGGCGTAAGATTCCGCCGTGTGGCCCATAGCGGTGTACCAGCTGCGGCCGGAGCCGATCGTTTGACACCACGCAATCGGGTGGTCGGCGCCCATTGCTCCGCCCGAATAGCTGGCCTCATCGACTGTGGCCAAGACATGGACGGCGCTGCGCGGGTTGGTGCGAAAATTATACCACTCGTCGGTGCGTTCCCACTTTGCGGGCAAGCTTTTCGTCGAAGGATGCCCGGCGTCCCCGATGCGGATCGTCGCGCGCTGGATCTGCGGGTGGCTGGCGAACCATGTGCCGACGAGCCGCCCGTACCACGGCCAATGATATTCGGTGTCGCTTGCCGAATGGATGCCGACGAAGCCGCCGCCCGACGCGATGTAGCGTTCGAATGCGGCCTTCTGGCTCGGATTCAATATTTCTCCAGTCGTGTTGAGGAACACGACGGCCCGGTATCGCGCCAGACCCGCATCGGTGAAATACGCCGCGTCCTCGGTGCCGTCGACCGCAAACCCGTGCTCGGCACCGAGCGCGGCGACAGCGGCGATCCCTTGCGCGATAGAATCGTGGCGGAAGCCGACCGTCTTGGAGAACACTAAAACGGTGAAGCGGGGATCCGCCAATTCCGCTGCCGTGCCGTGGTCGATCGGCATTGCGAGCATCACCGAGACAATGACCGGCTGTCGCAGCCAGCCGCGTCGCGGCGACAGGCCTGGGCCCCGCGGCTGTCGGTTGACAGCGCTCGGTCGTAACCTTAATTTTCGCGCGGCAAGAATGGAACCAAAGGAAATGGCCATGAAGTGGAAGACGCCGGTCATCATCGAAATTGCCGTCGGGCTGGAGATCAACGCCTACGCCTGCGCCGAGGTCAAGTAAGCTTCTGGCCTTCGGACGCCCGCGGATCGGGCGGGGCCGCCGATGCTTGATGTGGTTGTCCTGGGATCTGCCGCGGGCGGGGGTTTCCCACAGTGGAATTCCAACGCGCCGGCTTGCCGACGGGCGCGGGCGGGAGATGCGGGAGCGCCGTCGCGGACGCAAGCCTCGCTCGCCGTATCGGCGAACCGGCGCGATTGGTTTGTCCTCAACGCCTCCCCCGATTTGCGTCTGCAAATCGAAGCGGCGCCGGCATTGCACCCGCGGGAGGGCCTGCGTTCGTCGCCGATCTCCGGTGTCGTCCTCACCGGCGGGGATGTCGACGCGATTGCCGGGTTGTTGCATCTGCGTGAGAGGCACCGGTTCACCCTCTACGCGCCGGCTCGTGTTCTCGCGGTCATTGCCGCCAACCCGATCTTTCGCGTCCTTGCCCCGGATTGCGTGCAGCGTTGCGAACTGCCGCTCGACCCGCGGGTCGAACTGGCGGGGGCGGCGGGATCGTCGGGGCTCGCTGTCGTCGCCTTTGCCGTGCCCGCGAAAGTGCCGCTTTACTTCGAGACGGCCGGCGAGGAGCCGCTTCTCGGCGAGGAAGGCGACGCCATCGGCCTGGAGGTGATCGATCTGGGGACGGCGAGGTCGTTCTTTTTCATCCCCGGTTGTGCAGCGATGACCGACCATCTGCGGAAGCGGCTCGCCGGCGGCTCGCTGGTATTCTTCGATGGGACGTTGTGGCGGGACGACGAGATGATCCGGCTCGGCGTCGGCAGCAAGACAGGCCGGCGGATGGGGCATATGAGCATCAGCGGCGAGGACGGTACGATCGCGGCGTTTCGCGATCTCGCTGTGGGCCGCCGGATTTTTATTCACCTCAACAACTCGAACCCTGTGCTGCTCGACGACTCGCCGGAAAGGCGGCTCGCCGAGGAGGCGGGGTGGGAGATCGCCTATGACGGAATGGAGGTGAGGCTGTGACTGCCGCCTTGCTCTCCGGTGAAGAGCTCGAACGCGCACTGCGCGAGATCGGCGAGGAGCGCTATCACCATCGACACCCATTTCATCACCTGATGCGGGACGGCAAGCTCAATCGCGGTCAGGTGCAGGCCTGGGCGCTCAACCGCTATTATTATCAGGCCCGCATCCCGGCAAAGGACGCCTATCTGGTGGCGCGCCTGCCGACGCCGGCACTGCGCCGCGAATGGCGCCGCCGCATCATTGACCATGACGGCGAGAGCGAAGACACCGGCGGTATCGCGCGATGGCTCAAATTGACCGACGGACTTGGGCTCGACCGCGGTTACGTGATCTCGACCAAGGGGCTGTTGCCGGCCACCCGCTTTGCGGTCGACGCCTATGTCAATTTCGTGCGCGACCGCTCGCTGCTCGAGGCGGTCGCTTCTTGCCTCACCGAGATGTTCTCGCCCGAAATTATCGCCGAGCGGGTCGAGGGCCTCTTGCGGAACTACGATTTCATCAGCCGCGATACGCTGGCGTACTTCACGCCGCGGCTCACGCAGGCGCCGACCGATGTCGCCTTCGCACTCGCCTACGTAAAAGACCGCGCCGACACGCCTGAGAAACAGGCGCTCGTGCTCGACACGCTGCGGTTCAAATGCGACGTGCTGTGGGCGCAGCTCGACGCGCTCTACTTCGCGTATGTTGAACCGGGTCTGATCCCGCCCGGCGCCTTCGTTCCCGCATGATGACTGATAAAAGAGGCGGGGCGGCCCGTTCCGTCGTGGAGGGCGCTTGCGTCCTGCGATTTGCGCCGCATGCCAGATTCCGCTTTGACGAGGTGCGGCGGGCTTGGGTCGTGCTCGCACCCGAGCGGCTGCTGTTGCCGGATGAGCAGGCTGTCGAAATCCTGCAGTTGATCGACGGCGAGCGCACTGTCGACATCGTTATCGACAAGCTCGCGCAGCGGTACGAGGCGCCGCGCGAGATCATTGCTGCGGATGTGCTGAAAATGCTGCAAGACCTGCTCGATAAACGGGTGCTGCGATTGTGAAGGAGGTTGAGCCGCCTCTGGCGCTGCTCGCGGAGCTGACGCACCGTTGCCCGCTGCGCTGCCCCTATTGCTCGAACCCGCTCGAACTGGCGCGAGCGAGCGCCGAGCTCGACACGGCGAGCTGGAAGCGCGTCCTAGGCGAAGCCGCGGCGATGGGTGTCTTGCAAGTGCACTTCTCCGGCGGCGAGCCGCTCGTCCGCCGCGATCTCCGCGATCTCGTGCGCCATGCCACGGAAGCCGGGCTTTACGGCAACCTGATCACTTCAGGCATTCGGCTCGATGCGGCTCGATTGGCGGAGCTGGTCGAGGCGGGGCTCGAGCATGTACAGCTCAGCATCCAGGACAGTGATATGGCAAATGGCGACCGGATCGCCGGTCTCGCCGGCGCACAGGAGGTCAAACGCCGGGTGGCGCGGCGCGTTCGCGAGGCCGGGCTGCCGTTGACGGTTAACGCCGTAGTGCACCGGCAAAACCTCGACCGCCTCGACGAGATCATCCATCTCGCCGTGGCGCTCGGGGCCGACCGGCTCGAAGTCGCCCACGTCCAATATTACGGCTGGGCGCTGCGCAACCGTACCGCGCTCCTGCCGAGCCGAGACCAGCTTGATGCCGCGACCGCAACGGTCGAAACCGCTCGCGCCCGGCTCGCCGGCGTCATGGTCATCGACTATGTCGTGCCCGATTATTACGCGCATCGGCCAAAGGCTTGCATGGGCGGTTGGGGCCGGCGGTTTCTCAACATAAGCCCGGCGGGCAAGGTATTGCCGTGCCATGCGGCAGAGACATTGCCCGGACTCGATTTCCCGAGCGTCACAGAGGCGAGCCTTTCGGAGATCTGGTATTGTTCGGCGGCATTTCGGCGGTTCCGCGGCACCGCCTGGATGCCAGAGCCTTGCCGCTCCTGTGACCGCCGTGAGATCGATTGGGGCGGCTGCCGTTGCCAGGCGTTCGCACTGACCGGCGATGCCGCGCGCACCGACCCGGCCTGCGCGCTCTCGCCCGATCATGCTGTCCTCGGCGGCGCCATAGCCGATGCGCGCGCTGCCGCCCCCGGCCTTAGTTATCGCCAGCATTCCGCGGCCGCGCTGTCGCCCGCCTGAGCCGTCGCTCGGAACCGGCTCCGGGAGATCCTGTTGGTGTGGATATCCGCAACCCGCACTTCCGGGAGAAATACAGGATCGGAAAGACGCTCGCAGCGGCGACAGCGCTTCTCTTTGCCGTGCACGTCCATGCCCAGACAAGCCAGCAAAACCCTAACGCGTCTCATCGCACCACATCCGGTCCGGCGGCGGGCTCGCCGACGAGCATGAGATCGCCAACCCTACGCACCCCTCTCCCCCACTGGGGAAGCGGGAAGGGTGAGGGAGCCGCTCGCGCCCGGTGCACGGTTTCATCCAGGGCGGGTTGGCCACACGGCGGTATGAAACTCGCAATTACTGCCGCTGTGGTTCGGTGGAAATCGGCTTTTAGCTGCCCTCGCGACGCCAAGCTGCGACCAAGCCGCCGACGATCAGCAGCAACGCCGCGATGCCGGGCAGCAGCGGCATTTCGCTGAAACCGGTCACCGCGTAGTCGCCGTTGGCGCGTAAGCCCATCCAGTTCCGCCCTGCCGCGGTCCGCTCGGACGCGACCCGGCGGATTTCCGGGATTGTGCCGGAACTGGCCCAGAAAATGCCGCCGCCTGTGGCGGCGACGATGGGAGCGAGCTTGTCGGGCGCCGTGCGGACATCGGCGAATTCGACCGGGTTTAGCGGGCCGGCGGCCGCAAGCGCCGTGCGCAAGCCGTCGGTCACGCGGTAAAACCCCATCTCGCTGATTGACAAGCCGCCGGAGCTTCGCCCGCCGCTCTCTGGCGTCAGCGTCAGGCTGCGGGTGGAGCCATCGGGCATCGTCACATTAACCGGACGGTCGTCCGGTTCGAGAGATTGCCGGGTGACGACAAGCCGGTCCCCTTCGACGATTGCGCGCAAATCGTTTTCCTCGAGGTCGGGCTCTTTCATCAGCCAGTAGGCGAGGCGGCGCAACAGTTCCGCCTGCGGCCCGCCGCCCTCGAAGCCGCGCGCCCAAAACCACATCTGGTCCGAGAGCAGCTGGGCCACCCGCCCCTGCCCGACGCGGTCGAGAACGAGCAGCGGCTCGCCGTGATCGCCCTTCATCACCGTTGCGCCGCGTCGAACATGCGAGTCCACCTGGCGGAACCAGCGCCCCCAACTGGGCTCGCCGCCTGGCGGCGCGGCCCCCGGGAGATCTTCGGTCACCGGATGGCGGCGGCCCACATCGGTGAGCTGGGGCTTGAAGCCTTCCTCGTATACATCCCCGGTCGGCTCGGCCGGCAATATCGTACCAAGGGGGCTGCGGGAGAGGCTCATCGGCGTGCCGGAACCCGGACCCGCCGCTTCGAGAAATGCGCCGCCCTTGCGGACATAGCGCGCGACGTTTTCGAGATAGGCCTGCGGGATGACCCCGCGGCGGCTATAGCGGTCGAAGATGATCAGGTCGAATTCGTCGAGCTTCACGTCGAACAGCTCGCGGATCGGGAAAGCGATCAACGACAGTTCGCGGATCGGCGTGCCGTCCTGCTTTTCGGGTGGCCGCAGTATCGTGAAGTGGACGAGATCGACCGAGGGGTCGGATTTGAGGATGTTGCGCCAAACGCGCTCGCCGGCATGCGGTTCGCCCGACACCAGCAGCACGCGCAAGCGGTCGCGCACACCGTTGACAACGACGACCGCGCGGTTGTTGTCGAGGGTCAGCTCCTGTGAGCCCGGCTCGACCGCGAGTTCGAGGATATTGGGCCCGCCATGGTCGATCGGCATGGTCATCGGGACGTCCCGGCCGACCGGAACGCCGACTTGCCGCAGCGGGCCGCCATCTTTCCGCAACGTCACCAGCGCCTGCCCGCCGTTTGCCTGCTGCTTTGCGGGCGAACCCTCGGGCAGATCCTCGACGCGGATCTTCAGCTGCAGATCCTTGCCGACCAGACCGAAGCTCGGCGCCTGTTCAACGACGAGCCTGCGATCGCCTTCGCCGGGGCGGCCGGAGAGAAGCACGTGCAGTGGCCCGGCGAGCGACTCGGCGGCTGTTTTCGCGTCGGCGGGGATGTCGTGCACTTGTCCGTCGGTGATCATGACTATCCCGGCCACCCGCTCGCGCGGGATATCCGACATTGCGCGGCTGAGGGCGGTGAACAGCCGTGTGCCGTCGTCGCCGGCCCCGGGCTGCGGTTTTCCCGCCCGAACCACCCGCACATCGAGATCGCGCTCGCGGCCGAGGCGATCGCTTAGCGCTGCGAGCGCCTGCTCTGTCGCGCGCTGGCGGTCGCCGATGCGCTGGCTCGGCGACTCGTCGACGACGATGATTGCGATGTCGCGCTGCGGCGAGCGCCTATCCTCGACCACCGAGGGATTCACGAGCGCGGCGAGCAGAATGAGGAGCGCGATGGCGCGCCACGGCAAGCCGCGCGCGCGGCGCAGTATTCCAAAGCCGGTGACGAACGCGCAAACCGTGGCGAGCGCCGCGATCGCCGACCACGGCAAAAGCGGCGCCGCGGCGAGCGTGTAGCCGCTGCCGATCATTGGCCAAGCCGCTCCAGGATGGCCGGTACATGCACTTGGTCCGACTTATAATTTCCGGTCAGCGCATACATCACCAGGTTGATCCCGAAGCGCATCGCCATTTCGCGTTGCGGCTCGCCTCCCGGGACCACGGCGAAAGCAGGGCGGCCCTGCCCGTCGACTGCCCACGCGCCGGCCCAGTCGTTGGCGCCGACAATGACACTGGAAACGCCGTCATTGACGCGGTCTTCGACGGGTTCGACCCACAGTGCTCCGACATTCCAACGGCCCGGGAAATCGTGCAGCAGATAGAAGGATTTGGTCAGCACGTGATCGGGCGGGATTGGCACCAGCGGCGGCATCTTGATGCCGGCCACGAGCCGGCGCAGGCGCTGTGCGGCGGCGGTGCCACCGCCGACCGGTCCCGGCGTCTGGTCATTGGCGTCGCGCGTGTCGAACAGAATTATGCCGCCGGTGTCGAGATAGCGGTTGATGCGCTCGACCGCCTTGGGCGAAGGCGGCGCCTGCGTCGAGACCACCGGCCAATAGAGCAGCGGGAAGAAAATCAGTTCGTCCTGCTCGAGATCGACGGCCAGCGGCTCGGCGGTTTCGACAGCGGTGCGCCGGTTCAATGTCGCGGTCAAACCGATGAGACCGGCGCGGCTCTCTGCGTCAACCTCTTGGTCGCCGGTGCGCACATAGGCGAGTCGCAGCTCCGATGTCGCGCGCGCGACGAACGCATCGTCGGCGCGCGCCGCCGGCGACATGCCGACCACCGTCAGCAGCGCCAGACCGGCGAGCCGCGCCGGCCGGCGCCGCAGCAGACCGCGCAGCGCATAGGCAATGACGAGATCGGTCAGCGCGATTAGCAGCGCGGCAGTGAGCAAGGGCGGGCGGAGGTCGACTTCGCGGCCCTTCGCGTAAGCTTCACGCAGAGTTTCGGGCGGAAGATTCTCGATCGGCTGCAGTTCGGCGATACCCGGCGAAAGATTAAGCGCGCGCCGGGCCTCCGCGGTGCCGTAAAAGCCGGGCGGATGGCGCGGCGAGACGGTCGTGCTCGCAATCTCCTTTCCGGGAATGGGACGCGCCGTCGAAGGAGGGCGGCCGAGCCGGCCGAACCCGTCAAGGGTCTCGACCGGCGCGAGAGCCGCATCCCCCGCTTCGCTGATGCCCTGGCTCATCGCCTCGATCCGCCGCAGCATTTCGACAAACAGGCCGGACAGAGCGAGGTTGGACCAGTTGGCGTTCGCCGTCGTATGGACCAGCACGATCCACCCCTGACCGCGCTTCTCGGCGGTCACCAGCGGCGTGCCGTCAGCGAGCCGGGCCCAGGTCTTGTTCGCGAGATCGAGATCGGGCTCGGCAAGCACCTGCCGCGACACCGTCACATCGGCCGGGACAGTCAGCCCGGCGAACGGGCTCTCGAGTGAAAACGGCGCGAGCTTGGCCGGCTGCTCCCAGGAGAGCGCGCCGCCGATTGCGCGTCCGCCGCCATGACGCAGCCGCACCGGCAGCAGCTGATCGCCCTGCTCGGCAAGGCGGGGTCCGGCGAAACGCAACAGCAGACCGCCGTTCTCGATCCATTTGCCGACCGCCGCTTCCTCGGCAGGAGAATCCGGACCGGTGTCGGCGAAAATCAACACGGCGAGCTCGCGTTTGAGAAGATCCGAGACGCTACCGTGGCGAATTTCGCTGAACGGCGCGAGCGCCCGCTCAATGTAATAATTCTCGCCCAGCAGGGGTTGTCCTTTCGTATTCGCAGCAGCGGCAATACCAACCGGGCGCCGCCGCCACCGCTCGTCGATAAGCAATACCGAACCGGCGGACTGATCGGCTTCGACTTCGATACGAGAAACCCGGTTTCTGAGCTCGCTCGGCATCGCCAGCCGCACGGTTGCGGCCTTCGCCTCCGCCGCGATCGTGGCGGTTTGACGGGCGAGGATGCGGCCGTCGTCACCACTCGCCCGCACCTGATAGAGCCGCGGTGCGGATGTCGGAAGCGAGCGCAAAACGACCCCGAGATCCTGGGCATTGACGTCGCCGGAGGCAAGCAGCAGGGGCGGTCCCTCTGGCGGCGCGGTCAAATAGCGCAAGCTGCCCCGCCCGGCCAGATAGGCAGCAAGTGCGTCAGCCGCGCCGCCATCGCTGATCCCGTCGCTGAGCCAAATCGCGGAGTTTGCATCGGGCAGAGACAGTGCTTTGAGGCGGGCCAGGGCAGCTCGCCGGTCGACAGGCCAGGGCTTCGGCAACAGGGCGTCGACGGCAGCCCGGGCGTCCACCGCCCGGATCGGGGCCAACGCCGGCGGCGGCTCATCGGCGGCGGCGGGAGCGGTCGTGAGGAGCACGACTTGCCGGTCTTCACGGTCGGCTTGCGCCAAGAGGTCCGTCAGCGCCGTTTGCCGGGCCGGCCAGTCGCGCGCCGCCGCCCATCCGTCATCGATGACGAAGACGATCGGGCCGGACGAGGCGAGGCGCGCGTGCGGATTGAGCAGCGGATGCGCCACCGCGACGATCACCAGCCCCGCAAGCGTGACGCGCAGCAGAACGAGCCATAGCGGGGTTCTCGCGGGCGTCTCCTCGCGCGGGATCAAGCCCAGCAGCAGCCGGATTGCCGGGAACATGATGCGGCGCGGCGCGGGCGGCGTTACCCGCAGCAGCCACCAGATGATCGGCAGCCCGGCCAACGCGACGAGCAGCCATGGGGAGACAAAGGCAAGGGAGCCGAGCGCCAACATGGTTCAGTTTAGCCGGACCGACCGCTCGCGCCGTCGATTGCCCCTCACCCCGACCCTCTCCCCGAAAGCGGGGCGAGGGAGCGTCCCGATTCCCTCGCCCCGCGGGAGCGGGGAGAGGGCGAGCGGCAGAACAAACCAAATCATCTTACCGTCGCCGGTCGGCCGAGAGCGCGGTGTAGAGCGCCAACAAGGCAAGGTTCGGCGGCCGATCGGTGCGATGAAACCCGAAGCTCCAGCCGAGCGCGGTCGCGGCGGCGGCCAGCCCGTCGCGATGGCTACGGAAGCGGCTGGTGTAGTCGCTGCGGATCGTCTCGACCCGGCTGATGACGACTTCGTCGCGGTCCTCGACCCCCTCAAAGCGGATGCGTCCGTCGAAGGGCAGGTCTTCCTCTGCCGGGTCGGCGACCTGCAGCAGATGGCCCCTGAGCCCGGACGCCGCAAAACGCGTGATCGTGGCATTGATCGTCTTGAGCGGCGACAGAAAATCGCCGATCAGAACGAGTTGGCCGGCGCGCGGCAGTGGCTCGAACGCCGGCAGGCTGTCACGTTCGGGTTCACTCTGGCTGATCGATTCGGCGACCCGCGTCAGCCCGATGCGCCCGCTCATCGGCGAAATTCCACTGCCTAGCAGGGTCAGACGCTCGCCGCCGCGGACGAGCAGGCTCGCCAGTGCAACGAGAAGCAGTTCAGCGCGGTCGCGCTTTGTGGGCCAGTCGGCACCCGCGATATAATTTGCCGAGGTGTACTCCATCGAGTTCGAGGCGTCGCGCCACAACCATACGCTCTGCGCCGCTTCCCACTCACTCTCGCGGACGTAGAGCCGTTGCGACTTGGCGCTCTCGCGCCAGTCGATGCGCACCGCAGAGTCGCCCGGTTCGTATTGGCGGAATTGCCAGAATGTCTCGCCCTGACCGACACGGCGGCGGCCGTGGACGCCTTGCGCCACGGTGGCGGCCACCCGCTCGGCCGCGACCAGCAGCGGCGGCAGTGCGGCGGCGGTTTGCTCCGCCCGGTCGCGCAATGCCCCAGGTGCACCAGCACGGCGAGGCGGGAACGCGACGCCCGAACGCAGTTGGGTGGGGCTCAACGGAATGGCGCCGAAATCTGGTCGATGACCCGCCCCACCGTGACGCCCTCCGCCCGGCCGGCAAAGCTCACCGCCATACGGTGCCGCAACACCGGCGGAGCCAGCGCCAGCACGTCATCGATCGAGGGACTGAACCGGCCATCGATCAGGGCGCGCGCGCGGCAGGCGAGCATCAAAGCTTGGCTCGCGCGTGGTCCCGGGCCCCACGAGACGAAGCGTCGCACCCCGTCGAGGGCGGTTTCATCCGGCCTGCCGGAACGCACCAGCGACAGGATCGCCTCGACCACGCTTTCACCTACCGGGATCCGCCGCACCAGGCGCTGCGCCGTGAGCAATTCGGCGGCGTTCATCGCCGGCCGCGGGCGATCCTCGGCAATGCCGGTTGTCGCGATAAGCATTTGCCGTTCAGCTTCGAGATCGGGATAGTCGACGTCGATCTGCAGCAGGAAGCGGTCGAGCTGCGCCTCGGGCAACGGATAGGTCCCTTCCTGTTCGAGCGGGTTCTGCGTCGCCAGAACGTGGAACGGGCGCGGCAGAGGATGGTATTGACCCGCGATCGAAACGCGCCCCTCCTGCATCGCCTGCAGCAGCGCCGATTGCGTGCGCGGGCTCGCCCGGTTGATTTCATCGGCCATCAGCAGCTGGCAGAACACCGGGCCGGGGATGAAGCGGAAGGAGCGCCGCCCCATCTCGCTCTCCTCCAAAACCTCCGAGCCGAGAATATCGGCCGGCATGAGATCGGGAGTGCACTGGATGCGCTTCTCGTCGAGCCCGAGGATGGCGCCCAAGGTCTCGACGAGGCGGGTCTTTGCGAGACCGGGAACGCCGATCAGTAGGGCGTGCCCGCTGCACAGCAGGGTTATCAAGGCTTGCTCGACCACTTCGCGCTGACCAAAGATGATTTCACCGATGCGTTCGCGGACGAGGCCGAGGCTGCGGCCGAGCGCCTCCACCTCGGCAACGAGATCGGCGGAGGAAGCGTTGATGGATCTTGTGGACGCCAAAGAGACCAATCCTTCTTCGAACTCTAGGCCAGGCACTAACCTGACCGAAAATGCTGCTCCCGGCAATTCCTAGTCAATAATGGGTGCCCCCGCCGACAAACGACCGCCGATTCATTTAGGCGATCTCGAAATGCGGATCGCTCGCGACGGGAGTTGGTTTTACCGCGGCTCACCGATCAACCGTTTGGCGCTTATCAAGCTCTTTGCCTCCGTCTTGCGGCGAGAGGCGGATGGTGGTTATTGGCTTGTCACACCGGCGGAACGCGGCAGGATCGAGGTGGAGGACGCCCCCTTTCTTGCAGTAGCGCTGACGGTCGAGGGCAAGGGCCGCGACCAAAGGTTGATATTCCGCACCAATCTCGACGAATTTGTGACGGCCGGACCCGGCAATCCGCTGCGCGTCGAAACGGCTGCGAACGGGGAGCCGAGGCCCTATATCCTCATACGCGATGGTCTCCCGGCGAGGCTCACGCGGCCGGTATTTTACGAACTCGTCGACCTCGCCACGCAGGAAGAGGTCGAGGGCGTGGTACAATTCGGGATTTGGAGCCAGCGCATCTTCTTTTGGCTGGGCGATCCGGGAGCGGATTGGGATTGATAACCAGAGGAGCGGCGCAAGATCGCGGATCGGAACATTTCATTGAAACAAAACAATCCTCTTACGTCTGATCGGATCATCGAATGCTTCCTGCAATCGGGCCAACCCGGCAGGCGCGGCTTTGGCGACGCCGCCGATCCATCCGAAGCTGCGGCGGTCCGCGAAGCGACCCGCGGCGATCATGACCTCAACCCCGGCATGACGCCGCCGAGCGCGGCGTTGCGGCCGGCTGCCGTGCTGGTTCCGCTCATCGACCACGCTGAGGGCATGTCGGTGCTGCTGACCCAGCGCACCCCGCATCTGAACGCACATGCCGGCCAGATCTCGTTTCCCGGCGGCCGCATCGAGGAGAGTGACACGGATGCGATCGAGGCGGCATTGCGCGAGACCGAGGAGGAGATCGGGCTGACGCGTGAGCACGTAACGGTGATCGGGAGGCTCGACACCTATGTGACAGGAACGGGTTTCGAGATCACACCGGTGGTCGGGATCGTCAAAGTGCCCTTCCGGCTCGTGATCGATCCGTTCGAGGTGGCCGAGGTCTTCGAGGTGCCGCTCTCTTTTGTTCTCGACCCGAACAACCACCGGCGCATGACGCGCGATGTCGAACGGCGCAACAGGGTGTTCTTCATGCTGCCCTTCGAGGACCGCAACATCTGGGGCGCGACCGCCGGGATGCTGGTGAACTTGGCCGAGGTGCTTGCCGGGTGAGGAGCCCATGTTGCGGGTCGTCCTCACAATCGTCTTGCCGTTGCTCCTGCCGACGGCGCTCTACCTGCTGTGGGTCGCCACGCTGGGCTCCGCTCGCGAGGGCGGCGTCATCATACGTTGGACGGCCGTCCCATGGCTCTGGCTTGCCGCTGCCGGGGCGATTTTGTTGCCGATTGTGCTGATCGTCGTGACGGTTCATTTCGGCACGCCGCAGCAAGGGGTCTACGTGCCGCCGCGCTGGCAAGGCGATCGCATCATCCCGGGTCACATCGAACCAGAGCCAGCCCGATGACGGAAGCCGAAAACCCGTCGCGGATCCGGGTTCAGCCCTGGATGGTCGAGCCAGCGACGCGGGCCGTGCTCGGAGCGCTGTCCGCCGGCGGTGCGCAGGCGCGGTTTGTCGGCGGCTCGGTGCGCGACGCGTTGTTCGGGCGTCCTATCGGCGACATCGATATCGCGACGCCGGCGCCGCCCGAACGCGTCATCGAGCTATTGCAAAAGCGCGGCATCAAGACCGTGCCGACCGGCATCGCGCACGGCACGGTGACCGCCATCGCCGGAACCCCGCCGCGGCATTTCGAGATCACGACGCTGCGCCGCGACGTCGAGACATACGGCCGGCGGGCGCGCGTCGCCTTCGATGCGGATTGGGCGGCCGACGCGGCGCGCCGCGACTTTACGATCAACACACTCTTCTTGGACCCTGACGGTACGATCCACGATCCGGTCGGCGGCCTTGCAGATCTGCGGGCGCGCCGGATCCGCTTTGTCGGCGATCCCGCCACCCGCATTGCCGAGGATGTGCTCAGATTGCTGCGCTATTACCGCTTCGAGGCGCGCTTCGGCACCGGAGAAGGCGATCCCGAGGCGCGCGCCGCCTGTCGCGCCGCGGCTCACCTGTTGCCGAACCTGTCGGCCGAACGCGTCGCGCAGGAGCTCGTGAGGCTGCTCGAAACCCCCGATCCGACCCAAGCATTGCGGATGATGCAGGAAGACGGCGTGCTCGCGGTCGTCTTGCCCGAGGCGCAACGGCTCGATCGTTTGCGGCGGCTAATTGCGGTCAAACCGGAACGCGATCCGTTGCGCCGGCTTGCCGCGTTGATCGAAGTCGACGCATCAGGCGCCGAGAGCATCGCCAAGCGCCTGCGCTTCTCGAACGCTTGGCGGGACCGGCTCAAGGGCCTTGCTCCGCCCTGGCTGCTCGATCCACAGGGGGATGATCGCGCGCAGCGGCAAGCTCTCTATCGGCTCGGCGCCAAACGCTACCGCGATCTCGCACAGCTATTGGCGGCGGAAAGCGCAATGGACGGCGACCGGCTCGGCAAGCTGCTCGCCCTCGCCCGCGACTGGTTACCCCCATCCTTTCCGCTCAGCGGCTACGATGTCACCGCGCTCGGCATCCCCCAGGGAGAGCGCGTCGGCCAGCTCCTCGACGCGGTGCGCGACTGGTGGGAAGCCGGCGACTTCACAGCCGACCGCACGCAATGCCTCGCCCGCCTCAAGGAGCTGACGAGCATCCTCTCATGATCGCTCAGCGCAAATCAGCGCGGCAATTTGGACACGCGCTCGCCAATGTAACCGGCGAATTGCCTACTATATGGGACACATCAATCCTCTGGGGCGTTATCCGACGTCCCACAGTCTCAGAGGTGTCTCATGCACACAGCTCACCGGCCGAGCACTGCGGCGCTCGGCACTCCAACCGACTTGTCTGCCGAAGGTACGAAAGCGATCACCGCCGTGCTCAATCCGCTCGTCGCGGATGCGTTCGCTCTTTATCTCAAAACGAAGAACTTTCACTGGCATGTGAGCGGCGCGCATTTTCGTGATTATCATCTGTTGCTCGACGAGCAGGGCGACCAGATTTTCGCGATGACCGACGAACTTGCCGAACGGGTACGCAAGATCGGCGGGACCACGCTCAAATCGATCGGACATGTCGCCAGACTGCAGCGCATCAAGGACAACGAAGCGGAGTTTGTCGCGCCCGTCGACATGCTGCACGAGCTGATGGAAGACAACAAAACATTCACCGTCAGTATGCGAGAGGCGCATGACGTGGCCTCCAGACACAACGATGTTGCCACGACCAGCTTGCTGGAGAATTTTATCGACGAGACCGAAAAGCGGACGTGGTTTCTGTTCGAAGCGAGCCAGCGCACCAATCGGCCTAACGATTAGCACTAGCGTCCGGCACGACTGGGTAATTTGCGGCGTGGGAGGGGTTCCGCCGTCGGTCCCCTCCTATTGACCGATTCTCACGCCGTATGATGGAGGAACACCACCGGTCCGGCTACAACAATGCGGTGCGCGCGCTGCGCCATCCGGAGGTGCTGCAGCGGCTCCACGAGCCGGACGGCGCCTTTACCTTCGATCTGCCGCGCGACCGCCGCGAGTAGCTTCCTCAACGGCAAAGAAACCTGAGTTCAGTCCGAAAGGATCGTGCCATGCCCCGTTTCGATGGAAAGGTCGCCCTCATCACTGGTGCGGCGAGCGGCATAGGCAAAGAAATCGCGTTGCGTTTTGCTGCCGAAGGCGGCACGCCCGTCATCGCCGACATCAATCTCGACGCCGCCGAGGCGACAGCGCACGAGCTTAACTCCAAAGGCTGCGACGCGCTTGCGGTCGGCATCAACGTCGCCGAGGAGGTCTCGGTAGAAAATGGTGTCGCCGAGACAATCGCGAACTATGGCCGTATCGACGTGCTGGTCAGCAATGCCGGGATCCAGGTCGTCAAACCGGTCGTGGATCTTCCGTTCGCGGACTGGAAGCGTCTGCTGGCGGTCCACCTCGACGGCGCGTTCCTGACGACGAGGGCGTGCCTCAGACACATGTACGCCGCCAAATCCGGCAGCGTCATTTACATGGGCTCGGTGCATTCCAAGGAGGCCTCGGTTCTAAAGGCGCCTTACGTCACCGCCAAACACGGGCTTTTGGGACTGTGCCGAGTAGTCGCCAAGGAGGGTGCGCCATACAACGTGCGCGCCAATGTCGTCTGTCCCGGCTTTGTGCGCACGCCGCTCGTCGACCGGCAAATCCCCGAGCAGGCCAAGGAGCTCGGGCTCAGCGAGGAGGACGTCATCAAGCAAGTGATGCTGAAGAATACCGTAGACGGCGAATTCACGACGACCGGAGACGTCGCCGAGGCAGTGCTGTTTTGCGCCGGCTTCAAGACGAAGGCGCTGACCGGCCAGTCGCTCGTCGTCAGCCACGGCTGGTTCTTGGAATAGCGGGCGGCGTTTCCAGCCGCGTGGCCAAGTAGTATGGGGTTAAGCGGTAGCGAAACCCGTCCTTCCGTAGCTGTTGTGTGGGTTTTCGTGATGAGGCCTCGAGACCTCGCTTCGCGAGACACCTCACGCTCTACTCGTCGTCCCGGCGAAGGCCGGGACCCAGGCTGCCGCTGCTTCGAAATTTCCAAGAATGGCAATTCATTACCAGGATCTCGGGAAGCTCGTGTCAGCGGGGGCCTGAACCCCGGCCGCCGCCAGGTGTCACGGGAGCGCGCCGTTATCGGATTTCACAAGCTCTGAGGAGCGAACGGGCGCACCGAGCGCCCGTCAGGTGCCATCCGCCTTTTTCCGCCTCGATAGGTTCACGCAAAAGTTACTGGAGCGCGCGGGCCTGCCGAAACTCCTCGTCGTCCCAGGTGTTGCCGCGATGCTAGGGCCTGAGGGAGGGGAACCATGACGATAGCGACAACTTCGGCAAGAACTCGCGAGTCTTTGCTGCAGCATGCGCCGGTATTGGCCTTGTCGCTGGCCGTGACCGCGGTGGTGTTGCTAGCCCTCGGTCCGCTCGGGTGGCGCGCGGGCTGGTGGCCGCTGCGGTTTTCGTTGCTGACCTTGATGCCCTGGGCTGCCTATTTCGGCATCGCGGCGCTGATCGTGTCCGCGATCACGCTATTACTCGGGCGCGCGCGGCTGGGCGTGCGCGGTATCACGATGGCCGCGGTTGCGTTCGCGGTAGGCGCGCTGATCGCCTATGTGCCTTGGCATTACGATCAGATCCGGCAGGCGGTGCCGCCGATCCACGACATTACGACCGATGCGGACAATCCTCCGGCTTTTGTTGCAGTCGCGCCGCTGCGGCAAGGCCAGGGCGTCAATCCCGCGGCCTATGAGGGTGTCAAGATTGCCGAGCAACAACGGAAAGCCTATCCGGACATCACGCCGGTGACCCTTGGGCTGACGCCAGATGCGGCCTTTGACCGGGCCCTCAACATCACAAAACAAATGGGCTGGACGATCGATGCGGCGGACAAAGCAGCTGGCCGGATCGAGGCGAGCGACACGTCTCGTTGGTACGGCTTCACCGACGATGTCGTAATTCGGGTTACCAAGGCTGACGCCGGCAGCCGCATTGACATGCGCTCTTCGTCACGCCTCGGCCGCAGCGATTTTGGCGTCAATGCTAGGCGCGTCCGCGCCTATCTTTCGGCTTTGCGCGCCGCCGGCAGCACTTCAAGCTAATCGGCGCAGGCGCACTGGAGCGGGTGAGGGGAATCGAACCCCCGTCAGAAGCTTGGGAAGCTCCTGCTCTGCCATTGAGCTACACCCGCATTACCCTCATGATGGGGGCTCCGCAGCCTCCCGCAAGGGGCTTGCGGCCGCGGAGCAGAGCTTACGCGCGCATCGCCGGCGCCTCGACGGACACTGTCCCCATATTGGCCGGCAAGCAGACCTCAAGGATCTCGAGATCGTCCGAGGTGCCGATCTCGTTGTGGCGCATGCCACCCGGGATGAAGCAGGAGTCCCCGGCTTCGAGGCGGCAGCTCGTGCGGTCCTCGAACTCCAGCTCGACCCAGCCCTTGAGCGCATAGACGAACTGGCCCTCGCAGACATGGTAGTGCCAGCCGGTGGGCTTGGTCATGCCGGTCAACGCCGAGGTTACCTGCGCGCGCATCCAGCCGTTGCTCGCGGCCTCAACGCCGAGGTCGCGGTATTTGAAAAAATCGCGCCGTCCCTTGACGAATTCCGGCGTCTTGGCGCTCGTCACCGCCTTCTTCATCGCGGGCTGCCCGCCGGCAGCCTTATCCTTCACCGCCGTCTGCTCGATCGTCATTCCTCGCATCCTCCTCGTGGTTATATCGCATCATAGCAGCATCTGCAGCGGACCGGCGAGCGCGCCTTCACGCTGCCGGAAGATTGGTGTTAACCTGCCGGGCCCGTTTCAAGGAGGATCGCATGGCCAACATACCCGGTGCGGTGACCGATCCCGGCCGCGTGCGCGGCGACAACATCGAATTCAAGAGCGGCGGCGACACGATCAGGGGCTATCTCGCACGGCCGAGCCAGCCCGGGCGGTATCCCGGCATCATTGTCATCCATGAAGCCTTTGGGCTTGTCGAACACATCCGCGATCTCGCACGGCGTTTCGCGAATATCGGGTACAATGCGCTCGCGCCCGACCTCTATACGCGCTCGGGCTCGCCCGACCCGAATAACATGGACCAGGTCTTCCCGGTCATGTTCGGTCTGCCCGATGCGCAGGCCGTGAGAGATCTCGAAGCGGCGGCCGATTATCTGCGCGGCCTCTCGGGCGCGAGCGGCAAGGTGGGCGTCATCGGCTTCTGCTCTGGCGGGCGCCAGACGCTGCTCTTCGCGTGCAGCAGCACCAAGCCCGATGCGGCGGTCGATTGCTGGGGCGGCTTTATCCATCGCGCCACTCCCGACGCCGAGACGACGCCGTCGCGGCCGACGCCGGTCCTGAACCTGATCGACCGTCTTTCCTGCCCGCTCTTCGCGGTGTTCGGCGAAGAGGACCAGAACCCCTCGGTGGCGCAATCCGAGGAGCTAGGGAGCCGCGCGCAGCGCGCCGGCAAGGATGTGACGATCAAGGTCTACAAGAACGCCGGCCACGCCTTTCTCGCCGATTACCGGCCGAGCTACCGCGAGGGCCCGGCAACCGAACTCTGGCACGACGCGGTCGCGTTCTTCGACAAGCATCTGAAGTCGTAGGCGTTAGGCATGGCACGCAGCAAAATTGCTCTGGTTGGCGCCGGGCAGGTTGGCGGCACGATCGCGCTTCTTGCGGGGCTCAAGGGGCTCGGTGACATCGCCTTGGTCGATGTCATCGAGGGCGTGCCGCAAGGCAAGGCGCTCGACATCGTGCAAGGGTCGACGATCGAGGGCTATGACGCGGCCATCAAAGGGAGCAACGACTACGCCGACATCGCGGGGGCCGATGTCGTCATCGTCACCGCCGGAATCGCACGCAAGCCGGGAATGAGTCGCGACGATCTGATCGAGACCAATGCCAAGGTCGTGGCCACAGTCGGCGCGGCAGTCAAGAAGCATTCCCCGCAGGCCTTCGTAATCACGATCACCAACCCGCTCGACGTCATGGTGTGGGTGATGCGCGAGGCCTGCGGATTGCCGCCGCACCGCGTCGTCGGCATGGCCGGCGTCCTCGACAGCGCCCGCTTCCGCTATTTCCTTGCCGAAGAGCTCCAAGTCTCGGTCGAGGATGTCAGCGCCTTCGTGCTCGGCGGCCACGGCGACACGATGGTGCCGCTGGTGCGCTATTCGACCGTTGCCGGCATTCCCTTGCCCGACCTCGTAAGGATGGGGTGGACGACACAGGAGCGGCTCGACAGGATCGTGCAGCGTACGCGCGACGGTGGTGCGGAGATCGTCGGCCTGCTCAAAACCGGCTCGGCCTTCTACGCGCCGGCGAGCTCGGCGATCGCGATGACCGAGGCTTATCTGCGTGACAAGAAACGGGTCCTGCCCTGCGCCGCCTGGCTCGACGGCCCATACGGGGTCAAGGACCTCTATGTCGGCATCCCCGTCGTGATCGGCGCCGGCGGCGTCGAGCGGATCGTCGAGATTGCGCTGGACCGCGACGAAAAGGCAGCCTTCGACAACTCGGTCACCGCCGTCCGCGAGCTCATCGACGTCGTCAAGCAGATGAAGGTTCTGGGCTGAACCAATGAATATTCACGAATACCAGGCGAAGGAGCTGCTCGCGAAGTTCGGCGTCGTGGTGCCGCGCGGCGGTGTCGCCTACACGGCCGCCGAGGCGGTCGAGACGGCGCGCCGGCTGGGCGGCGAGGTTTGGGTCGTCAAGGCCCAGATTCATGCCGGCGGCCGCGGCAAAGCTGGTGGAGTGAAGCTTTGCCGCTCGGAGGACGAAGTCGCCGCCGCGGCGCGCTCTCTGCTCGGCAAGAATTTGATCACGCATCAGACGGGACCCTCGGGCCGCGAGGTCAAGCGCGTCTATGTCGAGGAGGGCTGCGGCATCGCACGCGAGCTCTACCTCGGCGTGCTGGTCGACCGCGATAGCGGCCGGGCCACTTTGATCGGCTCGACAGAGGGCGGCGTCGAAATCGAGGAGGTCGCGGCTCAGTCGCCCGAAAAGATCCTGAAGGTAGCGATCGACCCGGCCACCAGGATCGAGCCGTTCCACGCCCGCAACATCGCCTATGGTCTAGGGCTTGACGGCGCTCAGGTCGGCGTCGCTGTCAAATTCATCACAGCGCTCTACCGGGCCTTTTGCGAGCTCGACGCTGTGGTCGTCGAGGTCAACCCGCTTGTCGTCACCGGCTCGGGACAGATCATCGCGCTCGACGCCAAGGTGGCATTCGACGACAACGCGCTGTTCCGCCATTCCGATGTCGCGGCGTTGCGTGACGAGGACGAAGAAGACCCAACCGAGCTCGAAGCCGGCAAGCACGGGCTCAATTACGTCAAGCTCGATGGCAATATCGGCTGCATGGTCAATGGCGCCGGCCTTGCGATGGCGACGATGGACATCATCAAATTGCATGGCGGCAACCCGGCCAACTTTCTCGATGTCGGCGGCGGCGCGACGCGCGACCGCGTGGCAACCGCGTTCAAGCTGATCTTGAGCGACCCAAACGTCGAAGGGATCCTGGTCAACATCTTCGGCGGCATCATGCGCTGCGATGTGATTGCCGAAGGCGTCGTCGCCGCGGCGCGCGAGGTCAATCTGCACGTGCCGCTCGTCGTCCGTCTCGAAGGCACCAATGTCGATCTCGGCAAGAAGATCCTGCAGCAATCCGGCCTGCCGATTCTCGCTGCCGAGAACCTGGCCGACGCCGCGCAAAAGGTCGTGACGGCGGTCAAGGAGGCCGGCTGATGTCGATCCTGGTCGACGCCTCGACCAAAGTTCTGTGCCAGGGCTTCACGGGCGCGCAGGGCACCTTCCACTCCGAGCAGGCGATCGCCTACGGCACGAAGATGGTCGGCGGCGTGACGCCGGGCAAAGGCGGCGCCCGCCATCTCGACCTGCCGGTATTCAACACCGTGCGTGAGGCGCGCGCCCGGACCGGGTGCGACGCGACGGTAATATACGTCCCGCCGCCCTTCGCCGCCGATGCGATCCTCGAGGCCGCCGACGCCGAGATCCCGCTGATCGTGTGCATCACTGAAGGCATTCCGGTGCTCGACATGGTCGGCGTGAAGCGCGCGCTGGCGGGCAGCCGCTCGCGGCTGATCGGCCCGAATTGCCCCGGCGTCATCACCCCCGATGAATGCAAGATCGGCATTATGCCGGGGCATATCCATCGGCGCGGCAAAATCGGCATCGTCTCGCGCTCGGGTACGCTGACCTATGAGGCAGTGGCGCAAACGACCGTGGTCGGGCTTGGCCAATCGACCTGTGTCGGCATCGGCGGCGATCCTGTCAACGGCACCAATTTCGTCGAAGTGCTCGAGATGTTTCTCGCCGATGACGAGACCGAGGCGATCGTCATGATCGGCGAGATCGGCGGCAGCGCGGAAGAGGACGGCGCCGAGTTTTTGAAGAGCGCGGGGCGCAAAAAGCCGGTGGTCGGGTTCATCGCCGGGGCCACCGCGCCGCCGGGCCGCCGCATGGGCCATGCCGGCGCGATCATCGCTGGCGGCAAGGGCGGCGCCGGCGACAAGATGGAGGCGCTGCGCAACGCCGGGGTCGTCGTCGCTGAGTCCCCTGCCGCGATCGGCACGACCATGCGGGATGTGCTGAGGCAGTAGTCGCGTCCGGTCGTTGTCGGGTGGCGGCCCAATGCTAACCTAACAGTCGTCATGGCCGGGCTCGTCCCGGCCATCCACGGCGTTTGGCTGAAAAGGCGGATGGCCGGGCCAAGTCGGGCCATGATGACTGTGCGAGGGTTTGCACCGCAAACGCAGGTTTGACGATGGCTGAATTAGACGGCACGACGTTTCTTTCCGGCGCGAATGCCGGCTTTATCGCCGAGCTCTACACACGTTTTCTCGAAGACCCCCGTTCCGTAGACCCGAGCTGGCGCCGGTTTTTCGCGGAGCTGAGCGACGATCTCCCGGGGGTGTTGGCGGAGTTGCGCGGACCGTCCTGGGCGAAGCCCGCGCCGCGGATGATCGGCAATGGCGCCGCGGGGGCGGTGGCGATGGATGCCGATGTGCTGCGCCGCGCTGCGGCGGATCCGATCCGCGCGCGGCAGCTGATCCGCGCCTATCGCGTGCGCGGCCACCTCGAAGCCGACCTCGACCCGCTGGGATTGGAGAAGCGGGGTCCTTATCCAGAACTCGATTATCGGACTTATGGCTTCACCGAAGCCGATCTCGACCGCGAGATCTTCATCGGCAACCTGTCGGGCCGCGAGCGCGCCAGGTTGCGCGAGATCATCGCGATGCTGCGTGAAACCTATTGCGGCCGTATTGGCGTTGAGTACATGCACATTCAGGTGCCGGCGGAGCGGGCCTGGATCGAGGGCAAATTCGAGAGAGGACAAAGCCGTCGGGGCTACTCGGCGGCGGTCAAAAAGGAGATCCTTAAAACCCTGACGATCGCCGAGACCTTCGAGCGGTTTCTCGATCGGCGCTACACCGGGACGAAACGTTTCGGCATCGAGGGTGCCGAGTCGCTGATGCCGGCGCTCGAGGCGATCCTCCGCCGCGGAAGCGAGCTTGGGATCCGTGAATTCGTGATCGGCATGCCGCATCGCGGCCGCCTCAACGTGCTCGCCAATTTCGTCGGCAAGCCGCTTGCAGCGATCTTCTCCGAGTTCCAGGGCAATTCGACCCATCCCCAGCATGTCCACGGCTCGGGTGACGTCAAATACCATCTCGGCACCTCGGGGGACCGCGAGGTCAATGGCAAGACCGTGCACCTGTCGCTCGCCGCCAACCCCTCACATCTCGAGGCCGTCGACCCGCTCGTACTCGGCAAGGTCCGGGCCAAGCAATTGCAGCGCAGTGACAGCGAGCGGGCGGCGGTCGCCGGCATCCTGATGCATGGCGACGCCGCCTTCGCCGGTCAAGGCCTGGTCGCTGAATCGCTCGAACTCTCGGACCTCGTCGGCTTCTGCACGGGCGGGACGATCCATATCATCGTCAACAACCAGATCGGCTTTACGACTGCCCCGTCCGCGGCGCGATCAAGCCCCTATCCATCGGACGTCGCCAAGGGGGTCCAGGCGCCGATTTTCCACGTCAATGGCGACGATCCGGAAGCCGTGGTCGAAATCGCGCAGATCGCCACCGAATTCCGTCAAGAATTTAAAAAGGACGTGGTCATCGACCTGTTCTGCTATCGGCGGCACGGCCACAACGAAACCGACGAGCCGGCCTTCACGCAGCCGCTGATGTACCGCACGATCGCCCGCCATCCGACGACCCGGCAGCTCTACGCCAAACACCTTGTCGAAACCGGCGTCTTCGCCGAGGGTGAAGCGGACGCGATGGCGAGCCGCTTTGTCGCCGAACTCGAAACCCAGTTCGAGGCCGCTACAAGTTATCGCCCGAACAAGGCGGATTGGCTCGAAGGCGCTTGGGCTGGGCTTGAGCAGGCTCCAGATGACGACCGCCGCGGCGATACCTGCGTCGCCATTGAAAAACTGCGCGAGATCGGGCGCGGCCTCGTGACCGTTCCGGAAGGCTTTCGCCTTAATCCCAAGATTGCCCGCCAGCTGGAGGCAAAGCGCAGGGCGATCGAGGCCGGCGAGGGCATCGACTGGGCCACCGCCGAGGCGCTGGCGATCGGCTCACTATGCGCCGAAGGAACGCATGTACGGATGTCCGGCCAAGACAGCGGGCGCGGCACCTTCTCGCAGCGCCATGCGGTGCTCGTCGATCAGGAGACCGAAGAGCGCTACATCCCGATCAATCACGTCAGCCCCGGGCAGGCGCCGTTCGAGATCATCGACAGCCCGCTTTCCGAGGCGGCGGTCGTCGGCTTCGAATATGGCTACAGCCTCGCCGATCCTTCGACCCTTGTGTTGTGGGAGGCGCAGTTCGGCGATTTCGCAAACGGCGCGCAGGTCATCATCGATCAGTTCCTTACTTCGGGCGAAGTGAAATGGCTGCGCATGAGCGGCCTCGTCCTGCTGTTGCCGCATGGCTATGAGGGCCAAGGACCCGAGCACTCCTCGGCGCGGATCGAACGCTATTTGCAACTCTGCGGCGAAGATAACATCCAGGTCTGTAACTTGACCAACGCTGGGAACTACTTCCATGCGCTGCGGCGCCAGATCCGCCGCAATTTTCGCAAGCCGCTCGTCATCTTCACGCCGAAATCGTTGCTGCGCGCGCGGGAAGTCGTGTCACGGCTCGCCGAGATGGCGCCGGGGACGACATTCCACCGGGTCATCGGCGAGACCGGGACGATCGCCGCCGATCATGCCGTGCGTCGCATCGTCTTATGCTCGGGCAAAGTCTATTTCGACCTCGCGAAGGCCCGTGCCGAGAGGGGCGAAGACCGCGTCACGCTCGTGCGCATCGAGCAGCTCTATCCGTTTCCCTTCAACACGCTGGCGAAGGTGCTGCAGCGCTACCGCAATGCGGAGGTTGTCTGGTGCCAGGAGGAGCCGCAGAACATGGGCGCCTGGAATTTCGTCGACCGCCGCATCGAACAGGTTCTCGGCGGGCTCGACATCGCGGCGAAGCGCCCGCGCTTTGCCGGCCGGCTGGAGGCGGCTTCCCCAGCCACCGGCCTCTTCAAGCGTCACGTCGAGGAGCAGACCCGCCTCGTGGCCGAGGCGCTGGCGGCGTAAGACGCGATGCCGACCGAGATCAAGGTTCCGAGCCTCGGTGAATCGATAACCGAAGCGACTGTTGCAAAATGGCTGAAGCGGCCGGGCGAGCCGGTGGTGCTGGACGAGCCGGTTGCCGAACTCGAAACCGACAAAGTGACCCTCGAAGTGCCGGCGCCCGCCGCCGGGACACTCGCCGAGATCTTCGCCAAAGAAGGCGCCAATGTACCGGTTGGCGCGGTCCTCGGTACAATCGCGGACGGCGCTGCTGCAGCCCCTCACCCTCCCGCCCAGGCGGGCCCCTCCCTCTCTCGGCTCGCGCAGGGCGAGGGGCCTTCTTCTCCCTCTCCCCGCTTGCGGGGAGAGGGCCGGGGTGAGGGGCAGCAGGTGCTCGAGCGCGCCGGGCCCGCGGCGCGCAAATTGATCGAGGAAAGCGGGCTCGACAGCGCGGCGATTGCGCCGAGCGGTCCCGGCGGGCGGATCACGAAGGGGGATGTGCTCGCCTTCCGAGCGCGCGAGGAACCGCCTTCCGCGCCACCGTCACCCGCCCCGGTTGCCAGCGAGCGCGAAGTGCGGGTGCGTATGAGCCGCCTTCGGCGACGGATCGCCGAGCGGCTGAAGGCGGCCCAGAACACCGCCGCGATGCTGACGACCTTCAATGAAATCGATATGAGGGAGCCGATCGCGCTGCGCGAGCGTCACCGTGACGCCTTCGCGGAAAAGCACGGCGTGCGGCTCGGTTTCATGTCGATTTTCGTCAAAGCCGCGATCGTCGCATTGAAGGAGTTCCCGGCTGTCAATGCCGAGATTGACGGCGACGACATCGTCTACAAAAACCATTACGACATTGGCGTTGCGGTCGGCGCCGAGCAAGGCCTCGTTGTACCGGTCGTGCGCGACGCCGACTGGTTGAGCTTTGCGGAAATCGAAAAGGCGATTGCCGGATACGCGCGCAAGGCGCGCGACGGCAAGTTGACGATCGAGGAGCTTTCGGGCGGGACCTTCACGATCTCGAACGGCGGCATCTACGGCTCGCTGTTGTCGACGCCGATCCTCAATCCGCCGCAATCGGGAATCCTAGGCATGCACAAGATCGAGCGGCGGCCGGTGGCGCTGGGCGACAAGGTCGAGATCCGTCCGATGATGTATGTTGCGCTCTCCTACGACCACCGCATTGTCGACGGCCGAGAGGCGGTCGCCTTTCTCGTGCGGATCAAGGAATGCGTCGAAGACCCTTCGCGCGTCCTTTTCGAAATATAAACGAGGCCGCTGTGCCCGACCGCTACGACATCGTGATCATCGGGGCCGGACCGGGCGGGTATGTCGCCGCGATCCGGGCCGCTCAGCTCGGGTTTAGAACGGCATGCGTCGAAAGCCGCGACAATCTCGGCGGTACCTGCCTCAACATCGGCTGCATCCCATCAAAGGCGTTGTTGCAGTCATCGGAAAGGTTTGTCGAGGCCAAACATGCCCTCGCCGAGCACGGGGTCAGGGTCGGCGAGGTGGCGCTCGATCTCGCGGCAATGATGGGGCGCAAGGACAGGGTCGTGACGACGTTGACCCGCGGCGTCGAGTTTTTGTTCCGCAAGAACAAGATCGATTGGCTTAAAGGTAAAGGCCGCGTCGCCGCGCCGGGGCGGGTCGTCGTCACGGGCGCGGATGGCGCCGCGCAGGAGGTGGAGGCGGGATCGATCATCCTCGCGACGGGGTCGGAAAGCACCCCGCTGCCGCATCTCGAGATCGATGAGAAGCGCGTCGTTTCCTCGACCGGCGCATTGTCGCTCGACCGGGTGCCTGATCGGCTCGCCATCATCGGCGGGGGCTACATTGGACTGGAACTCGGATCGGTTTGGTCGCGGCTCGGCGCCAAGGTCACGGTCGTCGAGATGCTCGACCATATCGTCCCCAATATGGATCGCGAGCTCGGGACGGCCTTGCAGCGCGTGCTCGCAAGATCCGGGATCGGGTTCAAGCTCGGCACCAAACTCGCCAGCATTCGGGAGGCGAATGAGGGGTTCATCTTGGACCTCGACGGTGCGGAGCGAGAAAGCCTCGCGGCCGACGTCGTGCTGGTTTCGATCGGCCGCCGCCCCAATACGGAAGGGCTCGGCCTCAACGCGGTGGGTGCCGCGCGGGACGAGGGCGGCCGCATCGTCGTCGACGACGGCTTCGCCACCAATATCCCCGGCATCTACGCGATCGGCGACGTGATCCGAGGGCCCATGCTCGCACACAAAGCGGAAGAGGAGGGGATCGCAGTCGTCGAACGGCTGGCCAGGCAGAAGCCGCAGATCGATTACGACGCCATCCCCGCGGTGGTCTACACCTGGCCGGAAGCTGCTTCGGTTGGTCGGACTGAGGAGGAGCTGAAAGCCGCTGCAATTCCATACCGCACCGGCAAGTTCCCATTCACCGCCAACCCGCGCGCCCGCACCAACGGCTATACCGAGGGTTTCGTCAAAATCCTCGCAGAGGCCGAGACCGACCGGGTGCTCGGCATCCACATCATCGGCCCCGATGCCGGAACGCTGATTGCCGAAGCCGTCTTGGCGAAGGAATTCGGTGCCTCGGCCGAAGACATCGCACGCACCTGCCACGCGCATCCGACCTTGAACGAAGCCCTCAAAGAGGCAGCGCTCGCGGTCGATGACCGCGCGATTCACATCTGACGTCCCAGCTGCTCTGACGGCCGTTGCCCAGCTCGGAAAAGCTAAATGTCCGAATTCTTCCGGCTACTATAGCTTTATGAAGAAGGTCAGTATAACTGACTATGAGGCCAAAAACCAGCTCAGTGCTCTCATCGATAGTCTGAAGGGTGGTTCGCCGGTTCTGATTGTTGATCGCGGTCGCCCGGCTCGAACCGGTGACGAGCAGGTTGGGCGATGACCCCGACGGCCGGCTTGCGCGGTTGATCCGCGATGGCAGCATTCGTCAGGGTCGCGCCGCGGCGCCCCGCGCCCTGTTCATCGATCAGCCTCCTCTCCCAAAACCCGGCTCCTCGGCGGTCGAAGCTCTTCTCGAGGAACGGCGGGAAGGACGATGAGATTCTGGGATGCCTCGGCCATCGTGCCGCTGCTGGTTGCCGAGGCCTCGACGCCGCGCTTGCAGGTTCTGGCGGCCGAGGATCCCGCAATGCTCGTGTGGTGGGGCTCCGAAGTCGAATGCACTTCCGCCCTGGCCCGCCTGGAACGCGACGCGGCGCTCGATGCAAATCCGATCATGGCCGCATTTTCCCGGCTCGGCCACCTCAAGGCGGCCTGGCACGAGGTCGATCCCAGCGATGCGGTCCGAGAAACGGCGGCACGGTTCCTTCGTGTGCACCCGCTGCGTGCCGCCGATGCGCATCTCGCCGCAGCCTCGCCGCAGCATTTGCAGCGGCAGAGGGACGGCCGACGTCATTGGAACTCATCGCCTTGGATGACCGCCTCTGCACCGCTGCGCGAAAGGAGGGCTTCGTAGTCGTTGAGATCGCGCTGTCGCCCTGAAAGACGGGTGAGAAGCCGCTAGCCCGGCAATTTGTCGCCGTCAGGCCGGGCGGGAACCTCGAAGGCGTTCACGATCCCGGAGAGGAACGAGAAGTAATTGGCCGCGGCGGTCAGCTCGACCAGCCACTGCACGCCGTGGCGGTTCTTGAGCCGCTCGAGGACCGCTTCCTCGACCCGGTTCGTTCGCATCAGCTGCCTCGTGTAAGTGACGATATCGCGCTCGTCCTCGGGTAATGAGGACGGGTCGCGCTTCGCGCGCAGGAGGTCAATGGTCGATTCCGGCACGCCGGCACGGCGCGCGGCGCCGACCTGCGCGGACCACACATAGGCAGCTTCGCGTTCGCGTACCGCCGCGAGGATCGCGAGCGAGCGCAGCTTTCCCTCGACGACGCTTCCCTCGCGGAAGAACGTGACCAGCGGCAACACGCGTTCGGCCAGTTTCGGGCTGTGCAGCATGATGCTGAACGGTCCGCGTACGCCGCCGAAGACCTTCATCACCTCGTCGACGACGCCGTGATGTTCGGCTGGAACGTCGGACTTGCCGCTGACCGGAGCAATTCTCGGCATGACTTCTCCCCTCTGTCAGATGCCCGGATAAGGTTTCCCCCAGCCGTCGAGATAAACGACGTCGGAGAGCGGCCCGCGCCCTACCGGTCCGAAATGGCCGATCGGATAACCGATCGGCAGGATGGCATAGGAATGAAAGCCGGGTGGGATACCCATTGCCGCCTCGGTCTCCTTCTCATATTGCAGGTGCCGGGTGGTCAGCGTCGAGCCGAGGCCGAGGGCGCGCGCCGCGACCAGCATGTTCTGCACTGCGGGGTAGATCGATGAGCCGGCCGAACGTCCTGGATTCGGGCCGTCCTCAAGGCAGGCGACGATCCAGACCGGGGCCTCGTGGTAATGGTCGGTCAAATACTGGTTAGCGGCTTTGGTGCGGCGATGGCTGTCGGCCGACTGCCCCGGCGGCGAAGGGCTCGTATCGTAGCGGGGACCCACAACCTCGTCGAAGGCCTTCTTATAGTAGACCTGCACCTTCTTTTTGATTTCCGGGTCCTTGAGCACCAGAAAGCGCCAGCGCTGCGTGTTGCCGCCGCTCGGTGCGGCTTGTCCCGCCAACAGGATCTGGCGGATCAAATCATCGGGCACCGGGTCGGGCTTCAATCGCCGCATCGCCCGCATCGAGTGGATGACCTCGAAGATGTCTGGTGTTTCGGGCATCTTGTCCTCCTTTTCGCCCAGTTACCTCGCTCGCGGCAGGTCGAGCCGGACCGCGACGGCGGCGCTGGCGATCACCGCCACATCGCCTGCTTCCTCATCCGGGACGTCCAAACCTCCCTTCACGACCCGCACCGTGACCTCGCCATGCGGCAACGCGTTTGCGACCGCTGCGGCGTCCACCTTTTCGGGTCGCTGCACGCCGATCGTCACCTCCACCGCCATCACGTGGGGGTCAAGCCCGAGCGTGCGGATCAAGCTGAGCGAGCTGTGATGGATGGCGTCTTGCACGGCGCGCACGGCCGCCTTCGTGTAGTCGCCGCCATGCAAGTCGTTGCCGGTTCCCATTTCGAGGATCACACGCTTTGCCGCCATCGACCCTCCTCAACCGATATCGAGCAGGACGACCGCCGCGGCGTTGGCGATGACGGTGCTGTTGGTTCCGGCGTCGTTGGGTATTTCCAATCCGCCCTCGACGACGCGCACGGTTCCGGCGCCATGCGGCAGCACCGCAAGCACCGCGTCCTTATTCACGCGGTCCGGGCGCGGCACGCCGATCGTGACTTCGACTTGCATCGTGTCAACCGGGAGGCCGACAGCGTCGGCGACACTGAGCGCGTTGCGCCACAGCGCGTCGCGCAGCGCTCGCACCGCAGCCTTGGTATGATCCGCACCGCGAATGTCGGTCCCCATGCCGATCTGCAACACCATTCGCTTCAGAGCCACTTCCTCACCTATCCGTTCCGGTCTGCCCGATCGACACGCGCGCGGGGGTGTGCGGCTTCGTAGACGGCCAGCAGGCGCTTGGTCTCGACCGAGATATAGCGCTGCGTCGTCGACAGGGAAGCGTGTCCGAGGAGCTCCTGGATCGCGCGCAGATCGCCGCCGCCGCCCAGCAAATGGGTGGCGAAACTGTGCCGCAGCGAATGCGGGGTCGCCGTTTCCGGGAGACCGAGAAAACCGCGCAGCCCCATCATCTGCCGCTGCACAAGGCGCGGGTTGAGAGGCCCCCCGCGAGCGCCAACAAACAACGGCCCCGCCGCGGTCAGCAGGTGGGGGCAGACAGCGAGATAATCGGTAACCGCTTCGCGAACCGCCGGCAGCACGGGGAGGACGCGCTGCTTGCCACCCTTGCCGGTGAGCGTCAGCATTTCGCCGAGCGGAGCCTCCGCCCGTGTCAGTCCGAGCGCTTCGGAAAGCCGCAAGCCGCAGCCATAGAGGAGCGCCAGGATCGCGGTATCGCGTTTGCCTTGCCAATTGCCGCGCGCGACTTCGCCGGCGGCCGCAACCGCGCTCAGCGCGTCATCGATCGTCAGCGGCTTGGGTACGCTGTGCGGCCGCTTGGGTGAGCGAAGAGCCGAGAGCGCCGTCGTCGAGGCGAGGCCGCGTCGCTGCAAGAACCGCACGAACCCCCGCAGCACCGAAATGGCTCGTGCCAGCGAGCTGCGCTCAGCTCGTTCCTGTGTTCGGTGCGCGAGATAGGCGCGGAAATCGGCGACACGCAGTCGATTGATGGAGGCAAGGCTCGGCATTTCGCCGAGGTGTTCGGTCAGGAAATCGAGAAAGAAGGCGAGGTCGCGGCCGTAGGCGGCCACCGTATGCGGCGAAGCGCGGCGCTCGCCGGTCAGCCAGCTGGCCCACAAACCGATCGCCGCCCGCAGATCGTCCGCGGCCGAGAAGCGGGCCAACGGTATTGCTGCCGGCGCCGGCGGGAAGCTGGCCTTTTTTTGCCTCACCGGTTGCGGTCGAGCCACTGCGCAATGGTAATTTCGAGCGTGCGGGCGAGAAAATTGAGAAGCTCTGTGCCGAGGCCGGGCTGGAAGGTGGCGGGGCAGCGGGTGCCGATGCACATGAGCCCGACTGGCGCCGAACGGCTGAAGGCCAGCCGCAGCAGAGCCTGCGAGCGGACAAGGCCGGCCGCGCCGCCGAACAGCACCGGATCGCCCTGGATCTCCGTGCATAACAGCGTGTCGCGGTTGGGGCCCAGCAGCCGGTCGACGGTGCCCGAAGGCAAAAGGTGAATGCCGTGCACCGGGAGGCGCGGCGTGCGCGACGCCGAGGTTTCGACGCCCAGCGTGACAACGTCAACATCGATCAGCACGGCGAGATCGGTGGTCACGATTTGTATGAGATGCTCGAAGCTGGGGGCGCGCAGCATCGCCAGCGCCGCTTTGTGCACGCGGCACTGGCTCGCCAGATTGCCGCGGCTCGTTGCGATCAGGCTCTTCTGCTCGTCCTGCAGGCGCAACAGATCGCGGCGCAGACGCTCGAGCATGAAATGCTGAAAATCGAGCACCCCGTCGCCGGTCGGGCGGGTGGGCGCCCGCAACAGTCGGAGCGCATCGGGATGGCGATCGAGGAAATCCGGATGTTCGCGCAGGTAGGCCATCACCTCGCGCGCGCCGATCTCAATCGGGCGTACAGGCGCGGGAGGGCCGCCGCGAACCGGCTTCGGCTGGTCTTGCGGTCGGTCGGCCACGTCTAATTCCGCAGCGCTGCGCCGCAGCGCGCAGGCCCGAAAATTAGGGCGGCGTGATGGTGCGCAATCATCTGGAAGCCACCTCGAACTACTCTCGGGACGGCGTGGTGCGACCCAGAAGAGATATTTGCCACGCGCCGTTCCGGGAGCAAGTTTAGCCGATGCTCGACGATGATGCCAGTTCCCCCGATCCGCTGCCAGACAGTGGCACTGAGCAAGAAGGGATGCGGCAGAAGATGGCTGGAAGCCGCATCCGGGTTCTGTTGCCACTGCCTCTACCCGAGGCGCTCGACTATCTGGCCCCGGAGGAATTAGACCCCGGCAGCTTCGTGCGCGTGCCGCTCGCGCAGCGCCGCGTCATCGGGGTCGTCTGGGACGGGGCGGGCGACGGGCTTCCAGCGGCGCGGCTCAAGCCAATTCTCGAGTCCTTGCCGACCCTAAGACTACCTCCCGAACTCCGCCGCTTTGTCGAGCGCGTCGCGGCCTATGCGATGGCGCCCGCGGGCTCGGTGCTGCGCATGGCGATGAGCGTTACCGAGGCGCTGGAACCGCCGAAACCGCGCAGACTTGCCGCTCTCTCCACCCTCGGGCTTGCCGCCCTTGCCGATATCGCGGCGGTGAAAAACCTGACGCCGACCCGGCGACGGGTGCTCGAGGTGCTGCGCAGCGGCTGCGCGTTGCCGACGGCTGAGCTCGCCCGGCTCGCCGCCTGCAGCGCCGGGGTCGTCCGTGACCTTCTGGCCGCCGGTTTCGTAGAGGAACGCCTGGCTTCTGCCGAGGAGCCCCGCTTTGCCTCTCAGGACTGGCACCTCTCGGGCCCGGCGCTTTCCCCCGACCAATCCGCAGCAGCCCGGCGGCTCGTCCATAGCGTCGAGGCCGGAAGATTTGGCGTGACCGTTCTCGACGGCGTGACCGGATCCGGCAAGACCGAGACGTATTTCGCCGCGCTCGCCGACGCACTCGCCGCCGGCCGGCAGGTGCTGGTGCTGCTTCCCGAAATCGCGCTCGGTGCGCAGTGGCTGGAGCGCTTCCGCCGGCGCTTTGGCGCCTTTCCCGCGCAATGGCACTCGGATATCGGACAAGCCGAGCGCCGCGACACCTGGCGCGCCGTCGCCGCCGGCCGCGTGCGGGTCGTCGTCGGCGCCCGCTCGGCGCTGTTCCTGCCGTTCCCCGAGCTGGGGCTCATCATCGTCGATGAGGAGCACGACCCCTCCTACAAGCAGGAGGACGGCGTCTGTTATCAGGCGCGCGACATGGCGGTGCTGCGCGCCTCCCTGGCCGGCATCCCGGTCGTCCTCGTCTCGGCGACCCCCTCCCTCGAGACCGTCGTTAACGTTGCGCGCGGCCGCTATGCGCGCGTGGCGCTGCCGCGGCGGCACGGGGCGGCCGAGCTGCCCGCGGTGCGGCTCGTCGATTTGCGCCGCGAGAAGATCGCGCGCGGGCGCTTCCTTGCACCGCCGCTGGTCGGCGAGCTCGCCCAGACCTTCGAGGCCGGCGAGCAGGCGCTTTTATTCCTCAATCGCCGCGGCTACGCGCCCTTGACGCTGTGTCGGGCCTGCGGCCATCGCTTCCAGTGCCCGAGCTGCACGGCCTGGCTCGTCGAGCACCGCTTCACCGGCCGGCTCCTCTGCCACCATTGCGGGCATGCCGAGGCGCGCCCGCCCTGCTGCCCCGAATGCCTGACGGCAGGCGCGCTCGTACCATGCGGCCCGGGGGTCGAGCGCCTCCTGGAGGAGGTGACGGAGCGTTTTCCGGGCGTCCGCGCGGCGCTGATGGTCAGCGACCTGCTGCCGGGCCCGCGCGCCGCGGCCGAACTCGCGCAAGGCATGACGGAGCGGCGCTACGATGTGTTGATCGGCACGCAGCTCGTCGCGAAGGGCCATCATTTCCCGATGCTCACGCTGGTCGGCGTCGTCGATGCCGATTTGGGGCTCGCCGGCGGCGATCTGCGCGCCGCCGAGCGGACCTACCAGTTGTTGCACCAGGTCGGCGGCCGCGCCGGCCGCGCCGAGCGCAAGGGGAGGGTGCTGATCCAGACCTGGATGCCCGAGCAGCCGGTCATGCAGGCGCTTGCCTCGGGCGACCGCGACCGCTTTCTCGAAGCCGAGGCCGCCGCCCGGCGCAGCGCCGGATTGCCGCCCTTCGGCCGATTGGCGGCGCTGATCGTAAGCGCCGGCGACGCCGAGACCTGCGACTTCACCGCCCGCGCATTGTCCCGCGCCGCCCCGCAGCTCCCGCAAGTCACGGTGCTGGGCCCCGCCCCGGCGCCGCTCGCGGTGTTGCGCGCCCGTCACCGCCGCCGCTTTCTCGTCAAAGCGGCCCGCGAGGTCCGCCTGCAGCCGATCCTGCGCGACTGGCTCTCGCGCGTCCGGGTCGCCGGCTCCGCCCGCATCCAGATCGACATCGACCCGTACAGCTTCCTGTAGCGCGCGAAATTCCCGATCAACGGGAAAATAACCGGGAAAAATCCGATTTCGGCTCTCCGAAGCATCGATTCACCAAAGAATTTCGTCATTATATCAATTTCTTGCATGCAAATTCCCGTAGCCGGTCTTGACGGGAATTTTTGGCTGCGTAATCGGGAAATAAAATCGCATAACCGGGAATTCACGGGAATTTGGAAATTATCGTCCAGGCCTACTGAAAGGGAAGCAATAGATGTGCGGTTTAGCGCGGCGGACAAGTATCGGCGCACGGCTTTGACGGTGGACGAGAAGGCTCCCCTATCGGCGCGTGACGCGGCGACTGCGTTCGGCGCAACCGCTCGGCTCGCTAGTTCGCTTTCTGAGGCTGCAGCGGTGACCGCTCGCTTTCCCGTCAAGCCGCTCGCCGCAGCAAAAACGAGCGGCCCTGGTCTTGCGCTGTCACGAAACCCATTCGGGTCAGCGCTGCGAGCACGGCGGCGACCTTTGTTCGATTTCGGTTCCCTTGACGAAAACGGCCAGCGATCGCGACCAGATCCATTGGCGCCTTAGCATCCGCAAGTACAGACAGCACCGCCGCTGTTTGTCCTACTTCATTTGCCGGGAACAAAGACTTTATGGCCGTGACGCCCGCGCCTTCCTGCCCTGGCGCAGTTCCGACCAGCTCAAGCTCGGCGCGATCCTCCTCACTGCCAAATCGAGGGATCTGATATTCGGGCCGCAGCCAGCGAACAGTACCCAATCTTTCTTCCGCTGCGCGAGCTTTGTTGAGCGCAAGGAGCTTCGCGACGATCTCGCTGTCCTGCGAAGTTGTTGGCCATCCATACCCGGCGAGCACGGCCTCGTCGAGCTGATCGTGAAAGTGGCGCAGCGTCAGCACAAGTCCGTCATCGTAAATGCCGCGGTCGTCCAATGAGAGGTCGGCCGAGCGAGCACCCGCGCGGAGCTTGTCGAGCACATTGTATATTCCGGTAAGTGTAAGATAGGAATGCTCCAATTGAACGCGCTTTCGATGCGCATCAATTTCTTCGGCAAGCGAACTGATTTTTGCGCGTTGATCGTCGTCGACTTCGGGGAACGGAAACGGCGAAAAGCAACGGCTCTTTATGTAGACGGGGTCATCGCCCTGTCCAAGTCGCGTTCTTTGCGCTAACGCCCAATCTATGTGAACGCGCGAGGACAGAACACCGAGGTGGAATGGATCGTCAGATGCAATGATCACCACCTTGTCATCGCATATCGTATCAATGGGAAGGAATTGGAAAATCCGTGTGTCGGTGGTTCAATTCCGCCCCTGGGCACCATAATTTATCAATAGAAATCAATATGTTACAAGGATCCCGCCGCCTAGTGCGGCCTTTTTTATGTCGCGAACGGCACCGCGGAATACCGAGGATTTCAGCGAGTTTCCGAGCGCTCCCAAAAATTCCGTGCAACAAGACTGCGACAAGGATGGGATCAGGACGCAACGCTAATCAACGAGTTGGGACGCACGGACAGCCATCCGGCGCGCGGCGCTGACCGTGTTGCAAGCCCTGCAACATGAGCGCGCGAGCGGGCTGGCGTTGCACCAGCCTGCCCGCTATGCCCCGGCTGCCGTGCCGCGCTTTTGAGCGCGGGCGCCTCGGCCTGGGGATGCAAGCAATGCCGCTGTCCATGCCTGGCTGGCCGCCGTCGACGCGGCCGCCATACGACCGGCTGCCGCCGGGCTGGCTGACTGTTGACGATGCAATCGAGCTGGCCGGCCGTTTGGTATTCGGCCCAGAATGGACCGGCGCAGAAGCCTCCGCGCTATCCGATGTGCAGATTGAGGCCGCCCTTGATGGACGAACAAGAAGCGCGAAGAGCGCGCCGGGGCCGGTCCAAGGGCTTCCGCGAAACCCTGCGCCAGCCTTCCACTGCGGCGGCCGCGTCCGAGCCGATCCCGGAAGAAGAAACGGCTCGACGCGTCGAGAAGCTTGCCGCAGCCGCGTCGATGATCGAGCGATTTCGTGCCGCCGACCGGCAAGCTCTGGAACACGCCCGGGCGGCGGCGAGGACGATCGAAGGGCGCCAGCGCAGACTCGAAGCGATTAAACAACTCGGCCGCGAATGTTTGCGAAATGAATTGACCGAGGCGAACGCGCCGCTGCGCCTCCGATGGGAGACAGCGCGCGCCCGGCTCAGGGTCAAGGTCGCGGCTGGCCAGATTGCCGCGTCGGTGTGGCTTAGCCCATCGAAGGAGTTGCGGCCCCTGTCGCCGGCCGAAGCCCGCGCCACCTTCCCGGCGAGGCAACAAAGAAACCGCGTCATGTTCGACGGCGAGCCGGGATGGTTCGTTGTTTGGGAGCCGCACATCGACCGCGTCTTCGGCGCACCGCCAAGCTCTGAACGCGCACCGCGGGCGAACCCCAAGGCCGAGCAGCTCCCGGTCAAACGACAGCAAATTAAGAACAGGTCGGCCCTTGAGGACGAGATCAACAAGCTGGTCGAAAACGGGCACAAGAGCGGCGCGCAGGCCCTTTTCGAGACGCTCAGCCAACGCGGCTACACCAGGCAGGAGGTCCGCGCCGCCTGCCACAGGTTGTTCCCCGGCCGGCGGCCGGGCCGTCTTTCGGCCAATGCGCCGGAAAAGAATAGGCCGGCACAATAGCACAATTGGGCGGCGAATTTGCCGTTGATTAGGTTCCCGCGCATGCCCGGATTGTCCGGAAGACATCATAAGGGAGCCGATGATTTCGATGTCGAACTTGGCGCACCAGTCGAGCCTGACGGGTTCGCGCCTCTCAACAGGTAATACGACTGCGCCGCTGCGCCTCGCCGACGACTTGCTGTTGGGCGCCGAAGAAATCGCCGAATTTCTCTTCGGTGACCGGAGCAAAAAAGCGGTTCGTAAAGTCTTTTACTTGGGGAATGAAATCCAGGCGGCGAAGCGGCCCCCGATTTTCAAACTCGGCAATCATAAATATGCGGCTAGGCGCACGCGGATGCT
>Ga0126381_100000495_pt1 | contig 43408 bp, 40 predicted proteins | sample PanSoiMetPlot_28_FD_96465 | JGI IMG/M metagenome (GOLD analysis project Ga0126381, IMG submission 96465) | Tropical forest soil microbial communities from Panama - MetaG Plot_28 | ecosystem: Environmental > Terrestrial > Soil > Tropical forest > Bulk soil | place: Panama | collected 2016-02-17 | reverse complement strand
TATCTGGTACACATGGGAATCGTGCTCATGTTCATCGGCTTTACCGGCAATGCGTTCAAGCTGACCGAAGTGAAGGAGATGAACGAAGGCGACAGCCTTCAGGTGGGGCACTACAACCTGAAGATGGCGAAGATGGAAGCGGGCGAGAACGACAACTACCAGTGGCACCGCGGCATTTTCCTGGTTTCTAAGAACGGCGAGTCTCTCGGTACGCTGGAGCCTGAGAAGCGGATGTACAAAGCCAGCCGAGAAGGCACGTCGGAAGTGGGAATCCGGCAGCGGCTGAACGAAGACCTGTACATCAATTTCGGCGGCATGTCCGACGACAATCAGCGTGCGGTGATTCAGGCTTACGTGTTTCCGCTCGTGTCGTGGATCTGGGTCGGCGGGCTGGTGCTGATTGGCGGAACGCTGGTGTGCCTGGTGCCGAGCAAGATCAAGATGCAGTATGCGCGGACGGAAGTCGTCGGGTTCGCGAAAAGAGCTACAAGCGTCGAGCCGCGAGCTACGACTTAATAGCGGTGAGCTTTTGAGTGATGAGCCTTGAGCTAAGACATTCGCGGGTTTGGTTGGCGCTGGCCGCATTAGCCGTTGCGGCTTTCGCGCAGACCGCGTCGGAGAAGCCGAGCACCGATGTGCGTCGCGTCGGCATGCACCTGAAATGCAGGTGCGGGTGTCCGGATTCGGTAGCGACGTGCAGCATGTTGGAATGCGGCTCATCGAAGCCTGACAAGGAGCGGATCGCGCGTATGCAGGCGGTGGGCTTGAGCGATCAGCAGATCATCGACGCCTTCATACGCGATTACGGACCGGGCGTTTACCTTTCCCAGCCGAGTGCGGTCGGTTGGGCGGTGCCCTATGCGCTGGTAGGGCTCGGGCTGGTGGTGATCTGGCTTTTCGTGAAGAAGTATCGCAAGCCGAAGCCGCTGACGGAACTCGGCACGATGGAAATTGACGATCCGGCGCTGGCCAAATACAAGGATCAGATAGAGAAGGATCTGGCCAACCTGGAGTAATGAGTTAGCGTGATTATTGTACTGGCATGCGCACTAGCGATCGCCGTTATCGCATTCATTCTCGGAGTGAGGCCTAAGGATCTCCCCGAACCGGAACCGGTTTCGCCGTTCGCGCACCTGGACGAGCGTAAGGCCGCGATCTACGAAAATCTCCGCGATCTGCAGTTCGAATACCGGCTGGGCAAGCTCTCCGACCAGGACTATCAGAACACCAAGAAAGACTTGCAGAAGGAACTGGCGGTAGTGTTGGCCGAGGTGGATAAACTGCGCGCCGCGCTGACCGCGGGCGGCGTGGGCAAGGTGGCGGAACCCGTCAAGGCTGCCAAGGCCGCCAAACCGGCGGAGGTGAAAGCGCCCGCGGGTTTTGTTTGTCCCAACTGCGGCGCGAAGTTCAAAGATCGGCTGAAGTTCTGTGGGGAATGCGGTAAGCCGATGAAGGCGGCGAGCGCATGAGGGAGAAGTTGGAAGTGAGAAGTTCGAGCCCAAAATGGCGCGCGCTTGCGTTGCTGGTAGCGGCGCTGCCTGCGATGGCGAACATCACAGGAACCGTCCATAACCGGACGATCGGGAAGCCCGAGGCGGGTGCGACGGTCACGCTTTACAGGTTCGGGCAGGGCGGCATGGCGCCAGTGACGTCCGTGACGGCGGACGCGCAGGGGAGTTTCGCCATCGCCCAGGAACCGTCGAGCCAGGGGCCTTCCATGCTTCGCGTCGAGATCGACGGCGTGACGTACAACCACATCATGCCTCCCGGATCGCGGGCGCAAGGTGTGCAGTTGGATGTTTATAACGCATCTAAGGAGCAGGGCTCCGCGAAGGTTACCAAGCACATGATCTTGTTCCAGCCTGGCAACGGCCAGATGACCGTCAACGAGACGTTCCTGGTGCGGAACCCCGGAAAGACCACGTGGGCGGATTCGGCGAACGGGACTTTGCCCTTTTATCTGCCGGCCGGCGCCGGCCAGGTCGAGATGAACGGCAACGCTCCCGACGGCATGCCGGTTCCCGTGCCGACTGATAAGACGGCGAAGAAGGATGTGTACAAGGCGAAGTTCGAAATCAAGCCGGGCGAAACGCGGTTCGATTTGAACTACACGGTGCCTTATACCGAAGGCGCCGCGTATGGCGGCAGCATCGTTTCAGGTGACGAGAACACCTACCTGATTGCGCCCGCCGGAGTGACGCTCGATGGCTCGAACCTGCAGGACTTGGGGCAGGAGCCGCGTACCAAGGCGCGGATTTTCGGCCTGGGCGCGACCTCGTACATCGTGAAGCTCTCGGGCCAAGCGTCCGGGGCGGGAGCGTCCCCCGGGGCTGCGGAGGATGGCGCGGCCGGTGATGGAGCGCCGCAGATCGAAGAGATCATGCCGCGCCTCTATCAGAAGGGAAAGCTGATCATCGGGCTGGCGCTGGGAATTCTGGCGCTCGGCTTTGCCATGCTGTACCGGGCGTCTGCTCCCGGAGAAGCGAATGAGCGCGGTCGCGGTTGAAGGCGTCTGGAAGTTTTTTGGCGATTATCCGGCGCTGAGGGACGTGAAGCTCGAAGCCGCGCCGGGCGCCTGTCTGGCGCTGATCGGCCGCAATGGCGCGGGCAAAACCACCCTTCTTCGAATTCTTGCTGGATTCTCGCGAGCGGGCCGCGGCGAGGTGAGGATTTTCGGCGGCGGACCGCGCGAGACCGCAACGCGGCGGCGGATCGGATTCATCGGGCACGGCATAGCGGTTTACGATGAGCTTTCGGCGCTGGAAAACCTGACGCTGTTCGCGAAGCTCTACCACCTGCCTGAGCCTGACAAGTCGGCGCGCCAATGGCTGGAGCGTGCGGGGCTGACGCGTGTAGCCAACGGCCTGGTGCGTGAGTTCTCCCGCGGCATGCGGCAGCGTCTCGCGGTGGCGCGCGCGTTTCTGCACGAGCCGTCCGTGCTGCTGCTCGACGAGCCTTTTACTGCGCTCGACGATAAAGCCATCGCGGTCCTGCAAGGGCTGCTGCGGGAAGCGCTGGCCGAAGGAAAGACCATCGTGATGTCCACGCACCAGTTGCGCGAAGCGCTGGAGTTGGCTTCCGATGTCGCGCTGTTGAGCCGCGGTCAAGTGGCGTTTCATGGTCCATGCACGGCCGAAATGGTGGCCGACCCGGGTTACGTCTACGCGCGGTACGGGGAGGGCTGATGGACTATCTCCGCCAATTCTGGGTGGTCAGCGCCAAGGACCTGCGCGCGGAGTTTCGCACCAAGGAAGCGATCAACGCCTCGCTCGCATTTGCGCTGGTGATCCTGGTCCTGTTCAGCTTCGCCTTCGACGCAGCCGATCTGGAAGCGGCCGCTATGAACGAGATTTCGGGCGGCCTGCTGTGGATCGCGTTCGCGTTCGCCGGCACCCTGGTGCTCAATCGCAGCTTTGTGCGCGAGCTGCCGAACGATTGTCTGGACGGGTTGATTGCGGCACCGATTTCTCGATCGGCCCTGTTTCTGGGAAAGGCATTCGCGAACTTCGCACTGGTGCTGGCGGTAGAGCTGGTATCGCTGCCGGTGTTCGGCATCTTCTATCACGTGCGATGGGCGCGGCAAGCACCCGAGCTGATGCTCGTCCTGGTGCTCGGCACCTGGGGCGTGACAGTGATCGGAACCATTACCAGCGCGCTGACGGTGAACATCAAGCTGCGCGAAGTGATGCTGCCGATGTTGACGTATCCCATCCTGGTGCCGGCGCTGATGTCGGCCATGCAGCTGACCACGAAGCTGATGGCGGGCGAGGCGATCGGCGAAGACACCATGCTCTGGCTGAAGATGCTGATCGGCTTCGACGTGATCTACACGGCAGTTTCTCTGCTCCTCATTGAAGTGGTTTTGATAGGCTGACCGATGATTTTCGTCTACGCGCCCGCCGGATTCGCGGCTATACTGGCCTTCGCGGTCGCCGTAGCTGCCAGTGTGATGTTCCTGCGAAACAAGAACCTGTGGTTCGACGCGCTGGCGGTGTCGGCGACGGAAGTCGGGCTCGGCTTCCTCGCGGTGAATCTTGCGGCCGGCGTCGTTTGGAGTTACCAGACGCGTGCCATCTGGTGGACGTGGGACCCGGCCGTGGCATCGGCGCTGGTTTGCGGTTTGGTGTACGCGTCATACCTGATGCTGCGGCGGGCCGTGGAAGAGCCAAGCCAAAGAGCGACATTCTCGGCGGTGTGGAGCATCTTCTGTTTCATCGACGCGCCCCTTGTGACGGCAGCCGTCTACCGATGGCGCGCGCTGCACCCGCACCGGTCCTTGTGGGCGGACGTGGCGGCGGTGAGTCAGACGGCGTTGGCAGCGACCACGGCGGCTACCCTGGCATTGGCCGCTGTACTACTGGTGCTGAGACTGCGCCAGCAGAACACGCGGCGCCAACGGGAGTCAGCCCGCCGCATAGCGCAGGCCATGTGAGCGGTCTTTTGACACACTCCCCGGCCTCAAGGCCGGGGATTCTCGATTCCTGATTCAACCGGCAATGCTGGGCCTGCGCCAGGCTGACCTGCAGTCCACGTTTTTCGTCTCCGGGTGTCCCTCGGCGGCGACTCTCAGACCTTCGGCTCTTACGTTCTTGGCTGCGCTCCAGTCCCTGCGGTGGTGCGTCGGCAGCCGGGACAGGTCCATCCCGGACGGAGAGCGAAAGGTCGTCGTTCTGATAGCCGCATGCGGAACACAGCTTGGTCGACGGAAAGAACCTGTTTACCTGAACCAAGTGCTTGCTGTTCCACAGGGCTTTGTATTTCACCTGGCGCCTGGGTCGCGCCCCAGGCCCGTAAATCTACGATTTAGGCGAACGGGGCAAACTGATGTTTTTCATCAGCTTGGCCGTTACGGTCGCGATCGCACTGACGATTACGGTCCGGGTCCGCTTGGAGCGGGTCCGGCGCCCGAAGTAACCGGAGGGTGCGGCTGGGTTTCCCCGGCGCATCTCATTCCCGCACCATACACCTTTTGCGAAGGCCGGCGGAAGCACCTGTATGATAGAGAGTGGCACCCGCATGAAAACCAAACTTTGCGACCTCAATCCCGCGGTGAAAGAGAAACTTCCCGAGTTCACGGACGATAAATCAGGCATCGGCGTGCATTACATCGACGCCTACATCAAACCGATGAATGCGAAGCTCCCTGACGGAACTTCCGTCCGTTGCAAGCGCCGCGGCTTGAAAGTGACGCTTTCGGCGGGCGCGAAGAAGGGCGACGGTCTGATGCGGCGGCTCGACGTGAGCCGCGATCCCGTGACCATGCTCGACCGTGCGCTGCAGGAAGCCGCGAAGAACGCCGGCATCGAGCTCACGGTCGAAGATGGCGCGGTGTACGTGAGCGTTTAGCTCCTGGCTTCCGCAGGCCTCACCCTGCGCCGTTTTTCGGTGGGCCGGGGCGGTTCCGCCTATCCGGCCAGCCGAAGGCGGCCTGGGACTGCTGAGTGCATTGCCGGTCCCACCACTGCTGCTACCGCTGCAGACGGTAAGTCATCAGCTTTGCGCCACCGCCGCCGCCTTCCGATCGCTCACGGTGAGCGGGTAGGCTGGGCCGGGGAAAGCTGCGTCGCCGAGCGTTTCGCGGATCGCCATGTTGGCGTCGAAATAAACCTGCCAGTAGTGATCGTTGCTGCAATAGGGCCGGACCGCAAGCACCGGCCCGAACGGGGAGAACGTCAGGATCGTGACATCCGGCGCCGGGTCCTTGGCGACATTGGGAATCGTCGCCAGCCGCGCCTTGAGGCGCGAGATTGCCAGGTGCGGGTCGGCGGCGCCTGAAATTTGCGCGGTGAGTTCGACGCGGCGGTGCGGGTTCGTCGAGAAGTTCTGGATGGTGTCGGAAAAGATCTTGTTGTTGCCCACGAACGTACGCACGTTGTCCGGCGTGTCAAACGTGGTGACGAACAGACCAATCTCCTGCACCGTGCCGGTAGTGCCGCCAGCACTGATGAAGTCCCCCACTTTGAAGGGGCGCAGCACAAGCAGAAACGCCCCGGCGGCGAAATTGGCGAGCAGACCGGCCCACGCTGTCCCGACGGCCAGTCCGCATGCCGCGATCAGGGCCGCGAACGTTGTGGTCTGCACTCCGAAATACCCGAGGATCGCGACCACCAGTGTGATGTGGAGCGCCACCGACAAAGTGTTGCCAATGAAGCGCAGGACGGTGGCTTCGATATCCTGGCGCCGAAGGACGCGCTCGACGGCGCCGACGACAGCGGCGATCAGCCATCGTCCGATGATGTAAAGAACGAGCGCACCCACGATTTGCAGGCCGACGGTGGCGGCCTTCTCCTGCAGGAATTGAAGGATGGTGTTCCAGTTCATAGGTGGAACTACTATAACGCTCCAGGACCTCGGGGTGCTCAATCTTACCGTGGTCTAGGCGGGATAGGCGAGGTCGCCTGTCCGGCGAGCGAAGCTTGCCGCGCCTCGCTTCGCGAACCGCGGGCGAGGACAGGCGAATGGCCTGTCCCACCAAAGCCAACAGGTCTACCATTAATGAAAGCACTATGTTGAAGGTTTTTATGGCTGCGGCGATTTTCCTGCACGTTCAAGCCGCCGCGGAGCCGGCTGTAACGAAGGTTGAACCGCCGGATTGGATCAGCCAACCGGCGGGCATCATATTGCGGATGCTGGTCACCGGGAGCGGATTCGGGGGCGCGGCCGTCCGCTCGAAGTTCGGCACGGGCGCGGTGAAGGTGAGCGCCAGCGGAACGCATCTGTTCTTCGATCTGTACGTTCCGCCGGGAGTGACGCCGGGAAAGTATCCGGTGCAGATTTCCACCGGCGCCGGAAAAGTGGAAGCGGCATTCGCCATTGTGCCAGCCTTGGCGACGTCGGGACGGTTTCAAGGCTTCTCCAGCGACGACGTGATGTATCTGATCATGCCGGACCGCTTCGCCAACGGCGATCCGTCCAATGACGATCCGGCGATCAGCCAAGGCCTGTACGACCGGACGAAGAGCCGCTACTATCACGGCGGCGATTTTCAGGGAATTATTGATCGCCTCCCGTATCTCAAGAGCCTCGGTGTGACAGCGCTATGGCTCACGCCGATTGTCGACAATTCCAATCGCTTGAACCATCGTGAAAAGGTCGGCAGTCAGCCGTTCACCGACTACCACGGCTACGGGGCCGTGGATTTCTATGGCGTGGACGAGCATTTCGGCGATCTCGCCAAGTTGCGCGAACTGGTGGACAAAGCCCACACTGCGGGCATCAAGATTATCCAGGATCAAGTGGCCAACCACACCGGACCGTTTCATCCCTGGGTGAAAGATCCGCCCACTCCGGGGTGGTTCAACGGCAGCGAAGAGCATCACCAGACGAACACATTTCAGGTCTGGACACTGACCGGACCGCACGCGGCGCCGGGCCTGCAAAAGAGCACGCTGGAGGGCTGGTTCGCCGGGATTCTGCCGGACCTGAATCAGAACGATCCGGAAGTCGCGCGCTACCTGATCCAGAACACGCTATGGTGGATCGGCCGTACCGGAATCGACGGCATCCGCGAGGACACGCTGCCCTATGTGCCGCGGAGTTTCTGGCATGAGTGGACTACGGCCATCCGGCAGCATTATCCGCGCTTCCATGTGGTCGGCGAAGTCTTCGCTAGCGATCCGGCGCTCGTGTCCTTCTTTCAGGGCGGAAAAAAGCGCTGGGACGGCATCGATTCGGGTGTAGATACGTTGTTCGATTTTCCGCTTCAGGCGGTGATCGGGAAAGTGTTCCGCGGGGCCGCGCCGATGCGCGATCTGGACAAGGTGCTGGCGCACGACTATCTGTACCAGGATGCGAACCGGCTGGTGGATTTCGCGGACTTGCACGATCTGCCCCGTTTCATGAATGAGAAGGGAGCGACCGCCGACGGATTGCAGCGGATGTTCAGCTTTCTGATGACGGTGCGGGGTATTCCGCTAATTTACTACGGCGACGAAGTCGGTATGGCAGGAGGGAACGATCCGGACAATCGGCGGGATTTTCCCGGCGGATGGAAACAGGACGCGCACAACGCGTTCGAGCAGTCGGGGCGCACGGTAACGGAGCAGGCGATCTTCGCGCACGTGCAGAAGCTGGCGCGGATACGCGCGGCGCTGGAGCCGCTACGCCGCGGCAAGCTCGTCAGTCTGTGGAGCGATGAGAACGCTTACGTGTTTGTGCGCGCCACGGACGCCGACCGGGTGCTGGTGGCCTTCAACAATTCGGCCGCGCCGATGACGCTGCAGGTGGCAGCCGCAGGCTCGGCAATCGCCGATGGCGCAACCATGGAAGACCAGTTGGGCGCCGCCGGCATGGCGAGCGTGAGCGAAGGGACCATCGAACTTCGCCTGGCGGGACATAGCGCCGCGATTTACCATTGACGTTGGCTTGCGCCTCTTGCGAGAGCTATTTGGTTCGCGGAGCTAGCCGATCTGCAGCAGAATTTTCCCGATGTGCGCGCTGGATTCCATCCACCGGTGTGCATCCGCCGCCTGGTCGAGCGGAAAGAAGCGATCGACGATCGGGCGGATGCGTCCTGCTGCCAGATGCGGCCAGAGACGCTGTCGAATGGAGTTCCGTAGAGCTGTCTTTTCAGAGATGGGCCGGGCGCGCAATGTGGATCCGGTGACCGTGAGGCGCTTGTGCATAATCAGGGCGATGTCTGCGGTGACTTCCCGGCCGCGGCTGTAAGCGATGTGAACCAGGCGGCCGCGCGGAGCGAGCAGGCGCAGGTGGCGGGCGAAATAGTCGCCGCCGATCATGTCGAGGATGACGTCGACGCCTCGCCCGCCGGTCCACGCGAGCGCGGCTTCCACCCAATCCTCTTCTTTGTAATTGAACGCGCGCTCGCAACCCATCTGCTCACAGAAATCGCATTTCACGCGATTGCCGGCGGTGGCGGCCACGCGCGCCCCGAACAGATGCGCCATCTCGATGGCAAGGGAGCCGACGCCGCTCGACCCGCCTTGCACGAAGAAAGTCTCCCCGGGCTGAAGCAGCGGCGGATCGAACAGATTCGTCCAGGCGGTGAAGCACGCTTCGGGGAGCGCCGCCGCATCGTGCACGGCTATGTCCGCGGGAACGGGCAGGCACTGTCCCGCCGGTGCGACGCAGTACTCCGCATAACCGCCGCCCGCCAACAGAGCGCACACGGCGTCGCCTGGTTTCCATTCGAGGACGCCGAAGCCGACTTCCGTGATATGGCCGGAGACTTCCAGGCCCAAGATCGGCGAAGCACCCGGCGGAGGCGGATAGCGGCCCTGGCGCTGCAGGAGGTCGGCGCGGTTTACGCCGGCGGCCGACACGCGGATCCCGACCTCGCCGGGACCGGTACTTGGAGTCGGTACTTCCGCCATGCGGAGAACTTCCGGGCCGCCAGGTTGAGTGATGTCGATCGCGCGCATGTTCTATTATGAGCCACGAGCTACGAGTTGCGAGCCAAACCCCGGCATATGCCGCCGGCCAGCACTAGATCGCTGCTCTTCGCTCGCCGCGATCCCGCGTGATATAACAGGGTGACTCATGCTTTCGCGACGTCACTTCCTGGGAACTCTCTCCGCGCTGCCGACGCTGGCCCAGGGGAAGCCGCTGCCGATTGGAGCGGTTGAAATCTGGGAGTTGCGCGGTCACCGCACGGCTGAGCGAGGCGTCGATCAGCAATACCAGGTGAATCCGCTGTTCATCTACGACGAACTGCGGCCGCCGGAGTACCGCGACCCGCCTGGCGCGACATCCGCGCAGGCGCCAGCGAGCGCACTGTACCTGAAGATCCGCACCGAGGGCGCCGAAGGCTTTTACGGGCCCATCGACAAGGAAGTCGCCATTGTGGTTTACGAGCAGCTTCGGCCATTCCTGACGGGCAAGGACGCGCTCGCGCAAGAGAAGCTGTGGGACCAGATGTACCGTTCGAACCGGCACGCACGGCGCGGCCATTTCCTCATGGCGATCAGCGCGGTGGACAACAGGCTGTGGGACCTGCGTGGCAAATACTTCAAGGCTCCCGTGTACCGCCTCCTGGGAGGTCCGACGCGCGCGTCCGTGGAGGCCTACGCGAGCTGCCTGGGCTACTCGCTGGAACCCGAGAAAATGCAGCAGCGGGCGGTCGAGAATAAGAAGGCCGGCTATCGCTACCAGAAATGGTTCCTCGCGTATGGGCCCGGGAGCGGCTACGAAGGGATGAAGAAGAATGTCGAGACCGTGCGGCTGTTGCGCGAAGCCGCCGGTGAAGACACCGAGCTGATGTTCGATGTTTACAGTGGCTGGGATTTGACCTATGCGTTGGAATGGGCCAAGCAGGTGGAGCGTTACCGGCCGCGCTGGATCGAGGAGGCCACGCAGGCCGAGAAGATCGACAGCTTCGCGCAGCTTAAAAAGGGCACTTCGATTCCGATTGCGTCGGGCGAGCACATCCAGGGCCGGTGGGAAGTTTACGATTACCTGAAGGAAGGCGCGCTCAGCGTGGTACAGTGCGATCCGGAATGGTGCGGCGGCACAAGCGAGCTCGGAAAAATCTGCGCCTTGGCATCGATCTTCGACGTTCCGGTCATTCCCCACGGCCATAGTCTGCACGCCGCGCTGCATGTAATTGCCAGCCAGTCCCCGGCAGTGTGTCCGCTGGCCGAATACCTGATTCTGAAAATGCGTTCGTATTATCACTTTGAGAAATCGCCGCTCGTACCGGAGCGTGCGCATTTTACTCTCCGGGATGCGCCGGGTTTTGGTATCGAGATCGACGATGCCAAGGTGGAATCGCGCGAAATGATCCGCTGGAGCTGAAGCCAGGCGTTTTTCACAAAACGTTTACAACATAGGGGCCGGAGCGGCGGCTAAGATCGAAACCAGGAGCACTTCTTGGCGTCGATCTCTATACCAGGGGAAGTTCCGCGCCGTGAGTGGAAGTGGCAGGCGGCGGGTGTCTGCGAGCGCTTGATTTCCGCGGGATTGCTGGGAGCGCTCTCGCCCGTTCTGGTTGCCAGCGCGGTGGCGGTCAGCCTGATGTCACGCCGCACTCCCTTCATCGCGCACAGGCGCGTCGGATGGCGCGGCGAGGTGCTCTGGATGCTGAAGCTGCGCACCATGTGGGGCGACGAGGGAAGCGGTGCGGGCGAGCGCCGGGGCTGGGTAGAATACATCGACGATACTGCCGGGCCGGAAAAGAAACGGCCGGTCGACCCGCGAGTCCCCAGCCGATTTGCACGATTCTGCCGCCGCCACTCCATCGACGAGATTCCGCAGCTTTGGCATGTGTTACGCGGTGAGATGTCGCTGGTAGGGCCGCGGCCCGTCACGGCGGATGAGTTGCGGCGATACTACGGCGCCGACGCGGCCGAGGTTCTGAAACGGAAACCTGGAATTGCCGGCCTCTGGCAAGTGTCTGGCCGTAACCGGCTGACTTACTCGCAAAGGCGTAAGTTGGATCTCGACTTAGTCCGGAATCCCTCGTTCCTTCTGTATCTGAGGATTCTATTCAGGACAATTCCCGAAGTCCTGAGCGGGCGCAATACCTGTTAGCCACGACTGCAGAGAGCGGTCGAACTTGCTATTGCACCGCGATCGTTACCTGATTCGTGCTGGTCAGCCCGCCCACTTGCAATTGCAGCGGAACGGTATTTCCCGTCGGAGCGCCGGTCGGAACCTGGGCGTTCACCTGATCGATGCCCACAAACCCGGGGGCGAGGCCGGAGAACAGTACGGGCACCTGCATTCCGCCGATCATCACGTTGGACTTGGTCAACGTGTTCGTCAGTTGAGTCGGCGCTGCGCCGTCGTTGACGTGGGAGTCCACCGCGCCCAGACCGGTGGCGAAAATCTGAAGCACATCGCCGGCCTTTGCGGGCCGCGTCGCCAGACCGGGAATGGAGCCGCCGGGAGCCGCTAATGCACCGTCCGTAAAGAATGCGATCGCAACGCCGATCCCGTTGTTGACGGAGAAGATGCCGGGATTGAATTGCGCCACGTTGACGGTGGCCGCAGCGGAAGCCGATCCGTTATTCGTGACCACGACCTGAGCTGTAGAACCGGTCACCTCCCAGGGCATCTCAATGTTGAGCTGGTCGCCGACTCCGCCTACGCAGAGATGGCAGACATAGTTCAGCGGCGCGGGCGTGCCGTTGATCATGACGCTCACGTTGCCAAGGGTATTGGAAAGCGGGATGGAATCGGCGGAGGCAGTGGCGGAAGCGAGATTCGTTCCGAAAACCGAGATGAGCGAACCGGGTGTGACGGCGTTATTCGGCGCGAGGCCGAAGCTGGCGCCATTGGCTATGCCCCCGGCCGAAATCACCGGCGCCTGAGCCATGGCTGCGGACGCGGAAAGCCAGAATACCGAAATCCAGCAGATGCGTCTCACCATTCACTGCTCCCCAGATCATTCTATGAAATCGGCACCCATACTCAAAGACCCCGTCGCGAAATTTACTTGTGAGAAGACGCACTTATGGAGCCCTGAAGGGTTTCTCGCACCTCCGCGTGTCTGCCGGCATCGAGTTCGACAGCCAAGGCTGCCTCGCTGCGGGCCTCGTCGGCGCGCCCCTCAATGCGCAGTACGCGAGCCAGCATCCAGTGTGGTTTGAACCAGTTAGGATGGGCGGCGATGGCGGAGCGCAGGCTCCGCTCGGCGTATCGGGCATCGTTGGCGGTGGAGTAGAGGGCCGCGGCATGATACCAGGCGTCGAACGGATCCTCGGCGGTCGCGGTGGCGCGCAACGCGGCGTACCCTGCCTGCGCCGCGATCTGCGTGCGCAGAATCTGGTTGGGCGTGTGTTGCGCCAGAGCCGCCATGGCCCGGGAATACCAGAAGTCCGAGCCGGCGCCCGGAAATCGCCAGTGTTCGAAATCCGCGAAGCGCGCGGCGGCGGCCTGGCCGTTGCCGGCTGCGATTGCCTGGCGCACGAGCTCGAGGGCGCGGTCGGCGGCCGTGAAGCGGAATGCGAGGTAGAGCATCGCGGCGGCAAGCGGCGCCGCCAGCAGGAATCGCGGCGCACGTTCGGGTTCAGCCAGAGCTGGTAAGGAGAGCGCGATCGCCACGAAAAACAAGACCGCCGTGGGAATCGTGAAGGCGGTAAACTGTTGCGCCACGATTCCCGCGACGATCGCGGCGGCGAGCCATTGGGATTGCGCCCGCCGCACTGCCAGTACGCAAATCGTGGCCAGCAGGGCGAGCCCCGGAATGCCTTGCGCCACCAGCGCATCCAGAAACATGTTGTGCGGTGACTCATGTGCGAAATCGGGATAAGCCTCGGCCAGTTGCTTCGATTCGTAGTGTGGGAATTGCGCGGTGAAGACTTCCGGACCGAAGCCGGTGGGAAGGCGGTGGACCGACATGGCGACGCTGTCGCGCCACAGGTCCAGCCGCGCGCCGCCGCGAGCGTCTTCCCTAAACCAGCGTGCACGTGCATGCAGCTTCCAGCCGGGGGGCGAAACGTAAAACGCGGCCAGGGCCACCGCCAGTGCAGCGGCCACCAATCCGACGCGCCGCGTTACGCGGATGGCACGCAACCCCAGCAGAACGGCGAATCCCGCGGCCGAGGCCAACAACGCGCCTCGCGTGCCCGTAAGCAGCATGGCGAACGATGCGATTGCCGCCACCGTGTACGCCGCCACTCGCAGCCATCGTCGCGGTTCGAGCTCCGCCAGTGCCAGGCATAGAAACGCCGCCATCACCAGCCAATTGGCGAAGTAACTCACGTAACCCAGAGTGCCGGGTGGCCGCACAATAGTCCATAGGCCCTCGCCCACGTGATAGGCCGCGGCCGGCAGCACCGGATCGACGCCGGCATATTGCAGAATGCCGTAGATGCCTGCCAGTAGCGCCGCCGCCGCCACGCCGCGCAGCACCATGCGGATCCGTTCCGGTCGGCCCGCCGCATGACTGCCGATCAGCCAGGCCAAAAGCAGTACCGCCGCCTGCTCCACGGCGCCGAAACGCCGCCAGTTGCCGCCGAACCAGGAGAGCGGCTGATTGGTGGAGAACATCGAGGAGAGCGCGAGCGATGCCACGGTCGCGAGCACAAGGACGCCGAACCACGAACGCGCCGGACGCGCCAGCAAGAGCAGCACGGCGGTGCCGATCAGTACCACGATCAGCTTTGGGGTGACATCGAAGTAGAACAGACATCCCGGAGCAAGAATTAACGCGATCAGGCCGACCAGGCCGGCCTGTAGCAGGGCCATATCGGTTACACTAACTCAGGAACGGGCGTGCTGGAAACTAACGACGGGTTTCGTTACATAAGTTACATTGGAGCTCGTTGGCGTTTGATTGCTATGAGCTGCGCCGTGGCGGTGTGTTTGGCCGTGGGGGTGAGCCTCATCATGACCCGGCAGTATACGGCAACCGCGAGGATTGTGATTGAGCCGCCGGCCGGCAGCGATCCGCGCGGGGCGATTGGCGTAAGTCCCATTTACCTCGAATCCCTTCGCACTTATGAACATTTCGCGGCGAGCGACAGCCTCTTCCAGAAAGCCGCCGATCATTTCGGGCTGCGGCGCATGCTCGGACAGAGGCCGATTGAATCGCTGAAGAAGCAGGTGCTGAGAGTGGACACCGTGCGCAACACGCGTATTCTGGAGATCTCCGCGACTCTGCCGGACGCGGCAGTCGCCCAGGCGCTTGCGCACTTCGTGGCTGACGCGACGGTGGCGCTCAACACCTCGATGGTGAGTGAGGGCGATCGCGATTTACTGAAAGGGGCGGAGCAGATGGACGTGGATGCCCGCTCCCAGGTAGAAGAGATCGACAAGACGTGGACGCGCCTGCTTTCCGAGGAACCGTTGGAGGATTTACAGAACGCGTTGGAGTCGTCGGCGCACCTGCGGGAGGATTTGCAGCAGCAGGCAGTGGCGTCGGAACTCGAAATCGCGGATGCCGGCGAGCGTGCGCAACGGGCATCGGGAGGGGACGCGGCGGAAATCGGTCGCCAGCGCGCCAATGCACAGGCTCGTTTGGAAGAATTGCATAAGCGGATCGATGCAGCGGACAAGCAGGCGGCGCTGCGGGAAAAACTTTTAGCATCCCGCATGGCGCACCGCGACAATGTCGCTGCGGAGCGGAAGGAAGCCCAGGACGCTCTGACGGCTGCCGAAGCGCGCTTGCGCGCCGTTCGCGCTGAGGCCGGCTTCCGTGGTGAGCGCCTCTCGGTGGTCGATCCGGGCGTAGTGCCGGAACGGCCATCGTCACCCAATCTTCCTCTGAATATCGGGGCGGCGCTGCTGTTGGGCTTGGTCCTGCCATTGCTGTATTTGATTCTGGAGATGAACTTCCGCGAGCAGCGCGTCGGCGAGCGGCGCGGCCGGCTGCGCGCGATGGAGAGGGCGTTTGACGAGTGAGGCGGCGCATTTCGTAACCCCCCGCTCGATTGGCACCTGCACACTGTTATGGGAGCCGCGAGCGTGAGCGAGCGGGGACTATCAATTCGCGCGCACGCGCCGCTAGGCCTGGTATTCGGTGGATGGGCGGCAGCGATTGCTCTGGCTCCGTCGGCGGAGATGAAGGCGGCGCTCGCTGCTCCGCCAGTCGCGCTGCCTGCGACGTGGTGGATCTTTCAGCGACCGGCGCGATGGCTGATGGTGTTCTTTGCATCGGCTCTGCTGCTGCCTCCCCTGGCCGCGCCCATCGGGAATTCGGGACCTCATCCCAGTCTCCTGATTGCCGCGATCGGCTTGGTGGCGGGCCTCGTCTGGCTCCCTGACTGGCGGATTCCGGCGAACGCGCTGACGGCCCGTTTCATAATCTTCCTCGGAATCCTGACCGCTAGCGTGGCGCAGGCTGCGTTCCACTCCGGTGCGGAAGCCGCGGCTGGCAGTTTCGCGCGCGTGGCCCTTCTCGGGATTTCCGTCTACGTATTCTTCTACACGGCGTATACGCGCGCCGGCGACGGCGATCATATGCGCGATGTCCGCTTGCTCTATTGGATCGCCGTGGCCGCCGCGTTGTTCGCGTGCGTCGACTTCTACTTTCAATTTCCCGCGCCCGCGGGCTACGGACCCCAATTCGTTTGGCTCGATTCTGGCGTCTATCGCCGGGCACAGGGGCTGTTTTACGAAGCCGGCACGCTCGGCAATTTCTGTGTGTTCTTTCTGGTGATGCTCGCGGTGGCGTTGGCGCGGCCTCGCACCGAAGCGCCGGTTTCGCGTAAAGGCCTGGTCATTGGCGGTCTCGTGATCTTCGCGGCGCTTGTGCTGTCTTACTCGCGCGGTTCGGTGGTGAACCTGCTCACGGCGATGGCCGTGCTGCTGTGGCTCAACCGCCAACGGGTACGATGGTCGCGCGTGATTCCTGCGGTGGCGGCGTTCGGCGGTGCGGCGGCCTTCGTGACATGGAAGGTCTTTCCGGCCTTCGCTGAAATGTACTGGCTGCGGCTTTCGGGGACTACGGAATTTTTCTTCTCCGCCACCGAGGGCGTGCTCTCCGGGCGGGTAGCCAGCTGGCGCACACTGTTGGATTGGCTTGTCGGAAATCCTTGGGGGGCCCTGTTTGGCATCGGATACAAGACGCTGCCTTACAGCGACTATCTGGGCATGCCGGTAGTGGCCGACAACATGTACTTGAGCCTGCTGGTGGAGACGGGAGTTGTGGGGCTGGGCGCGATGTTGTGGCTGAGCGCGGCGATTCTGCGCGCCGGGTACAAAGCCCGGGCGTCTATGTGGGGCGCATGGATTCTTTGTTTTTGGGCCGGCCAGATGGCGCAGATGCTCTCCGCCGATGTGCTGACGTACTGGCGCCTACTTCCCATCTATTTTTGGGTGCTGGCGCTGGCGGTGCGGGCATGAGGGTGCTGGCTCTCGATCAATTCAGCGAACTCGGCGGCGGGCAGCAGTGCCTGCTGGATCTGCTGCCGGCGATTCGCGCACGCGGGTGGCAGGCACTGGTAGGTGTGCCGGGCGATGGGCCTATGGTGGCGCGCATTCGCGAGTGTGAATTTGAAACCGTGAAGCTGGAGTGCGGCCCTTATGCGTGCGGGCGCAAGACTCTGTCTGATGCCGCCCGGTTTCTGGCGCAGACCCCGCGGCTCGCCCGGCAAATCCGCGAGCTTGCGGAGCGGTTCGCGCCGGACGTGATTTACGTGAATGGGCCGCGATTGCTGCCGGCGGCAGCCGGAGCGGGCGGTGCTCTGGTGTATCACGCGCACCGGATTCTGCCGGGGCGGGGCGTGCGCGCAGTATGCGGCTGGGCGTTGCGCAGGTCGCGGGCGCGGGTGATTGGTGTGTGCCGGTACGTGGCCGACTCCTGGGTGCGGTTTGCGGGCGCGGACCGGGTATCCGTGATCTACAACGGGTTGAGCGCACCCGAACGGACTAAATCGCGTAAGCGGACGAGCGCGCCCAGAGTCGGATGCATCGGAAGGATCGCACCGGAGAAGGGGCAGCTCGAATTCGTGGAGGCGGCCCGAACCATCGCGCAGGCGATGCCCGATTGCCGGTTTGTGGTGCATGGCGCGGCGGTGCTGGCGGATCCCGGTTATGAAGCGGCCGTGAAAACAGCGGCGGACGGGTTGCCGATTGAATTTGCCGGGTGGACCGCAGACGTGCCGGGCGCGCTGGCGGATTTAGATCTCCTGCTGGTGCCATCGGACCGCAACGAGGCGACGCCGCGAGTGATTCTGGAAGCGTTTGCGGCGGGTACCCCGGTAGTCGCGTTCCCCTCGGGCGGAATTCCGGAGATGATCGAGAATGGGCTCACAGGTCTGCTGGTGAAGGATGCGAGCGAGATGGCGACTGCCGCACTGGGGTTGCTGCGCGAAGCCGTGCGACGCGATGCGGTCGCCGCCGCGGCTCGGGAAGTCTGGCAAAATCGCTTCACGCTCGAGAAGTGGCAAAACAGCGTCCTGGATCTATTGGCGACGAATGAAACTGCCTCGAGCCACAAGCTGCGACCGGCGAGCTAAGCCACGCCGGGGCTGTGCTCGTCTGGGAGCTCGTCGCTCGAAGCGCGGAGCTTATCTTTCTCCGCCTGCATCGCCGGCCTGATGAGCAGCCCGAACATCAATGCCGCGATCAACGTGAGCACGGCTGCTCCGGCCAGCACTGGGCCATACCCGGTTTTCGCGAACAGGTGGCCGGCCACATACGCGGCCACTGCTTGTGCGCCGAAGGCCACCAGGTAATTCAACGAAGAAGCACCGTTGCGCTCACTCTCCGGGACGCTGTTCATCAGCAGCGTGTTGATGCCCGGCTCGCTCATCGACTGCAAGCTCATGTACCAGGTGTAAAACAGGACGGGCACGGCTCCGGCCGCCATGCCCCCAAGGCCGAGCGCGGTAGCGGCTATCATCCAGCCAAGGGCCGGTATCAGGCCCGCGCGCCGAATCAGAACGGGTGCCAATAGAAGGGCGGCCACCTGCACGATCTGTGTGCTCGAAAACAGGTTCCCGATGCCCGCGGCGGAAAAACCATGCCGGGCGAAATAGACATTGGCGAACGGATTGAAGACCCCGAGGGCCATTTGCCAGAGCGCAAATGCCGCGAGATAGCGCTTGAGGAAGCCGCCGCGAGGCCAGATGCGTCCGGGTTCTGCGGAAGGCTTGCCGGCGGGTATGAGCTCGATCGCCGGTACCAGCGCCGCCAGTACCAGTGCGGCCGCGGCCAGCAGCGCGCCTTCGGTATTGTGCAGGAGGCCGGGCAGCCGGCCGCCCATCCAATTGCCGGCGACTCCAACGCCAATCATGCACGCGAAGAATGTACTGAACGCCGAGGCGCGCCGGCTTGCGGGCACCAGAGCCGAAACCAGAGGGGCGATGAGCACCGCCCAAAGTGCAAAAATAAGCCCCCATACGAACGCCAGGCCGATGAGTGCAGGCGGTGGACGCACCAACGCCCGCATGGACACCACCAATGCCGAGGCGGCAACAAGACCAATAAACGATCGCCTCAAGCCGTAGCGGCGCATGACCCACGCGGCCGGCAGAGTGCCGGCCATGGTGCCGATCGTGGACGCGCTGGTCAGCGTGCCGAGGAAATCTTCGTGAAATCCGAGTTCCAGCAGGAACAGGTTGTAGAGCAGTACGAAGATGAACAGGCCAAAGTTGAGGAGCGCCGCCGCCGCGAGAAAAATCCAGAACGGTTTGCCGAGCCACCAGTCCGCGCCGGACGCGATCACGCGGGGCAGCGCCGCCGCATGATGCTGGACCCTGCGGGCGACGTGCGCCGCACGGCGAGCCTTCTGCGCTACGAGGCGAGGAAGCGTCATCTGGCTGGCCGGCGTGCACACATCGCTCACGGGGCCGGGTATCCGCAGGGGTACAAGCCGGCGGCGCGCCACGCGCCAGCGGTCCGCCTGCGACTCGATCAGGCTCAGGTGCAGCCACAGCTCATCTTTGTTGGGATGGAACTCACGCGAGATGGGCGAGGTGGCGAAGCGATCGAACCAGGCTTCTACTTCCGGTGACAGGGGCTCGATTTCCTCAGCTAGTTCGCAGCCGAACCACGATTGCGCCAGACGGAACCCCACGGTTTCCAGGCGGCGCAACTCGCGGGCGTGGGTGGCCCGCCATTCGCGCCAAAAGGCATCGTTGCCGGCATGGCCGTCCAGAAAGCGGGCGATCTCCAGGGCGTGAAACGGGCGCAGAGTGCCTTGCAGTACGTGCTTGACGAGATGCAGCGAGGCATAGCCCAGGGCATCGGGCGGCGCGAGCACCGGCAGTTCGAGGCCGCCGGCGAGACGGCGCTGGCGGCGCTCCCAAAACTGCTCGATGCCCGGGGTGGGCAATCGTTCCAGGTTGGCGTTCCAGAAGCGAACGTGAATCTCAATGGGCGCCGGCAAATCCAGATCGAAGTAATCGCCGCGCCATTGCCAACCCGTCTTCCGGATCATGCCTGGCAGGTGGTCGGTAGGGAAGTCTTCCATCCCCTCCATCGGTTCGTAGCCCCAACCGAGGAGAATGTCGCGCGTGGCCGGCGCATGTTCGGGAGGTACGTAGAGGTCGATATCGTACTGGGGGCGCTCGTCGGCCGCGGTCCCGAACAGCGGCGATTGCGTGATGCCCTTGAGGGCGAGCCAGGGAATGCCCGCCGCCTCGAGGGTTGCGTCAATTTCGGAGTAGATCCGCCGCATCCGCCCGATGCGCTCGCCATTGCGGGCGGCACAGCCGTCCAGTTCCCGTTGAACCCCCTGAGGGAGCGCGCCCCGCGCGGCGCGGGCGAGTTCCAGGCTGATCAGGCCCCGATGCGCGTAGTCCAGCGTTTCCTGCCACTCTCGTGCGGAAAGATCGGCTAAATGCGCGGTCGCAGGCTCGCTGAGATGCAGAGCGGCGAGCACCGACGCAGGTCCCCGGGGGAGCCCGGGACAACTCGTCCATGGGTTGGGCAACCTAAAAATCGTACCGCAGAGCGAATTGGAATCGGCGTGGGTCACCTGAGGTTTGGGCTTTTGCCACGGCAAGGTTGCCGAGCAGAATCGAGAGAAGGCTCATGGGATTTCTGCCAAAAGCTGGAGAGCCTGCCCCAGCGCCGTGTATTCCAAACGCCAGGCGGAAGCTTCCCGCAGCCGATCAAGGGTTCTCTCGTACAGCTTGCTTACGCAGTCGCCATAACTTGGGCAATCGCCCAACAGGCGTTCAATAACGTCGCAGGGACTTAGGGGGACGATACGCGGCCGGGCGGCGCCGCGTGCCAGCAGCACCAGGTGATCTGCCGAACAACGCACCGCGGTGCGGAGATCGGCGAAATCGCCCATGGCTGCTTCGATCGTGATCTTGCCGTTGGGCCTCTGCTCGGCGGCATACCGGACCAGTTCCGGGAAGAGCAGCGGTGCATCCTCTCGAAACCTTGCGTGACCAGGCCGGCCGATGGCCACACGGCCTTCCACGTCCGCAGCGAGCCATGTCGCATCATCGCTTACGAAGGTCCACCCGGCGCGGGCGCAAGCCAACGCCAAACTGCTCTTTCCCGCGCCCGACGGGCCGCACAACAGGAAGCCCGCGCCGTCGCGTACTACCGCGGCCGCGTGCATCGGTACGGCATACCGCTGCGCCACGAGCGAGTAAGTCATCGATTCCAGAAAATGCATGCGCAGACGCAGATGGTCGGCGGCGGTCTTGTCGGAAACGAACGAATAGCCCGCCATGGAATTCGCTTCGTAGACTCCGTAGTTATGGCGGTCAGACACAATTGAGAAAAGCTCGCCCTGTCCGCGGAACACCGGCGGCTCATCGGCCAGCCCGCCTTCCGGCTGCACGATCACGCGGATCTCGATCGGCTGCCGGGCAAATTCCGGAGTGTATACGCTCCATGATTCTTCGGCCGCCTCCAGAACGTGGCGCGAGTTCGTCGCCAGATTGAGACGGAAGCCCAACGGATGATAAACCGCACGCAACGGTAATTCGATCCCGTGCAGCAGAGGATCGTTGGACAGGAGCACAGGATTACCCGAGGCAGCCATTTAAAATATGGATAACACAGGCTTTGTCTTTACAGGGGTAAAAAACAGGTGGGCGCAGGCAGAAATCAGGAGCCAGCCGTCAGAATACGCAGCCGCGGATCGTAGGGTGAGGCACCACATTCTGTCTTCTGACTGCTGTCTTCTCGTCCTGTGGGCCTTTCCCTGTCACCTTTTCTCCGCCGCGGCTACTGAGCAGGCATGAAGCTTGCACTCAGAATCACCCTTCTTGCGGCGGCGGCGCAGATTGCTGTTTGCCAGAACACGAGTTTTTCCGCTGTCGTCACCGGCTCGGGGAAACCGATGATCCTCATTCCGGGCCTGGAGTGCCCGGGCGCAGTGTGGAATGGCACAGTCGAACACTTTCGTGACCGTTATCAGCTTCACGTCCTGACACTTGCGGGATTCGCGGGCCAGCCAGCCGTTGCCGGCCTGCGTCTGCCGGCCGTGCGCGACGACTTGATCCGCTACATCCGCGACCAGCGGCTCGATCGTCCGGTGCTTGTGGGGCACAGCCTCGGCGGGTTCCTCGCACTGTGGGTTGCGGCCACCGTTCCCGACCTGGCGTCGCGCGTGATATCCGTCGACGGCGTTCCCTTTCTGCCTTCTCTGTTCAACCCGGCCGTGCAGCCGGGGGAATCACGGGAACAAGCAGAGCGCATGCGGAAGCTTTACGCCCCGCTGGCGCCGTCCCAGTTGGAAGCCATGTCCCGGATGGCGTTGACTCAGATGATCTCCGACCCGAAGAATATAGAGATGGCCGCCGCGTGGGCCTCCCAGTCGGACAGCGCGTTTGTCGGTCAGGCGATCTATGACCTGATGACCACTGACCTGCGGCCCGAAGTGTCGCGAATCACCGCGCCGCTGCTGCTCATCGTTGCCGGCAAGGGCGCGAGCCCCCAAGCGCGCGCAGCCTACGAAGATCAGGTGGCCAAAGCGCCTGACCACCGCGTGGTCGTCGCCGATGGGGCGCTGCACTTCGTCATGCTCGACGATCCGTCGTTCCTGCACGGCGCCATGGACCGCTTCCTCGCCGAGGGAGGCCGCCATGAGCGCTGACTACGAACGCCTGGTGCTGGCGGCGGCACAGGGCGACGCCGAAGCGTATGGTGAACTGGTCAACGAGACGAGCAACCTGGTCTCCTCCATCGCCCTCGCTTGTGTCCGCGACCTGGAGCTCAGCCGCGATGTGGCGCAGGATGTATTCCTTTCGGTGTGGCGCGATCTCAAGAATCTGCGCAACCCGGCCAGCTTTCTTCCCTGGCTCCGCCAGACCACTCGCAACCGAGCCCACGCTGCCCTCCGCAGTGTTGTTCGCGGCCGCCGTCTCGGTGAGACGGGACTATTGGACGATCTGCTGCCGCAGATCGTCGATCCGCGTCCCAATGCCGCCGAAGCACTCGCCTCTCACCAAGAGGCGCGCGAACTGGCCGAAGCTCTCGAGTCTTTGCCGGAGGACACGCGCGAGATCCTGACGCTGTTCTATCGTGAGAGCCAGTCGGTGGCGCAAGTGGCGCTTCTGCTGGATCTCAGCGAAACCGCGGTGAAGAAGCGGCTCTCTCGGGCGCGCGAACGGCTCCGCCAGAGCGTAAGCGAACGGATCGGCGAAAATCTCTGCCGCACCCGCATGGACGCTTCGTTCACCGCCGTCGTGCTGGCGGCGCTTCCTGCCGCGTCCGCGCCTGCCGCCGGAGGAGCGGGTCTGGCCGTTTCCAAAGCGGCCGGTTTAGGACTGCTGAAGCTATTGGCGCCCGCCTCCGGCTTTCTCGCAGGCGCGCTCGGCGGCGTGGCCGGCGTCGTGCTCGGATCGCGCCGTTGGCTTCGCGACGCGCGCGATCGCGAAGAGGTGCGTGCCCTGCGCCGGCATCGATTGGTCAGTGTGGCTGCCGTTTTGTTCTGGGCAGCCGCGCTGCCGGTATCGTTTCTTCTGACGCACAACCGGCTGGTGGTCGTTGCCTGGTTCCTCTGCTTGCTGGCGACATTGGCCGTGCTCGAGCACGTTTGGCGTCCGCGCATTGTGCAGCGCCGCATGGAGGCGGAGATGCTGGCCGATCCCGAGGCCGCTGGCGCCCGCAGGCGAATCGAACGCCGCGCCGCGGTTCTGGGCTGGACCTTGGGGATCGGGTTCGGCTCAATGGGGCTGGCTATCGGGCTCTGGTTCGCGAAGTGATGCCCTCGGCGAAAATGTAAACTTCCGCTCTAGGGGGATTCACGGCTCGCCCGCCGCTGTAAGCTGTGAACGTGCGGGCCGCGATCGTCCACTATTGGCTGCTCAATCGGCGCGGAGGGGAAAAGGTGCTGGAGGCGCTCTGCCGGCTTCTGCCAGAGGCGGACATCTTCACGCTCTTTGTCGACCGCGCCACGCTCTCGCCGGAAATCGCACGTCACCGCATCACAGTTTCCTCCCTGAATCCGCTCCGCCGCTGGTATCGCGAGTTGCTGCCGCTCATGCCGACGGCGCTCGAGAGTTTCGACCTCCGCGGATATGATCTGGTCGTGTCGAGCGAGTCGGGCCCGGCCAAGGGAGTGCTCACGCCTTCCACCGCGCGCCACGTCTGTTACTGCCACACCCCCATGCGCTACCTGTGGGATCTCTACCCGGCCTATCGCGAGGAGTGGACGCGGTCGCGCATCAAACGTGCGGCCATGGCGCCGCTATCGAATTACCTACGCCTCTGGGACTTTTCTTCCGCCGCGCGTGTCGACCAGTTTGTCGCCAACAGCCGCAACGTACAGACGCGCATCTGGAAGACGTACCGCCGGGAAGCGGACGTGGTCTGTCCGCCGGTGGATGTGGACACGTTTTACGGCAGGCCGCCCGAAGATTACTTCCTCATTGTCTCGGAGTTGGTGGCTTACAAGCGCATCGATTACGCCGTGCGTTCGTTTGCCCGGACCGGGCGCAGGCTGCGCATCGCGGGCGACGGGCCGGAATACCGGCGGCTTGCGCGCATGGCCGCGCCGAACGTGGAGTTCTGCGGCCGGGTCTCCGATGCGGAACTTCGCGAACTCTACGCTCGCTGTCGCGCGTTTCTGCTGCCCGGCGAAGAGGATTTCGGCATCACAACGGTGGAGGCTCTGGCCAGCGGAAAGCCAGTCGTCGCGCTCGGTCGGGGCGGAGCGCTGGAGACCGTGCCACCGTTCGGTGGAGTCTTTTACTCCGAGCCGGATGAAGCCCATTTGCAAGAAGCGCTCGCGCGGCTGGAGCAACTCGAGCCCGTCCTCCGCCCCGCCGAGTTGCAAGCCTGGGCCGCGCATTTCTCACAGGGTGAGTTTATGCACAAGATGGCGGCGATCGTATATGCTAATGGGGATGCCCGTTCAAACGAGACTGTTGCCATCCGGAATGACGGTGGTCGCCCTATCGGGTAGGCTTGTCCTAGGCAAGGAAGTGGAGAGGTTGGAGAGCGCCGTCAACCTCTTGATCGCCGATGGTGCACGCAAGTTCGTGCTCGATCTGACCGCGCTCGAATATGCGGACAGCGCCGGCATCGGCACGCTGGTCTCCTGTCTCACGCAAATCAGGAAATCCGGCGGGGAAATGCGCGTCGCCGGAGCAAATGAACGGGTCGCCCGCCTGTTCCAGTTGACCGGCATCGACCATCTGATGTCCATGTACCCCAACGTCGCCGAAGCCGCAGCCGCGGTTTAGGTGGGACAGGCGACGTCGCCCGTCCGGCCGTCGAGGCGGCAGCTTGCCCTCTTCCAACGTTTAGTGCCTGAAATGCCGCACGCCCGTAAACACCATCGCCGCGCCTAAACGATCCACCGCATCGATCACATCGCGATCGCGCACCGAGCCTCCCGGTTGAATGAACGCGGTAGCGCCTAGTTTGGCGGCCTCCTCCACTCCATCTGCAAACGGAAAGAACGCATCCGACGCAACCACGCTGTCCGCCAGCGGCAGAACGGCTTTCATTCCGGCAATCTTCACCGAATCCACGCGGCTCATCTGTCCCGCGCCCACCGCCAGCGTCTGACCCTCGCGCGCGAACACGATGGCATTCGACTTGACATGCTTGGCCACCTTCCAAGCGAAAACCATGGCAGCCCATTCGTGTTCGGTGGGCTGGCGCTTCGACTGCACGGTGGCCGTGCGGCGGTCCAAGCCGATTGTGTCGGCGGTCTGCACGAGGTAGCCGCCGGAAATCGATCTGAGGGCCGCCCCCGCCGGGCCGGGCGTCACTCGCATCAGGCGCAGATTCCTCTTGGCCTTTAGAATGGCGAGCGCTTCCGGTGAGTAGTCCGGTGCGGCAATGGCCTCTACAAAGAGGGCCGAAATCTCGCGGGCGGCCTCCTCATCGACGGTCCGATTAATCCCCACTACACCGCCGAACGCCGACACGGGATCGCAAGCCAACGCCTGACGCCACGCTTCGGCCAGCGAATCCTGCTCGGCGCACCCGCACGGATTCGTGTGTTTGATAATGGCGATCGCCGGCCGATCGAACTCCATCACGAGTTGAAACGCCGCATCCAGGTCCACCAGGTTGTTATAAGAAAGCTCCTTACCGTGTAACTGCTCGGCGCCGGCGATGCCGCTGCCGCGAACGCCGTAAAGCGCGGCTCCCTGATGCGGATTCTCTCCATAGCGGAGGTCCATCAGCTTCGGCGCACGCGCGTTGAGCGCGGCCGGTAGTCCGGCCGCCGGCGCATCTCCCTGCTCCAGCCGCGTGCTGATGGCCGAGTCGTAATCCGCCGTGGTGCGGAACGCCTTCTTCGCCAGCTTCCAGCACGCCTCCACCGAAAGCTCCCCGCCGCTCGCGCGCAATTCGTCCAGAACGCCTGGATAATCGGCTGGCGCTACCACCACCGCGACATCCTGATAGTTCTTCGCTGCCGCGCGGATCATCGTCGGCCCGCCGATATCGATGTTCTCGATCAGGTCCTCGCGCGCGATGCCTTCCTTCGCCGCGGCCTCCTCGAAGCGGTAGAGATTCACCACCACCATATCGATCGGCGTGATGCCGTGCGCCGCCAGCGCCGCCATGTGATCGGCGTGGCTGCGCATGGCCAGAATGCCGCCCGCCACCTTGGGATGCAAAGTCTTCACGCGGCCGTCCAGCATTTCGGGAAATCCGGTGACCTCAGCCACGTCTTTGACCGGAACGCCGGCCTCCCGGATCATCCTGGCCGTCCCGCCCGTGGAAACAATCTCAGCGCCCAGGCCACTCAGGCCCCGGGCAAACTCCACCACGCCTGTCTTGTCGGTAACGCTGATGAGAACGCGCTTGATTTTGGGCATCTACCAGCACGATAGCAAACGGCACTGCACGTTTTCCCCGCTGCCTGCGTCTGATGGCATAGGAGGAACACCTCGCATGCGCACCTCGCTCGCGCTGGCTGCCGCCGCTCTGTTGCTGGCCCACAGTCCGGCCCACGCCCAGGAATCTCGTCAGCCGCTCTACAAAGTCCAGTTCGACATTCACGAAGGCACCGGTCCGGCCGCTAAGGTGCGGCGTTATTCGCTAGTCGCCACAGCGAATTCTAAGTCGACCTTCAACGTCGGAAGCCGCGTGCCGGTTGCCACCGGATCATCCGGCAGTGGCGCCAGCACCCAATTCACCTATCTCGATATCGGAGTCAATATCGAATGCATCGTGGGCGACGCCAAAGGGGGCGGGCTTGGGATGCACGGCAAGATCGACATCAGCAGCATCATGCAGCACGAGTCCAAAACGGAGAGCAGCAATCCCCCGAACCCAACCGTCGGCCAGACCAAGGTGGAGTTCGATACCGCGGTGGACCTTGGCAAGCCGATGGTTGTGGCCACCATCGACGATCCCGAAACCATGCGCCATACCCAGGTGGAAGTCATCGTCACGCGTCAGAATTAACGTGCCAGCGGGGCAGACCCCGAGGTCTGCCGGGGGACGCGTTGGTCCCGCCCGGCCGAAGGCCTGCGCTATGCCCACATCACACTGGCGGCGCGTTTTGCGACGCCTCCGATCTGTAGTAAATCAAGTACGCGATACCAACGCCGAGCGGGATCAGCCCGAACAAGGCAATCGCAGGCGGTGCGCCGGTCTCCTGCGCTGCGCGCTCCGCGGCATCCTTCTCCACAATCTGTCTCGCTTGCTCGATTGGAACCTGTAGGTCATCGCTCACTTTTCTCGCCTGGCCGGCCAACAGTTCGGCCGATTCCCACCGGTAATGCCGGTGATCGCTCAGCGCAGCGCCGAGCAGCGCAACCGTCAGAGCTGCACCCGCGAACGTCCAGATCAGGCCGCGCAGCAAATAGACCCGCGGCGACCATGGCTTCGGATCCTGCCGTGGCGGAAGGAGGAAGTGGCCCGCAGCCGCGTGCGCCACGGAGGCGCGTAATGGCGTGCCCGGATTTCGAAACGCTCGTGAGCGAAGGGAGCGACGGCCATGCCGCGCACTGCGAACATTGCGCCGCCCTGCTGGAGTCCCTGGCGGATGTGGATGCCGGGCTCGAAGCCTCATTCTCGCGCACGCTGGCGCCACCATCGCTGGCGGCTGCGGTGCGGCTGCGAATCGCCCATGACGGACTGAGGCGGCGCCCTTCGCTGCTTCCCGAGATTCTGGATTTTGTCGGCTGGGCGGCTGTTCTGGCGCTCGCCGCCGTTCTCGTGGAGCGTTTTCTGCCGCTGGTTGACGCCACCGTGGCGCGCATCCGCCTCTGAGATATCCTGGATTGCATGTCATCCATGCAACCTGAGCAAGCTAGTTTCCTGCTGCACGGTGTTTACCTGCCGTCGCTGCATAACGAGCACCGCATCACCAAAAGCATCATCGAGGCGATCCCGCTGGACCAAGGCGACTACCGGCCCGATCCGGTTGCCAGGACCGCCATGGATCTGGCCTGGCACATCGCTGCAGTGGAGAGGCGGTTTCTCGATGCCGTGGCCGCCGGACAGTTCGATCTGAGTCCCATACCCAGGCCGGAATCGGTCACCAACTCGGCGGACCTGTCAGGATGGTACGTCGAGAATTTCACACCGCGCGTCGAGAAACTGACGACGCTCTCCTCTGATCAACTCCTCAAGATCGTCGACTTCCGCGGCATGTTCCAACTTCCCGCGGTCATGTATCTAGGTTTTATCCTGCACCACACGGTCCATCATCGCGGCCAGCTATCGACCTACCTCCGCTCCATGGGTGCGAAGGTCCCCTCCATTTACGGCGAAAGCCACGACGCCGCCGAAGCCCGCAAAGCCGCCGCGTTGAAGCAAGGGTCATAAGGTCCGGCGCGAAGCGCCGCCCCATGCCGGGCCTCCGGCACCATTTGCTCTACGCCTTCCGCGCCAGAATCCTCGCCGTACCGTCCGCCTCCGAAAAGTAATGGATCTTCCAGCTTGCGAACTCCGCGCGCAACTCGCCGGGCGCCAGCCGGAACTCTGAGCCGCGGCCGGTTACTTTCAGATGGATGACGCCCGCGAACGCCCCTCCAGGCCGTATGCCCGCGCGGATGGAGTCGAAGAGATTGCGCTGTAAGTAGAGAATGTCGCAGATCAGATCGTAGGAATCGGGTGGAATGGGGAATTCGCCGCGCTCCAGATCGGCGCGAACGATTTCGATGGAAGAGTTCAGAGGGCCTCGTGCCCTCAACAGATTCAGGGCGACGGCGGAGCGATCAACCGCCGTGACCCGCCATCCCAAACCGGCAAGGTAGAGGGCATTGCGGCCCGTGCCGCATGCCAGGTCGAGTGCCTTGCCGGTGGGCAGTACTTCCGCGGCCAGGACAAGCAGAGGTTCAGGCGCCGAGAATATATTCGCAACGTCCAGGTAGTGCTTGTCCCAATCGCGAGCCACCAAGCCATTATGCGGCTCGCGACTACGCCCGCGTTACCGGCGCCAGTAACCGCCGTACCAACGGCCGCCATTCCAGCGCGGTCCAACCCAACGGGCGCCCGCATACGGCCTCGGAGCCCAATAGCCCGCGCGCCACGCCCAGCGGGGACCACTCGGATACCAGTAGCCGCCGACCCACGCATAAGCGGGTCCCGGCGCGGGCGGAACGTACCGCACCAGGGGAGCCACCGGAGGTGCGGCGTAAGCCACAACCGGGGCCGGCGGATAATAGGCCGGAATGCCGACACCCACGCCGACGAAAACCCTCGGGCCGGCCATGGCGGCGCCACCTGCCAGAAGAACCATTGCAAGCAACTTCGTTTTCATCTCCGTTTCCTCCTGTTTTTGCCGCGTCCTGGCGGCCTTCGGGTGGGAGATAGCAAACCATGCGCCACTGCTAAGTCATTGAAAAGCCAATGCCTCCGCTTCAGCATGATGGCCGCCGACCACCGCGCTGGTGGTTTTCAGCCGAGGTGTCCGATCAGCGGCGCTGCGTCGAGCTGGATCTTCTGGCGCATGATGGTGGGCATGACCACTCTGTCCGATCGCGGCTCCCATAGGGTGTGGATCCTCATTCGGAGCCGTGACTAGAACGAGCGGTCGCTAAGCCGCCGAGGAGGGAAGCATGCAACTTCACAATACTTTGAGGCAAAGAATCGGGCGGCCTGCGGCTGATGCTGGCGGCCGAGGTCAGCGGATATTTTCTGCCGCCAGCAACTTGGCCTGCAGGGTGACGCGAACCCCTTTTATACATATGTGCGTAAGACATGCGGCAAATTGGGCCGCACCGCAGAATTTTTTTTTGTGGGGCTACTCCGTGTGGTACTTTTCCATCGTCCGCGGATTGTAACCCCAGTGAAATTCCAGCTCGTATCCCATGGATTTCGCCAGACCGTCCAGATCGGGGAACAGCGTCGCGAAGGTGATGTTCATCCGGTAAAGCTCGCGCATCCCGGTTTCGCGGACCGCGTTTTTGAGAATGATCTTGGCGAGCACGTTTTCTGAATCGGGGTTTCCCAGAATCTGCTCCACCGGCTCATCGATCGCCCCCGGCACGGCGAATGTTCCCGATTGCGCGATCAGTCGCCGGTTCATGGTGTGAGGCTCGCCTATCCAGATGAACCGGTGCGTGCCTTTCAGAAAATAGCGGCGAAAATTCCCCTTCACCCGCGGGTCCATGCGGACTGGCTGCGGAGCGCGGCTGCTATCGACCCGCGCCGGGTTCATCGCCCAGACCACGCCATCGGCCAGTGTCCGCTCCAGCGCGAAGAAAGCGGCGACGTAAGGCGACCATGTGAAATCGATGAGCCGAGTGGGTGCGCCATGATGCTGCATTAGCGCCAGCCACTGAAAATCGTCGTCCCATTCGGGAGGCCTGGAAATAAACTGGTGAGCTTTCCGCTTGAAGATCCGCAGAATGCGTTCCTCCTGCGCCGGCCATGCCTCACGAGCCACGCCGAAATTCTCCAGATACCGCGAGAGCGAACTGTACAGCGGCCAGCGCTCATCTCGTTCGCCGCGAAACGCCCAATGGGAGTAGGGCGGCCGCGTTACAAGATTGAGGAACTCCTCCCAGGAGTCCAGTTCGATGACCCGGAACGGCCGGGGTGGGGCATGCTTTTGCTTGCCCGTCCTGCGCTTGACCAGATCTGCTCCTACGCGTGGCTGTCGAACCGGTACACCGCCTTTTCAATACTAACGCCCCTCACGTCGATGCGTGAAACGTCCGTCGTACCGACTCCGTGCCCTTCGGAGAGCAGCAAGGTGTTGTCGCATGTCTGGAACGGGGCCGTGCCGCGCGTTGCCCGGGGACTGTATCCCATCACCGCCATCGACACCGCATCCGTACACACCGGGTTCAATCCCGCCAGCAACACGCCAGGCTTCGCCAGGCGAAGTCCTTGAATCCAGGGCCCTTCGCCGCCCGCGATGGTTTCGACTCCGTCGATGATGGCGAGGTCGATCGGCCGCGCCGCCGAAAGGTCCGCCACGATGTGCGGGACTCTATAGCCGGGATCGTGGTTCGCGCCGAAGTGCAGCTCCTGCGGCGCCGATTTCGACGGCTGACGCTTGCCTTCGTGACCCACCCTCAGCCTGCCGTCCACCGGACTCTCGTTGGGCTCGTCCGCGCCGGCGCTGTCGCCGTAAATCGAAGCCGGCAGAATGCCGAAGCAGTTCTTGAGCGATAGCGTCACGCCGCACGTCGCATGATTCTTCAGCTTGGCGAAGCTCACGAAAACGTCCGTCTCTTCGTACGCGTGGTTGAGATCGTACGCCGGATACATATAAGGACTGCCCGGCACTTTGAACCGCGCGTAGCGTTTGCCTTTGCCCAGCGCGTTGGTGTTTTCGAACTCCACGCCCGCAGCTGCCGACAGAAGCTGCCGCACGTTCCACCCCGAATCGAGCATGGCGTCTTCGAGCGGCCCCGCCGACGCCCACGAGCTCTCCACGAACCGTATGCGCTTGGCCCCGGCTCGGCCCATCAGGTACGCCGCCGACCCGATCAGCTTCGGATGAACGTAGTGCGTCAGGGCCGGCGCCCGGCCCTGGAAGCGCGTCCCCGGGCTGCCGGTCATATTGATCTTCACGGTGACGGTTTTGTTGCGTACCAGCTTTTCCAGGCCTCCAAGCTGGTCGAACATCGTGCCCAGGTGCGCAGTCACGTCCTCGTCATAGGTGGAACATTTCGCTATGGCCACAGGCGCCGCGGGTGCGCCGGCGGCGGCCGCGCTCAGCTTCACGAGCGGCGCTGCGCTGATGAGTGCAATCCATTCTCGGCGAGTCATGTTACGGCTCCAGTCTGATCGTGGCGCAGACCCCGACCTTGTCGATGTCCACGCCCGATCCTTCTTCGGTGGAATAGATGTCCAGTTTTTTCTCGGCGCCCTCCGGCGTCAGCAGGGTGGCGCGCTTGTAGCTCCCCAGGAAATGAACGGTCACGTTCTCCACCGGGTAGTCGGAGTAGTTGACCAGTTGTACGATCTCTGTCTTTTCGTCGGCCGACGCCATCACGTTGGAAAGCATCGAGGAGACATTGAACAGCCGCACCCCCAGGTTGCGCCGCCCGATCATCGAATTGACGTCGCGCCAGATATCGTTCAGCCGGTCCAGCTCCGCTTTATCCAGCGTGATGCGCTCGCCCGGGGGCGTCGAATCCTTCCAACCCGGAGGTCCGGTGAGCAGCGCGCCACCCGACCTGGTGAAGTTTCGCAGAATCTCCTTTTGCTCGGGCGTGAGCGAATCGGCGTCGATGTTCACCGCCATCGTCGCGCCGTCGAGCGCGCCCGGCCCCAGCCGCTGCCGCGGAACCGGAATCACCGGCGTGTGCTTCACCGCGATCATATCCAGAATGCCGCCGGATACCAGCCCGCCTTTGGCCGGGTCCTGGATCACCGCCAGCTTGCCGTACTCGCGCAGGGCGCGCCACTCCGGGTGGCTCTCGTAATAGCTGAGCAGCGCTGAAATGCGCCGCCAACTCGCCACCGCGTCGGCATCGCGCTGGGCCAGCCGCGACGAGAAATCCGTGTCTAGCGCCAGCACCCATCGCGCCCCCGACATCGCCGCATCGGCGATCGCCTGGAGGTAGCGCGACGTGGTGATCACGGTGTGCGCCGGCGGCTGATTCGCGATCCAGACCGTGCTGGTCCCCCACACGCGCGCGGCGCGCAAAAAACCGGTGTTGGTATCGATCCACGTCGATCCGCTCGGCCCGGCCGAGTGCGCATTCGCGTGCTCATCGGAAATCCCGGGCCACAGCCCCTGGTACGTGCCCAGAATCGGCGCCGCAGAACCCAGCGCCATGCGGTTGCGCGCGGTGAGTTCGATCACTACAGCTGAGCCCGCTGCCTGGCGGATCGCCGTGGTCGTTTCGTCGGCGAAATCGCCTTCCAGCACCAGGCCTCCAACCGAGGCGCTCAATGCTTGCTTTGCCGTCGCCACCGCGTCGCTGCCCGGCGCAATCACCGCCAGCGGCACGACCCCGCGCTTCTGCGCGGCGGCGATCAGTTCAGGAGTCCATGATTTCAGCAGCAGGCAGTTGACCGGGCTCGACTCCAGCAAATCCAGAGATCGTGCTTCCGCCCACGGCCAACGCACGGGAACCCAGGCGTCCGGAGCGGGTACAGCCGCCGCCAGCGGCAGCAGGCACATCCAGCCCAAGCCGAACACAGCACGCATCCGCATACATCTACTTTACTGAATTATCCACTAGGCGTAAGGCGCCAAAGCCGGCACGATACCTTACGTTGACGGGGCGCCCGGGCGGCTTCACCGGATCAGCCCGACGCGCTGACGCACGGTAGCGGCGGCCTCTTCCACCGTCACATCCGTGGATTGCCGCGTCTTGCGCTCCACCATCTCCACCTGCCCACCCGCCAGTTTCTTGCCCACTACCACGCGGTACGGGACGCCGATCAGGTCTGCGTCCTTGAACTTCACGCCCGGCCGTTCGTCGCGGTCGTCCAGCAGCGCATCCAGTCCCAGCCCGCGGCACTGTTCGTAGATCGTTCGCGCCGCCTCCATTTGCGCCGCATCGGCGTTGTTCGCAGGCGTAATCACCACCGTGAAAGGAGCAATCGACGCCGGCAGGATCATACCGTCCTTGTCGTGGTACAGCTCAATCGCAGCCGACAGAATGCGCTCGATGCCGATGCCGTACGACCCCATAATGGGCGTCACCTCTTTGCCCTCCGCATTCAACACCCGCAGCCCCATCGACTCGGAATACTTGTAGCCGAGCTTAAAGATGTGCCCGATCTCCACGCATTTGCGGATCTCCAGCTTGGCCCCGCAGCGCGAGCAGGCGTCGCCCGCCGCCACCTGTCGCAGGTCGCGGACCTCTGCCTGGAAGTCTTCGCCCAGCGTGACGTTCCGCAAATGGTAATCGTTCTTATTGGCGCCGGCTATCATGTTGCGACGTCCCACCAGTGCCTCATCGGCGTAGATGGTCAACTTTTTGACGCCTACCGGCCCCAGGGAGCCCGCATCCGCGCCGAACCACTCGCGGATCTCTTCGGGACGCGCCGGACGGAACTCCGGATCGTTCAAAATCGCGCCCGTTTTGGTTTCACTGAGCTGATGATCACCGCGCAGCAATAGCAGTACCGGTTTCCCGTCGGCCACCAGCACCAGGCTCTTCACCTGCGAAGACTCCGGCAGGCCGGTGAATTCCGCAACTTCGGCAATGGTCTTGCGCCCGGGCGTGTGGAACTCTTCGGGCGCCAGGTCGCCGGCGGGGTCTTCGTTGCCCGGCGCTGCCGGCACCGAAACAGCCTTCTCCAGGTTGGCGGAGTAGCCGCAGCTCTTGCAGATCGCGACGAAGTCCTCGCCCGCTTCCGACGCCACCATGAATTCGTGCGACTGGCTGCCGCCCATCGCGCCCGAGTGCGCTTCCACGGCCGCATACTCCAGCCCGCAGCGATCGAAGATGCGGCAGTAGGTCTTGTAATGCTTGTCGTAAGCCGCATCCAAGCCCGCCTGGTCCATGTCGAAGGTGTAGGAATCCTTCATGATGAACTGGCGCACGCGCAGCAGGCCCGACTTAGGGCGCGGTTCGTCGCGAAACTTGGTCTGGATCTGATACCAGATCTGTGGAAGCTGCTTATAGCTGCGCAACTCGCCGCGGGCGATCGTTGTCATGACCTCTTCGTGCGTCATGCCCAGGCACATATCGCGCCCGAACCGATCCTTCAGGCGGAACAGGTTGTCGCCCATCACATCCCATCGGCCCGACTCCTGCCACACCTCGGCAGGGTTCAGACCCGGCAGGTAGAACTCCTGCGCGCCCATCGCGTTCATTTCTTCCCGCACAATCTGCTGAATCTTCAGCAGCGAGCGCTGGGCCAGAAAAAGATAGCTGTAAATACCCGCGGAGAGCTGGCGGATATATCCCGCGCGCAGCAGCAACTGATGGCTCGGCACCTCGGCCTCGGCGGGGTTCTCGCGTAGAGTGGGAATGAACAACTTGCTCCAGAGCATAAGTTTGTCGGGGAAAACCGTATTCTAACAGCTTCTAGCCGCCGGCTTCTAGCTGTTAGCTGGGCCACATGAAGGCTTCCCAGCGCCGGTGTTTAAGCTGGCAGCTAGAAGCCAGGAGCTTCATTCATCGCGCAGGGCGTTCATCGGATCGAGCCGTGCAGCGCGCCGCGCGGGCAGGAGGCTTCCCAGTGCTGCCGCCGCCGACAGCGCCGCGGCGGCCGCTGCGAGTTGTCCGGGATCGCGCGCCGAGATGCCAAACAGTAGGGATGCCGCCGTCTGTGCCAACGCCAGCGACCCGGCGAGCCCGATCGCCAGGCCGACCAGGACCAGTGTGGCCGCTTCTCTCAGCACCAGGCCCACAATCTGGCTGCGAGTCGCGCCCAAAGCCATCCGGATGCCAATCTCGTTACGCCGGCGCATTGTGTTGTAAGCCAGCACGCCGTACAAGCCGATCATCGCCAGCAGCGCCGCCAACCCTCCGAAGAATCCCGAGAGCGCAGCCAGCAACCGCTCGCGCATGAGGCTGTCGGCGATCCTTCTCTCAAATGCCTGAAACTGCATTCCCGTCTCCGGCCGCCACGCTTCGATCCGCCGCCGCACCGCGGCCTCTACCGTAGCAAGCGGCGCCGACGAGCGAATGAACATCATGCTCCCGTCCGCACCCAGCGGAAACTGGGTAATCGGTACGTACACCATGGCCGGCTCCGCCTCCTGCAATGCGAAATACCGGGTGTTTTTAATCAGCCCAATCACTTCGTACTGCGCCTCGGGATAGTCCGGCTCGCGCAGCGTGCGGAAGGCCTTCCCAATCGGGTCGGCCCCCGGGAAAAACATCTGCGCAAAGATCTCGTTGACGATTGCCACCTTGGGCGATGTCCTGCTGTCATTGGCGGTAAAATCGCGGCCCGCCAGCATGGGCGTCCGCAGCGTGGCGAAAAACCCGGGGCTGACCCATGTGAACCTGGCGTCCCGCACCATCGCATCCGTGCGGGCCACCAGGCTCCACATGCCGCTTCCAATCAGGAAATTGGTGGTGCTGGCGGCCGTTTCCACCTGAGGCGTGGCGCGCACTTCCGCCATCAACTGCCGCAGCACGGCCTCGTCCCGCTCCTGCCTGTCCAGCTCGAAAGTCGCTTCCATTACGCCCTGCGCGCGGAAGCCCGGGTCCATCGTGACCAGCCGGCGGAAGCTCGCTACGAACAGAAATGCGCCCGCCACCAGCACTAGCGAGACCGACACTTGAATCACCACCAGCAGCCTCTGAAATCCGAAGCGGGTGCGATCCGCCGTAAGTCCCCGCGCGCCCGCTTTCATCGCCGCGGCCGGCTGGCTCCGCGCCGCGCGAACTGCCGGCGCCAGGCTCAGCAGCACGCAGGTTAGACCGGCAACCGCGGCCGTGAACGCCAGCAGGCGCCAGTCCAGCGCCAGGTTCAGATCGAGGCGATTCCCCCCTGTCTCCAGGAAACGGAGAATGCCGCGGCTCAGGGCGGCTGCTAGAATCAGCCCCAACGACGCGCCCGCTGCCGCCAGCAGCAGACCCTCCATCAGCGTCTGGCGAATCAGCCGCCCTCTGCCGGCGCCGAGCGCCAGCCGCACCGCGAACTCGCGCCGGCGCACGCCCGCGCGCGCCAGCATGAGATTCGAAAGGTTCGCGCACCCGATCAGCAACACCAGTCCCGTGAGCCCGAGCAGCAGCCACAGCGACCGGTCGTACCTGTCGCGGAGCCGGCTGACACCCATCGCTCCCTGGACTGCTTCCAACCGGAACTCCAGGTACCGCTCCACGGATGAGCGAGAATAGCCGGAGATCACGGTTGCCTGCATCAGCCCGGGGCTGATTGCCCGAAGGTGCGCGGACGCCTGCGCCAGAGTCCAGCCGGGTCTCAACCGGCCCATTACGCTGAGCCAGGAGTAATCGCGGCGCTCGAAAGGCGCGGTGTCACCGTGGTGCAGAACCGTGATCGAGCATAACGGCAGTGAGATATCGAAGTGCGGTCCAACCTCGGGCCCCGTAAACCCGGCGGGCGCCACGCCAATGATTTCGAGTGCGTGATCCATCACCGTCAAACGCCGGCCAACGGCGGACAACTCTCCGCCGAATTCGCTCCGCCAGAAGGCATAACTCAGCACCACCGTGGGAGCCGCGCAGCCGCGTGCATCGTCCTCGGGGCGAAACAGCCGGCCGGCGGCCGGCGCGACCCCGAGCGTCGAAAAGAATTCCCCGCTCACCCCGAGGACCGTCGCGCGCCGCGCCTGAGCGCCGCGCCCGATCCGCGCTTTTGTGTAGCCGCTGTTCCAAGCGAAAACGCTCGAAAACGCCCATTGGTGCTCGCGGATCTGTTCGAACAGCGGATAGGTGAGATTGTCTGAATATTGCGAGATGCCGAAGCCGCCCTTGCCCTGGATCTGGATCAGCGCCAGCCTGCGGGGCTCCGCCGCCGGCAGGCTCCGCAGCCGCACCGCATCGAGAAGCTGAAAGATGGCCGTGTTGGCTCCGATCCCGAGCACCAGCGTCGCTACCGCGGCCAGCGTGAATGCCGGCGCCTTCGACAGCATTCGCGCGGCGTACTCGAAGTCACGGATCAGATTCTCCAGGTAGCTGGTGCGGCGCACATCGCGGCACTCCTCCTGAATCTGGGCCACGCCCCCCAGCCGCCGCCGTGCCGCCAGACGCGCGGCCTCCGGTGGCATCCCGAGCCGCACATTCTTTTCGACCTCCAGTTCCAGGTGCAGCTCCAGCTCGCGTTCCAGTTCACCCTCGACCGCGCCGCGCCGCACCAGCGACCGCGCGCGCAGCCGCAAAATATCGAGCCAGCGTTGCGGATGCATCTTCGATCACTCCTCCGCCATGCGGATCACGAGTCCGACCGCGTGTGACAGCCGCTCCCACTGCGCCAGCTCCTTATCGAGCTGCGCCCGCCCGGCGCGCGTGAGCGCGTAGAACTTCGCGTCCCGCCCCGTCTCTGTTTTCCGCCATTCCGCGCGCAGCCAGCCTTGTTGTTCCAACCGGTGGAGGGCGGGGTACAGGGCTCCCTGTGTGACCTGGAGCACCTCCTGGCTGACCTGCTCGATGCGGGCCGCCACCGCCCACCCGTGCATCGGCCCGGGAGCAAGCGTGCGCAAGACGAGCAGATCCAGTGTCCCTTGCAGAAGATCGGATGGTTTACTCATACCTAAATCGATTACAACAACGATACCTAATTAGATGACAAGAGTCGGCGCAAGTCAAGCCGGGGAATGTTAGAATCAACATTTCCCCTATGAAAATCGCCATTGGCGCAGACCATGCCGGCTTTGTCCTGAAGGAAAAGTTGCGGCAGCGGCTGGCCCAGGACGGCCATGAAGTAGTGGATTTCGGAACCGCCTCTGCCGATTCCTGCGATTACCCCGATTTCGCTCAGCCCGTGGCGCGCGACGTCGCCGGCGGCCGCGCCGACCGCGGCATCCTCGTCTGTTCCACCGGCATCGGTATGGCGATGGCTGCCAACAAGGTCACCGGCGTGCGCGCCGCCCCCGCAGTTTCCGACGACGAAGTGAAAATGACGCGCGAGCACAACGACGCCAACGTCCTCACCATCGGCGCCAAGTACCTCGACGAGCAGCAGGCCATCGACCTGGTGCACATTTTTCTGGACACCGAGTTCACCGGCGGAAGGCATTCGCGCCGCGTAGCCAAGATCGCTCAGATCGAGCGATCCAACACGGAGGAATCGAAATGACGCCGGCCGAACAGACAATGCAGCGTCCCTTGAGCGAGGTCGACCCCGAGATTTTCGCAGCCATCCGCCATGAGGCGGAGCGCCAGCACGGCCAGATCGAGCTGATCGCCAGCGAGAACTTCACCTCCGAAGCCGTGCTCGAAGCCACCGGCTCTGTGTTCACCAATAAGTACGCCGAAGGCTACCCCGGCAAGCGCTACTATGGCGGGTGCGAATTCACCGACGTCGTCGAGAACCTCGCCCGCGACCGCGCCAAGAAGCTCTTCGGCGCCGAATACGTCAACGTCCAGCCGCACTCCGGATCGCAGGCGAACCAGGCCGCTTATGCCTCCGTCCTGCAGCCCGGCGATACCATCATGGGCTTGAACCTGACGCACGGCGGGCACCTTACCCACGGGCACCAGCTCAACTTTTCCGGCAAGACCTACCATGTCGTTCCCTACGGCGTCCGGAAACAGGACGAGCGTATCGACTACGACGAGCTCGCTCGCATCGCCGAACAGGAAAAACCCAAGATGATCATCGCGGGCGCCAGCGCTTACCCGCGCATCATCGATTTTGCCCGCTTCCGCGAGATCGCCGATGCCGTGGGCGCAGTCTTCCTGGTCGACATGGCGCACATCTCGGGGCTCATTGCCGCCGGCCTGCATCCCAACCCGTGCCAGTGGGCCGACATCGTCACTTCCACCACGCATAAAACGCTGCGTGGTCCGCGCGCCGGCCTGATTCTCGCCAAAGAAAAATTCGGCGCGGCCATCGATAAGGTCGTCTTCCCCGGCATACAGGGCGGCCCCCTGGTGCACGTAGTGGCCGCCAAGGCCGTGTGCTTCCTCGAAGCCATGCAGCCGTCCTTCGTCGACTATCAAAAGCAGGTGATCGCCAACGCCAAGGCGCTGGCCGACGCTCTCATGGACGCCGGTTTCCGCGTAGTTTCGGGCGGCACCGACACCCACCTGATGCTGCTCGACGTTTTCTCCAAAGGGGTGCGCGGCAAGGAGGCGGAGAAGGCGCTCGACCGCGCGCGCATCACCGTCAACAAGAACGCCATCCCGTTCGACGTGAATCCGCCGCTCAACCCCAGCGGCATCCGACTGGGTTCGCCCGCCGTCACCACTCGCGGCTTCCGCGAGCCGGAGATGCGCGAAACCGGCGAGCTGGTCGCCGAGGTGCTGCACAACATTGAAAGCGAGGAAGTCATCGCCGCCGTGCGGCAAAAGGCGGCCGCGCTTGTAGCGCGCTTCCCGCTGTACCAGTGGAAGCTCGACCCCGTGCGAGCGTAGGCGTGTGGCGCTCCATATCGTCATTGACGCGCGCCGGATCCGCGACTTCGGCATCGGCACGCACATCAGAAGTCTCATCCACGCGCTGAGCGCGATCGATAAAGAGAACCGCTACACCATCGTGACCGGGCCCGGCGATGCCCGAACCCTCGCCGGCCTGCCCGAGAGCTTCCAGATCGCCATCTACGCACGCAGCGATCAGTCGGCGCTCGATCATGTTCTGTTCCCGAATTTTCTGCACGGCCTGCGCCCCGACCTGGTGCACATTCCCTTGAACCGGGTGCCGCTGCTCATGATCCGCCCCTACGTGGTGACGATTCACGATTTCGCCAACCTCTACTTCAATGAAGACGAAACCTCGCCGCTGCGCATGCAGTTGCGGCGGTACCGCTTCCGCCGCGGCCTGGTGCGCGCCAACCGAGTGATCGCGGTTTCCGATGCCACGCGCCGCGACGTCGAAACCCAGATGGGAGTGCCGCCTAGCCGCATCCGCCGCGTGTACAACGCGCCCGATCCCGGATTTCTCCAGCCCAACGATGCCGCCAACCGCGGCGACGAGCGCCGCCGCATCATGGAGCGCTACCAGATCGACTATCCGTTCCTGCTCTACGCCGGCAACATTCGGCGGCACAAAAACGTGCCTCGCCTGGTGGAAGCCTTCGCCGTGCTGCGCGAAAAGCTCTCCAGTCATCCGCTCTACAGCGAACTGCGGCTCATCATCATCGGCGACACCATTTCGCAATACCCATCCGTGCGGCAGGCCGTGATCCGTAGCAAGATGGAGCAGGTGGTCCGCTTCCTCGGCTTCGTCCCTTTCGAAACCCTGCGCTGCTTCTACGAATCCGCGGCCGCGTTTGTCTTTCCCTCCCGCTATGAAGGCTTCGGTCTGCCGCCGCTCGAAGCCATGGCCTGCGGCGCGCCGGTCGTCACCTCCAATGTAAGCTCGCTGCCCGAGGTGGTGGACGACGCCGCGATGCTGGTCAACCCCGAAAACGTGTTCGACATCGAACGCGGCATCCGCGAGGTGCTGCTCAACGATGCTTTGCGTGAAGACCTCATCCGCCGCGGCCGCATCCAAGCCGCCCGATTCAGTTGGGAAACCACCGCCAAGCAGGTGCTGGAGATCTATAAGGAGGCCGTCAGTTAGGAGTAGCCTCGAGCCAAACCTCTCTACCGCGATTCTTGTCTCATATCTCACCGCTCATAACTCATCGCTTTCCCTTCATTCGTTAACGTTTTTCCCCGCCCGCCCGTCTTAGCGCGCGGAGGGAAAAATGAAGTTCATCGTGTGCGCGGCTCTGGCCGCAGTGTCCCTGGCCTACGCCAGTGGTCCCGTCGCTGTCTACGCTTTGCTGGATAAGGTCACACTCGAACCGAACGCCGACAAACCTGAGCGCATCCGCATCGACGGCGTCTTCAGCACTGCTGCCGATGCCACCTCCGGCTCGTACTCCGCCCCGCAGCGTGGTTATCTCTATTTGGCCTTACCGCACGACAACGCCGACCTGGTGCGCCGCGAGTGGTCCGATCTGAAATCCATCGCAGGCACGCGCCAGGTTGTGAGCGTCGGGTCCAGTTGGACGTCCCGCGTGCGTGTCCGCAGGGCGGATGAATCGCCCGGGTCACCGGATGAATACCCGATCGGCAACGGCCTCGCCAAAGTAAATCCCGACCACCCGCGCGCCAAGGCCCTGCTCGACTACTCCAACCGGTGACGCCATGGCAGCCAGCGACGTAACTGGTAAGTCTCTATACGGTTGCGAGCGGGGCGCTGCGGGCATCTGGCGCTCTTCGTCCGCCGACTCTCTGCTGGTGGCGCTTGTCGTCCTTTACCCCGCCGCCCTCGCCCTCGTCCCGTCGGCTCCACTCATCGCCATCGGCGTATGGTGGAGCTCCAATACCATCGCCCACCACTTCATCCATCGCCCGTTCTTCGCCTCCGATCGGCTGAACCGGCTCTTCTCCGCGGCCCTCAGCCTGGAGCTGGGTATTCCGCAGAGGCTCTGGCGCGACCGCCATCTTAGCCATCACGCAGTCGTTCGGTGGCGTCTTCGCATCTCCGTGCAGCTTGTCTCGGAAACCGCGCTCGTGCTCGCCTTGTGGCTGGCGCTGGCTCTCCGGCAGCCTCACTTCTTCCTGTGGACGTATGCGCCCGGCTACCTCGCGGGTCTCGCTCTGTGCTTTCTGCAAGGCTACTGGGAACACGCCGCGGGCTGCGCCACCAGCAACTACGGCCGGATCTATAATCTGCTCTGCTTCAACGACGGATTCCATGCCGAGCATCATGCCGATCCCTCCATCCATTGGACCGATCTGCCGCACCACAGACAAAGCGCCGCGCCAACCAGCCGCTGGCCCGCCCTGCTGCGCTGGCTGGAACTGTTGGAGCGCGCCGTGCTCCGCTCGCCCCGCCTCGAACGCTTCATGCTGCGCGTTCACACCCGCGCCTTTCGTCGGCTCCTTCCGCCGCTGGCCGGAGCGCGCCGCGTGGCCATTGTCGGCGGCGGGCTCTTCCCCCGCACCGCAATCATTCTGCGCCAACTTCTGCCGCAGGCGGGCCTTGTCATTCTCGACGCCGATCAGCAGCACCTCGAAATGGCCCGAAGCCGGCTGGGTCCCGCTGCCGAATATCGCCATCTCCACTACCGGCCGGGCGAGCTTCTCGATTGCGACTTGGCCGTCATCCCGCTATGCCTTGCGGGCGACCGCGGTGAAGTCTACCGCCATCCGCCCGCGCCCGCGGTTCTCGTACATGACTGGCTCTGGCGCGGGCACGGTGCCGGCGTCGTGATCTCGCTGCTTCTTCTGAAGCGGTTGAACCTGGTGCGGCGATGAAGAGCGGCAGTCTCTTGGCCGTGTTCCTGCTCGCCAAGGTGGCTGCCGTGTGGGGCCACGCGCCGCTCGGCCCGTGGACGCTGGCCGCGTATGTATGGCAGGACGTCCTCGCCGCGCTCGTCTTTCGCGCCATCGAACTCGCCCTCCCGCGCCTCGCCCCACCTCTGTACTGGCTCCTGGCGCTCTACGCAGCCGTCAATATCCCGGTCGGGCGCGCCGTCGCGACTCCGCTCACCTGGCCGATGTTCCGCGCTGCCGGCGGTCCGATGCTCGATTCCTTCCGCCTGTATGTCACCGCAGCCAACATCGCGTGGATGCTCCTGATCCTCGCCCTAGCCGCCGTGCTGCCGCGCTTCCTGCACCTCACCCCCGCGCTTGCTCTGCCGATTCTCGTCATCGGCCCCATCGCAGCTTCCCGCGTCGACACTCAC
>Ga0126381_100000494_pt1 | contig 43483 bp, 63 predicted proteins | sample PanSoiMetPlot_28_FD_96465 | JGI IMG/M metagenome (GOLD analysis project Ga0126381, IMG submission 96465) | Tropical forest soil microbial communities from Panama - MetaG Plot_28 | ecosystem: Environmental > Terrestrial > Soil > Tropical forest > Bulk soil | place: Panama | collected 2016-02-17 | reverse complement strand
GTTACTATTATGCCAGAAGCTGGTATGAGCTTCCCGACCTCAGGCATCATCATCGATGGGCTTAAGTTCAATCATTCAATCACTGTTGTTGGTGATGGGCCAATCTCACCTCCAGGGATTCAGGTCACTGGCTCGGCTAACAGCCAAATCTTCCAAATCATAAATGGGGCCATTGTTGGTCTAAAGAACCTCTTTATTACTACTGCCGCTGCCGCTGGTACCGGTATCTACACTGCCAACGGCGGTGTCTGCAACCTAAATGCTTGCAGCTTTGGCCCAATTAACGGCCCGCATATGGAGGTGTATGAGAATGCGACGTTGAACATCGCAGGCTTCTACGATGTTTATGGTGGTTCCACCATTCACTTGTACGTCCATGGCTCTGGCTACGTCAGCTTTAATCCTACAACTGTTGGCTTCAATACAACGATGAACATTGGCACGTTTATTGAAGCTGTCTACAACTCCAGCGTTATCATGTCGCCGAGCATCAACTTCGCCAATGGTGGCTTCGTCACCGGTAACCAAGTCTACGTCGATTACAACTCCAGCATCGTCAGTGCTGGTAACACCATTCCTGGTACCGCAGCTGGTACCATCGGACCACACGGAGGATATTTGGTCTAATGCCTAGCGACACCCGTAAGCAAGCCGTTGCCATGATGCTTGCTGCTAAGGGAAAAGGCAACATCGGAATTCCGCCCTCAGTGGGAAAGGAATTCCACGCTGCGGATAAGAAAACTGGTATCTTGAAGAAGAAGAAATCCAAATGAAAGACCTGATAGACGAACTGTACAACGTCGATCCTAACGATCCGGAACCGATCACTGATCTGGTTCCGCCAAAGATATTCATGCTGGCGTTTCATCTGCACAATCTGATCTACATCCGAGCTTTTTATGAAAGCTTGGGGCAGCAACCGCCAGTGTGGACTAAAGGCGAGATGGACCGTGCGCAGGGCCATCTGTTGAAACAACTTGACATCGAGCAAGGCCAAGGTGGCAAGTTTAGAAGAGGAGAGAGACATGAAACAAGGAAGAGCCCCGACGAGGAGGGAGGGTTGGAAAACCGAACCTCACAGCACCAAGTCGGATTTAGAAGGCGTGGCTGACCTCGGCCTCGCTAGACAATACCGCAAGGAGGATATCAATGACGGACCAGGGTTCAACCCGACACACTCAAGCCGTCCTGCCCTCGGGCCGGGCGGTGGACGCACTATCCATCCCTCCGGCTCCCAAGGCAAGCACAAGTAAGGAGGCCACAATGGCTAAAGATGAAGATAAGGTACCAGAGTTCGATGCGGATAAGGTTGAGCAGCTGCTTACTATCTTGGAACAACTCGGCGGCTCAAGCGACTATCCGTCGGTTAAGGCATCTGCTGTGATGCAGCTTAAGGCCATCGATCGCGAACTATGGGAAGAGTTGTATCCCGATCAAGCCGAAGAGGAAAAGAAGCGGCTTGAGGCGATCCAGAAGGCTGACGAAGAGGATCGCAAGCGGAAAGAGGAAGAGAAGCAGAAGGAGAAGAAGTATGCCTAGAGATATTCTTTCGGAATACGGCAAGGACATCCCCCATCCTCAAGCTCCACGAGCTACCTCGGGCGGGGTTAAGCACGCCGAACCAATCCACAACTACCATGCGCCTGTTGGGCCAAGCAATATCAACGACCCTAAGTCTCCTGGCCTTCATGGTGATAGTCACGGAATGGCCAGATGCCCAACAGCTGGGCGTGGTAGCGGCCATCCTGGCATTGGCGGCACTAATCATGGCAATAAGGGCTCTCAGCGATGAGTGATGACAAGGAGCTGACCTATGGCCAAAAGGCCGTGGGTCTGACGTTCAATCCGAGCGGCGACCCTATGGTCAATATGGTGAAGGGTCTGTACGCTCAGATCATCGACATATGCAATGATGGTCGCCAATTGGTTCAAAGTCCAGAAACCAAGCGGCTGTTCTCTGTCGCCATCACTGAAGCTCAAGGTGCCCAAATGTGGGCAGTTAAGGCCATAACCTGGAGGGACTGATGACCCCCGAGGAACTGGTAGTAGAGTTGAAGCAGAAAACGGATGAGCTAATCCAACTCTGCTTCGACAACCACAGTCAAGAAGCCCCGCCTAACAGCGAGATGAACCGGCGATGGATGCAAGCCCAGAACTACTACGAGATGGGCTTTATGTGGGCCTCAAGGGCTGCGACGACAGTAGGGCCAGATGAAGGTGTCAGATGACCGCTGAGGTCGACATCGCTAATCGAGCGCTATCTGCCATCGGTACACGGTCTCAGATAGCATCGCTCGATGAGGGCTCCAACGAGAGCATTCAGTGTAAGCTCTTGTTGGAGCCACTTCGAGATGAGCTGTTAAGGCTAGCTCCTTGGAACTGCGCAAGGAACTTCAATCTGCTGTCGCTGATTACCTCTGCGCCAGGGACGCCAGAGAACCCAAACCCAGGGCAGAATCTATGGTCTAAGGGCCTGCCTGCCCCGCCATGGAGTTACGAATATGCCTATCCGTCGGATTGCCTTAGGCCGATATACATTGTACCTCAGTTTACTACGGGCTTCACCTCAGGGGTTCCAATTACTACAGCAGTCACGGGTGGAGCGCCAGCCTTTTGGAATGGACCTCCTGTTCGGTTCCAGGTGGGTATCGATCAGATTGACCCAGGCAGCGGTAAGCCAGCAGCCCCGCCAGTGGGCCTGGATACGAAGATTATTCTCACGAACCAAGAACAAGCCATCCTCTGCTACATCAAGCGAGTGCCGAACCCCGATGTCTGGGACGATCAGTTTCGGCAGGCCCTTGTCGCTGCATTGGGGGCCCGGCTTACTATCGCACTTACGGGGGATAAGGGCCTTGCACAAATCAAGCTTAACGAAGCCAACCAGTTCATCACCCAGGCTAGACAAGGCGACGGTAACGAAGGGCTCACAATCAATGACGTTACGCCTGACTGGATCAGGACCAGAGGAATAAGCTATCAAGCATGGGAGTTCAGCCCGAACATCATGTTTGACTGGGGTCCAATGCTGACAATGTACTACTGATGAGCGAAAATGTTATTCAAGCCTCATTTGCTGGCGGCGAGCTATCTCCAAGCTTGTTCGCTCGTGTGGATGTGCAGAAGTACCATACTGGCGCTGCACGTATGCGCAACTTCTTTGTCGATTATAGATCAGGCGCTAGCACACGTCCAGGGACTGAGTTCATTAGACCCTGCTTACAGGGACAGGGACCAGTACGGGTGGTTCGATTTCAGCAGTCAGTAGATGTAACTTACGCTCTTGAGTTTAGTAATAATCTCTTAAGGTTCGTCTCTAACGGTGGCTCAGTGGTAACCGGCGACGTTGGTATCGCTGGTGTCGCTGGTGGCTCGTCAACGGTAATCAACGCTCCTGGCACTGATGTCGTTCCTGGGAACATGGTATTCATTGATGGGACTTCAGTGCCACAGTTGAACAATAGGTACTATATAGTCCAGGCTGTAAGCGGAGCTAACGTTACTATCATTGACCCGTTTGATGGCACGCCTATAAGCTCACCTGGAGGTGGCGGTGGCGGAACGCTTCATAGGGTTTACGAGATTCCAACTCCGTATAGCTCTGATGAATTGCATATGCTTAAGTTCTCCCAAAAGGCTAGTCAGTTAAATATCACACATCCCAGTCATCCACCGTACAATCTGGTGCTGCACACGGCGACTAACTGGACCCTAACGCCAGATGTCTTTGGTGCGACCATAACAGCGCCAACAGGTGGAACTGGGACAGGCTCGGCCACTGGCCCAGCTAATTACATGTATAAAGTAACGTCAGTCGACGCCAATGGCCAGGAGTCAGGCCCAGCTAACGGTATCCATGTCGATGGGATCGTCGATATGAGGGTCATCGACCCGACAACTCACACATCAGGGTCGGTTCACCTTACTTGGACTGCTAAGCCTGGGGCGCAGTCATACAATGTCTATGCCTCAAGTCCGAATATTAACGCCAGTGTACCGGAAGATACAATGGTTGGGTACATTGGCACAACGACTGGGACAGATTTCATTGACGCTAACACCAGTCCTGATTTCCAGACACAGCCGCCGATACATGGGAACCCATTTGTTGGGACCTTTCCGGCCGTATCAGCTTACTTTCAGCAAAGGCTGTTCTTCGCTAACGGCGGCGGTAATGACCTTGATCGATTCTGGGCCTCTAAGCCTGGGGTTGACTTTAACTTCGACACCTCCAATCCAGCCCAAGCTGACGATTCGCTTGATGCCCGTCTAGTTAGCCTTGAGGTTAACGAGATCAAGTCGATGATACCCATGCCATCAGGCTTGATTATGCTCACTACTAAGGGAGCATGGCAGGTATCAGGTGGTGCAGGTGGGGTGGCGACACAGGGCGGCCCTGTCACCCCTCAGTCCCTGGTTGCCACTCCACAGGCTTATGTTGGGGCTAACGACATCCCACCGATATTGGTTAACTATGACATCATGTACGTTCAGCAGAAAGGATCGATCATTCGGGACTTAACGTATAACATCTATGCTAACATTTACACCGGTAATGACGTCTCGATTATGTCTAACCACTTGTTCTACGGCCATCAGATTGTCGAATGGGCTTATGCCGAAGAGCCCTTCAAGATCATCTGGGCTGTTCGGGAGGATGGGGCTCTCTTAAGCCTAACCTTGATTAAAGAACAGGAAATGTACGGGTGGGCTCGCCATGATACGCAAGGTTATTTTCGGTCCGTTTGCACTATCACTGAGGGTCCGGTTGACGCTACTTACTTTGTGGTTGAGCGTCCATATCCTCCTGGTGGGCCCTTTGCGACTGTACAGCAAATTGAAAGGCTACATGAGCGGACATTCGACTTTGGTGCAGAGGATGCGTTTAGTGTCGATGCCGGAATAGCGACCTCACCGAATATGCCAGATGCGGCCTTAAGTGCGGTTATCGACTCTGCGGGTAACGTTGAGTTTGAGGCCGATGCTCCGGCCTTTAGTGGTACGAACATTGGTGACATACTGCGTATGGGTGGTGGTAAGGCCCTAATAAATAACATCCCAGACAATACCCATTGCTTTGGCGTAATCATTCAGCCGATTACAAACATGCTACCTGATGATCCTTTAGGTCGAGTGTCTATTGCGCCTCCAGGTGCATGGTCAATTGATCCACCATTGCAGGTCCTGCATGGGTTGAACCATCTCGAAGGAGCGCAAGTCTCGGTGCTGGCTGACGGTGGCGTGGTTAACGGGTTGACGGTATCGGGCGGTACCATCACGCTACCTCAGCCAGCATCGAAGATTGTGATAGGCTTACCGTACCAGTGTCAGCTACAGACGATGCCACTCGACTTAGGCCAAGAGACAAATACAATTCAAGGTAAGCGTAAGAAAGTCGGTGCGCTTACAGTTCGAGTTAAAGATTCTCGTGGGCTTAAGGCTGGGCGCACGTTTAACTTTCTAGTCCCAATAAAGGAGCTAAACCGAACTACAGCTATGGGCTTAGCACAGCCGTTAATCACAGCAGATGAACGTATCATCATGGACCCGTTATGGGACGTGCCTGGGCAGATATGTTTGCAAGTTGATGATCCATTGCCTTCTACGGTCCTGGGTGTCATCCCTGAGGTCGTGATAGGGGACACAGTCAAATGAGTACGATCATCCAGCAAGTCACTGATGTTCAGGCCAGGAACGTTATCAGGTGCTTGACCCTTACAGAGGAAGAAGTCTGGGCAATGGAGTATTGCTTTAGTATGAGTTCAGTCATCTGGGTTGGTTTTATCGATGGGGAGCTTGCATGTATCTGGGGCCTGATCCCGCCAACATTGCTGAGCAATCAAGCTTACCTGTGGCTTTATACCACTAGCGTCATTCAGGGCCATAGCTTTATCTTAGTTAGGCACTCTCAGCTGATGATGGAGGAAATCCTTAAGCGATATAAATCCGTTGTCGGCCACGTGATGTTTGGCAAAGGTGACAGTAAGGCCGTCCGTTGGCTTAAATGGCTTGGGGCTAAGTTCGGCGAACCTGAGGCTAAGGGTGTTCCATTTAGGATAACTCGCAATGGCTGATCCTGGCTCAATGTTGGCGATTGGCCTGGCTGGTCAGGCCATCGGTGGCGTCACTGGCGCCATGGGCAAGATGACTGAGGCCGCAGGTGCCCAGACTTCGATCATGGGCTCCATGCTGCAAACGATGTCTAAAGCATTCGGCTTACAAGTCGAGGCTAAGCAATACGATTATTCAGCTATGGTGGCTAATTACCAAGCCAACATAGATAAGATCAATGCCAACACGGCTTCGCTTAACGCTAACTACGAACGTGACACCGCCGATCGTAAGGTCGAGCAAGCCGAGATGGCGGATCGGTATCAAGAAGGGGCAGCTAAGGCCGCCCAAGGCGCTAGCGGAATCGCTGTGAATTCAGGGTCGAGTACGGCTACCAGAGAAAGCATGATCGAGCTTGGGAATTACGATGCGGCCACGATCCGAGCTGATGGCGCACGCAAGGCTTATGCGTTCGATGTTGAGGCAATGCAGGACACGGCGCAAGCTGAGCTTCATACATATGCCGCTGCGATGAATACTAGCCAAGCTGCGGATACTAGAACTGCGGCAGGGCTAACGATGGAAGCCCTTCCGTTACAGCAGACAGCTTACAACTTAGCCGGAACGTCAGGGACAATCGGAGCCATAGGCTCGCTTGTCGGTGCCGGTGCATCTGTAGCAACTAAGTGGTCCGACTACTCACAGAAGTACAATGCCTGAGAACATCAAATATACGGGTGCGCCTACTGTAACGCCAGAGGAAGCTCGGCGAACAGCGGCTATTCCCGAATACCGTCTTGACTTCCCGCAGGTTCGGCTAAGCCGAGGCTTTGAGGAAGCAGGACAGGAAATAGGTAGAGCTACTGGCGTCCTTGGCGCTAGTATGCGGACCCTAGGGGAGTCGATACATTCTCTTGGCCAGACCTTTATGGGCGCTGGCAATGAGATGTTCACTCGAGCCGAAGGGCTAAAGCAGCTAGAAGTTGAGACTAAGGTCAACAATGCGGCTATAGCCTGGGAGCTAGACCAAACTAAGTCCGACACCGAATTCGGTAGTAAGTCAGGAGAGCAAGCCAACGGTGATGCTCTTACGGCTAAGCTACAAGCCGATGAAGCCCGCCGACAGAAGATGAAGGAGGGAATGTCGGCTTATGAGAAGAAGGCATTTGACCAGCTAACCACAAGGCCATTCATTAACTCAGCCAGGACAGCCTCGGCTCATTCAGCGACAGAGGTAAAGAACCAAGCTAAGTCCGCTGTAGAGGCTAAGCTTGGTCTTGTGGCTAACCGTGTTGCTAAGGCCACCGAAGATGCAGATGCTCGGTCAGCCTTAGAGGAAGGCAGAAAGATAATTGAAGATGAGAAGAGATACCTCCATGGCTTCAATGACGATCAGGTTGAGCGAACTTATCAAATCTGGGCTACTAAGGCCGTCGCAACTAGGGCCTTGGTTATGGCTGAGAAAGACCCAACCGCAGCCTTAAAGTTCCTTAATGAGAATAGGGACGCAATGGATGCGGTCGACGAGGGTCTTTATAGAAACGCCTATATGCAGGTTAAAGAGAAAGCGGATACTCAAATAGCTGATGCTATATCTAATAAGGCCAACCAAGACCGTGACGCACCGATGGATACAAAGGAGAAGCTCGCACTAGAGGAACTGCAAAGGATTGGCCGTGGCGATGACCTTGAGCTTAGAAAGAAAGTCATTGCTAGAACCAAGAGCGAGCATGCGGTTTACACAGCCGAGCAAGCTGAGCTTAACCGTAAGGCTTATAATACAGTTAACGAAGCTACCCATGGCCTCGCTGAGGTTCAGAACAAGAAGAAGCCGACAAACGATAAGGAGCTTCTAGCTGTCCCTGGAGTAGCTGAGCAATGGGGTCTGCTAAACGCAGCACAAAAGAATCAGATATTGGAATCCCTGGACCGCAATGCTAGAGGTAACTTCCCCGATAACCCTGAAACTAAGGCCATCTTTCGGGACTGGGAAGGTGCCATGATTGAGGACCCACAAAGGGTAATCGACAAGATGAATGCCGAACCTGGCTTCATAGACCGGCTCGAGATACCTGAGGCTTTTAGGGACAGGCTATTTGAACGCTGGTTGGGAATAATGAAGCAGGGCATCATGGCTGAAGCTGACAGCCGTGTCGGTCGAGCTTGGAACTTCGGTGTGCAGGAAGGAACCGTTAATAGGACCTTGCAGAACAATCCTGAGCAGAGGCGCAGGTTTAAGTCATTCCTATCCTCTGAGCTTGCTGAATGGCATGAGGCTCACCCAAAGCAGTTTCCTAAGCCTGATGATTATCGCCAGATGTTAAACAATGCTTTGAACAAGGACCCTGATACAGCAGGTTGGATTTCCTCTGCCCAAGAGAGGTACAAGGTTGGGACTAAGCCCCCGAAAGATTTTGAAGAGAAGTATATGAGAGATCATCCTAACGCTGGTAAGGCCGAAATAGAGCATGCTTGGGGCAGGACCTACATTAGGAAGAAGCTCCAAGAAGAAGAGGTTAAGAATCCGAAGTTCCGCTAATGGCTCAGTTCAAGACTGACTATGACCTCTGGAAGGAGATCGAGGCTGGACAGGCTCAGCAGAAGGTCATCTCTGGCCTTGATGCTGATAAGGACAAAGGCGTCCATTCGCTAAACATGGCGGATGGCGATCAGGATGCAGCGAAGTATATCTACTCTAATTACGATACGGCTAGCCGAGCTTATCGGTCTAACCTAGCCCAAGATGTTGTCGCTGGCGACCCATTACTGCAAGCGTACTTTAATAAAAACCCCATGGCCTCGATTGTTAGTCGGGATGACGTTTCAAGGCTATCGGAATATAGCGAGAAGCTTAACCTTCTGGATGACGTGTTCGCTACTCCGGCGGCAGTTAAGGCCGCCAAGGACCTATACGATGCTTTTAAGCTTGATCCTTGGGGAGCGGCTTCAGCTGGCACCAGGGCAGGCTTACATGCTGTCCTGCCAACTGCTGCTGGCGTAGCTACCATACCGGCTGGCGTAGCGGCTGGTGGCGCTGTCGGTGCCTTAGGTGGCCCGCTAGCCCCTGTCACTGTGCCTGTAGGTGCCTTTGTCGGTGCCCTTGCGGCAGCCTTAGCCGCCGGTGCTGCTGTGCAGTATGGTCAGACCAAGCTCCTGGAAGCTACCTTCCCTGATGAGCTTGAGAGATTAGAGGAAGCTCGGAAGGAGCATCCATGGGCTACAGCACTGGCAGAAGTAGCTCCAAGCCTAGCATTCTTTAGTCCTGGCTCACTCGCTAGTACCTCCCTTAAGCTTAGGGGAGGGCTCGCTGGCGTCGGCCTTGGCATTGAGGCTGTTAACCAGCTTATGTCTAACGATGAGCTTGATCCTGGACACTTGCTAATAGCTACAGGTGCGGGGTTTCTACTAGCAGGTGAGCCCACTAGGTACGGCTCGGCCTTAATGTCCCCGATGCAGAAGTGGGCCAATGCGTTTACTACCTCTGCATTCCTTATTAGACATACTAAAGATGGAGAGGTGCCACCGTTAGGCGTCAATCCTGTTTGGGATAAGTTCGTGGCTGATAACGTTAAGGCTGATATGGACGTTTACGATGAGGCTATGGATGCGGCCCATAAGACAGAGACTAAGGAGCTAACTCCGAAGATGTTCTCTGATCTGACTGGAATGAAGATTGACAGTCAGATTGGGCTTAAGCGTGAGGCTATCATTAAGCTGTATGGCGACAAACGGCCAGAGCCTGGAGATGGGCTGCTAGGCGATATTCCTGGCTTCCCAGAGCAATGGGATGCGATTCTCCGTGGCCGTGAGCCTAGGGTTGACTTTAAGGATTGGGTCACTGTCGACAAGGAAATCGCTGACCAGCTCCATGACGATGTTCGTGTTCGTCCAGACGATAGTATGACAATTAACGAGTCTAAGGAAGTCCCTGATCCTGAGAAAATATGGGACCTTGCGGACGAGACTCTAGACGCTAGGTTCGAAGACGAGCAGATGCTTCGGGATCAGCGTAAGGCCGCCGGTCTGGACTCGGTAATGGAGGCAAGGACACCGAAGCAGCTGACCTTAGAGGACGTTGGGCCGGCTTATCCTGGAGACGTTGAGCCTCATAGAGCTAGAACCTTTGTGATGAAGGACGAGTATGGTAAAGAAGTCGGCTCTATACAAGCCACTATGACACCGAGTAAGTCATTGTATATTAGTTGGATTGCTGGCTCTGGTGTGGCCCCGAAGAATATGTTTGGGCCGACGTTGATTCGTGGGGTGTTAGACCAGCTTAAGGCTATGTTCCCAGAGATGACACATATAGAGGGCCATAGGATTTCTGGGGCTCGAGAGAAGGCAGGAGTGGAAGGACCACAGGCGCTTGTAAAGATAGATATTGATGTCCTCCGAGCTGAGCTTGATGGTAAGCCCACTCCAGCGGGTGAAGAAGCCGAGATTCAGAAGTTCGTCGACATGGCCCAGTCTGGTGAGTACGTTGACTGGGGCAAAGGAGTCCAGGCCAGGACAGCTCCGAAGACCTGGGGTCCAGTTGAGATTGCGTTTGCCAAGAAGTTGGAGGATTACCTAGCCAAGATAATCCCTCAAGGCGGGGTTAGGCTTATCCACGCTAGGGATGTCATTTCCGGAGGCCGTCAAGTCCGAGGCGTGCATGTTAACTTTGGGGATAGGACTCCGCTGATTTTGTACTCGATTAACTACCGTGACCCTATGGGGTCGGTCGCACATGAGGCCTTTCACTTTCTACTCCGGCAGGGGTTCATTACAGAGAAAGAATGGTTCTCTCTGCTAAATAAGGCCATCGAAGGGAACTGGATTGAGAAGCATAAGATTGACGTAAGGTATAAAGACGCTCCTCCAATGGTCCAGGCTGAGGAAGCCATTGTCCATGAGTTCGAAAGCTGGAAGCGAGGCCGTGAGGCACCTCCTGAGGTCACTGGGATTTTCGGGAAGCTGAAGCAATTCTTTGATGGCCTTAGGGACCTGATCGATCAGCATTGGGGGAAGAGGGTCCAGCCAGATGATATCTTCCAGAAGGTCGAAGCTGGCACAGTCGGAAGGCGTAAGCCAGTTAGGATGGAAGGGAGGTATTATCCACCGGAGACTAAGTTCAAGGCTGAGGCTAGGTTCCAGGACGAGGTTATCCCTGAGCTTGGGCGAGAGCCGCTGACCTTTGAGCCTGGAGTTCTACTGGCTAAGCGTAACTATCAGAAGCTGCTCGATGCCATTAACCGCAAGAACCAGAAAGATGTTCGGACAAGGCTGGGTAACGAGCAGCGTAAGCTTGAGCGGCAGTTACTGCCTGGATGGCAGAAAGAGGCAGCTGAGCTTTATGTTCCAGTTAGGGAAGACATCGAGGCTCGGCCAGATTTCAAAGCCTTTAAGTTCATGACTCAGGGTATCTTCCAAGGCAACGATATGGGAGGCATCCCCAAGATCGATCCGAGGTCACTGACAGATGTACAGAAGCGGATGATCCCCAAGCATTGGCAGTCTGAGGGTGGGTTCAGGATCGACGACATTGCGACTACCTTTGGCTTTAGGACTAATGATGAGTTTGCTTCAGCCATGGTCGACTTCCGTAAGGTCAAGGGTAACAAGCCTTATGAGAAGTTCCTCGATGAGCTTACTCGCAATGTCGTCAAGGAAAAGATGGAAGCTAAATATGGCGACATGGATAAGCTTACCGCAGATGAGGCCAGGAGAAAGGTCGTTGGGCTAGAAGAGAGGGACTTGGTCTGGTCTGAGTATCAGGTTCTAGCTGACCGAACAGGACAGACAATCCCATACGATCGGGAAGCTGTCCAGGCGATGGCTCGGGAAGAGGTAGCTGCCGGTAACACTAAGCAGAAGCTCATTGACGTTACTCGTGACCTTGGGCGAGCAGGCCGAGAGACGCATCAGGCATGGCAGAGGGGAGATCATCTAGCTGCATTCCATGCTCGACAGAAGACAGTTCATTTGCTAGCCGTAGCGGAAGAGACTAAGAGATGGGAAGCCAGGAAGAAAGCTGACGTTAGAATCCTAGAGCGATTCTCTAAGGCCGAGGTTAAGGGTATCGATCCGGAGTTTCAGGATTGGGCTCACTGGTTGCTACAGGAAGCAGGAGTACCGATTGACCGTGATCCTGCTCATTTAGCTGAAACAATGGATCGGCCTGAGAGAGTGTATAAGACCTTCGCCGATTGGGTCAATAGCAAGAACATCCCGATTGATCCGGCTAAGCCCATTAACGTGGGTCTGCCTATTGGCTATGATGAATATGGTACAACCTATAATCCTAACTTCCCGGTCTGGCAGTTTCTCCTTCAGCCGAGTTTTGAGTTTAAGCTCGGTACAGCTAACGTCAGGGATTGGAAGAACTTCACCAATGCGATAAGGGTTATCGCTAAGGTCGGTCAGGAGACAGGCAAGGACCTGGTCAATATTAGGGACAAGGATTATAAAATCGCCGACGTTGTCAATGAACTCTCAGTTGGCCTTATGCGCTCGGATGAAGTCTCTCAGCCGAGGAGCAAACATGACATGAAGACCCGCCAGATATTCAGGCGGATGGATGCTGCGCTGACGCAAGTAGAGACTTTCCTTGATCGGCTTGTTGGCTACGATCCGACTAGCGCTTGGCATAGGCTGTTCTATTATCCAGTCAGTGAAGCCGACCATGACTGGCAGCGCATGAGGCGAGAGCTGGCGCCTAAGCTTAGGGAGGCCTTAAAGACCCCAGGCGGAAAGCTATGGTATCAGCAGAAGGTAATGAACGATACCATCCGTCATCCGATGCATATGCTTAGGGATGAGAACGGGAATCCGAGGATACCATTTAAGGATCAGGACCTGCTTGACCTTACCAACGAAGACATCGTTGGACTTATCCTACACTCTGGCAGCCCTGACTCAGAGCTACACACAGCCAATGGCTACGGGCTTAGCATACCTGACTTTAGGAACTATATGCTTAGGGTGGCCACGCCGGAGCATTACCGGATAGCCAAGAATGTAGCTAAGCTCTATGAGCATGTCCAGGGCTTAGAAGATAATATGTCTATGAAGCGCACTGGCGCTATCTTGGAGAAGCTATACCCGCAGATGACTTGGACTGCACAAGGTCCGCAGATGGGGTGGTACTATCCGAGACAGAGAGATACCTATCTTGATGCAGGGAACCGGCAGATAACTCAGGACAAGGCCATTAACGTTAGGCCAAGGCTAGACCACGGATGGGGTGAGCAGCGGACAGGAGAGATATATCCAGTTAAGACCAAGTTTGGGGATGGTATTGGCGATGACCTTAACCGCAGACTTAGGTTCGTGGCGTTTAGGCCAGTGCTGGATATCTATAATAAGGTCCTTGCCCATCCAGATATAAGTCGGCTTATCCAGCTAAGGTGGGGTCAACAATGGAACACTATGTTGGAGAGGTATTTCACTGACCTATCGGGTATGCATGGGTCGACAGCTAAGAATGACTCTTGGGCTACGCATTGGTTCAATCAGTTTTCGAACAACCTCGTGACGGACTACATTGGCTTTAACTTCAAGACCTGGGAGAAGCATGCGCCTCAGTCGATCTATCAAAGCATTAAGGAAGTCGGAGGGTGGAACTTTGTCAAGGCTGCGTTCGACCTGTACAAGACCAATACATACACCATGGAGAGCAACCATAAGTTCATGATGGAAGGAGGTATGATAGGCAATAAGGAATGGCATGGAGCTGGCGAGATTCAGGTCCGCAACGAACACTGGAGGACATCCCTTAGCGCCGCCGCTGATGAAGAGCTAGGTCGGCTTACATGGTTGCGGAAGAACGTTAACAATGCAGCCTATTGGGGAGCCAAGCATATTGCATTTGTTGATACCCTGATGTCGAAGATAACATGGTGGGCTAGGTATCGAGAACAGATGACTAAGCTTAGTCGTGAGTATACCGAAGGCAAGTCGCTAACGCCAGCTGAGTTTAACCAAGCCATATGGGAGGCACATCAGCTAGCATCTGATCTATCCTCAAGGTCAGTCAGGGCAACGCATGGATCGACTGCAATCAGTGGTAAGCCTGCGCTTCTAAGGTCATCTAATCCTATGGTTCAAACGGTGACTCGAGCCAACAACTTCATGAACAATGCCATGAATCGGCGGTTCAGGTCACTGGGCATGGCCAAGGATATGCTTACGGGTAAGTCCAATCGGCCATTGTTTAAGGACATGACAACTATAGGCAGGGACTTCTTCACCTATGTTGTCCTGCCAACTCTGCTTGAGGACCTAGCTGAGCCTATCTGCCATGAGGATGAAGAATGGTCAACCTGTGCGCCTAAGTATCTGGTCCAAGCCGTAGCCGCTCCGATACCGATTGTAAGAGACTTCGTTCATGCTTTCATAACTGGCACACCCCCAACAGTGGGCTTAACCTTCGGAGCTATGAACTTCGCTTCCAGGATGTTTAAGGATGCCGAGAAGACCTGGGAGGATGAAACACAGTTCGGGTCGCTGGTTAAGAATGCGATGGGCTTAAGCGGAGCTATCCTTGGTTACCCAGGTTCGGTCCCAGGTCGGTGGGCTGAGTATATGATTAAGCTCTATCAAGGTGAAGAGGAGAAACCAGATAGCCTTGAGGAGTGGGAGCGTGTAGCGACTAAGGGTAGGACACAGAAGAGTAGGCATGAAGAGGATCGAGAGTCCTTCCTGCATAGGTTGTACCGAGGAGCTGTGCCATGACCAGGGAACATGTGCTTGCCCCGGCGATGGCACTAGGCTTTGCTGTGGTCCTGGCGTACGGGTTGATCTGGGCGGCTGAGCCAGCAGAGCCAGCACCAGTCGCCGATCTGCCGAAGTCAGACTACGACGACAGGATACTGATGCTGGAGGAAGTGGCGATTGAAGAAGCATTCAAGCAGCAGATCATACACATATTCTCGGTCTGGATGAAGGATGATACCGGTCAGCCAGCGAGGGCGGTGACTGGCGCAAGGCAAGCTGAGCGAGCCTTCATCGGATCAATGGAAGCACTCGAACGCAGGAGGCATCGATGAGAATAGCGATCAGTAGCGGGCATGGGAAGTACGTCTCCGGTGCGGTGGGGCCATCGCCTTGGGGACTGAACGAACACAAAGAAGCGGTGCGGGTAGTTGATGCCGTGACGCCAATGATGAACTCTGATGGGAATACGGCGGTGAGTTATGAGGACACCACCAGCCGCTCGCAGCAGGAGAACCTCAATCGACTCGTCAGCTGGCACAACTCACAGACCAGAGACTATGACGTAAGCGTACACTTCAACTGCTATCAGACCACTAACTCTCCACGTGGTTGCGAAGTCCTTTATTATAGCCAGCAGAAACTCGCCGCTAATGTCAGCGCTGCCATGGCCCAGTCTGGCGGCTTCATCAATCGAGGGGCAAAGAAGAACACCGGCCTTTATTTCCTGAACAACACAACGAAGCCAGCCATCCTGTTGGAGGTCTGCTTCGTGGACAGTAAGGCTGACGTCGATCTCTACCAGCGGAACTTTACGCCGATCTGCCAGGCGATCGCTCAGTCGATCACAGGGGGGCCCACGCCTGAACCCGTACCCCCACAGCCACCCGGCATTTGGCGGGTGGAGGGGAGAATGAGTTGGTTTGGTGGACCGAATGACACTGGAGTATCGGCAGATGAAGGGCTCGCCTTTATCTACAGTTACGATAGTGCGAAGCACCTGTTCCTGCCAAGTCAACCACCTGGCACGAGTGGACTGGCAAGGCGATTGAATCCAGACATCTTCTATGTTGCCTGCCGGTGGGACTATGATTTCGCAGGGACATCGAAGAACGATCTGGCCCGTCCCAGTTACCAAGCCCTCGTATCTGCTGGTGGGAAATCTTTCTACGCCTGGCCTGCTGACTGGGGACCACATGGGGATACAAACCGTGTTGCGGACCTAAGTCCTGGGTTGTGTTCGGCGTTAAATCTGACCACCGATGACGTGTGCGAAGTCATCTATCCGGCACCAGTGGAATGAGCCCTCCGTATATAGGTCCAGCGATAACCAGCGTCGTCGATGGGTTGAAGTCACAACCGATGACGCTGGCGCTGGTGGTCATTAACCTAGCCTTACTCGGTATTGTCTGGTACGAGCTAAGCCAGATATTCGTCATGCAGAGTGAGATCAATGCGCTGCTCTCTAAGTGCGTTGACGCCGAGATACTCCGGGCGTTGGGTCTGCTTCCGAAGGTACCTTGAATATACGCAAGCCCTGTTTATCTATGCCCACCGATACGATCTGCCTTGATGTTACCATCGCCTCAAGCAATGGACGGATGGCGTAGGATTGAAGCTTGGTCCTGGCGAAGTTCACGACTTTGTATTCGCTCACGCCGGAATTATACTGGCTGACGAAATAGGCTATTTCATCCATAACTCTGGAGTCGGGCGAGGTTGTGCCTACTTGGAATATCCTTGGCATGTGAAGCTCGGCCTTAACCATCCAGTTCATAGCTCGATTGAAGTCGGCTTCGTCAAGGACAAGCTTACCGTCACGGTCGACATTGGATATCATGCAGAGCTTAAGCAGGTGAGTCCATCTGCGGGTGCAATAATGCCTAAGCTTAGGATGGTCAGGGACAGGGATCAGACCAGCTAATCGCCACTTGTTCATTAAATCTTGGAACCTAGGCGTCCAGCTAAACTCTCCAGACACAGTGTTAATAACCTTCAAGTCGTGGATCAGGTCCTTAGGTGGCTCCCTTGAGGGCTGATCGAATGGATCGATTAGCGGCCGATCCTCGGAATAGATTAGGAATACCCGAGACATCAAGCCCTGGTCCCAGACGTATTCCTTTAGGGTTTGCAGAAGGTTAGATGGTGTCGAGCCACAGAGCATATTCAGCTGTGGCCGTTGGATTTTGATCCTGATGTTAGCTACCCGGCGGCCTTCGGAGTATGGGTTACAGTCGTAGAATTCCACAAAGGCTGCGGTTAAGGCCGTGTCGTATTGATCCATTAGGACGCTGAACTCGTCAGCTACTACTAGCAGCGAGTGATACTCTATCGGGGCAAATGGGATATTCATGATGATCCTCTTTGCCTCGTTCATGTGGTCCGATAAAGAAGCCCTTGTCATCGAGGTAGAGCCAAAGTACGTTTCTGGTAGGGCTTCTCTGACAAGCCCAGATGCAGCCATGATCGCACGAGATTTGCCAATGCCCGGTTGACCAATTAAGAACGTATACAGGTTTGGATACAAAGGGGTACTTACGTCTACCCATACCTTCTGCTCCAACGTAGCAGCAATCATCGCTATCGCACTCCAGGTGCGATAGATAGTCGCCGACTCGAGATGCTCTGTATACTTAACGAATGAGTCTATCCACGACTCACACGTTCTTCGTCCTGGTCCGTTTATCGCCGGGCCTATAGTCTTTGAGGCCATCCGGATTATCCTCGCTATGCTTACCCCAGTTCCAGCCCGTCTGACATCCATAAGGTATAGTCAATGACCTACCATGCTTCAGCGGTATCTCATGGTGTAGCTGAGCCTTAAGCTTGGGTATGATCTCGTCCTCTTGTTCTTCAGGATATTGTACCACTATCGAGTCGTGGTTCTGCAACAGCAGCTGGCAGTCTCCGGCCTTCCATACACGGAGCATACCTTGGTTAACGATATCTGCTAGTGAACTCTGTGGATCGTATGCTATTGCCTCCCGTATTGTGTCATCACTTTCTCTACGACCAAAGAAATAACGTCGGCGTTGCATTAAGCTTACAAGCTTACTGTAAGCCCGTATCTGTTGCTCAACCCATTGGTGCCACATCTGGTGCGCAGGGAATGCCTTGAAGTACTTGTTCTGAAAGTCTACGATGATGGGCATTTCAGTCTTAGTTTGAGTGGACATTGTCGGTGGGCGACCGCCATAGTTAGTTCCATGGCCAAGCTTCTTGCACATGAAGCGTCTAGAGTAATGTCTATAGTATGGAAGTTCGGCGAACTTTCTATCGAGGTCTGGACTATCCGGCCAATCAAGTTCTGGCCAGCAGAGTTTTGCAACGCTAGTATGCAAGTCTCCGGACTCGCAAGTGTCAAGGTAATCTCCCTTACGGAAGAGGTTCCATTCAATGGCTCCGACGACACGGCTTTCCCCCTGTTCAGCATCGAAGTTGGCTAGCTTCATTCCTGGGTCTGCAATGAAGATTGACCTTAGGGCCTCTTCTATGTTCTGGAGATTACCGCCAGTATCAAACTCAGTAAAACTAGAACTGAAACGACCTGTGTTAGTACCAGCGATATTATAACTGGTGCGCATGCGTCCATCATCGTCTAGCTCCATTGTTAGAACGTCCATCTTCTTGTCTAGCTCACGCAAGATTTCCATGTACCGAACAACAGGCCTAGCTATGCGGTAAGACTCAAGCTTCTCCAACGCATTCCGGTCAGCTGTACGCTTACCTTCCTTGGTCTTGATCGGAGGGATACGGTAGACATCGTAGAACAATTTGTGTAGGCTCTGCCATGACCGCCAGCTGAAGCCGTAGAAGCCAGTGCCTTCGGCGACTATACGTTCAAGGGTGGCTTCGCAGTAATCTACGACTTCAGCGTATTGGTGTAGGACTTCCTTTCGCCGGGCTTGATCGATTAGGACACCGTCGATCCTCATGTCAAACACTGGACCCTGAAGGGCACGGCTGAAGGCATAAGTCCGAGCAGTGGTTGCATCCAACTGCGGGATCAATGCCTCCAAGATTTCAGCCGTGACACAGCAGTCAAGGCCATTGTAGACCCACTGCTGTTCCAGGGATTGTAGAGTTGGTAGCCTATTGGTTACTATTAGCTTCACGCTCGTACCTTTCGATGCACTTCAAACACGAGCCATACCACCTTGGAAGTAAATATGGCAGGACGTCTCGGCAGAACTTATAACACTCTTCACCTTCTATATGCCATTCGTACTGTCCTCTTGCCATGTTCTCTCCGCTCCTCTGGTCGCCACCTCCTCTATAGTATGGCATCACGGACCCACCAAAGAGTCTCTTATATTCGTAGAGAGTAGGCAGGTCATCTCCGATCACTAAAGCGAAGATTGTGCTACGCTTATACGGAGCAAAGAATGGTTCCCTTAAAGCTATCTCCTTTAGTCGTCTCGTTTTATCGTCGTCTTGTGCTTGCGCATTTGCTTCCATGGTCCCTCGTCCGAATAAACAGAGCCTAAGAACTCCAGGCTCTTAAGGCTCTCCGGTTGCAATGCGTGGTGAAGGAGCATTGTGTCATCCTCTGCTCCGTAGGTCTTTATTCCCCAGGCTCGATAGATGAACGTGATATCGTACAGTCCATTCTGGAACGTCTTTGGAGTTGGTCTTGAAAGAATATCTCGGATAAGGTTGATAACTTCATGATAAGTATCGGCATCATTCCAATAATTTCTTCCTGCTCCTCTTGGGTCAAAGAACGGAATGACGAGAGCAATATGGGGAGTAGGGGCAAACCCGATGCACGTAATGACCTTTCCATATGTCTCAATGTCGACACTAATTCTCTCACAGGATTGTAGGTATCGCTTGTCGAACTCATAAAGGTCCTCCAATGTAGGTTGAATCCATATCTCACGCTTAGGCCTACGGATGTCAGGGTACTGACTCTCACGTCTAGCCTTCATTAGGTCCATCACGGTGACAGGCCTCAGCCCCCACTGTCGGAAGATGGCGGCGGGATGATATGTGGATAAGACCTTAAAGCCAGCCTTAGTGTGAGTTGACATCTGGACGATGCCACGCAATGCTCCAATGCGGGTCTTGCCAAGTAAGGCCCACATTGCAACGTTGCCTAAGCAGACAACTAGATTGGGACGGACCTGTTGAACCTCGGCCCCAAGGCGGATCAGCTCAGACTTAAAGGTCTTGCTAACATACTTGCCAGGCATCAGTGGCGGGTAGCCTTGGATGCCTTCTTCTTTACCACCACAAACATGTTCGATCTTATTCATGTGTGGCCTGAAGTTGAACACGTTAGTTAGGTAACACTTGTCCCTGTCGATGCCAGCCTCAGTTAACATGCTGTTCAAGAGATAGCCTGTAGGGCCAACGAATGCGGCCTTCTGTTTGGCCTCATGCTCACCCCAGGCTTCACCTATCAACATCATCTTCATCGCATACTCCAAGGCGGGACCGAAGCCAGGGGCGATATCCCGACTTCGGTCCCTATCCGCACGGTCGGCTGGTAGGCTAACCGAGCCGTGCGTGTTGGTTATTTAAGCGGACTTGTAGACGACACGTTGGCGAAGATGCCACCGCTGTTGCCCTGTCGATGCGTGACCGTGACCATGCACTGACGCCCAGGTACTTCCATGAGGGCTTCCTTAGCGCCCTTAGGACTACCATCGTCGTGAGTGTCCTCAATACCCAGGTCGTTGAGGAACTTCTTCAACCTGAATAGTGAGGCATCGGTCTGGTAGTACCGATCCGACTGGATGGTCTTGTCTTGCAGTCGCTTGACAGTCCCATCCATGCCAGTGAGGGACTTCTCCAGTGCCTCTCCGTCGACATCCTCCAAGGCCTCTTGAAGTTGCAGGGTGAAGACGTAGTACTTGGTCCCTGTTGAGGCCGTATCCTCGTTTGCATGGCCGACGACCATGACGATGTAGCTTCCTGCCGGGATGGGTACCGGCGGGGTGATATCGGACATGGGTGTGTCCATGATATCTTGGAAGCTTGGGGTCGGCTGGCGAACGGTAGCTTGTGGCTGTCTAGCCATTATACTCTCCTATGTCCTATCCTAGCGATCTTAGTCTCAGGTGATGCCCGAAGAACCTTGAAGAAGTCTGCAAGGCCAGTGGAGATTGGATACTCCGGAAGCATTGCAAACGGTGCAGGGTTCTTAAGGTCAATCATGGCTGTCGAGGCCGTCTGAACGACACGCTTACCTCCAGGTCTGACGCTGCATAAGGCGATGGAGTTAAAGTACGCTCCTATCACCGGTGAGAGAGCCTTACCGATAACGTTGGGGTAGCCCTTACGGGAACCATCTTCGTTATCGATATAGTTAACGTGAGTAATTACGATCACGTTAGTTCGGAATGACTCAGACGTAAGGTTAGAGATAAGCTGCTCAATGGCTTTTTGAGCATCGAAGAACACAGCCCTAGGGTCGTATTGGCCCGACTTACCTCTTGGTGTAAGCTGTTCACGCCAATCATAGGCAGCTCGTGCACAGAGGGTAAGGCTATCGAGAACGAGGATGTGGTCTGGTCCCCATTCACTCGGAGGCCCAAGGTCCACAAGAGTTCCATCTCGTTCCTTGAACTGCCAGCGGTCAAGCATCTTAAGGCCCTCAGTGAAAGCAAGTGCTGGACCGTCAACAATCGCTCCCGTAGGAGTGGCTTTACGCTTGTCTCGTAGCGTTCTGTAGTTGACATGTTTTAACCCTTCTGGATGTTCGTGTTGTAGGAATTGTTTTAGCGGCTCAAGGCCGTTATCGTAATCAAGGACACCTAGCGAGTAGCCGCCCTTGACCAACGACGTACATCCACCCGTCTTACCCGTTCCCGGGTCGCCCAAGACGATCATCTTAGTCAGTTCATTGGACTGGTGTTGACTTAGGTCTGGCATATGGCACCTCTGTATATAGGGTTAAGATGTCACCTTCTCTCACATCCATTCCTTCCATTAAGGGCACTGTCATCGTTGTTGATCCTCCTAAGGCCACCTTAAAGTGTACACTTGTCCTTTCGGTTACACGGTACTTGCCTAGGACTAACCTTAGTCGGAGTCCCTCGGCATCAAAGGGTTCCATGGGGTGTCCTGTATGTAGTTGGATTTAAGGAACCGCTCCCTAACCTGCGGTGATCTGGTGCAGATAGGACGGAACGGACAGCCACCATACTTGTCACAAGCTGCATCGTTGTGGGTGGCATCGTTCTGCCGAGAGAGCCAGACGGTAAGGTCAGTTAGCCATTCGTTAAGCTGCTCCTGAGTGCGGTAGACTATGCCTCGCTCGAAGTTGGTACCTCCGACTAAGGGCTGGCAAGCATTGATGATGACGCCCTTAATCGGGGCCTTAAAGATAACCTTACCCGCCAGAGTATACAAGCTCATCTGATTGTGCGGTGTGAACTGGTCGAAGTAGAATGTACCTAAGGTCGTGGTAGTCTTGTGGTCCATGATGAATAGATCACCATTGAACACGACGACCTTATCTATCTTACCGCAGAGAACATAAGGCTGGTCTTCACTTGGACCAAAGTCTAGCGGGAAGTTAAACCTAATCTCTACCGCTGGCTTCCCGTTAGACATTATCCAAGTCTTAGCTGGATCGTTCTGGTGCTTTTCCAGATACCAAATGACAGATCGGACTAGGGTTTCTCTGTTCTTCTGCTTGTGGTCAGGATCGAAGTCAACGATGCGGTGAAGCAGGGCACGGATAACATCAAAGACAGCGTCCCTGTGCTTGGAGCCCTGTGCCATTAGGATTTCGTAGTCTTGTAGGCAACGATGGTACTCACCGCCCCATCGAAGATGAATGTTGGGCTCCTTGGGCCGCCAGCCAGCTCGCATGAATTTATCTAGCCGACCGCAGCGCTTAAGGTACTCTAACGATGTTGCATCCCAGGCATACTGAATGTTGGTGCCGGGGAGATAGGGATTAGGTGGTGGGGTATCCTCGTCGATGACGATCGTTTCTATCCCCACATATTCCATGGCTTCTAAGATGTCGACTTCCATTAGAACCTCCTCACGAACTTACCTGCGGGCTTAGCTGTGGTTGACTGTTCCTTGATGATACCTTCTAAGGCTAGGCTAACGTCTTCGGCTGACTGGTCCTTCTTTGCCTTGCCCTTCTTTCCATCATACTTGGCGAGTTCGCTTAACTGGAACTCAATCAGCAGATTTATTTGCTCCTCGGTTAAGTTCGGGATCGAGTCCATAGCTTCGTCGAGTTCCTTGCTCATAGGATTTTCTCCACAAAATGTGAAAATCTAAGACCCATACCTAAGCTTCATCATCCTCGTAGCTTTTGGTGTAGGCGATATACTGGCGCACGACCTCACGAAGTTTCTCCGTGTAGCCAGTTGGATATCTAGCCCTGAACCAGTCCACGTCTTTTGTGTATAAGTTTAGGGTGACCTTGGTTATCGGTTCCGAAACCGTCCGCATCTCTGTGCACCAACCAGATTTCGTCCTCCTTTTCAGGAAGGACTATGACGATGTTATCCAGATCAGATCGGCCTGACTCTGCTCTGGCTCGGTAAAGATGCTGGCGTAGCAACATACGATTGTCAGTCGTTATCGCTACGCCGATTACTGCATCTTCGGCTTGAACCCAGTATTCAATGAGTTGCATAGTAGTGGACCACAAGGGCTATATAGATGAAGATCATAGCGGCTATTAGTGTAGCGACGACCGCTTTGACCTGCGCTTCTTGGTAGCCTTCTTTTCTGGGCATGGCTTTGCCTTTCGCTTATAGTCGACACCAGGGTTCTCCTTCTGGAGCCGTTCCATCATGCGATCAACAATGGCGCTAACGGAGTCATTTGAGCCTGACACGAGAACCTCCTTTTGAACGTAACTATCGGCACCAATGGAACAACGACGTTGCCCATTGATACGACAGCTTCGATCTGCTTCGGGATTTCTGGCTTCTCCAATGGCTCGATCTCGAACTCACGAGCATCAACTCGCTCGAGCCTTAACCACCAGCCATCGACCAGTTCTCGGATACGACAGTTAAGGATATCGTAAACGGACCTGCCATGAAGCGGATGGGTATCGGGATAAGTCTGTGCGTTTTCCATTCGGTCAACGTGTCGGGCGTTATGGATGCGCTGACGGAAATGGATGGCCTCGTTATGGCTAGCGAACTTGATCCGCAAGCCGGTGGGATACTCGTCACTAATGGCCTTCTCCATCAGGTCGTAGCAGTCCTGATAAGCTAGCCGAGAGACATTTATTGCCATAGTGTGTCCGCCGTTGTGATTTCGTACATTTCATCCTTCGATCTGGTTTGGATGACGTACTTAAGGTTAAGGTCCTGGTCATCGTTGTTGAGCAACTGACGATCCAGGTGGTAGACTACGTCCCATTCTTTACCTTTGGCCTTATGGCCAGTGGTAAGGGTGATCGCACCTTGCTGGCCGAAGATATGGGCGGCGTAGGCACAGGCTTGGTCAACGTCCTTTCCCCATCCAGCGAAGACCTTAAGACACTCTGCTGTGTCGTAAGTGTTAGCGGGTGCATTGCTGGTTCGCAGCTTGTCATCCCTCCAAGCATCAATCTTAGATAGGAGAGCTGTCTGGCTGTCGCCCGGGGCCCCAATCTTGCGAAGAAGTTTGACGATCTTAGCAGAGATGTCAGAACCAACAACCTGCACGGACCTTTTCCCTGACAGCAGGGCAAAGGCCGCCCTGAGAAGTGGAGCGTTATTTCGACAGATAATGGCGGCTCCTTCGGGAATGTCAGATGCAGCCAGTCCTGACAGCGTCTCATACTTGCCTCCATCTTTGACCCACTTGAGCGTCGGCACTCGCCATTGAGCGGCTTTGACTATAGCTTCGGGGCATCGGAAGGATACAGATAACGGATACTCCACCATGTTGAACTTGGCCTTAATCTTGTCTACACCACCTGTTTCGGCACCACGGAAATAGTAAATCGACTGCCATCTATCGCCCACTGCACCCACCCGGCTGCCTTTGCAGAGCTGTGCGAGCATCGCATGTTGTACCGGGTTGAGGTCTTGGTCTTCATCAACGAGGACATTGGGAAATCTAGGAAATGTACCTCCGAACAGTGCGGACATGTAAACTTGATCGTCAAAATCAATGAGCCCGTCATAAGAAGCTTTGATTGAAGTTGTGAGGGCAGCGTCGACGAGCGCCCATGCGAACGGGGTAAGCTTCTGCTCGAGTCTGGCTTCGAGGGCTTCTTTGTCGCATAGCCGCTTGCCAACTTGGACATGTCCGTCAGGGATGTAACCAAGGTTACGGGCCATTCCGAGTGCGTCTTTGATTTCCGTGTATTGGTCCCACGCATGATTGCGGTCCTTTCCAGGGAGTTCATTGAACAGGGCCTTAAGGATTTCGACCATCTTGAACTGATTGAAGTTGATCTTACCAATGGTTTTACCCCAAGCGCCGTGGCCTAAGCCGTTGGCGGTCTTAGCCAACGTGGTGGGCTTAAGGATGGGCTTAGGTTTCCCTTTCTTCAGGCCTTCTTTGTACTTGCCGAACATGTCCGCATCGAGCTTAGCGAAGGCTATGACCAGGGTGTTACCTGTAAGGACATTTTGGGCTAGCTCAAGCATGGTCGACTTAGCACAGCCAGCATAAGCCTCGACTAAGATGTTCTCTCCTGTGGTTCGGAAGGCATCCAGGATTGTCACCTGTTCATCGGTTAAAGTTATCTCTTGGCTTTTGAGCGTTGCAGCATCCATAGGGGTCTATCCTTTCGTCCAAGTTAAACGTTGATGGCATTAGATGGTTAAGCAGTTCGTAGAGAGCGCAGGTGTAGTTTCCAGGGCCACCCCAATGACAGTTCTCACAGCGAACTTCACGATCGACTAAGCCTGATTGTTCTGGGGTTACAGCGCCAATTGGAGTTCCATCCTTAAGTGGGCTCCCATGGACATAGAGTCCACAAGAAGCCGATCCTGGGACTTCGTCATCTGGTCGGTGGATATAACAACGGTCGTTGACAATCCAGTCCCGACAAGTGTTACATTGGGCAAACTGGTTATTGGGAGGTTTCGGATCAAGATACAAAAAGCAATCACGAGTAAGGCGATCATCCGGAAGATCACTTTCGTCTTGTCGGAAGCTGAAAGTCGGGTGAAGCTTCTCCCATTCTTCCACTGAGCGGTCATTGAACATCTCCCCCATTATACGAGCCCTAACGTCATCGTCGGACTCGTAAGGATACAGAGCCAAGTCCCTCGGGATGGGCTTACCGCTAAAGTCAATCCTTTCGTCACGGAGAACTTGTTCGTCGATAACCTCACGATAAATGTCAATGTTGTCGTAGCCTAGTAAGGCCCTGACTCGGTCAAACTCAATGCCATTAGCAATACGATGACCAGAAGGATCAGCTGAATAATCATCACCAATACCAAGAAAGTGCCGAAGTGCCCATTCTGTGGTTTCATGTCGGACAAGAGCGTTTTCACATTCGACTCCATCGACGACGGTTTGGATATCGTAGGAAATGTAAACGGTTTCCCCATCGTCAGAGATACCGGCTCCCCAAGGGATAAAGAAAGAACGTACCGGCTTAAGCCTCCAAGCTCGCTCGATGTAAGCGTGGAAGCTTGCGTTATTCCGCATGGCATTGTGGAACACCATTGGAGGTTCGACCTTGTCATCAATGTCACCAGCGCTCATGATCGGCATTCCCGTTCTAGCAGGGCAATCAGCATCTCTGCTTCTTCTGGAGTTATCATCTCCATTCGAATGCGGGAAATGCCAGCATCTTGGGCAAACTTAACCCTTCGGCGAATGGACAGAAGCAATTCTTCCATCAGTTTAACTTGCCCTGAGCGAGTTGCGTAAGTGTATGTTGCAGCTTCTTGAACTGCTCGCTTACCCTTAGCCATTGCACGGCCCATCCTCTTCTGTCGTTGGCGTTGTGGAGGTGTGCTATCATTGCTGCGTTCTCTTCTGCGCATCGGAGGTGGTCCATCAGTTTGGTATACTCTTCGGATATCGTTGGAACGCTCATACCCACACACTCCTTCAATGCACTTTGCTGCCATTGGGCAGAACATTGTCCCGGATAGTGGGCATGGCATTAGGCCCTCCTAAGAAACTTCCGGGTCGGTATCAGGTCCTTGAGGATCGACCCGATATCGAAGGTCTGCTTTTCGGTGGCGGCGCTTTTTGTCCGGTAATGCTCCGGCAGGTCCGGTGGAAGGGGTTCTATCATTGCCTTTTCGATCCCGGCGTCGTGAACGAAGTCCCAGTCCGCCAGACGCCAAGTCTTGTGCGGATAAGCCCGATGACCCGACGTTGAAACTATCCAAATCTCCTCTGAGTCTGGCTCTGTCTTTTCCAGTATGTGTCCCACGTCGAGGGCGGGTTGTCCGTCCACTTTGTGGAGTATCAGCCAAAGGTTCTCGTTCATAGTCTAGGTCCTTATCGTTTAGGTCACTCCATATCTTGCGAAGGTCGACTAAGGCCACCTCGAGTTCATCGGCTGTGGTAGCCCTGTCCACCATGATGAAGGCTGCATGCATTCTGTTCTCTAAGCTCTTAAGGCCCTTTCCAAGTTCACGGCAAGCTTCTTTGAGACGGTTAGCGTCCTTCATCATGGCGGCAAAGTCGGTCATTAGATCAATCCTACTGCTCTAAGGGCAGCCCTGGCGGCTTCCCTTTGTTCTTCGGTGAAGGTGGTTCTGTCCTTGATCCGCTTAGCCCTAGCGACAAGCTTAGGCGGAAGGTCAGGGACGGCGGGCTTGGCCTTAGGCTCAGGGGTAAGCTTACCCACAAGAACCCATATTTGCTCCACTTCACTACGATAGGACCGTTCCCAATCACCACCAGATCGTTGGACGGCCTCTTGGATGATTTCGTTGATACGGTTGTTAACCTCGCCCCTGGTCATTCGATCACCCATGCAACGATCTTCTTCACCTTTACGGGCTTTAACTCAGCCCCAACTAGGCGATAGAAGTGAGAAGATTGCTTGACCCTCATTGGGGGTGAGATTTTCTTCATTGCATGATGTGCCTTCATGCTTGCGCTAAGCTTGGCCCTACGGGCTCTCGTCCATTTACTCATTTTCATGATCCTCTGTGCATTGTTCACAGTAGTGGAACTTACCCTCGACAGACCAGCCGTTGCTCACGGCCACTCGGTTGGCTTCTTCGATATCGTCGGTTTCAGTCTCGAGGACTTCATCACAGTCGTCACACTGGATGATGAACATACCGTGTTCTTTCTCGACGCTCATGCTCTCCTCCACCAGCCTTTGACTCTGTTCTCAGGTACCAGACCTTTTTCTTGATCGAGGTAATACCAGCTTTCATTCTCGAAGTCGTACATCCAGCCGGTGTTAACCCTGCCTAAGTGTTGGAACACAGGCAGCATTTGGCGGTGCCGACAAGTTGGCCGACGACCGCCAGGGCAGGTGCATTCCTTTAAGCTGGTATCGTAGACATTCTCTGGGTTCAAATCCTCGTCATGTTTGTGGAAGTGATAGCCATTACCGTTTGACTTCACGTTGTATATTGACATCGCCTGTCTCCATTCCTAGTGCCCTACCTATCGCAGCTTCGCCGCCATGGTTACCCTTACTTGGTTGATTCTCCACTTCCATCTTCGCCAGGTTCATGGCATCGCTGACGAAGTTGCCAATGTTGTGTAGCTGACGGGTTATCTCCACATTCCAGCGGAGATAGTGATCGGCTCGAGCCCTGGTATCGACTAAGTCAGAGTCCAGTTGCTCGATCCGGCCTTTAAGGATAGCCTCACGCTCAAGGCCAGCCTTAACTTCTTGCTCTAGCTGGTGGTTTCGCACCAACAGAGCCTTGTGGTCTTCCATTGCTGTCTCGATTGGCAGCTTATTCGCCATTGTATCCCTCCGTAACATCTGGGAATGGTCCGAGAGGAAGGACTGGATATTCGACTCGAAAGGTGAGCTTCCAGTCGATTGCCTCCCGTTTAAGCTGATTGAGGTCATGGCTGCTGATTGGCTGAGCAAACCAGAACTTCTTGATGAATGATCCGCCAGCCCTAGTTGTGCCAGTGGCGAACCACTTTCCATCTAAGGGCTGCTGAGGCCAGATAAGCAGATCGGTTCCAGGCCCGGGATGGGCACCAAGAATGCGATAAGCCTCGTCCTCTTGGTCCTGGCCTTGCTTTATCAATCCGTCGATTATCGCCTTGAGGCCCATACACTTCTCCATTGTACCCACTATTATACCACAAAATGACTAAAATGTCAAGCACAAAATGCAAAATCTTCCGTAAAATCCTAAACTATTTTCCGATGCAATATCCTGAGCTTCCCTAGCCCCAGCAGCCGATTCGATTCAAACACAGTGTTTCGTGACTCATAAGGCCAAGCTTAAGCCGATAATTCCCGATTTCGATCCAATCGAGCTAAAACCGCCTACCGAGAGTGCCGGTGCGGTATGCAGAAATGCATGGCAGGTATGCAGCCGGTGCATGGCGTTCCTGGTATGTTCCGGTTTGTTCCCGGTCCGTTCCGGTTCCGTTCCGGGTCCGTTCGCGAGCTATGCGTCCGGCGCATGGCAGCCATGCCTTGACAGGGGGACTGGGACGTGCTATCTTAGGGATGCTGGCGATCCGTGTACCCTGAAAGGTAGGCACTCTATGGGTTTCATGATGGAAAGGGCGGTAGGCTCCCGAATAGCCTACATTCTCTACACTGACCGAGGTGGTTATCTTGCTACTCTGTCCTGGCAAGGTGACAAGCTTTGCTATGAGCAGCACAGTGCTGCTATGGCTTCAACGTCGGCCAGGGACTTTGAGCAGATGGCCTTAGAGCTTGACTGTCGGGCCAAGCAACCCTGGGACAAGCAGCCATGATTTATATCCTCTTCACCCTCGATAGCCATGACTACGTTGGGCCTTTCCTGTCTAAGGAGGGCCTACACAGTTGGGCTATGGAGCATGGCTTCTCCAGCTATGCTATCGAAGTTCAATCCATCACAGAGCCTAACTTCTGGTCCTGGACCTTTGGCTGGACTAGGAATATCAGAGGTTGGGACCCATCAGGACACAATATGCCATGAACACCAGGATCAGATTCAACACTGGCCGACTTTACACGAAGTTTGGCCAAAGGATTACGGCAACCTTACATGACGATGGGGTTGTTACTTTCCATGACCATGACAGAATGGTCGATGGGGAGTTCAAGCTCTATGGCGATAGGTTCGACAAGAGCGTGGTTATGCACGCTTATGACCTTAACATCGCCAAGCAGACACAAAGGTCATGGCAAGATGCCATGATGGAAGATGGCTGTAACTCTGAGTGGGAGGGCCACTGATGCGTAGCCAGGAAAGCTTCGGTGCTTATCGTGGTGAGTTCAACACTAACGAGGAAGCAAAGGCAGCCAGGGATCAGCGATACCGTGAGCTTAAGGCTCAGGGTTACAGTGTTAAGCGTTGGGTACTCAAGAATCAGCTTGTTCAATACACAGGCTTAGGTCAGCCTGACGGCAGGGTTAGGGATGTGTACATGCTCAATGTGGAGGACTAGGAATGGGATATGTTCTCAGGAATGGCAGCTTGGTTAAGGTCGAGAAGGTCAAACGGCGTAAGCCAGTCAGAGAGGAGATTAAGACAACTTACCATCGTGAGCTGTGGAACCCTGGGCCAGTGCAAGACATGGCTAGGGCTATCGCTAAGCAGCAGTTCTTAACCGAGCTTAGGCGCAAGGGTAAGGATACAACTGAGCTTAGCCCTAAGGAAATAGACAATGGGGTTACGGTCCTGTTGTTTAACTCTGGAGCTTACTTCTTGAACAAGGCTAAGGAAGCCTTAAGGTAAGGAAAGGACTAGGACATGGAACGGCATCAGATTACCTCACTCGTGCAAGCTGTGCGGCATTACTTCGAGATTATCAACCCTGACGATGGTTCGACAGGGTTCACATTCCTGAGGGAATACAAGGCCTTAAGCGAGAAGGATAAGGTCGAGCTTAAGGAGATGCTTAAGGGCATCGGTTACATCAACCTTATTTGACATTGCAGCCGAGTGTCATCCTAAGCGATGGCACTCTACGGCAATGCCGAGCCAAGGTGAGCAATGACTAAAGGGTCGACACTTATGGTCAGGATCACTTGGTACTAACCCTAGGGTAAACTGGTCATCAAAAGGAGTAAAAAGATGACTGATACTGTCGTGGCCCAAGAGGCCAATCCATCGACCGTGCTGACCGTATCGGTTAGCAAGGGCCGCTCCGGCGAGATCGAAGTGGATACCGCCAAGGTGGCAGAGTACATCTACATCAACATGCTCAAAGAGGGCGCAAAGACCCATGTTAACAAGGGCATGACCAAGATCAACAAGGGCGACTATAAGACCCTTGGAGAGTTCCAAGCAGCAGTCATGGCTAAGGCCAATGAGAACCTTAAGGCCATGTACGAAGGGACGATGGTTATCCGTGGTTCAGCTAAGGCCAAGGGTGACAAGCATCCCGCAGAGGTGATGACCCTGGCCCGTAACTTCGCCAGGGCAATCGTGAAGGCTGAGCTTAAGAAGAAAGGCTTCAAGATCAGCCTTATCAAGTCAGCGCAGATTACCAAGTCTGCGAACATCTTGCTGCAACAGCGGCCTGAGCTTGTGACTAAGGCTGCGGCTCAGATTGCGGCAGAGGCAGAGGAAGCCGAAGCTGCGGGATCATCTGTGGATATCTCTGGTATCCAGGAAGACCCTGAGCTTAAGGCCAAGGCTGCCAAGGCGAAGGCAGACAAGCAACTGAGTGCTGCTAAGGCTGGCAAGGTCGCTGGTCGTGGCCGCCCTCAGCTTAACGCCTAATTCCAACCGGGGAGGGGTAACACCCTCCCCATCCTTGTGAGGTTTCGTTATGGATAACATCGAGGTAGGCACCATGCGAGAGTTCTTCGCCAAGGTGGTAGATCAGGTTAATGAGCTGTCAGCGCAAGCGGGCTTAGTGTCTGGTCTACAGCAACAGGTTAACGAGCTTAGGGACCGTATCTCTCAGCTCGAGAATCAGAACTATCAACTCCAGCAAAGCCTTAACGATGCCAATGGGGCCTTAGCCCAGAGGCAAGGGGAACTGGAGAGTGTGAACGATAGCTACCGTAGGGCCACTGAACATGCTGATGCCCTGCGGCATACCATTGTTGAGGCTGATGCCAGGGTCAGTGACCTTAGCAATCAGGTCAACAGTGAGCGTGATGGTCATCGTATCACTCAAGCCAACTTGGAGGATAGCCGTAGGGCTACCATCGAGTGGGAACAGCGATACAATACCACAAGCGAGACATTGCGGCAGGTTGAGGCCGACCGTGATGAGTGGCACCACAGAGCCACAGATTGGCAGAACCGTGCCCAGGAGCTACAGTCTAAGCTGGATCGGCTTAGCTCGATCCTTCAGCCTCCTAGCTTCGTAAGCTCTGACGTTGCTTAAGCTTAACCTTAACCCTGCCAGAGCAATCTGGCAGGGTATTCTTGTATCTGGAGGATGACATGACTTACAAGCGTAGAGGCAGCCTTAGGTTCATCAAGATCGGCCGCTTTGGCTTTAGCTGGTGGTGGGCTAAGAAGAAGCCTACCAAATGGCAACAGCGTTACCGTGAATTCGGTGACATGGCTGATATCTGTGCTAACTATTGGCCAGGGGTGTAACATGGATGAGCTTAGACGCTACGCCGACAGTTACCTTGATGGCCTTATCACAGCCAGTGAGTTTGCTGACAGGGCCTTGGATGTACTGTGGCAATGGCGTGAGACTAACAGTGACGAGCTTATCACTTTCGCTTATGCAATCAGGAGGCAACATGACAAGCGAGACTGACAGATCGTTACCTAGGCATGTGCTTAGCGTAACGATACCCATTGCCAAGCATGACTATGACTGTGCTTGGCATGAAAATCAATTTGGCTTTCCAGGCACAATCAAGCTTGGGGCTAAATACGTCAGGGTCGTCTGGGAGGATCACGATGATAAGGTCCACAGCGATCACATATGCTCAGACTGCTGGTGCAGTAAGTGACCTACACTGTATGGGTGTTCAGCTCTAAGGAGCTGGACACCTACTTTGCTGAGGTTGAGCATGTGGACTTTACAGCTGCGGTTAGGGCCTTTAAGTTCCAGACATCTAACGTAGCTGCTAAGGCTGGCCTCACACAAAAGGTAATCATCGTGGACTCTGGCGATGAGATAGTTGCAGAGTGGATACATGGTGAAGGTTTAGTCTGGCCTAAGGAGGAACCTAAATGAGCATATGGTCAGAGAATGAGTTCCCCTGCATGAATGTCGAGCTTGGGAACTATGACAACTGGATAGGCAAGAACCGTAAGCTTAGCGGTAAGTCTAACGCTTGGAACTCCAAGAACCGTAAGCCATTCTGTTGGACTCCAGCTAAGCGGTTCTACTTTGGCGATAAGGAGTTCATCCCCTTGTATCCTTGCATAGCCTTTGAGACTAGGAACTTTGGCTATGTAATCCAACGCCGCTGGGATGGCTTAGTATCAGGGAGGGAATGATGACTGATATCGAGTTCCTTAACGATCCATTTGAGTGGCCTCATTGGCCACTGTTGCCTATGGTCAGCCTTAACAAGGAGAAGCACCCAAGGTATCCATTCTGCGGTGTAATGGTTAGTGCCGAGCCTAGATGGAGAGTGTACCATAAGACCCTAGGCTCATTCGAGACTGGTGAGCTTAAGGCTCAGCTCTTGGGTGTGGCCTTTGACGAATACGCTGGCCCTGAGGCTTTACTCAAGGAATGGAGGATAGACTAATGTGGACCAGTCATCTAGCTAACGCCATCATGGCAGTTGTCACTGTCCATGAGGCTAGTTGGAGTGAAACAAAGAAAGCCTACGGTATGAGCTTACCCGTAGCCATAGGGTTAGTTGCCAGTCAGGCTAACCTAGACCCTGATGAGACTAAGCTTATAGACTTGCTTCTGTCAGCCTGCTGGAATGATGCTCAGGACTGGGCTAGAGAGGTGCTAAGATGAATGACCGTTGGGATATGATACCGGATGAGGCATGGATAGCCTTTTGGATATTCGTAGCCTTAGGCGTCTGTGTAGGCTTAGTTGGCTGGGATGCTGTAGTCCATGCCTTCATGACTAGCTCAGACTAAGGGAGGCTTAGATGGCTAAGGTTGCGGTTAAGGGCACACTGGAGATAGACATTGACCGTGGGGTTATCTACTTCCACTGTAGCCCACAGAAGGAACTAACAGCGCCTACACTGTTGCGTATCTGTGGGCTTAAGTTCCCCAAACACTATGACCACAGAGAGCATCTGTTAGACATCACAATAGAGTTTGGTAACAAGGTGTCTTACGGCATCTGACACAGTTAGCTAAGGGGCTTGGGCTTAGTTGTCCAGGCCCCTTAACTATTTAACTTAGGCGATCATTTTAATGTATTACGATTGTCATTGGCCTCAGTGGCCTTAGCAATAAGCTGTAGCCTTAAGCCGACTAGAATTGAATACGTTATTGGACTGGCTACTGGGGCATTGGCCTTAGCCAGCTTGTGTTCCCTTGTACCGGCTTGTATATCCTAACTTCCTGATACCGTGACCCCCCTGGGGGGTGGGGAGGGCCTTATAGTGTATGTAAAAAAAAAAAACATGTACTATAGCACCCCACCTACCCCCCACCCCCCCCTCGGGATAAGGAAGCTAGGGTGTACTAGAATGTACAAGGCTAGGCGAGCCGAAACCGGCCAATGGTTCTGGCTGCAATGCCTCGCAGTCGGCTTAGGAGGGCCGCTGGCTGCGATTAAGGCCAAGCCAGCTACCCCACTAGCGGGCTTGTCTGGAAAGCTTACCAGCGGCCACCTAATCGGCTTTCAGCACAAAACCAGAACATAGTTCATGATTTGTTCCAAGCAGCTGCTTGGCACAAAAGCAGAACGGGCACCGCTAGGGTGCCCGTTCCAGATTAGGCTAGTGAGGCTAGGTTAGTCGTTTTTCTGCCAAGAAAGCTTTTCCCGGTTAGCCTCTAGCGTGGCCTTAATTGCCGGGATTGCCTCAAAGAGCTTTTCCCACTGGTTAGGATACAGCGTCACGGGCCACTTACCGTTAAGGCCAAGAACCGACACTGTACCTTTGTTGGGGTTGCCCTCCTTGTCGAAACCACCGATTACGTTTGGCCGGACCGTAACCTTGCGGTTAGTCATCTGGTCGACCTTTGACTGCAAGGCTGCGTTCTGGGTCTGGAGTTGGGCGATGAGAGCGGCAGCCTGTTGCATGGTCATTGTGGACATTTGCTTACCCTTTCGGTTGCGGCCATAGGTGGCCGTCACCGGGAGATGGGTATTCGCTCCGGTATCGCAAGGGCCAGCGCCGATTTTGTTTTGCACCCTGCTACTCTGTACCCTATACCCTATCGCACCCTACCCTTGACCCTATGCACCTTGCTTCAGGCTGGGGGCGGGGGGCCAAACTCGGCTGGCTCAGGCGGCGGCAACCCCCTCGCCACGTTTTGTGTAAAATCAAAGACCCATACCTAAGACACCACTATGTCGGGTAGATGACATAAGCGCGGCAGAAGGGAAATAAAGTTGTTTACAATGTAAACAAGGGGGGTTGACATTAAGGCCAAAATGTGGTATAATGGTCGCTGACAATGGGGGCTTCTATGCCCGGTCCAGGCCGACCACCGAAGAGGCCTTCAATCACGCATGTTCGTGAGCTGACCCAACATGACCTTACGAGCTTCCGACAAGGGCGTGATCCGCCCATCCAGCGTTATCGTGACTCCCACCATCAAATGGCCAGACTCTTTGCGATGGGCTTACGGGTCTCCCAAGTTGCGGCCGAGATGGGTTACTCGATCTCAAGGGTATCCGTCCATTACAACAACCCAGCCTTCAAAGAACTCGTTGCCCAGTACGGGAAAATAGCTGATGACGAAACCAGGGATTCAATAGCAAGTTATAATGCGCTGATTTTATCAAATGGTATGAAGGCCGAACGGAAGATTGCGGATAAGCTTGATGATGATGAAAACGATGAGCTTAGCATTCGGGAACTCCTCTCGATTGCTCGAGATGCGGCTGACAGAGTTGGTCTGTCTAAGCGTTCCCTCCAAACCAACATCTCCATTGATTTCGCAGCAATGCTTGACAAGGCCTTAGATAGAACTGCTAAGGCTAAGGTTATCGACAATGTAATGCCTTTCCCTACTCGTCCAGCCTTGGCGGGGGCAGTTGAGGTTAAGTCCTTACCTGTCCCCGTTCCTTTTAAGCGGAGGTTCTGACGAACAGGGCAAGGAACTGGCGCAGGTTACAGGAGGCTATCCTTGGCCGTAAAAGACGGTCAGTTCGAATATCCGACCGAAGGCTGGTCTACAGGCCGAATGCGCAAGCGAGGCCAACAGGTAGCTATGGATGTTCGGCGGGGAAGGCCAGAGTTAGAGGAACCGGGAATTGCTGAGGCCGAGAAACTAGCTGGGGCTTCAAAAAGCCTAGCAGCTAGAGGTGGCCTTACCGATGTCCCTGTGGTGGACTATCAAGCTGGTCAGCAGGCTAAGAAGCAAACGGTAGGCTTAATCGACGAACACAAGGAACACCTAACTGAAGCTGCAACAAGGTACGCTCAGGGAAGCTTAACCGCAGAACAGCTAAAAAAGATGTTCGCTGGCTTTGGGTGGAAGCCTGATATAAGCGGAATGTCAGTTGTAGCGAAAGACCCTAACGGCGACACACATGACTTCACTCAGGAGGCCCAAGCTAGGTAATGCCAGAGGTCCCGGAAGGCGATCCGCAGTATGCACCATTAACGACAGCTCGCAGAGAGCCGGATTGGATAGATAAACACGCCGCTAGGTCAGGGGTAGACCCAAACTGGATGCGATCGATCATGAGGGTCGAGTCTGGGGGTAAGGCCAACGCTAGAACTGGGTCTTATCACGGATTGTTTCAGCTTAGTAAGGAAGAATTCAAGCGGCATGGCGGGACAGGCGACATTTATGACCCCGAACAGAATACAATGGCAGCGGCGAATAAAATCGCAAGTGAAAAACTCCGATTTGAGCAACGGTATGGGCGTAAGGCGACCTTAGGGGATGTCTACTTGATCCACCAACAAGGCGAAGCTGGATATAACGCTCATATGGCCAATCCTGACAGGCCAGCTTGGATGAACATGAAGGATGCCTCAGGTCGAAGCGAAGCTTGGGCTAAGAGGGCCATAACTGGCAACATGACCTCAGCAATGAAGGCCAAGTATGGGGATAACCCAACCTCAGCGCAGTTTGTTCAAGCCTGGAACGAGCGAATAGGGTCAGAGTCAGGTGCACCGGTTCAGCCAGGGATAGGTTCAGACGTTGTGGCTCAAGCTCAAGCTGAACGAAGGGCCAAAGGCCAAGATAAAGGCCTCCGTGAGGGTGAGCGCATCGTCGATAAGGATGATAAAGAGAAAACCCCGACGACAGAGGTTCAAATCGCAGATGTCCCTGTCTGGCATGGTAACGTTGAGTCTCCAGACCTTGGCGGAAGGGGCAGACCAGTTGAGGCTGGCCGAATAAGCCGAGCGAAAGGGTCACCTCAGCCATGAGGCACACGGCGCACAATGTCTGCATAGTTGCGGTATGTATGACTGCCGTGTTCCTGTTCTTTGCTTGGGTGGCATGGCATAACGGGGCATTTAAGTAATGCCAGAGGAACCTTGGACCAAAAGCATCGGAAAGGCATCAGGTGCCCGAGAAATCTTCGAGAAGAAGAAATCAAGGCCACCGGATATGGTAGTGCCAATGACAGTCTATCCGCCGATGTATCCTGATCGAACTAGATGGGCTGAAATGCCGCATTCGGTTAACGTTGAGGATCGCCGGGGTGAAAGGCCGACTCGCTTACCCGGTGAGCCAATGGAATGGGAGCGTAAGCTGATCCTAACCCCACAAGAACAGAATATGTACATCCATCACGATAAGAACCTCCAGAAAGGTGGTGTTGCGAACAACGATGGGACAATTTCGACTTATCGGGGTATCGTAGTTGAGCAGGACGGCAAGTATTATAAAATCCCAACAATCTGGGACAATAAGGTCGTCTCTAACGATCAAGCCTTAAAGAACGTCGACAAAGTCGGATGGGACAGGTTTCAAGCTTACAACTCCAAGGAAGAGGCCGAGGATAGGTACAATCAAATCCACGAGTTCATGGCTAGGGACGTTATCGGTAAAGAAGAAGTCTTATCGGCGCATAGACAATGAATCCGCAGCTGCTTGAGTGGTTAGCCTCAGTTTCAAAGCATCCTTACGCTTTTGTGATGGGAGCTTTCCCTTGGGGCGAAGAAGGAAGGTTAAAGGACTTCCATGGACCCGAAGCCTGGCAAAAGGAAATCCTTGATGCTATCGAGGTTGGCCTTATCGACATCAACAGGGCTATCCAGCTCGCTGTTGCCTCTGGCCATGGCATCGGGAAAACAGCCCTTGTGTCCTGGATTATACTCTGGGCAATCTCAACCAAGCCTGATACCCGAGGTGTCGTCACGGCTAATACGGAAACACAGCTTAAAACCAAAACTTGGGCGGAGCTAGGCAAATGGTTCCACATGTTTCTCGCAAAGGACTTCTTCACCTTAACTGCCACGGCTTTGTTCGCAAAGGACTCTGCACATGAACGTACTTGGCGTATCGATATGGTTCCGTGGTCAGAGAGAAATACCGAAGCATTTGCGGGACTCCACAACAAGGAGCGTCGTATCCTGGTGGTGTTCGACGAGGCATCCGCAATACCAGACATCATTTGGGAAACCACCGAAGGCGCTCTTACCGATGCTAATACGGAAATCGTGTGGTGTGTATTCGGAAACCCGACTCGCAACACCGGAAGGTTCCGTGAGTGCTTTCCTGGTCAAAGGCACGCCCGAACCTGGAAGTCCAAACAGGTGGATAGCCGTGAGGTTACGCTTACCAATAAGGACCAAATCAAAGCCTGGGTCGATGCGTACGGCGACGACTCAGATTTTGTACGCATTCGTGTCAAGGGCGTATTCCCGAGAACGGGAGAAATGGAGTTCATATCTGCGGAAGCCGTCGATCAGGCGGCCATGTCTGAGTCAGGTTCGGACCCGAGGGATGCGCTAGTCATAGGAGTTGACGTTGCACGATATGGTTCGAACGAGAGTGTTATATGGTTCCGTAAAGGAAGAGATGCGAGAACAATTGCGCCAATTAGGCTACGAGGTGCAAGCACTGTCGAGCTGGCTGGAAAGGTATCCGAGTGTTTCCACCGATACCGAGTTGACGGAGTTTTTGTTGACGGCGGGGGCGTCGGGGGCGGCGTTGTTGACCAGCTTAGGGCGTTACACATCTTTGTGTTCGACATCAACTTTGGGTCTAAGGCCGAAGGCTTCGGGTTCACTCAAGGAGTAGAGGGTGAGCGATATGCGAACAAACGAGCCGAAATGTGGGGGCTTATGCGAGGATGGCTCAAACATGGAGCAATTCCTAATGACCCTGATCTTAAGGCCCAGTTGGTTGGCCCGTTGTATACTTATACCATTAAGAACGAAATTCAGCTTGAAAAGAAAGAAGACATGATGCGACGTGGTTTAGATTCCCCAGACCTTGCTGATGCGCTTGCGCTAACGTTTGCGCTACCTGTCGCCGCACGACAGACAGAGCTTGGTCTGGGGAAGCCTCTTGTGGAAAGCGAGTATAACCCATTCGATGTCAAGAACATCTACGGGGAGAAGTTCAATCCGGAGGTGGAGGAGAGGATGAATGAGTTTCGTAACTAGAGCCTTCACCCCACCAGGTACAGGCGGGGCCCAAGCTCAACAGGTCATGGCGGAAGGACAGCAAGCCTTATCGGCGATAACGCCGTTACCGCCCCCACCATCGGCACCGACGCAACCTGCACCTCCACCAGGGGCCGCAGCATTTGCGCCGAGTGCCACGCCAGCTGCTAGGCAACGAGCAAGTGTCACAGCAACCACAATGCTCGGGGCTGCGGCAGCTGGCGGTCAAACCAAGAAGCCGACGTTAGGCTAATGCCCAAAGTTCCAGGAAATATGGACCCAAGTGAGCTTCAAGCTGTGACTGGTGGCCAGTTCCAGCCTGACCCTGTCCACTTAATGATGGCCGCAAGTGACATGAATAACAGAGGTAGGCTTATAGTTCCGGAGCAACAGTCAGGCCACCGGACAGGCGTAGCCGCTAAGATGCTCAACTTTGGGCAGAAGAGAACCCCGGCGCTGAGAAAGAAATGAACGAGAATTACGTCAGCGAAGAGGACCTTAAGCTTCACCGCCATGTGAATGAGCGGCTGCTTGGCCTTAGGGTAAACCGTTATTCCTGGTGGGTTCACGGTCGTGAACTGGCTGACTTCCTCCTGCCTCGGAGGTATAAATGGTTGATTACTCCGAACCAGATGACCAGGGGCTCACCTATCAATCAACATATCCTGGATTCGACTGGTACACTTGCGGCGAGGAACTTAGCCAGCGGGATGATGTCAGGTATCTCCTCGCCAACCCGTCCGTGGTTCAAATTAAAGATTGGCCGTATCGACTCTACACAAACCTCTCCGATATCTTTGTGGTTGGCCGAGTGCGAGCGTCTGATGATGCTCGTGTTTCAAGAATCGAACTTCTACAATTCTATAGCGATTGTATACTTCGATCTAGTTGTCTTCGGCACGGCCGTTATGCTCATCTACGAGGACTTCGACAACGTGATCAATTGCTTTAATCCTTGCTACGGAGAGTATTACATCGACAATGACGGTAAGTTTAGGCCGCTGATCTTCTTCAGGGAGTTCACCTTAACTGTAGATCAGGTGGTAGATGAATTCGGTATTGAGAAGACCTCGCCACATGTTAAGCAGCTTTATAAAGAAGGTAAGGCTGGCCTTACTCGAGAGATTATCGTCGCTCACGCAATTGAGCCTAACCGTGATGCTCGAGGCTTTGGGATACCGGAACACTTCGCTTACCGTGAATGTTATTGGGAATGGGGAGGCTCAACCAGCCCTCAAGGTGGAGTAAGCTATGCTCCAGGGTTCCTACGAAAGAGAGGCTTTCACGAAGCCCCGCAGGTCTGCGTTAGATGGGACCTCGTTAGCAACGATGCCTATGGTCGCAGCCCAGGAATGGATGCGCTACCCGATATCAAGCAGCTCCAACAGCAGGTTCGCCGTAAAGCGCAAGCGATCGATAAAGTTGTCAACCCTCCAATGGTCGCTGACGTACAACTTAAAAACCAACCTGCTTCGCTACTCCCAGGTGGCACCACTTATGTGGCCGGGATGATGCAAGCCAATAACGCCGGCTTCGCTCCTGTTTACGGTAATTGGAAGCCCGGCATAGCGGAAATCTCTGAGGACCTGAACGAAGTCCGTGATCGAATTCGCCGGATATTCTACAACGATATTTTCCAGGTTATCTCCCAGTTCGAAACCAGATCCAATGTATCTGCAACTGAGATCGACGCTCGTCGAAGTGAAGCCCTCGTGATGCTTGGCCCTGTTCTTGAGAGGATTCAGTATGAGCTGCTGTCTCCAATCATCGACCGAACCTTCGCAATTATGTCTAGGTCCGGAGTTCTGCCGCCAGCCCCAAATGAAGTTCGAGGGGCTAACATCGACATTGAGTATGTCTCCATGCTATCCCAGGCTCAACAGGCTGCCTCCAGCAGTGGAATCGAGCGTACTTTGCAGCTTACCGGAGGACTTGTTGGAGTCGATCCCTCTGTCATGGACAATATCGATCTGGATGCAACTATCCAAATCTATTCCAATTTGATGAACAACAATCCAAAGATGATCCGATCGCCAGATCAGCTGGCCCAGATTCGCAAGCAGCGACAGGAGCAACAGAAGCAAGCTGAGCAAGCGGCAGCTGCTGAGAGAGCCGAGAAGCTTGCTGGTGGTGCAAAGACGTTAAGCGAAACTGATGTCGGTGGCGGCCAGAACGCACTGACTGCAATGCTCGGAGGAGGCCAGGGTCCATGAGCTTAAATCACGTCCTAGCGGTAAGGATAACCGATGATGAATGGGGCTATTGGCAACAGCTCCTTGAGAAGCACCGAGTAACAACTCAGCAATTCCTGCACGGCATCGTCACAGATGTCCTAATTGATGAGGGCTTCGATGGCCTACAATGCGGGGAATCGGAAGGATGTGAGGGAGCTAGAGAAACAAGCGAAGCTAGAGGAGACTCAGCGTCGTGAGATCATCAGTGGTATTATGTCAGTTGCTCCGGGCCGAAGATGGATGCATGACTTACTGCTCTCTTGCCACTGCTTCGCCACGAGCTATTCCGATGTGCCTGTGCGAATGGCCTTTATGGAGGGGCAACGAGAGGTTGGAATTAGGCTCCTCACGGATATTATGCGAGCCTGTCCAGATGAATACGTCACAATGATGGGAGAAGCAAATGGCCGACAATCAGCAATCGACGCCAGACTCAGCAGGAGTCGACCGAACGGCGACGGGGACGATAGCGAATCAGGGTCAGACGACAGACCCGAAGGCGACGACGGGACAGACGAGTACGACCCAAGAAGCCACCGACAAGGGTACGACGGCGACCCAGACAACCGATGACAAGTCGCTTCTTAACCAAACGGGTAAGTCGATTGCCAACCAGACTCCAGCGACTGGGGCACCGGAGGCTTATGAGCCTTTCAAGGTTCCAGAGGGTTATACTCTGGACGAGGAGGTTGCGAAAGAAGCTGGTACGATGTTTAAGGGTATGAACTTAACACAGGAGCAAGGCCAAGAGTTAGTTAATTTCTACGTCGCTAAGACCAACGAAGCCGTTAACGCTCCGTATGAGGTCTGGCGGGATACACAGAAGAAATGGGTCGACCAAGTTAAGTCTGATCCATTCCTTGGGCCTAGGCTTAACCAAGTGACGACTACGATCTCTAAGGCCATCGATCAGGTGTCGAAGTCCAACCCAAAGCTAGCCGAAGGCTTTAGGCAAGTGATGGACTTCACTGGAGCAGGTAACCATCCTGACTTTATTCGCATGTTCTATGAACTGGCCTCGATGATTACCGAAGGCGGCCATGTCGCCGGTAACAAGCCGAGTCCAGCTGGTCAGCGGCCTAGTGGCGATCTGCCTACAGCCGCTAAGGCCATGTACCCGAATCTACCGTAGCCCTGCCGCAGAGCGGATGAATGGAGATGGGCCCAACCGTAGCACAATGGAGGTAAAAGGTAAATAGGAGGCAGCTATGGCTGTCATTGGCGCAACTGCGCTAACGTATGCGGATTGGGCTAAGCGCATGGACGACGGTTATCACGTCGCCGTCATCATTGAGCTTTTGTCTCAAACTAACGAGATACTCGATGACATGCTGGTCGTTGAGGGTAACCTTCCCACTGGCCATAAGACTACAGTACGTACCGGACTACCCCAGGCCACGTGGCGGTTGCTTAACACTGGCGTTCCAAACGCCAAGTCTACCACGGCGCAGATCGTGGATACTTGCGGTAACCTTGAGACTTACGCCGTCATCGACAAGGATGTGGCAGACCTCAACGGTAATACTGCCGATTTCCGCCTCTCAGAAGTAAAAGCCTTTCTGGAGGGGATGAGTCAGCAGGTCGCTGCAACCCTGATCTACGGTAACCAGTTTATCAACCCAGAGAGGTTCACTGGCCTTGCACCGAGATACTCAACGAAGAACGCCGCTAACTCCCAGACCGCAGCCAACGTCCTTGACGGTGGCGGAACAGCTTCAACTAATACGAGTCTCTGGATCGTCGTCTGGGGTCCAGATACCTGGCACGCCACTTTCCCGAAGGGCAAGGTTACGGGGCTACAGCATCGTGACATGGG
>Ga0126381_100000493_pt1 | contig 43540 bp, 30 predicted proteins | sample PanSoiMetPlot_28_FD_96465 | JGI IMG/M metagenome (GOLD analysis project Ga0126381, IMG submission 96465) | Tropical forest soil microbial communities from Panama - MetaG Plot_28 | ecosystem: Environmental > Terrestrial > Soil > Tropical forest > Bulk soil | place: Panama | collected 2016-02-17 | reverse complement strand
TTCGAAGGGGCAGGCACAGGCTTTCCAGTGAGATCGCTACCCTCTTCGTAGTTCCACGTAGATTTGTCGTAAGTCTGCTTGGTTGGATCGAAGCCGGAGTAGAGACCGTCGTCAGGAAGCTTGAAACCTTCTTTGATCACGAATGCTGCATTCGTGTAATTGACCAGGTAGTCCTTCGCGATGCGATTGTTTTGCAGCGCATAGTTGATCAGCCCACCGAGAAATGCGATGTCGGAACCGGCGCGAATCTGAATATAGAGATCGGCATTGGCGGCGGTCCGCGTCAGGCGCGGATCGACCACGATCGTCTTCGCGTTGCGGTGAACTTTGGCTTCAATCGCCCACTTGAAACCACATGGATGGTTTTCAGCTGGATTACCGCCCATGATCAACATCATGTCGGTGTTCTTGATGTCGATCCAGCCGTTCGTCATTGCCCCGCGTCCGAATGTTGGCCCCAAACTGGAGACCGTGGGGCCGTGTCAAACACGAGCCTGGTTTTCCAGGTAGCAGACCCCCAGGCTGCGCATGGTCTTGACGACCAGATAATTGAACTCGTTCGTATCGGTACAGCCACCGGTAAAGGCGATGCCCTCGCAGCGGTTGACGGTGTGCCCCTGCGCGTCTTTCTCCACGAAGGTGTCGTCGCGCGTCTTTTTCACTTTTGCTGCGATTTCGCTGTAGGCCTGTTCCCAGGAAATATCCTCCCACTGCGTCGCGCCCGGGCGCCGTACTTGCGGCTTCAACAGGCGGCGATCGTTGAGGATGTCCTGCTCAAGCGACGATCCTTTCGGGCAAAGAGTGCCGCGATTGATAGGATGATCGGGGTCGCCCTCGACGTGGACGACCTGCGGAATCGCGTTCTTCGCTTTATCCCCCAGCGTGTAAATGATGACGCCGCAGCTCACCGAACAATACGGGCAGGTGCTGCGCGTCTCGCTGGCGCGGGAAATCTTCAAGCTTTGCGTCTGGGCATAAACGGGTGTGAGGTCGAACCCTAGGGCAGATAAACCGACTCCACCCACAAGACTGCTCTTGAGGAAGGTACGGCGTGAAAACTCCATTCGGCCTCCGCAGTGCGCGTTTGCTGTTGAACGGAGATTAGTTTTTCCGGCCATTGAAACGGGACGGCCGGGCGGAACCCCAACTTTTGACAGGACTATACCTCCGCCTATCACGGAACGTCAAATCTTGATTGCCGCCGAATTGCGCCAGTAACGATTGCCAGCCCATAATTTGACGCATGGAAAAAAACGGCTGGCGGGAAAGAATTGAACGAGCAAGAACGCTTGCGAAGCAGTACCCTTTCGCCGCGGAGGTCCTTGGCTTTTATGCCCAAGTAACACAGTTCCAGGCGGATCTTTACCAGCGAATGGAGAAACTGTCGTCGAAAGCGGCAGCCAGAAATTTTGTCGCACGGGTATCAGGCCCACCAGAATTGTCCGAGTTGATCGCGCGTTTTGCTCCGTTTCTCAACATGGTGGAGGACAATGGTCCCAAGAACCTTGCTGGCTCTGCGACCGAGTTGAAAGCAGCGCCGCCCGAGATCCATCAGGAGTTTTTGAACAACTTCTGGGACACTGCCATTTCGCCAGCTATCTCACCGAGCCAGAATTTTCTAGCCCGTGCTTTCCTGCAGCCCTACGCCGAATTTACGCGTGGCAGATCAGAGGTCCGATGGGAGGACTATGCTGGATCTATCTGCCCCTTCTGTGGTCGCAAGCCGGGAGTTGGCATCTTGCGCCCCCTCGGAGACGGGGGCCAGCGATCGTTACTATGTTCGTTCTGTCTCGCAGAGTGGGCCTTCCGGCGAATCGTATGTGCCAACTGCGGCGAAGAAAATCACAACTTGTTGCCCATCTATTCGGCCGCTCAATTTGAGCATGTACGCGTAGAGTGCTGCGACCGTTGCAAGCGCTACCTGAAAACTGTCGATCTCACGAAGACGGGGCTCGCAAATCCTGTGGTCGACGAACTGGCGAGCATTCCGCTGGACCTGTGGGCACGTGAACGCGGATACGAGAAAGTTGAGTTGAATGTCATGCAACTTTAGATTTAGCATTTTCTCCAAGGTCGCTGTTGCAGTCGCATGTAGCTCCTGAGGAAATCTTTTAAGTTGCTGACAGGAAAGCATGTTACTCATCCATCTAAGAAGTGGTTCCCAGCCAATGCGGACGGTATACTAGCCCGCAGTCGTTGTCATTCCAGCCACTCCCGAGGACTGTTCTATGGATTTGTACCACCGTCAGATTCAGCGTCGAGATTCGCGCGCGGGCCGAGACTGTAAGTTCTGCTCACAGTTTGATCCTGAGTTCTCCAAACGTAGTCCGATCGATCGCTGGGTTGAAGTGGAAGATTCGGCGACGTCCCACTTGAGCGAGAACGGTCACGTTCAGCATCGTCTGTTCGAGATCGCGCGCAAGCGTGCATTGACGAGCAGCATCGTGCCATCGCTGGTCAAGTCAGCGTAAGCGTTCGTACACCTCCCTAGTTAGGATTAAGAGCACACTGCCAACCTCGTCGGCCTTGTGTGCTCTACCGATCCAATGGCACCGAACAGTCGCGAGTGTGATCAGCGTCACCCGCTCGCGTGACCTTCACCATACCTCCGGTGCACATCGCCCCATACAGTAGTGATCCGAGGTTGGGGACTTCCCGAAGCTCGTGGAAGCGACTGTGGGTGAGGGCTATTTCAACCGATGCATCTGCTGGTGATCTTCTTTGTTGCCTTGCTGGTTTTTGGGCCGAAGAAGTTACCCGAGCTTGGACGAGGAATTGGCGACGGAATCCGCGAACTGAAAAAAGGCCTGAACGACGCCACTGCGAGCAAGGCCGAACAGAAAACCTCCGAAGTTAAAAAGGCTAAGCAGTTTCTAGCATCAATTGGGCTACAACGTGACTGGTGCCATCTTATTGGCGATTGTGTTTGGTGTGATCTTTTGCCTCGTGCAAATTGGACGCCGGCACAGCCATCATTCCTGATCCCGCACGCCGCTCTCCTATCCGGGCTGCAAGTAGCTGCGCCACGTACGCAGCATACAAACCGGTTACCAGTCCCGTGAAAACATCCATCGTGTAGTGCGCCCGCAAGACCAACACGGTGGCCATTTCGAAGAACACAAGCGCAACTCCCAAAATTGTCAACGGACGCTTCTTCAACCGTACTAACTCCGTAACAGCCAAAACTGTGAGCGCGGTGTGCCCCGAGAAAAAGTAGTCATTCGACACTCCGTAAGTCACGAGCAGAGACGGAAAACCCGGATAATGCCAGATCGCGTCGGGGGGAGCGGGCAGCGACACCAGTGCCTGCATGATCTGCCGCAGACCGAGCACCAGTACCAAGCCAAGGAATGGACGCACCGCACCCGCGAATATCCACATTGACAAAAGAAAGATGGCCAAGCCATCGATCACCGCGGAACTGAGGATCAGCAGTGCATTGGCGGCGGAGGGATGAGCGTGCAGAAAGTGATTTGCAGCTGCGGTGGCAAGATGCAGTCCATCCCCAATCGCCGAACCAGAATTCGCGCGCGCTCCAATCAGTGACTGAGTCCAGAACCAGATCGCAAGGGCGATTCCGGTCAGGGCGATCCGCAATACCAAATCCTTGCTGCGACGCGCCGCCGAGTGTGTTGCCTGTTGCGTTTCCTGCTGCAGTTGTAACTCGCTCAGTGATGTCGCTCCTGCGAAGAAGTCTTGTTCACGTGAACGTCGCCGACCTTGCCTCGCAGTACAGTAATCGAAGCTTTGGGGAGTCGAAAGATCGTTTCTGGGTTCGCTTCGACGACCGTGCCAACCGGCGGATGATCCGGATCCGCATGACTTTGTAGGCCGTCATTTTTCCACTCATACTGCTCGCTACCAAAGGTGATCACGCTGACGGGTCCTCTAAAGGCAGTCCTGCGTCGACTCGCATCGTCCTTGAAAACCACCTGGACCGAATGCGGATTCGACTCATCGCGATTGACCAGCATCAACGACCAATTTCGGTCGGGACGATGAACCGCGTATGACGTCACCAGAATGTTGCCCGCGCTATCTTGGATCCGGCTTGCGGAAGGAAACATGGTGTGGACACCGGAACGGTGCTGGACCCACTCCAGGTTGATCATGTGAGCCCCGAAGTAAGGAGACGTATAGCCAGTGATGTTGTATTCGCGATCTGACAAAAAGTTTGACCAGGTCGCCCATCCGAGACAACTGGACTGCAGCGGCTGAGGCTGAATCGGTGAATGGTGAAACGCCGCGCCACCCCCTTCGAGGAACGATCCGACGGTATCAGCGAGCCAGAGCGCTGCAAAGATCGTGCTCATCGGCCCGGTCAGATTCGCAGCCAGATGGCTTTCCGTCACCATCAGAGGAATGTCTTTGGGAACCCCATCTTCTCTCCAGACGTCGAGGATGTGCTTCATCAGCTGAGGCTCGCTGTAAAGGCTCTGCCATGTCACCTCGCACGGCTCGAACGGGTAATGCTCGAACGAGACGAAGGCCAGGTCGGCGAGATGTCCACGATCTTTCAGATAGGTGATGAATCTGCCTAGCCAGGACGTTCGGCCGTGCGCATCCGGCCAGACGTGAATGTCTTCGTTGACACCCTCAAAGATTGGGCCGCCCAGCTTCAGTTTCGGATCGACTTTGTGGATTGCCTTTGCCCATTGGATGTAAAGCGCGCCATAGTCTTCGGGCAAAGCGTGCTTCCCATCTGGCTCTTCACCCATCTCGACGTAGGAAATCGGATAACCATGTTTCTCGATGTACTCGATCTGGGCCGCCGCGTCTTCAGGAGTGCCGTAAAGCAGCGTCACCGGGATCATTGCGGGCAGATTATTGGTAATGCCACTGGTGAAGAAAAGATCAAACCCAGTGTGTTGATAGGGACCTGTATCGTTCACGTCCGTTTCGGAATGCCATGGGTCGATAGAAGACGAGGTAAACGTTGGAGCCGACGCCAGAGTAGAGGCAGAGGTTACGACTCCTTCGGCGCTCGTGAAGGTGCCGGAGGCGTCCAGGGTCCCGGCCTTTATTTCCGCGATCGAGTAACCGACACAGTTTCGAGTATCGCTATCGCCGTGCTCGTCGCAAGTATTGGATGAGACCGACATTAGAATTCGGACAAAGCGAGTCGTGACGGGTGCGTCCACCAGCTTCAACGTGACTGCTCCACCAGTCGCATGCCGAATCATCCCGTTGGGGAATGTCTTCCACTCGCCATCCGGGCCGTGGTCGAAGTCCAGAGCAGCCTTTCCTACCCAATACTCAATTTGATATGTCGTTGCGTAGGGGTTCTTCCATTCAATACGCACCGCATTCACAGCGTGCGGCGTAAGCAAGTCCTCGACGACCCACTGCGGGTGTTCGGTGTCGCTCTCGCCGGTGAACTTGCTTGTCAGGTATGGATTACTCTTCCAGTAATTGAGATTTGGAGTATCAATAGGACGGTCACCGCTGGTCGAAAAACCACGATGTGGAAGTCCGTAAGCCAGAATGTATCGGATCGGTTCTTTCAGTTCGGTACTGCCGGTAAAGTATCCGCTCTTGCGCGTGGGGTCGCTCCACGTACCGTTCGGGTTCCAGTGCCATGCCGCCATCCGCAATTCCGTGTTATTCCGGTAAGTGATCGGTCCCCATCCGGCAGAAAGAGACTCTTGCAGGATATGCGATGTATAAACTTTGTCGATTCCAGTACGTGAGAGCACATCGATCGAACTGCCCAGTGCTCGATCGGGATCGAAGGAGTTCAAAATATGAGACGGGTTCGTGTCAACAGTGACAGTTGCGACTGGAGGGTCGGTGCCCTTTGATTGACCGTGTACAAACACAAACGAGATGCAGAAAATCCACCCCCGGATCGAGCCGGGACAAATGGCTCGGCGGACGTACGAGATAAACATCCCGCGTTGTTCTTTCTTTTGCAGAAGCAAGAGTGACGCTCTATCCTAAGTTCTGTGTAGCTACAGATATCGCGTTGCGAATACTACGAGAGAGAGGGACGAAATGCATTTATTCTTTCAAGGAGGTTTTCGGGCCGCACCAAGCTGATTGAAAGATTGCTCGTTCCCCGATGGAAGCCGAATCGACTTCTGACCATGTGGAGTTAAGTTTGAAAGCTGGGAGTAGACCCCGGAAATCTCAATATCTCCGAAGATTGCCCTCTGCGGCCGCACAACCCAAGGCCTTCGAGTATTCCGAGCAATTGCTGACTTCCTTCTTCGGCACATCTACGGTTGGCCTTGCCATTTGCGACCGTCGAATGAGATTTCTTGCCGTCAACGACACGCTCGCCCAGATGAATGGCGTTCCCGCCGGCGCTCACATCGGAAGAACGATGCGAGAAATCCTGGGGGAGTTTACCGACACTATCGAGCCAATATTTCGGCGCGTCTTCCTCACGGGCGAGCCGGTCCTAAACCATGTTGTAAGTGGAACGTTGCCCACGCGTGACGACGTCGGCCACTGGATTGAAAACTATTTCCCGATCCGTGACGACAAGGGAGTCATACAACAGGTCGGGGCCGTGGTTGTCGAGATTACGAAGCAGAAAGAACTCGAACAATCCCTGCGGGCGCTAAACCAGAAGCTCATGCGCGCACGAGATACGGAGCAGCAGAGGATCGCCCGAGAATTACATGACTCGCTGAACCAGTACCACAGCGGCCTGAAACTCAACATCGGAATGCTTCGCCGCAGCGGTCAACTCAACGTCAAACAAACAGAGATCCTCGATCAATCGCTGGAACTGCTGGGTGAATGCATCGCGGAAACACGCACAATCGCTCGCCGCCTGCACCCTGCCCTGCTGGACGTTTTAGGTCTGGAATCCGCAGCGCGAGCGCTATCGAGGGACTTCTCCCGACGAAGCGGAATTCAGGTGCAGTTCAAATCCAATCTGCGCTCCAAACGGCTTCCGGCGATCGCCGAGTCAACACTGTTTCGTGTTCTGCAGGAGGCTCTTACCAATGTTCAACGCCACGCAGAAAGCGAGTCCGTCAGCGTAACCATCACCCGCCGATTGCGGGAAGTCGTACTAAGAGTGCGCGACCGTGGACGAGGCATTTCGCCTCAGCAATTGAGGAGCTTTCAACTGAAAGAGGGGGACGGCGGGTTGGGGCTCATCATCATGGAAGAGCGGCTTGACGAAGCCGGAGGGCAATTACGGATCCGTGGAGATAAAACGGGTACTGAACTCGTCGCTCTTCTGCCGGTGTCGACCCCGAAGAATACTGTTGCATCCTAATCGTTAGTTGCTTCGGGAAACGTTCTTTGGTGATCCGCCCCCAGCCGCCGCCGATTCCTGGCTCTCGAGACGAACGATGCTCGGCACGAGATCCGCCGCGATCCGTGATTTGTCGATGCATCCGTCTGCACCCGATCGGCGCGCGTCAACGAGCAACTGGGCGGGATCGTGATGACTTAAGATCAGGATCTTCGTGCTCGGCACATTTTCGCGGATAAGACGCGCCGCATGCAAACCGTCCATACCGGGCATGCTGATGTCGAGCAGTACCAGGTCGGGATGAAGTTCTTTCGCCTTCTCCACTGCCTCGGGACCGTTCTCGGCTTCTCCGCACACTTCCCAACCGGAGTGCCGCGACAAAATACCTGCCACCGCGCTTCGGATGGCCTTGAAATCGTCGGCAATCATGATCTTCATAGTTACGTCCGAACTTTACACGACAGCCCGCAGAGGGCTTAGTTCTTCGTGGGGCGTCAATTCCCCAAGAACCGGCAATGTCACAAGCACGCACGTACCTGAACCATCCGACTCAATGCTCATGTCACCGCTGAACTGACGAACCCTCTCGCGCATTCCACGTATCCCTACGCCAGAACCTTGAGACTGCAGTTGCGCCAGTTTCTCTTTTGCGATTCCCGTGCCCTGGTCGCGAACCTCCAACGATACAGAGTGGATATTCCGTGTCAGCCTCACGGTGGCAACCTTGCTTCCGGAATGACGGTGGATATTTGTCAGGCACTCCTGCACCAACCGGAACAGCACGAGTTCCATATCGCGCGGGAGGCGGCCGAAGTCGTCCCCGACTTCGAGAGCAATTTCGACACTACTTCGTCCCTTCAAACCTTCAAGGTACCACTTCAATGCTGGGCCAAGTCCCGTTTCGTCGAGAAGAGGCGGATGGAGCAGATACGACGTTGTACGGATGTCCCGGTTCAGCTGTTGCACCAGTTCCTGAGTCTCCTCCACGTGTTTGGCGAGTTCCGGCGCATTGACCTGCGATTCTTGCACGAGTTCTGCCAACCGCATGCCCAGGACCGTCAGGGTCTGCCCGGCACTATCATGCAGCTCGCGCGCAATGTGCCGCCGCTCCTCGTCTTGCATCTGCATCATGCGCTTGGAGAGGTCGCGCAGCATCTCGGACTGGCGAACAACATCGGAGGTGCGCAATTCCAGTTCGCGCGTGCGCGCTTTAACTTCGATATCGAGATTCTCTGCCAGGCGACGCAGGCGTTCCTCGCTGGCGACCAGCGCCTGCTCAGCCAACTTCTTCTGGGTAATATCAAGCGTCACGCCGTCAAACCGGAGCGGCCTGCCGGACTTGTCACGATAGACACGTCCGATCGCGCGAATCCACTTTTCCACCCCGTTATCGGACACGGTTCGGTATTCGACGTCGTAGCGGCTATCGTTCGCGATCGCTTCGTCGATGGCACGGCGGGTTTGCTCGCGATCCTCAGGATGCAGGCGCTCGTAAAACAGCTGAATCGTGACATCCGCATCTGGCGGAAGCGAGAAGTGTTCCTTCGCGTGATGGTCCCAGACAAGCTTGTCGAAGGGCAGATCGCAGAACCAGAAGCCCAGGTCAGACGCTTCCCCGACAAAATCAAAACGTTCGCGACTCTCCACTATCGCTTGCTGAGCCCGTATTCTCTCGATTCCAAACGCTAGTTGGCGCGCGATGTTTTGGCTCAACTCGAGTTCACCATCGGTAAATGCATGCGGAACATCGAAATACACCATGAATTTCCCGATGAGTCTATCTCGAGAGACAAGGGGAATGAACGCCAATGAGCCAATCTCTTCCTCCTGAATCGTTTTCTTCAGGTGTTCGTCGAGCTGGGCGCTCGCTACATCGTTCATGCGGATCGGCGTTGGATTAATGACGTCGGGATTCCACGGAGAGTGTCCCTCAGTTGCGGCGCGATAATTGTCCGACAAGCCACGCCAACTCACGAAACGCATGACATTGGTCTCATCGTAAAGAAGGATCGAAGCGCGATCGCACTCAAGCGCTCTCAGAATCGCGTCCAGCGCGGATTTATAGACATCGTCGAGCGATTCGGCTCGATGCAGCTGATCGGCCAAGCGGAATAGCACTCTCTGTTGCCGCTCCGTTTTCTTGCGTGCGGTGATGTCGGTGCAGGCGCCCGTCATGTAGAGCGACTTTCTATTCTCATCGAACGCGGCCTTCCCTTTGTCGAACAACCAGTGGATAGACCCATCGGGCCACAAGACGCGAAACTCCATCTCCAAGTCGGCACCGTTTTGAGCGCAGGCCTCGCAGCGTTCGATGACACCGCGCCGGTCGTCAAAATGAACGAGCGCAATGAAGGCATCCAAGGAGCGCGCCGTCTGCCCCGGAGCAAGTCCGAAGAGACGATCCAGATTCGCGTCCCACTCCAATTCGTTGGTTCTGATATTCCAGCGGAACGTGCCGGTATCAGAGGCCGTCAGAGAGGCCTGGAGCCTTTCGGCGGATGCCTGGGCGGCAGCGCGTGCATGTTTGGCGGCTTCAAACAAGCGCGCGTTATCGATCGCGATGGCCGCCTGCTTAGCAACGCCTTCGACCAACCGTTCTGCGCGTTCAGTGAATACGCCGGCCTGGGAGTGTCCGTAAAAGAGGCCGCCTAACACTTCGCCCGTCCGTGACACGACGGGTACCGCCAGATAGCTTCTGACCGGAAGATGCCCTGAAGGCATTCCGAAGTAAGGCGCGCTCTTTCCGTAGCGAGGATCCTTGGTGACGTCATCCATGCGCACAGTAGCTTCGCCGGCAAATGTGGGTGCAAAGATGCACGTATTGCGGGGCATCGGGAATTGCGCAAAATCTTCTGGCACCGCTCCCGACACCGCGTACAGCATGTAGCTCTCGCCGCCACTGTTGACGACGTTGTAGAAAAACGCTCCGAAGCCAGCCTCGCTCAGGTCCCGCCCCGCGTCGATGGCGGCCTGCACGAGTTTGTGCAGGTCCAGTTCTGAGGCCAAGGTCGCTCCCACTTTATGCAGGACGCGCAGTTCCTGTTCCCTTTGCCGAATGCGGTTCTCGGCGTCAGTGCGGATGTTTGAAAGCTTCAGATGCGTCTCGACGCGTGCTGCCAACTCACGGGCCGAGAAGGGCTTGACCAGGTAATCGTCGGCGCCCGCAGCGATCCCCTCAACTCGCGATTCTTCTCCAGCGCGCGCCGACAGAAGAATGACAGGAACCGTTGCGGTGAAATCGGATCTTCGCAACTCTTGCAAGAGGCCAAAGCCATCCAGATTCGGCATCATCACGTCTGCCAGGACAACATCTGGACGTTTGCGGCGTGCCGCGTCGAGTGCCGCCTTTCCATCGGCGACTACTTCTACTTCATACTTGTCGGCGAGCAGACGGCGAACGTATTCACGCATGTCAGCATTGTCATCGGCTAACAGGATCCGCGCACGCGTGGAGCTATCGCCGAAAGGTGGTGCGGCGACGATCGCCGGGATTTCCGTCGGCGAGGGAAGCTCGGGAAGCCAATTGAGAGCTTCGTGAATATACGCGTGAGCCTGAACCGATGTCCGGTTCAAGGCGCGCGGGCTGCCAATCCGGTCTGCTGGCAAATGATCTTTACCGCGCGGAATAACTACCGCGAAGGTAGTTCCTTGCTCGGGTTCACTGAAGACATGGACCGAGCCGCCATGCAACGTTGCTAACTCACGCACCAGTGCAAGGCCTATACCGCTGCCTTCGAAGGTCCTGCCGCGAGCACCCTTGACTCGATGAAAACGTTCGAAAATGTGCGGGAGTTCGTGGGCGGGGATACCAGTTCCCGTGTCCTTGACGCTCAGCTCGATGGCATCAGGAATCTCTTTGAGCGACATTTCAATCTCGCCGTCGAAGGTAAACTTCAACGCGTTCGAAAGAAGGTTGAAGACGATCTTTTCCCACATCTCGCGATCGATGTAGATGCGATCTTTCAATGGCGGACAGTTAATAACGAATTGAAGTCCGGCGCGCTCCACGGCGGAACGGAAGACACTCGCAAGGTCCGCGGTGAGGATCGAAAGATCCGTGGGCTCGTAGGAGGCATCGATTCGCCCCGACTCAATGCGCGAGAAATCGAGCAGCGTGTTTACCAGCTTCAGCAATCGCAAGGAGTTCCGATGTGCGACTTGCAAGCGCTCGCGATCCTCGGCCGAAAGACTGTCGGGCTGGGCCAGCGTGTCCTCCAGAGGCGCCAGCATCAAGGTGAGTGGAGTGCGGAATTCATGGCTTACGTTGCTGAAGAAGACAGTCTTGGCGCGGTCCAATTCCGCCAATGCATCGGCGCGCTTCTTTTCATCCTCGGCGGCTTTCGCGTTTTGAATCGCGGTTCCGACTTGATCGGAGACGAGTTTAAAGAACGTGCGATATTCAGTGTCCAAACCGCGGGTCGGATTGACGCCCACGATTAGAACGCCAACTGGCAATAATTGGCCGGAGCATGTTACCGGCAGAACCATAGCTTCGGTAACCGGTTGAGAGGCTGGACCAAGCGGCAATCCTTTCAGATTGCCAATCTGAACAATTTTCGGATGCGAACTCTGGACGACTTCGTGCAACTGCCAGATTCGATCGTCTGCATACTCGGCGTCGAGATGTATCTCCTTCTGAGCTACGTCGCCCAGCAATCCCGAAGCTGCAGTCGTACCCTCCAACTTCGCGCTGCCGCTGTCCTCGTCGAGCAAGTACAGCATCGAAAACGGGATATCGTCGGTATTTGTAGCGATGGTCGCAAGCGACGAGGCGCATGCCGCATGGATCGACTTCTCGAGCAGTGCTTTAGCGGAGAGTTCGGCCAGCGTCCGGAGGCGCCGGGCGTGTAGAACCTGGGGCGTCGTCTCCGTGCTTGGACAAAAGAGGCCCGCCACTTGTCCCGACTCGTCATAGATCGGGCTGTAGGAATACGAATAGTAAGTCTCCTCGAGGTAGTCGCCCCTCTTCATAAAAAGCCGAACGTCGTCCAGGAATGAGGGTTCCCCTTTTTCGAGGACGTTCGCGGCAAGTGGGCCGCAGGAATCCCAAATCTCCGCCCACACTTCCCGCGCTGGAAGCCCCAAAGCGCGAGGATGCTTGGCGAAACTTAGAACTGAAACGTAAGCGTCGTTGTAAAGGAAGGTCAGCTCGGGCCCCCAACCGATCCACATGGGATGTTGAGAGTTCAACATCAGGTTGACCGACGTGCGCAGGCTGCTCGGCCACTTCCGAATGTCGCCGAGCGCGGTCTTGGACCAGTCGAACTCGCGAATCAACTGGCCCATATTGCCGCCGCCGAACAACCAACCGGCCTTGTCGTGGCGCGTTTTGTCCTGCTCAGGCTCCGGCTCAAAATTGGCGCTCGGACGAATGGTCTCAATGACCTTGAGGATTGCCGGCAAGAGATCCCGAGCGAGAGTGCCTTTTGTGACGAAGTCTGCTGCGCCGCTCTCCGACGCCTGCTGCCGGGCAATGGCGGGATCATTTTGGCTGACGATGATGACGCGAGATTCCGGAACTTCCTCCCGCACGATGCGGGTCGCGTGAACGCCATCCATGCGCGGCATGGAAATGTCCATCAGGACGATATCGGGGCGCAATTCCTTGATTTTGTCGACGGCATCCACGCCATCGACCGCCTCGCCGCAGATGGACCAATCGGAGCGCGACGACACCAGCGACCGTATACCACGACGGACCGCCTCGTGATCGTCCGCAATCAGGAGACGCACCTGTCTTGTATTCTCTTCGAGATTTTCGCGACCCATGATCAATGGCCCGCAGGCGAGGCTCGCACCGCAGGCGAAGTTTCATATTCTAGGTGAGAGAACGGCCCTTTGCTCTACAGCGTTCACCCTATTGCGATTGGGTTTGAGTTTGTGAGGGCGGCGAACCCGCGGGATCTGTCCAACACGACGATTTGCTGCCGACTTGTGCACGCACGCTGTAGCAAACGCCACAACAACTCAAAAAATCCAGAAAAGAAGGCGTGCCGTCCGGAGTCATTGGGATGTGCCGAACAAACACGCCTATGCTTCGGGCCGAGTTCACGCGGATTGCCTGATTCTTTCTGGTTCTGGCCACTGTCGAGCTTCCACAATTTCCCTCAATTTAGTTAGCGCCTTAGGCCAGCGCTCCTCAAAGTACGGCCGGTATTCGTCGTTCGTATCCATTTCAACCGTAAGGGTGCAGGCCCCGTTTTGTTCTCGAAGCGTGTAGTTCTCAAGAGCGCCGGCCCAACTTTTCGCCTCGGCATCGTCCAAATCCTCAACTCCGTTTTTCACGATTCCGAGGTGTTGGATTGACAGAAATTGATTGGGACGGTGGCTTACGATTCGGCTCACCATGCCTTTGCCGGCCGGAGTTAAGAACAGCGCCTTGGTACCCTCTTTCCAGTCCGTCACAGCGTAAGATCCTTCTTCGAAGACGCTCGTCCATTGCCGATAAGTCGCGTCCTCGAGCATGGTCTGCCAAACATCTTCCTTTGAGGCATGAATGGGAATTGAGAAAGTAAGTCGTTGCATGATTCCTCCTTGTTTCATCTCGGCGTCGATCATTTGGTGCGATATCAAAACGTATCGTGCGGCACGCATGTAGTGATCACCCATTGTCAGCCGTTGATTTATGCTGCGCTCGATCTGCGTTCGGATTCGAGCAGTTCTGTTTCCGCCTGCAGCCAGTCTTCGACTTCGAGGCCATCGGTCATTCCCCGCTCTTGACAGATCTGAAACGCTCGACGACGGATTACCTCCTGCCGTTGCGTATCCAAATTGAATAAGTCGTCTAGTTGCTCTTGTTCAACACGCTTCATGGCAAACTCCTTTCCGGCAGATGACTTGATGAACGCTTGTTGTTTGAAAGAGTTCGAACGAACCCTCAGTTTTGCGAACGATTCGTGGGCGCTCTTGTCAGGTCATCTCGTCGAAAGCGCTGCGCGATCGATATGGTCTCGGCTCCAACAATGTTGACACGATGTCAACTAGTTCTGAATGAGCTCTCTTGTTTACAAACGCTCTCACGCCGAGAGCTCGCAACTCTGTCTCCTGATACGCTTCTGGAAAACGGTGGTAAGTGACAATGACGATCGGACCTTTCCCCGGGTCGCGAAGTTCGCTCAAAACTCCGATCGAGTCGTTGTCAGATAAGTTGTCATCGAGCACGCAAAGATCAAACTCCTCTTCAGCGAGAAGTTTCGAAGCCTGATCATGACTCAGCGCCGTGACGGTCGAGTAGCCGCCATTCTCCAATGCATGCTCAAGTGCCACCAGCACATCTTCGTCATTGTCCGCGATGAGGACCTTCCTGATTTCCTTCTTTAGCATGATTACTCTCCTCAAAACCGCAAAGTGATGGGCGTTTCCATCAGATGATTCGTGTGCGCGGACTCGGCTGGCTCGAGTGCCCCGATGTGAGCCAGCCGATCTTCCGCCTGTGGACGCCGTTCGTTTAGAACGGACCCACTCAATGGGTCAGTAGCCGCCCAGCGACGACGGTTCAAGCTCCAGCCGGTCGAAACGCAACCTGACTTTCTCGTAATCGAGAATAGTGTCGAGCTTGGTGTGCAACGCGTCCGCGTGGGCATAAATGCCGTTCACGGTATCGGCGTATTCATCCCACTGAACGCTATTGCGGTTTTCATTCACCAACTCGATGGCCTGGGTCAGGTTTTGCGCAACCAACGCGAGATGCGGCCTCGCGTGCTCGATCGCCAATACCTGTCCCTCAGTCGCAATCGATTTTTGAGCTTCCAGTTCAGCCAAAGCTCGACCCATCTCATTCACCTGGTCCTTGAGTGTCGCCAGACTATAGGTATGGCTTTCCCAACTCAGCCGCTTGTTCGGTGTCATGGACTTCAGTGTGTCGGCTTCACGGCGCATCTCGGAAGCGGTCTGCTTGAAGTCCGTGAGTTGCTTCGTGACCTGGGAATTGGGGAAGCTTGTGGTCTCGGCCAACGCCGAATCCGACAAACCAACAAGGAGCAATATCGTTAACAACGAAGACGCTATAAGTGTTTTAGGCTTGGGCAACATTGTTCCTCCTTTAGCGCAGTGCGGTGGCTCGTGAGATGCACTCGCCTCCTCACTACCTTGTGTGCTGTATGAGTGATCTGATGCTGCGCGGAAGGTTTAACAAACTATAAAAATTGGACGGAATCGTTAGCTTTTGCTTATCACTTGGGAACTTATTCACCTCGAAGCAGCCAATCCCCATGATTAGGAAAATGGCTATAATTGGCCGCAATAGGAACATTTTGCTTAATCGAGAATTCGAGTCATGGAATGGCTGAACTACCATCATCTGCAGTACTTCTTCGCCGTTGCGCGGAAAGGCAGCATCCGCAAAGCCAGTGAGGAACTTCGCATCTCGCCACCTGCAATCAGCACGCAGTTGCATAGCCTCGAAGAACACCTCGGCGAGAAATTGCTTGTTCGATCCGGACGGAATCTTGTATTGACCGAAATGGGGCGGGTCGTCTTCAACTATGCAGAAGAGATTTTTGCGCTCGGCCAGGAACTGATGAAAGCCGTTAAAGACCGGCCGACGGGGCGGCCTCTGCGTCTGGTCGTTGGAGTGGTCGACGTCGTTCCCAAGATGATCGTGCAATGGCTTATGGAACCGGCATTTCGGCTTCGCGAGCCAATTCGGATTGTTTGTCGCGAAGGAAGCTCAGATCAGCTGCTATCGCAGCTTGCGATTCATCAATTGGACGTTGTGTTGTCCGATGTTCCCGTCAATCCACACTTGAGAGTGAAGGCCTATAACCATCTCCTGGGTGAATGTGGCACGACGTTCGTCGCCACCCCAAAATTGCGTAGAAGCCTGACGGGTGATTTTCCGCAGTCCCTTCATCAGGCACCCTTGCTGGTGCCGGCTGAGAACACGGCCATCCGCAACCATCTCGACTCCTGGTTTGAAACTCACGGCGTTCGGCCCGCCATAGCCGGAGAATTTCAGGACTATGCGCTTCTTAGAGCGTTCGGACAGTCCGGACGCGGCGTCTTTCCGATACCTTCCGTCTTCGAAAGACAATTAAAGCAGCAGAGTCTTCAGGTAATCGGGCGCACTCGTGACATCCGCAACAGCTTCTACGCGATCTCTGTGGAGAGAAGACTGAAGCATCCAGCGGTGATCGCGATCTGCGATACAGCCCGAAAACAATTCTTTGCGCGAGAAGCGGTCATCGCCGCGTAAAAGGCAGGCAGCACACCTTGGTCGTCGGCCCAGAGTGCGATGCGTTCATCAAACTTTTCGGAACGAAGGCGCGCCGCGCCCGTTCCGGCTTTTCGCTAGACAAACGAAAGCAAACGATATAAAAAGAAAGGCGAACGGAAAGTCATTTCCGGGGCCTGTTTTTCTCAGGGTGAGTGTTTGCTCAACGAAGAACGCCGCCGCGCGATCCTGGAAATATTGAACCGCGAAGGCCGTGTGCTGGTTCTGGACCTCGCGAAACGTTTCGAAACATCGCAGGTTACGATCCGGAAAGACCTGGAAGAACTGCACGCGCATGGTGTGATTCACCGCACGCATGGCGGGGCTTTGCCTGCGCGCGAGGGTGCACTTGAAGATCCAACACTGCGTGAAAAGGAAAAGCTGCACCGGAAAGAAAAGTTGCGGATCGCCGATGCGGCCGCGAGGCTGGTGAAAGAAGGTCAGGTGGTGATCCTGGATTCGGGCACGACCACAACCGCAATCGCGCGCGCTTTGCGCCACTTTCAAAACCTTACGATTGTGACCAATGCCGTGAACATTGCAGCCGAGCTTTCGGGAACAGCGGTTGAGGTAATTTTGACGGGCGGCACGCTGCGCAAAAATTCATTTTCGCTTGTCGGACCGATCGCAGAGGAAACCCTGCACCGTCTGAACGCAGACTTGCTGTTTCTGGGTGTGGACGGCTTCGATGTGCATTACGGATTGAGCACGCCGAATCTGCTGGAAGCGAAAGTGAACCGGGTAATGGTAGAAGTGGCGAAGCGGACCGTGGCCGCTTGCGATTCCAGCAAGTTCGGACGCCGAAGTTTGTCGCTGATCATGCCTCCGACGGCCTTGCACGAGGTAATTACGGACCGTGGTGCGCCGAAATCTGACGTAACCGCACTGAAGAAAGCTGGTATCGAGGTGACACTTGTCTGAAGGTAACAACGACCGGAGCGGACCGCCGTCGCCAAACGGATCGTACACGCTGGTAGAGATCCTGAGCCAGCCGCTGTGCTGGAGAAACGTTCTGGGCGATCTGGAACAGAAAAGCACCCTCCGAACGTTGGGCCAAGAATTTGCCAAGCTGAAGGAGTGGTTATTCATCGGATGCGGTTCGAGCTACTACGTAGCCCAATCCGCGGCGGCGACGATGACGGCGCTCACGGGCAACCGCGCGCAAGCATTGGCCGCTTCTGAATTATTGCTTTTTCCGGAATTGACGCTCGCAGGGCGAGAAGATTTCCTGCCGGTGCTGATCTCGCGGTCGGGAAGAACTTCAGAAGTATTGCGGGCGGCAGAACTGTTGCGAGCCCGCGGCATTAAAACCTTGGGAATCAGCTGCGCACCAGGCCAGGCGCTCGAGAAACTGGTCAGCAAAGCGATCGTGATTCCTGCTGCCGACGAGCAGAGTACGGTGATGACGCGCTCGTTCTCTTCCATGTTACTCACGTTGCAGGCGCTGGCGGCGACGGTCGCCGGAAGATTGGATTTTGTGGACGCGCAGCGCACGAGCGTCACGAACGCTGCCGAGGTACTGCTGGCAACGCTGCCGCAGCGCGCCAGCACATTTGTGAATGAACACGATTTCGAAGACTATGTAGCGCTGGGCCAGGGTCCCCTTTTTGGTATTGCGTGCGAGACGGCGCTGAAGTTGACCGAGATGTCGGTGTCGTATGCGCAGAGCTTTCACACGCTCGAGTTCCGGCATGGGCCCAAGTCGATTGTGAGTGAGAGGACATTGCTGGTGTTTCTGCTCTCGGAGTCGGGTTACGCAGCGGAACTCGAAGTGCTTGAAGAAGTGAAGAGTCTGGGTGGCGTCACGCTGGTGATTACGAATCGCACCGAAGAGCGTGCCCGCAAGGCAGCCGATCTGCTGGTGGAATTGAATACCGGCGCTCCGGAAGTCGCGCGGCTCCCCCTGTATGTGTTAGCCGGACAGTTGATGGGGTTGTATACAGGCCTCGAGAGCGGACTGGATCCCGACAATCCCCGGAACTTGAGCCGCGTGGTGGTATTGGAAGACGAAGACTCGCCTGAAGAATCGACGCATGCCACAGTTTGACGTCACCATTGCCGGCGAACTGAATCTGGATCTAATTTTGTACGGGCTTCCGGCGGAGTTGCCGGAGGAGCGCGAACTGCTTGCTCAGCGCATGATGCTGACGCTGGGCAGCTCGTCCGCAATCGTGGCGCACAACTTGTCGGCGCTGGGATGCCGCGTGGGATTCGTATCGCGGATCGGCGACGATCCTCTCGGACAGATCGCGATCGATCGGCTAGCCGCGGGCGGAGTTGACATCAGCAAGGTCCGCCGAGTTCCGGGCGAGACGAAGACCGGGCTGACGGTGATCCTGCAGCGCGAGCAGCGAAGAAATATTCTGACGTATCCGGGCACGATTTTTGATCTGACACCGGCCGACCTGGATTTCGATTACCTCACCGATTCTGGACATTTCCATCTCTCTTCGTATTACCTGCAGCGCGGGATCACGGCACACGTGCGCGAGATCTTTCGCAAACTGAAGGCTGCCGGACTGACGGTGTCGCTGGATACAAATGACGATCCCGATGATACGTGGGCCGGTGGGCTGCTCGATGTTCTTCGTTACGTGGACGTGTTTTTGCCGAACGCGCGCGAACTGAAGCTGATTGCCGGCACGGAAGACTTTGAAGAGGCAGTAGCGCGGGTGGCGAAGCGAGTGCCTGTGCTGGTCGTGAAGATGGGCGAGCACGGAGCGCTCGCGCAGCGCGGGAGTGAACGAATCACGAGTCCAGCAGTGAAGGTGAAATTCGTGGATCCGGTGGGTGCGGGAGACAGTTTTGATGCCGGGTTTCTGTCGCAATACGTGCGCGGCGCGAATTTGCAGACGTGTTTGGACTGGGGTAATCGCGCGGGAGCCTGGTCGACGACGCAGCCGGGAGGCACGGAAGCGTTTCGAGATCGCGAGGCGACGCAAAAGTTTTTTGGATCGGGTCATTAAGGCAAGTTGCGAGTGCTGAGCGCTTAGTTGCGAGACAAAGCTCTTAACCCCAGAGGGCGCTGAGAACATCCGCCGAGGCCGCGGAGAAAAGCGTTTTGACCGCAAAGAGCGCAAAGAAGAACTGGTCACCACAGAAGGCACAGAGAAATCGGGCGATCGGGTCATCTTCTGGTCAGATAGTCGACTGAATCTGCTGTCAGTCTTAGCAGTAGGTCGGAAGCACTAGCGAGTTAGGCACAGAGCACAGCCTCCCACAGAGAAGTGTGAGGCCACCCACGAGGCTGCCCGCTAAAAACCAATTGTCTTGGGAATGTCTGAGACCTGTAAAGAAACGTAAATGAGCGGCGGTAGTACGCGTCCCCTTAGTAACCAGATCTTGCTTGCAACCTTTTGTTATCCTCAGCCATATATAGATGAGAGAGTGGGCGTGCAGCGCTCGCGTCCTGCGTCAGGACGCAACTTCGGGCGGATGCTTGGGTTGGAACCTAACTAATCGGAGTACTTTCAACTGGATTTCCGCTTTTTTATTGGATTTCCTCAAAAAGGGGAGGCGGTTGTGTTGAGTCAGCGCGCTGCAGAAGTGTCTTCCTGCAAGTTTGTTCCTCGCTTTGTAGCTTCGAAGCTTCTACTAGCAACCATCGTTGGTATGTTGGCGTTCGCGCTCGGCTGCGGTTCGAGCGGGAGCCCAATCCCGATCACCGGAAACTTCTCCACCAGTAGTTTGAAGGGAAACTACACCTATCACCTGTTCGGAGAAGATACGAACGGACAGTACGCAGAGGCCGGCGTCTTCGTGGCGGACGGCAACGGCAATATCACCAGTGGAACCGATGACTTCAATCAGTTTGGAAACGGCTTCTCCCCCGCGAACTCGATTACTGGAAAGTACAGTATTGGCCGCGACGGAAACGGCCAGATCACATTCACGATTAATGGCCAGACCGGAAATACGTTTACGGTCGCGGTAACGCTGGTTAGCCCGTCAAGCCTGTACATGACGGAGATCGACGGTTTCGCGAATGCGTACGGCGAGGCGACGTTGCAGGACACGACCGCTTTCACGGCGGCGCCAAGTGGGGCATTCGCGTTCCGCATTCACAATTCTGCGTCGACGTTCTCGAATACGGCAAGTCTTGTAGGCGCATTGACGTCTAACGTCGGAACCGTTTCGGGGAGCGTTGACGAAGTACGCGGTGGCGGCCTGCATGCAGGCGCGGCCCTGACCAGCGGAAGTTTCACTGCGCCCGATGCGACTGGCCGTGGAACCTTGACATTCACCGACAGCGTACCGATTACAAGCAACTTTGTCTATTACGTGATCGACGCCAACACGGTGGAAGTGCTGCAGGCGGATGCGAATAGTCTGGGCCTCGGAAGATTCGAGCGCCAGTCTGGCGGCGCTATCGCACTCTCGGGAAATTACGTATTCGGGAGCAAGGGCGACACGACATCGAACGGCTCGGATGCTGTGCACACGGTTGGTGGCTTCACATCCGATGGGACGTCGGCGATCACCGGGGGCGCATATGATTCGGTGCAGGATGGAAATCAGATCGTCGATCAGCCGTTCACGGGAAGCTTCACGTCGAGCGGCAACGGCAGATTTGTGGTGACGTTGAATCCGCAAGGCGGGACCCCGATTTCAGAAATTTTCTGGATGGTTAGCTCGACGCGAGGATTCTTCCTGGTTTCTGATCCGGTGAAAGTCGAGGACGGAACAATCGATGCGCAGCAATCGATTTCCTTCACAGCTGGCAGCCTGAAAGGGCAATATGCATTCCTGAATGGCGGGTTCGACTTCACGCCGCAACTTCTCACGCGAGTTGGAACCTTTATTCCCGACGGAAATGGCAACGTGAACCTGAATGAGGTTGTAAATGCGTTCACGCCTACCAACGGAGCGATCCTGAACAACCCGGTAGTGCCGGGCACGTACGCCGTGGATGCGACCGGGCGCGCAACCTCAACGCTGACGGGCTCGACGAGCAATATTGACCTGGTTTTCTACATGGTATCGCCGAGCCAGGCATACGTTCTGCAGAACGATGCGGGCGTAGAAATTTCGGGGAAGACCACACTACAGGTATCGCCGTGAGATTTGATTTCTTGTTTTGCGAGCCGGGCCGCGCGAGCGGTCCGGCTTTTTTGTTGAGAGCCATCTTCACCACAGAGACACAGAGGCAGAGAGGGGATCGGAGGATCGGATCATCGCAAGTGCGAGTTGCGAGTACTGAGTCCCGAGTTGCGAGAAAGCCCTTAACCGCAGAGAACGCGGAGAACAGCCGCAGAGGTCGGTGAGAAAAGCTCTAAACGCAAAGAGCGCGAAGACGAACTTCGAAGAACGCAAGTAGGACTGGATAGGTGACAGTCAATAGCAGCCTATTTATGGGGAAAGAAGGATTGGCAGAACTGCCTTACCTCTAAGCGGTCGGTGGTGATAAGGTGTCTCGCGCTGGATCGACGTCTTCCTGGAGGAAGAATGCAGAGACGCACATTTATGAACATGGCTGCCGGGTTTACAACGGCGCTTGCATTTGAGCCGTTCGGCTTTGGAGGAGAACAGGAAAGAAAAAATCCGGTGCCGTATCCCGATGCAGCGGTGGAGGTGATTGATCCGCGTTTCGCAAAATACAAGGTAATCAACGGCGCGGTCGAGCGTCTCTACACCGGCGCGCGATGGGCGGAGGGGCCAGTGTGGTTTGGCGATGGGCGCTACCTGCTGTTCAGCGATATCCCGAACAACCGCATGCTGCGGTGGAGCGAGGAGACTGGAGACGTCACGGTGTTCCGAAATCCGTCGAATTACAGCAATGGCAATTGCCGCGACCGGCAGGGTCGATTGCTAACCTGCGAGCACGACACGCGGCGGCTCACGCGAACCGAATACGACGGCACGGTCACGGTGCTGATGGATCATTTTCAGGGAAAGCCATTAAATGCTCCCAATGATTTGGCGGTGCATTCCGACGGCGCGATCTGGTTCACCGATCCTGGTTACGGCATCATGTCGAACTATGAGGGTCACAAGGCACAGTTCGAACTATCGACGAATGTCTATCGACTCGATCCGAAAACGCGTGAAGCAACGGTTGTTGTAAGTGATCTGGACAAGCCCAACGGCCTTTGTTTTTCTCCAGACGAGAAGAAGCTTTACATCGTGGATACGGGGCTGCCGAAGCATCCCGGCGATCCCCGCCCCATACACGTATACGACGTCGTCGATGGCGTGCGACTGAACAACAAGCGACAATTCGTGAATATGGCGCCAGGATCGTCGGACGGCATCCGTTGCGATATGGATGGCAACGTCTGGTCCGCGGCCGGATGGGGAGGCGACGGGTACAACGGTGTGCACGTGTTTGCAACGGATGGCACGCTCATTGGGAAAATCCATCTGCCGGAAACCTGCGCCAACTTGTGTTTCGGAGGAACGAAGAAGAACAGATTGTTTATCGCGGCCAGCCAGTCTCTGTACTCGGTCTACGTTGAGGCGCAGGGAGCGCAGTTGCCGTGAGCACATAGAAAAACATCTTCACCACAGAGACACAGAGGGGATTGGGTCGACGTGTGATCGGGGTGGAGCTTGCGAGAAAGAAACGTTTAACCGCAAAGGTCGCAAAGAAGACCCGCAAAGAGCGCAAAGAAAACCATCTTCATCTCAGAGGCAAAGAGGAAATCTTGAAATCGGTCATCGGTGGCCGAGACTGGACGAAATCGGTGAGCTAGGAGTCTCGTGGTTTCAACTCACCGACAACGAACCAGTAGGCGAGCACTCCTACGAAGAGGATGATCGAGGCGAGTTCAAATCCCGGAACGTACGATCCATAAGACGTAATCAGGAACCCCACAGCAAGCGGAGCGATGATTCCCGCCAGGTTGCCTGCAAAGTTTTCCGCGCCAGTCCAGATGCCTACGCCTTCCGACGGGGCACACGACTGAAGGATCGCGAGAAGGTTTCCCGTCGCAAGACCCGCCAGACAGGCTCCTATCAGCAGGCAGATGGCGAGCCCGGTATGAGCAGTGCGCATTGCTCCGATGAGAAACACGCCCATGGCAAAAGCGATCGTCACGAATCCCTTGCGGGTACGAGTTTCGTCCCACCCGCGACGAATTAGGGTGTCTGCGATCCAACCGCCGATCGGTTCGGCAATCCCAAATGTGAAGAACGCGAGTGAGGCATAAAAACCCGCCTGTACGATGCTCATTTGACGAACAGTAACGAGGTAGTCAGGCAACCAAGTGACCAGCACATACCAGTAGTAGTCAAAGCAGAAGAATCCGAGGCAGATCCCGAACAGATTGCGATTGAGAAGGCTACGCGCGATGGACGCTAGATCGCGAGATCCAAGATGCGTCTCGCCCGCGTGCAGGCGGCGGGGGAAAACTCCAAACCAAGGTGCAATCCACAGCAGCGCTGTGAAACCCAAAATGAGGAACGTGCGCCGCCATCCGAGATGGACCAGGAGCCACGGAACCAGTAGTCCTTCGAGGACAAGTCCGGTGCGCGTCCCGAAATCAAAGAGTCCCGAAGGCAAACCGCGTTCTTTCGGCGTGAATAGCAAGCTGACGATTTTCGTTCCGCCTGGCAGGTAAATGGATTCTCCGATGCCAAGAAGAATCCTGAAGGCCAACAACATGCCAAAGCTCGTCGCCAGGCCAGTCAGGCCCTGCGCGAATGACCAAATGGTGAACGCGACTGCATAGAGCCAGCGCAAATTGAAGCGGTCGGCGCACCAACCAATGGGGATTTGCATGAGAGCATACGACCAGAAGAAGGATGACAGCAGCAGGCCCTTGCTTTGCGAGGTGAGTCCGAATTCTTTGGAAATGAGTGGCAGCGCGAACGAAATGGCGGCCCGATCGAGGTAGTTGATCAGCGAGGCCGTGAACAGCAAGCCGACAATCCACCAGCGTCTCTGATTGGCAAGGTCCGACAGATTCGGTTGTGCGAATTGATTCAATGCTGGGACAGGATAGACCAACTGGCAAGGTTTCAAGGAGCAGAAATGGTGTGCCTGCTGATGCGACCAGCGGGCAGCCAGCTTCGAAGAACCGGGTCTCTAACTTGCAGCAGCCCGACACGCGAGAAAGCGGAAACCCCAGCGGTATGGAACGGCGGCGTTTGCGCACAACCGTTTGCGCGCCACATCTCATCCAAGGCTCGGAGCTACAGACCGTTGATTGCTCTTAAAGAGGACAAACTTATGAGACCAAAACCAAACTCACTGCTGTTGGGTTTGCTGCTTGTCGTGCTCGGGTCGGTATGGATGTTTGCACAAACAAGCAACGATAAATCGAAATCGGACACCCGCACGATCACTGGTTGCTTGACCAAAGAACACGATTCGGGCAATTCCAAAGAGTATCTTCTGACCGCGAATGACGGCAGCACGTGGGAGGTACGCAGCGATAGCGTGTCTCTGGGCGAGCACGTAGGGCACACCATCTCTGCTACGGGCGCAGTCCGCAATGCAACTGCGCACAATCTGAAGGAAGACGCCAAGGACGCTGCTGCCGACGCCCACATGAAAAAGGACAACAACGAGCACGGTCACATGACCATCACCGATGTCCAGATGGTCAGCAAATCGTGTGAGAAATAGAAGGGAAAAGATTTGCGGCCGTGAATCAGGCGTAAATCACTTTGTCTTTGACGATGATCCTGAAGGCCACCTTTCACGGTGGCCTTTTTTCGTGCAGAAGCTCTGCGCGCCACACGGACACTCGACGTACGCGGGCGGGGGCGCCCGTGCCACATAGGCCTCAGCCTACTTGCTGACTTCTAACAGCAGGTGGTCTTTGAAATTGGCTGCGAGCTTCGGAGATTTTCCGATGCCGGCTTCGACCGTTCCCAGCGATTTGCCGTCGGTGTAATCCACAACCTTGTAAGTTCCTGCTTTCAAGCCGCGCAGTTCAACCTCACCTTTCCACTCGCCATTCTGTTGCGGCGTGAAGAACGCGTAGTACATGTTCCCGCCTTTCTCAATCGCGTAGCCTTCCGGAACGTCGTAGCCGTAGGTATACAGATTGAGAAAGTTTCCCTTGGAAAGCATCTTCTGGTTATAAAGGGCGATCCACTTTTTCCATACTTCGTCTTTGTGTTGCGTGAGGTTGACTTCGGTGAACTTCGGGCCGCTGATTTCAGGCCAGACAAACTTGGTGCCAACGACCCCGCCGGTGCCAATGGTCGAAGCGAAGTCTTCTCCGTGCTCGCGCCAATGATCGCCGTTCACGCGATCCATGGTGGAGAGTTCGACGTGGTCTCCATAAACGGCGGAGTTGGGACCGAGCAGAGCTTTGTACATCTTGATACGGCGGCGAACCTGCGTGGCGCCGACTGGATCCGCGGTGACGGCCTGGTCCATGTAGGGCAGCCACGCAAGGGACGGGGGAGTGCCGCACGGACAACTCTGCGTCACGCTGTTCGGCTTAATCGCGCGCGTGGTCTGGAAGATGATTCTGTAGACGTCGGCAACCGCGTTGACGGAGTCCTGCGGCGACTTGTGGTGATGCGCCGGGTTATAGCACTGCGGAACAGAATAGATGTTGTCGAGCTTCGAGCCGTCGTAACCCCAATCGCGAATGAATTTTTCGGTGAGTTGCTTGTAATAGGCCTGGACCTCAGGCAGGGCAGGACAGAGCGCGGCGAGATTGCGGGTCATACGTCCATGCTTTCCGTCTTTGTCGAGGATCAACCAGTCGGGATGATCCTTAACCACTTTGGAGACGATGTATTTGTGCGACTCCCATTTTCCTTCGCCGTCTTCAGCGCCGAGCGGCAACCACCACAACTGCACAAGCATGCCTTGCTTGTGGAAGTCGTCGGTCATCGTCTTGATTGAGTCACCGGGGAAGGTCTCGTTGCGCGGATTCCAGTCGCCGTAGGTGTCGAACCAGCGATCGTCGAGCGTTGCCCACTTGATGTTCATCTCTTTTAGCTTCGGAATGGTTCCTTCCATCTGCGCTGGCGTGACATTGAATTCGTATCCCCAACCGCACCAACTAATGTTGTAGGCTTCGGATGAGGGCTTGGGGATGTTCCATCCTTCTTTCTGCAGGACGCTGGACCAGATCCGCAACGGCTCATAGAAATCACCGTGATACACAGCGACAAAACTGCGCGGCGTGGAGTAGGACTCGCCCGGTTTTAGGGTGGTATGGGCTGGGATGTCGAGCGTGGCCTCGACCCGCTGATCGGCGTCGACCTTGACGGGAAGCGATAGCGTCAGCGGCAGAGTTTCCACATGACCGATCGCCTCGCCAACGGCGCCGGTCCAGAACGCAACAACGGGGACGCCGCCGCCGTAGCCACCTTTCACAGCTTCACCCATGGCGTTGGGTTGAGTGGAAGTGCGAGTGAGTTTGAAGATGTCATCTTTGCCCCAGTCGTAGCTCGATCCCTGAAACGACCACATATCGAAAGGAGCGGCCTTGGGGTCCGCTAACGTCGCGCTGAAACGATGCTTCTGATCGACGATACGATCGAGAGTGACCTCTGCATTGCCGGCGTTCTTGTATTCGACTGTGGTGAGCAACATGTTCGGAAAATCGTCGAAAGCTTCGACGGTGAGAACCCGTTGAATGCCGGGAGTCGTGTTCGTGAGCAAGTGCGCGGGGATTTCAATGTGCTTGCCGCGGCCGAGCTTGCCGATGGATTCAAGCGTCTTGGCCTGATCGAAGTCGAGAACGAAGTGGACATCAGCACCGTTCTGTACGAAGTAGTCGCTCTCGTTGGGCGCACCCTGCTTGGGATCGTCGAGCGTCAGGCGCCGGCCTTCACGCATAAGGAACGCCTGGACGTAGCCCGAAGGTTGGACTTCAAAAACAGAGTTGCTCGTCGTAAGCACGAGCGGACCGCCGGATTTCACTTCGACCTGGATGTCGGAGGGCTTGGTGGGGGCTTCCTTGGCTGCCTGCTTGAGGGGCGCCTGGTTGCAGGCGACTGTCGAGGTAATTGCGAAGGAGAACAGGAATAGAGCTGAGATACGAAGGATGAACGGGTTCACTGGGCCCCCTTTGGAGAACTTGTGCCGGTTGACGCATGAAATTGGCTGAATAATTTCTCGGCGTTCTGATGATAGATCTTTTCGAGGACGTCCTCGGGAAGGGAGAGACCACTGATGGTGAAGCGCCCTTGGCCCGGAGATCCCCAGTAGTCGAAATATTCGTCGGAGGTTTCGAGCCAGCGGAAATTGTTGCGATAAAGCGCCTCAGTGACCTCGTTGTCGGTGCCGAACATCACGCGATCAGCATTTTTGAGGAACAGCTCGCGCGTGCGGCGCGGCTGACGTCCGAGTTCGGCCTCACGCGCGCCGAATTCAACCATGACGTTGGGATATTTATCGAGCATGGATTGGACCCAATCGAGGTTCTCCGGCCATCCCATGTGCAGCGAGACGAACTGTGTATGGGGATGCTTCGCGAAGACGCGATTTCGGGCCTCGAGTAGTGATTGAAGACCGGGGAAATCATGCCCGTAGAAACTCCAGTCGGGATGCTCAATGAGTTCCTCGTACCGTTCGTTGGTCGCATTGATGGGCAGGAAGAAAGCTTCGGGGTCTCCGGAGTGAATGAAGACAGGGATCTTGAGGCGGCCGCATTCTTCCCACACCGGATCAAGGCGGGGATCATCGATGGCGATGAGCTTGCCGGACTTGTCGCGAACACCGAGGCCGAGGTCTTTGAGGAATTTCAGTCCACGGGCCCCACGCGCAACGGAATCGCGGAGGAGGGCGACCATCTCTTCGCCGAAGTTCGGGTCGTTGATCTTGCTGTAGTCGAGTTGGGTGAAGACCATGAAGCGGCCGGGATAGGGCTTCACCATTTCGTCGATGACATGTTGCAGCTTGTCGCCCCACATTCCCGTGAGGATGACAATCGTCTTCACGTTGGTGGCGTTCATGACTTCGATGACGCGATCCGGCGGTATGTGGTCGTCGATACGAGCGGCGTCGTTGACGTGATTGTGAACGTCGATCACGTAGAACTTGGCGCGCTCAACCTGGTGAACGGGCACATGGAGCATGGAGACGGGTTTGAAATCTTTCAGGAGGAGGGTCTTTTTCTGTTCCGCGTCGGCCGCCGATTTGTAGCCAATCTGTTGATCGGGCGATTGTGCAAAACAACAGGAGCAGAACGACGCAAGGAACAGCAGAAGGAGCCAAATTCGGTTTCGCATAAGGGGTTCCGAAACGTCAGTTACGCGTTGTGAATAAGTCTTTACGGCCTGCAATTCGACTGATTTCCGCGGCAAACCTTAAGATCTACTGGGTCCATTTCAGCAATTCCTTCAGCTTTCGATTGCTTTCTATTTTGATCGTTTTGCAGAGGCCGTCGAGAAAGGGTAGCAGTGGCCGCCGCGCTGATTTTGGCGCCGATTGAATGGCTCCAATCTCCAGCTATTCATAGGAACACTCGCTATTATTCATATTTTTGATTGTGCCGAACAAGCGCCCGAGCCTGCGCTCCAGCCGGATGAGCAAGCGTCACAGGAACAAAGTTCATTCTTGACATCGCTCCAGAACGAAAGTAAAAGTAAGTGTTCGTAATATACATCAAAAGCAACGCCGTTCATCCTGACTGTCCAGAAAATCGTGATTGGTTGCGGGCGCAAGCCGCCGGACTATCCAAGTCTTGCAGTGAAGGAGCCACGTATGCCAGCAGTGCGCACTCTCCGCTTTGCCTTCCTTTGCATTCTCTCGCTGATGTTCGCGGGTTTTCTCTGGGCCCAAAAAGACACAGGAAGTATCACCGGGACGGTGAAAGATCCCAGCGGAGCAGTGGTCTCGGGTGCGAAGGTATCGGTGACAGACGTGGAACGCGGACAGACCTTCAACACCACAACCAGCGATGAGGGCGAGTTCGTGGCAGGCCCTCTGCATATCGGGCGCTATACCGTGACAGTGGAGAAGAGCGGCTTCAAGAAGGCGGTGTCGGAAGGAGTGGACCTCGACGTCCAACAGCGCATCGTCGTGAATGTGAAGCTGGAGGTCGGGCGGCAGAACGAACAGATTTTGGTGACAGGCACCGCGCCCTTGCTTGAGACAGAGACGTCAGAACTTGGACAAGTCGTCGACAGCAAGCGAGTCGCGAACCTCCCTTTGAATGGACGGAACTTTGCGCAGCTTGCGCTATTGACTGCGGGCACGGCGCCGAGCGAACCGGGTGCGCGCGATGAAGGCGGTTATGGTTTCAGCGCGAACGGAGCGCGATCGTTGCAGAACAACTTTTTGTTGGATGGCGTGGACAACAACTCCAATCTTCCCGACCTGCTCAATGAGACGAACTATGTCATTCAGCCGTCGGTGGAAGCGCTGGAAGAGTTCAAGGTACAAACCAACGCTTACAGCGCCGAGTTCGGCCGAGGCAATGGGGCCATCATCAACGCAACCATCAAATCGGGGACGAACCAGTTTCACGGCAGCGTGTACGAGTTCCTACGAAACGAAAAGCTCGATGCAAAGAACTACTTTGATTTCCCCGACGTACCCATCGCTCCTTATAAACAGAACCAGTTCGGCGTAACCTTCGGCGGACCACTCATCAAGAACAAAACATTCTTCTTCGCGGACTATGAAGGATTGCGAATTCGCCAGGCCCAGACGCTGACATCCTTTGTACCCACACAAGACCAAAAAAACGGCGATTTCTCTTCGCAACTGGACCTGACGCAACCGCAGCAGGCCCTCGCGCCCAATGGCGCGACGATTGATGCCCTCGACTGCAACGGGCAACCGACCTATGCGGGCGAGATTTTTGATACCCGGCAGACCCAGACAAGCCCGCTGTACGCGAGTGGTCTGTGCGGTATGCCAATGGGCGGCTACGACGGAAGCGGAAATCCACTCAATAAGATTCCGGCGGGCAGTATCGATCCGCTGGCGGCGGCCGTTTCGAATCTCTTTCCGCTGCCGAACGTGAACGGGAACGGGTACAACTTCCTGTCGAATCCGGTCCGCACTGAGAATCGCAACAACTTTGACGTCCGGGTTGACCAGCGCTTCACCGATAACGATTACAGCTTCTTCCGTTTCAGCTTCGAAGAGCAGCCCAGCGTCATCCCCGGACCGTTTGACAGCACTAACGGCGACGGCGGCGGATTCTTCTCAGGGGACGAGCGCAACTCGTACCGCAGCTTGGCGGCGAGTTGGACACACCTGTTCCACCCCCAACTGATCAACGAATTCCGCCTTGGCTACAACCGGGTCAACTCGCAACGCTTCCAGATCAACGCGGACAAAACGAGCGAACAGTTGCTGAATTTTCCGGGCGGGTATCCGGGAATCCCGGACGTGGCCGGGAACGGAGGATTGCCACAGCTCACATTCAGCGATGTTTCGCAGATTGGAAGTCCAACCTTCCTTCCGTCGCACGAGATTCAAAACACCTACAGCCTGCTGGACAACATTACGTGGGTGCGTGGAAACCATTCATTCAAGTTCGGGACAGAGATTCGCGCGGAAGAGTTCACGATTTTCCAGCCGGCGGCGCCGCGCGGCACGCTCGACTTCGGTCCGCAATTCACCGACAATCCGGCATCGCAAGGCACGGGCGGATCGGGATACGCGTCTTTCTTAATTGGTCTCAGTGACGGCGGCAGCATCAACAACCTGCACAACATCGATTATCACCGCCCGGTGTATGCCTTCTTCGCACAGGATGACTGGAAGGTAAAGCCGAGACTCACGCTGAATCTCGGCTTGCGTTACGAATTGTTTACGACGGTGAAAGAACGCAACAATCAGATGGGCACGTTCGATCTGCGCACCGACAGCCTGATCGTTCCCAAGGGCGTGAATGTGCAGTTGACCCCGACGCTAGCGGGCATCATTCCCTTGCATGCAACGGGTACCTCGGGCCTGATTCCTCCGGACAAAAACAATTTCGCGCCTCGCATCGGCCTCGCGTACCAAGCGACGGACAAACTTGTAATCCGATCGGGATACGGGATCTTCTACGGTGGCAGCGAAGCGGGCCCGTATTCGAATCCAAGCATGGGATTCAATCCTCCGTTTTTCACGATTGAGAACTTCGTGAACCCCTGCGGCCAATCGACGGCCAATCCGGCAGTGCAGGACTGCAGCCTCGCACCAGATATTCCGACCGTCGCAAGTGGCTTCCCCGCGAACGCGTTAGTCGATCCCAACACGCCGCTATTGTTTTCCCTCGATCCGCACTTGGTGACGCCCTACATGCAGCAGTGGCACCTGTCGACGCAGTATCAGCTTCCGGGAGACACGGTGTTTCAAGTGACGTATGCAGGATCGAAGGGCACGAAGCAGTACATCTACCTGAACGGGAATCAGGCAGCGCCGGATCCGAGTCCGAACCCGCCTACCTCGCAGGCGGAACGCCGGCCGTTTCCCGCGGTCGATGGGTTCATTGGCTGGTTCCGGTCGGCGGGAAAGTCGAGCTACAACTCGCTGCAACTCCGCGCGGAGAAACGTTTCTCGCATGGACTGTCGTTCCTTGCCTCCTACACCTGGGCGCACGCGCTGGATATCGCGTCGAATGCGGACCTGGGCGCGCAGAATGGCGGTGATTTCCGCTATTTCAAAGATCCAAACGCGGAGTGGGGGAATTCGGACTTCGACGTCCGGCATCGGCTGGTGTTGAGTTACTTGTATGAGTTGCCGCTCGGGCATGGAAAGTCACTCTGGGGTTCCGCCAGCGGCGTGACCAACTACATTGTGGGCGGCTGGCAGATCGGCGGCATCACCAGCTTCTCGAAGGGAAACTGGTTCACGATTCTCGATACCAACAGCTTCTCGAATTCCGACGGACAGTCGCGGCCGGATCTGGTAAGCAATCCCTTTAAAGCGGGGCCAGTGGCCGCAAATCCCGATCCGAATTGCCAGTCGACCATCTCGCAAGGCGGACTGGCCGCGGACCGCACGCGCACGATCGGCTCGTGGATGAACTATTGTGCGTTCACCGATCCGCCGTTCGGATCGTTTGGAGACGTGGGACGCAACACGGTCGAGGGGCCAGGATACCAGATCTGGGATTTCTCGCTCTTCAAGAACTTCCCGATTCGCGAACGGGCAAAGCTGGAGTTCCGCGCGGAGTTTTTCAACGTATTCAATCATCCCAACTTCCAGTTCGCGAAGTCGGGCCCGCAGAACTCGATCAACACGACGACGTGGGGAACGCCGGAGTTCGGCTTCCTGACTGCGGCGCGTGATCCGAGGCAGATACAGTTTGCGTTGAAGCTGAGTTTCTAGGAGCAGGTGTTAGGTCTCAGGTCTCAGGTCTCAGGTCTCGAGGGCTGACGTTCGGGTTTCGGTATTCGGCGTCCGGTCTGCCACACGGCGCGAGTTTCTGCCGCGAGGTCGGGAAGGCGTTGAACTCGGAGATCGTTAGCGAGGAGCTAGCCAACCTGCCAGATAGTATCGAGAATAGTTCCGTCAACCCACTTCACGACCGCGACGGGGCGATCTCCCAATTTCGGTCGAGCGGGTTTGCCTCCGCAAATCTGCTCGACTTCGTTTTTGATGTCTTGAATCGGGCGGATCGGGAGCTTCGATCCTTTCACTGCGTCCAGCAAATCTTTTCTTAGCGGATTGATCGCGATGCCGCGCTCGGTCGCGACGACGTCGATCATCTCGCCGGGGCCAGTCAGCGTCGTGACTTCGTCGACAAGGACCGGGATGCGGTCGCGGAACGAAGGCACCGCGAGAATGCTGCATCCGGAAAACAAGCAGTTCTGCCAGCCGCCGATGCCGTGTAGAAGGCGCCCGTCAGAGTGCGTCACGACGTTGGCGTTGAAGTTGACGTCGACTTCGGTCGCACCTAGAACAACGGCGTCGACCATCGACGCGAAGTTTCCTTTGCCGTGGTAGTTGTAGGACGTGAACGGCGAGGTGGCGACGTGGCGCGGGTCGGATGCGATCGACTTCACGCCGTCGAGATCGAACGTCTGGCCGTCGAGAATGTAGTCAGTGAGTCCTTCCTGTAAAAGCTCCACCAGATATTTCGTCGAGCCGCCGCGAACGAAGCGCGCTTTCACTCCGTCTTCTTTCATGATGCGGCGCAGGTAGTCGACGAAGGCAAGGGCGATGCCGCCGGAGCCGGCCTGGAACGAAAAGCCGTTCTTCATGATGCCGGCGTCACGCAGGAAGCGGGCAACGAATTCAGCGATTCGCAGGCGGTCAGGCGAACGCGTAATCTGCGTACTGCCGGAGACGATTTTTGACGGATCACCGACGGAGTCGACTTCGACCACGTAATCAACGTTGTTGCCCTGGATCTGCCAGGGCACGCATGGAAACGGAACGAGGTTGTCAGTGACGACGATGACGTAGTCGGCGTAGATGGAGTCGGCGAGCGCGAAGCCGAGCGATCCGCAGGCGGAGTTGCCGTGAGAGCCATCGGCGTTGCCGAAGACGTCGGCAGTTGGAGCGGCGATGACGGCGATGTCGATATGCACTTCGCCATCCTGAATGGCTTGCCAACGGCCACCATGCGACCGCAGAACGCCCATGCCGCGCATCTTGCCTTGCGTGCAGAAGTCACCAAGCGGACCGTTCATCGAACCTTCGATGTGATGGATGACGCCTTTTTCCATCAGGCCGATGGCGGCCTTCTGCGAGGGGAATGAAGCGCTCGGGAACCAGAGCAGATCTTTCACGCCGATTTTGGCGGCGGCTTCGAGCATCATCATGGCGACCTTGTCGCCGTCGCGCAGATGATGATGGTTGGAGATGACCATGCCGTCGCGCAGGCCACATTTGCGCAGCGCGGTTTCAAGATCAGGAACGCGCTTGTCGCCGTTCTCCGGATAGTCTTTGCTCGAGCGGATAGGCGGCGCCTGCTTGCGTCCGCGGGGCTGATATTTGCCGACGCCGAGGTACGGTATCTGCGGACGGTTGTTGACCATGGCAGGTACCCGGCGCTGGGCCGCGTTGTAGGCGAGTTCGACGCGCTCGGTCATGAGTGAGGCAAAACCTTTTTCACCACAGAGTCACAGAGACACGAGAAACCCTACCAATGTCACTTTACAGATCGCGCGAGATTGCTTTCACTCGCCAACGACCAAAGACCGACGACCAACGACCGTATCAGGCCAGTCCCATTGCCTTCGCGCGGGCGACCAACTTCAGCGCGCGCTGGACGACGGGCGGATCGATCATCTTCGATCCGAGGCTGACAACTGCAACGCCGCGCTGCTGTGCTTCTTCAAAAGCGCTGACGATCTCCTGAGCCTTCTCGATTTCGCCCGCCGATGGCGCGAAGGCCACATGAATCACTGGAATCTGCGCGGGATGGATACATCCCATGCCCTCGAAGCCAAGGGCTCGCGAGGCTTCACCCCAACGCTTGAGACCGTCCATGTCGGCAACATCGCTGTAGACAGAGTCGATAGCCTGAACACCAGCGGCTTTGGCTGCGTTAACGAGGCGCGTACGGGCGTAGAGCGACTCGCGGCCTTCGGGCGTGCGCGCAACACCGAGATCGGCGGTGTAGTCCTCGAGGCCGATTGTGAGGGCAACAAGGTTCTCCGTAGAAGCCGCGATGGCCGCTGCATTCTCGATTCCCTGCCCCGATTCCAGGATCGGCATTAGCCAGATCGGCCGATTGATCGAATGACGGACCTTCAACTCGCTGATCATGTGATCGACCTGCGTGACCTGGCCCGGATGCTCGACCTTGGGAATCAGAATGAGGTCTGGCCCTTCGGGAATGATCTCGGCGAGATCCTCGAGGCCAAGCGGAAGCTGGTTGATGCGCACCATGCGCTCGCAGTCGCCGAAGCTGACCGCACGTAGCGCGTTGCGAACGAGCAGGCGCGCCGCATCTTTCTCGGCGTGGTAAACGGAGTCTTCGAGATCAAGGATGATCGCGTCGGGCCCGTGCAATCCCGCGTTGATTGTGTATTTGGGCTCGGTGCCAGGTAGATAGAGGCGTGAGCGGCGCAGACGGTCTTTTTGCGACGGCGCAGGCGTTGTGATCTTGTCGGGAAGCGCTTTCTGCTTGCCCCCCAAGCCGGTGCGACGAACAGCGGTCTCAATGCGCGCCGCAATCACGTAGGGCAGCGCGCCTTCGTCATGGATCGAGACTTTGGCGTTCTTCACGCCGAGAGTTTCGAAAACCTGGCGCGCTTGCGTCAGGATCGCTTCTCCATAATAAGGAGCGACGCGGGACTCGAGTCCGAGATCGACGCCACCGGAGTCGCGCGGCTCGATAGCAACGTGCAGGTCGGAGCGGACGTCTTTGCCCCAATGACCCGCTTCGGCGGCTCGGGTTGTCTTTGACTCAGCAGCCATCGACACAGTTAATCTCAGGGTACACAGCGATCACGAATGCACCATGTTAAGGCAATTGCCCCGTGCCGTTGCGTGTCCAACGTGGTTCCTCACAGCTTGGCCAGGATGGCGTCGGTCATCTGCCCGGTCGAGGCAGCGCCCTGGCTGATGGACGTGGCCCCGCCGGGGAGGCGCATCATGTCGTAGGTGCGGACTCTACCCTCTTTGACGACGGCGGCAACGGCGTTGCGAATGCGCTCGGCTTTGTCGGTCTCGCCGACGTGTTCGACCATCATCGCGGCTGAGAGAATCATGGCGATCGGATTGACGATCGGCGGATTCAGCTCGGCGTACTTCGGGGCCGAACCGTGCGTCGGCTCGAAAACAGCGACGCTGTCACCAATGTTGCCGGAGGCGGCGAATCCGAGCCCGCCGACGAGGCCGGCAAAGGCATCGGAGAGGATGTCGCCGAAGAGATTGGAGGCGACGATCACGTTGTAGTCCTCGGGATTCTTATTCAGCCACATCAGCTGTGCGTCGATGTTTGTGGACCAGAGCTGGATGTCGGGGTAGTTCTTCTGAATTTCCTTGGCGGTCTCTTCCATCATGCCGCTGGTCTCGCGGACGACGTTGGGCTTCTCGCAGATGGTGACGGCTTTGAACTTCTTTTTCTTCGCGTACTCGAAGGCGGCGGTGATGATGCGACAGGCGGCAGGACGAGTGATGACGCGGACGCTGACGGCGATATCGGGACCGGGCACTTTCGCGAAGGCCTGGAATTTGGGGTGCGAGTTGAGTGCGGTGCGAATGACGTCGGGAGGATTGGTCCACTCGATGCCGGCGTACATGCCTTCGGTGTTTTGACGGAAGACTGTGGTGTTGATTGGCGGCTCGTCGAAGCCACCGTCGCTGCGCTTGCGGATGTAGTTGAGCGGGTTGCCAGTGAAACCGATGCAGGGACGCATGCAGACGTCAAGATTGAACTTCTGCCGCATGGTCACGATCGGGGAGTAGTAGACGTAGCCCTTGTCGCGGAGTTTGGGATCGAGTTCAGCTTGCGCGGCCTTGTTGGGCTTGGACGTGATCGCGCCGAAGAGGCCGAGCTTGTGCTTGGCCAACAGATCGATGGTGCGGTCCGGGAGAGCGTTGCCTTCGCGGCACCAGCAGTCCCAACCAATATCGGCGTGAACGTAATCGGCGCCGAAACCGACGGCTTTAAGGGCGCGCAGCGATTCGGGGAGGACCTGGTTGCCAATGCCGTCACCCGGCATGGTGACTACGGTGTATTTGGACATGGATGAGCTCCGATATGGTTAATGACTATTCCTGGCCACCAATAATGTTTCAATATCCGCGAGTCTTCCATCGACCGTGCTCATGTGATCGGGGATCATCATGGCCGATTTCTGCTTGGCAGAAATGGTTCGAATGGGCTTGAGCTTTTGTCCACGTTTGTGAATCACCTCTTCCAGGCAAACACCATTCGCGTCGCGAATATCGACTAAAGAAAAATCGGTGTTTGGGAACCGGGCCGACGAGGAATAGGCCTGCCCTCGAATAAACAACACGCTCCCGTTCTCGATCTGGAAAGGGTAGCAAGGGCCTTCATCGTCCAGTTCCTCAAACTCGACCATCTCAGCGGACTGAATTTTGAATTCGCGGGCTTGATTGAACCGTAACGCATTTTCGCGTCGCTGAATCTCAGCGAGCGTGCGCTTTCGTTCACCTAGATAAATTCGCGTAGCCAACGTCCCGCACAGAAGAAACCAACACGCCACCGGAAGTGGAGTTGGAACGCTCTTCGACACTGCGACCCCGAGAGCCAAGGGAACAGCAAAAATTGCAAAGCCAAAACCAAAGGTCCGGCGCTTAATTCGCCCGAGCTTCCATCGTTGCCGCCAAATCGCACGCCGAAGAACCCCCCGGTCTGCTTCAACCAGGTTGCGCAGCGCTGGTTTGAAATGGTCAGTCGTCATGAATTCCTATCTCAGACCTATGCCAATCCCAGCCGCTTTGCAACGAGGTTCTCTACGCCTTCGGCAATCACAAGCGACTGCGGGACGCTTCCCAAGGTCGGAAACGGGAACTTCTCGCCGCGCCAGTTGATGACGCTCGAGGTGAAATCGATGTCGATTGCATCGCCGGGGATGATCGTCTTTTCCTTGGCGGCGATCTGCGGCGCAAATTTTTCGCGTAGACACTTCACCAGCTCGGGAACTTCGATACACAAAAATCCGTTGTTGTAGGCGTTGCGCAGATAGGTCTGCGAGAAGCTGGCGGCGATCACCAGGGGAATCCCTTTGGCTTTGAGACAAGTCACAGCCTGCTCGCGGCTCGATCCTGTGCCGAAGTTGAAGCCGCCGACGATGACGTCGCCAGCGTCGGTGCGCGCTGCAAATTGCGGATCGTAGTTTTCCATGACGACCTTGGCCATCATCTCTTTGCTCATGGCGTCGCGATATGTATAGTCCTTGCCGTAAATCGCGTCGGTGTTGACGTTGTCCTGCGGAATGAAGACGAGGCGGCCTCGCACGCTCTCGGGGAAGCCCTGGAGAATCTCGACCTTCTCAGCGCCGGTGTTTCCATTCGTCGCAACTTCGGTGTAGCGGCGCTCGGGATTCCGATCCGCGAACTGATGCGGCCCGCAGATGTATCCAGCAACGGCGGAGGCAGCAACGACCTCGGGGCTCGCGAGATAGCACTGGGCGTCGCGCGATCCCATGCGGCCCTTGAAGTTGCGGTTGGTCGAAGAAATGCCAACTTCGCCTTTTTCCAGCAGGCCGACTCCGAGGCCGATGCAAGGGCCGCATCCGGCGGGCAGCGAGTGAGCACCGGCGTCGGTGAGGACCTGCCAGATGCCACGCTTCTCGGCTTCGTCCTGAACCCATTTGCTCGCGGCGCTCAGGTAGAACTTCACACCGGGCGCGATCTTTTTTCCTTCGAGAACGCGGGCTGCGGCGTCGAGATCTTCCAGTCGGGAATTCACACACGAAATGAGATAGGCCTTCTGGATCGCGACTCTCTTGCTCTGCATCTCGGCGAGTGATTGCATCACTTGCACGGTGTCGGGTCCGGAGACGTGCGGTGTGACTTGGGCAAGGTCGAGGGTGATCCTGGCTGCATAAGCGGCGCGGGGATCGGGGCGCGGCGGATTCGTTGACCACTTCTCGATATCGGCTTCGCTGAAGCGCTCGAAGCCCTGCGCTTTGAGGAGCCCGTGCACGCGGCGCAAGTAGTCGATGGTGACTTTGTCGACGGGAAACCAGCCGACGATCGGCCCCCACTCGGTGCTCATGTTGGAGATGGAGAAGCGAGCGTCCATAGAGAGCGAGGCGACGCCGGGCCCGGTAAATTCGATGGCGGCGTTGAGAACTTCGTCGTGGTTGTAGAGACCGCAGAGGGTAATGATGACGTCTTTGCCAGTCGCGCCTTCCGGGAGTTTGCCTTCCAGCATCACCTCGACCGAACGCGGAATCTGCCACCAGAATTCGCCCGTTGCCCAAACGGCGGCGGCATCGGTGCGAACGATGGGCGTGCCGACGGCGCCGAGCGCGCCGTACATGTTGGAATGCGAATCGGAGGCGACGACGAACGCTCCTGGGACGACGTAACCGCGCTCGACCATGATCTGGTGGCCAATACCGCAGCCTGCGGGGTAGAAGTCGACGTTGTGTTCTTTCGCGAAGGCATCGATCGAGCTGTATTTCTTCAGGTTCGATTCGTCCTGGTTCTGGATGTCGTGATCAAGGGCAAAGACGAGCTGGGCCGGGTCGTGAATCTTCTTTGCGCCGATGCCTTTGAACTTGCTCATGACCGCGGACGTGTTGTCGTGGGTCATGACCCGGTGCGGGCGGATGGAGAGGAAGTCACCGGCGCGCAGGGGGCGCGAGGGGCCCTCGGCCATGTGAGCTTGCGCGATTTTTTCCGTGATGGTTTGGGGCATACCGCCTCCGTGTTCAGAAAGCTGTCGAGCTTCGCTCGCCCGGACAGGCGAAGGCGCCTGTCCCCACGTGGATCCTGCTTACTCCGGCTTCTACGCTTTCGCCTTCGTTTTTGCTTTCTCTTTCGTGGACGAAGTCTTTGCTGCTCGCACATCCGCTTTCATCAGCGCCATCAGCTTCGAAACGGAGCTGAGCTTTTCGAGGTTCCAGATGCCGTCTTTAAGCTTCTTTTGGGCGGTCGGCGACAGGACGCCCTCGGCCAGCGCGCCGAACTTTTCTTCAATTTCGTGGTCAGTAAGCGGATTGCGCGGATCGCCTTTCGGATAGTCGAGCTGCTCGCTGAAGCTGTGGCCGTCGGTCGTTGTGATATTGACAACGACACGTTGCAGCGCGGGAAACACTTTTTCTATCTCGGGGTCCGCTACCACTTCGACTTTCTTCAGCTGCGCACGGATCTTCGGGTCCATGATCTTCGACATTTCGAATTGCGCAGGCGTCAGCTGACGATCGACGAGCGCCGCGGCAATCACGTAGGGCAGCGAGTGGTCGGCGGTCTCTTTCGTCCGCGGATCGTACTTGCTCGGGTCAGAGAGGATGTCAGCGGCGCGGGCGAGCGAACGAATCTGTATTTTTTCGACCTGGTCCGGATGCAAGTCTTTCTTCTTGACGAGGTCGAGCACGGCCGAAATGGGCGCGTGCGTGAGTGCCTCGGTTGGAAAGAACTTCATCCCGCATTGCGTGATGCGCCATGAGTCGCCCAAGCCGTCGGTGAGGATGTTGAGCTTCCATTCGGGGCCGAAGCAATGGGCTAGGCCTTCTTTGCCGTCGATCACGTGCTCGGGCCCTGTGTAGCCCTTTTCCGCGAGGAGCGCAGCAAACATGCCGCTTTGCGTCGCCATGGGATCGACGGTGTTCTTCATCATGGTGAGCTTGCCGGCGGTAACCGCGCCCAGCGTGCAATGCCGGCTCGCGGAGATGCCTACCGCGTGCTGAATCTGCTCCCACGAAAGGCCGAGGGCGCGGCCAGCAACGAAGGGCGAAACAAAAGCGGTTAGAGTGGCGTGATGCCAGCCGCGCTCGCGAATTCCCGGATAGGCCGCTTCGCAAAAGCGCATCTCGAATTCGTGGCCAAGGACGAAGCCGACGATCAGCTCTTTTCCACCGGTTTGGGCACGCTCGCATCCGGCCATGACGGCGGAAAAAATGTCAGAGGGATGAGAAGGATCCTGCTTCCAATAGATGTCGTTGTAATCCATGCAGCGGATCATCAGCGCATTGGCGAGCGAGGCGGAGACCGCATCGACACGTTTGCCGCTACCGATCACGGTGGCAGGTCCGCGGCCCGCGACTTCATCGAGGACTTTGAGGGCGATCTTGACGTCGTGCTGCTTGTAGCCGCCGAGAGCGCAGCCAACGGAGTCGAGCAGAAAGCGCTTGGCCTGATAGACCGCATGGTGGGAGATCTGCTTGTAATCCAGGGCGGCTGCCCAGCGGGACATCCGGGCGGTGATGGTTTCTTTTATCGTGGCGGCGGGTTCAGTGGACAAGGAAAAAATCTCCGGGATAACAGTCGTCGGTCTTCGGTCGGTCTTCGGCCTTTAGTCTTCGACTTAAAGCAAGGTGGCTTAGTGCACAAGCATAGGCTTCCCTTTCAGCGGTGTTTGACCCTCACGTTCTTCGGATTTTTGAACGGCAAGTAGGCCATGAAGTCGGCATGATGCACTATGTAAGCCTCGGTCGTGCGTTTCACCTGATCGCCCTCAGCGGCGTGGGCGGCGATGATGTGGCAGACGTCGTCGGGCACCCCGCATTCAAGCGCCAACGCGACTCCAGTAAAAGGGTGACGGAGATGTTCGCCTCGTTCGCTCTGGCGAGCCTGACCGTCAGGTCCAAGTTCGTATTCGAGCAACTTGCCGACGTCGGCCAAGATGGCGCCCGCAATCACCGTATCGACGTTGACGGGTAAGGCGCGTCCCATGAACTCGTTCATAGCATCAGCGCTCTTCCGCGCGATGTGGACCACGCAGCGCTTGTGCTCCATAAACGTGATCGGGCAGTGCGGGACGAGCAGGGTGAACGGGATGTAGTTCAGATCCTCTGCCTTCAATGGGCTTCGTTCGAGGGCCTTCGTCCATGTCAGGGCTACTTGTTCGCGGAGCTTGGAGTCCTGAATCCATTGAATTTCCGGCCACATCTTGTCGACTGCAGCACGCATGGCAGAGCACCCCCGATGCGAAACGCAACAGCTTATCCCGTGGTTTCAGGAGTGTCGAGAGGCTGGCTCACAGCGGCCTGTGACGCGCAAACGAGCAGGTAGAGGCGCGTTTCCTGAAGCCCCGCCGTATAATTCCGGCACCTCATTTATGCCGATTGCTCCCGGAACCCGGTTCGGAGATTGCGAGATCCTCTCGCAGATCGGTACCGGCGGAATGGGCGAAGTCTACGCAGCGCGGGATCAAAGCCTGGATCGCGACGTTGCGATCAAAGTACTTCCTCAATCACTGCGAAGAGATCCCGAACGGCTCAACCGCTTCGAGAAGGAAGCCCGTGCGGCTGCCGCACTGAACCATCCCAACATCGTCAGTATTTACCGCTTCGGGTCCGAAAAGGATGGCACGGCGTATGTGGTCAGCGAACTCCTGCAGGGACAAACGCTGCGCGAGCGCCTCAACACAGGCGCTGTTCCGGTGCGGAAGGCAGTGGACTACGTGGTCCAGATCACGCGCGGACTCGCCGCGGCTCACGATCGCGGCATCATCCATCGCGATCTGAAGCCGGAAAATCTTTTCATCACGCGCGACGGCATTGTGAAGATTCTGGACTTCGGACTCGCGAAGCTGATCACAACCGATACGAGGGGCGAGCAGGAAACCGTCAGTTTCGGCCGCACCGAGCCGGGGATCGTGCTGGGCACGGTCGGCTACATGTCCCCGGAACAAGTACGGGGGCAGGCGGTGGATGCGCGGTCGGACCTGTTCAGCCTAGGCGCGATCCTTTACGAGATGCTGTCGGGGAAACGTGCCTTTCAGCGCGACACGCCGGCGGACACTATGAGCGCGATCCTCAAGGAAGAACCGCCAGAGCTTTCGACCGAAGTGATAAATCTTCCGCCCGCTCTGGGGCGAATCGTGCACCGCTGCATGGAGAAAAACCCGGCGGAGCGATACCAGTCGGCGCGCGATCTGGGTTTTAATCTCGAGCTACTCTCGACTCCGACGAGCGGCAGCGGTGCCATCGTTTCCATGGCCGAAGCGCCACGAAAACGGAGAGGGATGTGGCTCGCTGCGGTGGCCGCTGTCGTCTCGGTTGTTGCGGGGCTGTCGGCTTGGCGTCTCCTAACAATCGCCCCTCGCGAGCGCGTACCAGTTACGTGGCGGCGTTTAACAGATTTTCCGGGTATGGAAGAGTCGCCGGCGCTCTCTCCCGACGGAGAATCAGTTGCTTTTACGGCGGAAGTCAATGGACGTCGCCAGGTTTGGGTGCGGTTGCTGACAGGCGGGACTCCACTGCAAATCACGCATGACGATGCCGATCATCAGTCGCCGCGCTGGTCGGCCGATTCCTCGCAGCTCCTGTACTTTACGCCCGCGGAAAAAGACAACGGGATGGGACAGATTTGGGAGGTTCCAGCGCTTGGGGGAACCCCGCGTCCGGTTGTGGAAAGCGTCGAGGGCGGAGATCTCAGCCGCGATGGGAAGCATCTCGCCTATTTCCGCTATCAACAGGGCAAGGTGGAACTAGTGGCCGCCGACACCGATGGCAGCAATCCCAGAGTCGTCTGTCGGCTGCAAAACGGCTTCTGGTATTCGCATCTCCGCTGGTCGCCCGACGGAAGCATGCTTGCTTTCGAGAGCGGAAGGACCTTCGACTTCGACGTGTACGGCGTTCCTTTGAGCGGCAGCACCCCGCAAAAAATCACCGACGATGGCAATCCGATGGAGGGATTCGCGTGGCTGCCCGATAGC
>Ga0126381_100000492_pt1 | contig 43550 bp, 77 predicted proteins | sample PanSoiMetPlot_28_FD_96465 | JGI IMG/M metagenome (GOLD analysis project Ga0126381, IMG submission 96465) | Tropical forest soil microbial communities from Panama - MetaG Plot_28 | ecosystem: Environmental > Terrestrial > Soil > Tropical forest > Bulk soil | place: Panama | collected 2016-02-17 | reverse complement strand
GGCGGCGATGACGCGGGCGCCGCCGCCTTGCGCCTTAGTGTCGGGTTGGCAAAGCAGATAGAGCGCCAGCGTCAGTGACGTTGCCAGGATTAAGAAAGCTATCTTTCGCATCGGTGACTCCTCGTTGCCCCGGCAGCGCCGACACGTACAGTTGCCCGCCGGCCGTGCGCGCATAGTTGGGGGTGTCGGTGAGGCCGGCTTTGAGCAAGCCGGCGAGGCTTTCGATTGACTCCATGAGCGTGCGATAGTGGTCATCGGTCGGCTGTGAGGTCAGCGCGCCGTTGCGGCCGATGCCGTAGCAGTAGCCGGCGGCAAAGCCGTTGATGACCCAGCGCGCGTCTATTGAAACTTGAAGCCGGGCGATGTCGCCGGTGCGCTGGCGAAGCAACTCCCGAAGTTCGTTGCGCCCCATTTCGGGGGCGGCGCCGCGTTGCAGTTCGTCCGGTATCTTTGCCACAGCACCCCGCAGGCCAAGATGATTAAAGCCAGACCAATGATCGCCGGTAGCCAGTAGCCTGAGATTTTGCTGGACAAGGCGGGCCTCCTTGACGATGGACTCGACGGTCGCGGTCGGTTCGCCTTCGCGCACCCAATCGCGGGCAATGCGCAACGTGCCGTGCGAATACTGGCACAGCGCCGCCGTGGTGACGCCGTTGCGGGCGCCGAGACACAGGTGAGCCGGTTCGTCGCGGCGCAGCCGCACGTCGATGGCGACGTGATCGCCGCAAAATTCGCCATAGACCGCCTGACCGGCGCGCATCAACAGCGCGTAGGCCAACGCGTTCGGGCCGTCGATGCGGCCCGATGGGAAGTTGAGGAATTGCGCGCGAAGCTCCGCCAAATCCTTGGCGAAGGTGATTTCGCCGCCGACAAAAAACGGCTGCAATGCTTCGATGAAACGCATCTTGTCACGCGGCGCATTCATCGGCCGTACCGGCACCAGGGCGCCCCGGCGCAGCATTTCGTGGCGGATCGGTTGCAGCAGAAATTCGTTGAGGCCGGTTTCCTCGACGCCGATGCTCAGGCAGCGGTAATCTTCATCCAACTTGAAAATATGCGACACGATTTCGTCGGGCTTCCACAGCCCGCCGCCGCCGTCCCAAACAATCAGGCGATTGCCGATCCATGACCACACCGCCCAGCCAGTCAGCGCCGATGTTTGTTTGGTGGTGCGCGCCGGGTCGATGAACGCATAAGTCGGGTGCCACGTGCGGACGCGCGGCTCAACCTTGAACATGTCGGCGGTAAACGATTTGCGTTTCGGGTCGTCGGCGACGCACATGTATTCCCTCATGTAATCGTCCAGCTTGCCCACCGCCTCAAAGTCGCGGCGCTTCTTGTCGATCCATTCCAGCGGATAGCGCGACGGCCACGTCGGCCGCCGGTCGCCGTGTTCATCAACATACTCAATCGGAATGGTCAGGGTTTTCCAGCCCAGCCGGCGCTGCAAGGCGAACGGTAAGGCTTCGCGGTCAAGCGGCGTGGCGTTGACGCGGATGCGGCCCCACTTATCCATGGCAGGCACAACGACGCGCATGAACCAAGAAAGTGTTTCCTCGCGCGCATCAGCGTCCTTGACGTTCTCCTCCTCCTCAATGTCGTCACAGAAGCAGAAGTCGGGCCGGAAATGTAAATGTTTCGTGCCACGTAGACTCTGACCTCGCCCAAGGGCGATGATGCGGACGCCGTTGGACATGATGACTTCCGCCTCATTCCATGTGTCGCCAACGAGATCACCGAACAGGACCGAAACGAGTTCGTTGTGTTCTATTTCGTGTTTGATTGCTCGCAATCGCTCACAGGCGCGTTTCTCCGTTGAGCCGATAATCATCGCGTTGTGGAATAGCTGATAGCCGGCGCCGATCACGAACGACTCTTCGGCGATGGTCGATTTGCCGCCCTCGCGAAACACCATCGCCAAGCCATACGGGTCGCGGCTGTGCCACATGTCTATCAGGTCGCGATGGAACGGCGGCGTCTTGTCGGGATGGCGATGACCAAACAATGCTTGGTGCGCCAAGTAGCGGTCGCGCCCGAGCTTGAGGATGGCGGCTTCGGTTTCGGGCGTCATACCCAATGCACCATGGATGCAGGGTTACGCCCGTAAACGATGGAGGCGCGGCCGAATTGCAGGACCACCACGCCGTCAGCAAAACAACGGACAATCGAGGCGATGACGCGTTGCTGTTGTTCACTCATCCAACGGCACCACCTTGAAACCCATCAGCCACAGATAGGTGATGAAGCGGTCGCCGGGCGGTAGCCTGTTGTTGAACTGGCGGCCCAGGTCGCCGTCGAAATACTGTCTGACGGTTTGCAGCGCGTTGGGCCCAAGAAACTTGGCGCCCGGCGCCTTGCGCAGTTCGATGATGTCGGCCATGGCGTCACCCGATGTCGGCGGCAAACATGCGCGCCACGTTCACCACGCCGGACGGCGCGAGATTACCTTGGGGCGCCTGCCCCAGCGATACAGGATGGTGACTTGATCGTACTCCGGGACGATCATCGCGCCCGCCAACAGCCGGCGCAGCCACACCCGCCAGCGCGGTGTCGGCTGTGTGGTCAGCACCAAGCGGTCGGTCATGGTCAGTATTGCTTGCGGATGAACGCATTGAAGAAGCCGCCTTTGTCATCGGACTCGGCAAACCGCTGGGCGATGTCGGGCGGCACCCCGTCATAGCGGTAGCTGCGCCCGTTCGGGAACGTCACCAGCAGCGCCTGTTCGCCCTGCTTGTTCTCGTACTTCACATCCCAATCGTCGCTTGCCATGCCCCATTGTAACTCAAGCGGCGCTTGTGTACACTGCCGGCGTCCTGGTGAGTTACGGGTATCCTTTCTGGGAAACAACGGTTCGGACAACTGAGCCCGCCGCACCCCCTTGCGGCGGGCTTTTTCATGATAGAGTGCTGTGGGAACGGGGACGGAACGGGGCGGTTCGACTCGGCGAGGATCACAAGCCATGTCAATCGTCAAGGGATTTGGTTGGACGGTCGCGCGTCTGTCCAGCTTTTTTATTCTGGGCGGCTGTTCGCTGGTGCGCGGCTTCGATGTCGGCGTCGACACCGCGCGTTTCGAGGAAGCGGCGCCGCCGGTCGAACAACGCCTCAGTATCGGCGACGCCGAAACCCTGGAAATCCGCCGCGCCCAGATCATCCGGCAGATCGAGCAACTACAGCGCATCTTGCGCCGGACATGGAACGTCAACGAACGCGCGGTGTTGGCCGGCGAATTGAACCGTCAGCAAATCGAGCTACAGCAAATAAATTTGATGCTTGGACGCTGACGCTACCCGGCGCGTTGTTTGATCCATTCCGCAGTCGGCCGCCACGTCTCTTGCCGGGCCCGGCCGTCGCCGACGATTGTTTGTTTCCAGCCCCAGCGCAGCAGAATATCCGGCATCCGCCGGAACAGCGGCTCGACCACAATAGGCACAAGCTGGCGCTTGGCAATGTTGGTTATCAGCCGGGAGAACGCGCCAGAGCCGGGATGCCGCGCCATGATCGCGACGATACGGACCTCATGGCCCTTAACCGATGCGATGTCGCGCGGCGACCAATCGGCCGCCGGAAACCATACCCTCTCGCCGGGAAAGATCGGCTCAAAGCCGCGCTCACGCTCGCCCAGGCGGATCGCCTCAACGGGACCGAGGGTCACCAATAGTTCGGCGAGACGTAGCATTTCCTGTTCGGCTTCGGTCATCGGGTTTCTCGCAATCGTCAAAGCCCAAGGCGACGTTGGTTATGGTTTCGATGCGCGCCATGGTCAGTTCATAGCACAGCACATAGCCGCACCACAGGCCAAGCGCGAAGGTGCCGACGTATTGCAACGCCGTGAGCATGGCAAAAATCCTCCTACAAGCCCAGCGCCCGCTGTTTGAAGGTGCTGATGCCGCGATCAACAAAATTATCGTCAATCAGCACGCGATGAAACGGCACCGACGCGGCGCCGCGCGCCTTGCGCTGATTGCAGATGACCACGCTGATGCGATCCGGGCAGAAATACATGCCACGCACCCGGCCGAGTCGGCGCGAGATTTCCCGGCACGACAGGCCGTCGCGCCACAGCGCCAGCACGGCGTCGACAGGGATGCGGCGGCGGCCCTTGCGCGCCTCGCCCCTGCACCGCCACGGCCCGGCGCTAAAACCCGGTGAGGCGCGGCCCTGGACCCGATAGCCGAACATGCGGCACTCCAAATAGGCGCGGGCGTCCGTGGCTTTGAACGGTCACGATCATGCCATCCCAACAGGGGCCGCAAGCCACGTTTCGCTGCGCCGATCCGCCCGCTGACCGACGTGAACATCCCCTGCCGGTAACTGTGTCGCGGCGACCTGTGCGGCGTACACAGCGCGCCCGGTCATCGGTCGATTTTCGGACGTTAGCCGCCGCGACGGTCGAAAGCTTACCTCAAGCGCACCTTGAGCGCCAGTCACGGCTTGGCGATGGAACTGGAACTGACAACCGACACCCTCCAACCCTTGCGACGGCAGTAGTCGCGGACCCGGCCGCGCGACCAGCCGCGCATGTATCTGATAATATCGGCCGCCGCGATCACGCGATCATCATCCGCAGTGCGGCCAATGCGCAACACGATGCCCGCGTAAAAATGCGGGGCTTCAATCACGGCCAGCATTTCGGTCACGCCCTCATCGCCTCCCAGTGTTCGTCGGCGGTGCCCCCATCATTCCACCTTCTCAAACGTGACATTGAATGCGGTCAGTGGCTTGTTTGGTCGACCGTCAGGTCGCTGCGGGCGTTTTTTGCTTTGCATCGTCCACGCCTCGAATGCGGCGGCGTGATCCTCGAACCGCATCGCCTGGCGATGTCGGTGGTAAAATTCGCCTCGCCGCGTCCGTCATGGGCCTCGACATCGAAGCTTTGCAGATATTCGCCCAGCATGTCGTCAATCTTGCCGGCGAGCGTGTGCTTGACCGCATCGGCCAGCGCCGCCGTCTTGGCGTGCGGCTTCGGGGCCATCGGGCTTCCGCCCAGCCGCCACAGTCGGATGACGAACGGCATCACACCTTCTCCACCATGTCAGATGTCCTTGCCGGGCGGCCCATCAAATTTGATGACGCCGCGAAACACGGCCCGCTGGCCGGGACACAGCGTCATGCCCTGGTAAAATTCAACCACCTTGGGTGACCACGGCCAGCAGCCGGCGAGCGCGTTACTGGCGATTAGCCCCGCGCTGCTACCCGCCAACAATCCGGCCGACAACATCAAGACAGCGGCGGCAACCAAGCGGCGGCGACGGCGCAAGCCTTCGGCAACGCCAGCCTGCATCAGCGCCAGCAACAACAACGCCAGCGGATACCACTGCGTCACGCCAACTCCTCCCAAGTCGCCGCCAGTTCAAGCTGGTCGCCGCGAAAAATGAACAGCGCGTCTCATTGCAGCGTGAAGTTTTCCACTTCGGCATCGGGCGGCACCAAGCCGCGCCGCTTGGCGTCGGCAAACACGTCGTTGAAGATTTTGCGCAACTCGGCCTCGACTTCGGCGCGCTGGCGGGCATTGAAGCGGGGCTGGGAGACCATGAACAGAAACAACGCGACGCCGACATTGACGCCGGATGCAAAGAAGCTGAAACATGCCACGGCAGCGCGACCGTCGCGGAACGCGTCGAAGCCGTTGAGTGCCGTCAACGCTGCGGCGATGACGCAAAAACCAAAGGCAAAGTAGCGGTGTTCGTACACGCGTTTCAGATCTTTCATCATTCGGGAAACCCCTCTGCATCGGCATTGAGACATTTCATCGCATCCTGCCGCCACTGATATTCGAAAGAACCAGGGCGGCGGAGGCCCGCGCGCAAAACCAGCACTATCAAAATCCAAATGCCGCGCAAGACCAATGACCTAAATTCAAGCTCAGGCGTACTCATTTCTTGGCCTCCCAATCGTCGCAGGTGTCCTCCGGGTAGATCAGGCCGGCAACGTGGGTGCAGGTGCCGGCCCGGTTTCGTTCCGGCAAAAACATCGAACAGGTGCGGCAATAGCCGGCCTCTTTGGAGCCGCGCCGATAGTTCACCGTCACCTTGGGCACCTTGTGGCCCGGCTTATCGTCCGGTTGGCGGGTCAGGCTGCGGCTCACGGCACCCCCACACTGTCCAGATGATCGTAGAATCTTATCTTGGCCTCAAGCTCGCTGACCCGGTCGAACGTCGCCCAGCCGCCGCATTTGCAGGCGGCGACCATGCGGCCATCGTGACGGCCGATCAAATGACCGGGGCCGCAGGCGAACTCATGATCGGGCCAGCCGCGCGGCGGCGGCAACTCGATTTCTTTCGGCTTCTCCTTGCCGCCGGTACCGCGCTCACGCTCGCGGCGCCAGCGTTGCCAGCGGTCGCGCTGGGCCTGCGACATGGTGCGGGTGTGCATCGGCCTAACCACTGCGGTTGATTTCCTTGTCGAGTGCGCGGAGCACCAACGTCGCGTCATAGTGATTGCGGCGCTGCCGGGCCTTGCGCAGCAGCCGATCCGCCTGCGCCCGGTCCTGGCTGCACTCGATTTCGCGCAGCACGTCCATCGCCTTCCTGTTGGCGGCGTCAAGGCGACTGCGCCAGCCACGCAACACGGTGAGCGTCATTGCTTTCAATCTCCTCGCATGGTTGTGCGGAGATCAATCCTTCGCTGGGCGCTGGCCTCGACCTTGCGCAGCAAGCCGCGCGCCACCCGCAGGGTGTGAAGCTCACAGCTATTGGGCGCCGCGTGTTCGATAGCCTCATCGACCGCATAGAACGCGGTCTGCACCCGCACCAAAACCTCCGTGGCCTGCGCCCTGGTCAGCGGCGCGTCATAGCGGATCGTCACCGCTTCCTCCGTGGCCGCTTGCGGCTCCGCTTGGTCAGCCGGCGCTCCCGCGCCACGAACTTGGCCCGCAGGTTCCCGGCCATGACATCCATCGCGGCGAGCACCACGGCCGGCTCATGGCCCAGGTCGATAAGCCCCATGGCGAGCGCGGTGAACGCGATCATCGGCGTCTCGGCGCGCTGCCTGTCCTGCTTGGTGAGTGGCATCTGTGCGCCTCCTTGTGGGCTCAAGGTACGCTTGATAAGTCATAGGTCAAGTTTTGAAATCGAATGCGGTTGCGGGGGAGGCGGATAAAAATTTAACTTGGCCCTGGCGGGGAGGGCCCGTTCCTGAGTTCGGCGGCGCGGCGGGCCCGATAGGTCAACATCACTGACGCCTCGCCACCAGGGCGCAGCGTCCGCCCGCCCAGCGACACCACGGAGGCCCGATCCATGCCACGGAAGACAGCCCGGTCATACGGCATGACCAGCAGAGCAAACAAAAACAAACGGTTATGCGGCGCACGACTGGCAAAGTCACCTGGACGGCTTGCCAACGCCGCAGCGCGGGGCCCTGACGCGTTGGCAAAGTACCTGCGGCGATCCCATTGCCGCAACCGTTGCGCCGCTGGGCGGACACGCTGCCGCTACCATGGCGGCGCCAGCACGGGACCAAAAACAGCAGAGGGACTTGCACGGAGTGCAAACAATCTTAAACGAGCTTGGATTATGCGCCGAAAACACGCCGCCGCACGCCGTGCAATGAAAGCGCAGCAAGAGTCTGCCGCAGGCAGAGTCGCCGACACATCGCGAGATGGCGAGACGGAATGACCAAGCCGAAAGGCTCTGCACCCGCCTGCGCTGCCTTCGGCGTGCTCGGCGGCGCGATAGGTTTGTGTTGCACAATGTGCAATGGCGGGAAAAGGCGGAGAGATCAGCAAGTGACTGACAGCTTGCGCCATGTCAGTGAAGGATTGAGCATACCACAGGGTTTCGGTTGCATCGCGTCGCAGCAAAAACCCTGGTGCGATGGCCCTTTGTTTTCATTGCCAAACAAACTTTCGGTTCCGTGCATTTTCCCTCTTGACACGCTTTCTTGAGGTTTTGACTTCTTTAGCAATATCAACGCGTTAACCTCTGTGACACGCGGCGCGGCGCTAACCGTAACGCGTGACGCTTTGTGACGCTTTGTTACGGTAATTGCATTTGTAACCATTGCCCCCTGGTGGCTTGCACAACGTGCAAATAACGCTTGGTTCCGCTTGCACAACGTGCAATAAATGGGGCTGCGGCGCTGCTGCCGCGCAACCGAAAGGAACCAGCAATGATAACCACCATCGTCACCAAGCCGCGCCGCAAAGGCTACAGCATCAAATACCGCTGTATCCTGACTGGCGCCGACATCACGCGTATTCTGTTTCTGCACACCGAAGCGGACGCATGGGAAACAGTGCGGCGGCATATCCCGCCGCAGCGCCGCAACTTTTTCCGCATCATCGAAACACGTTTGGCGACTCCTGCTGAAATCGCCGAACACAAGGCGCGCATCGCCGCGCTGTAATCACATCAAACAAAGGAACACCAAATGACCAAACAAACAAATCACGACACTTTCGCGCTGCGATTTATCGGACTCTGTGAACAGATGCGCGAGTCGCGTCCGATGCTGCCGCACAATATCTGCGATCCGGTTATGATTGTTATCGGCGCGATTGAAGGTCAGATAGATCGGGCCATCCGCAACACCAGCGATCCAATCGAAAAGCGGATGTATGAAGCCAAGCTGAAACAGCTTGCCGCTGCGTTCACCGCCTATCAAAACGCGTTCACGATCTAACCGTCCCTGCTGGGACATCAAACAAACAAAGGAACCGATACCATGCAAGCCTACTCAAATCCCAAGCGCAAACATGACCCGCACGCGTTGCCCGATCTGGAAATTTTCCACCTCACCGCGTCCGAAGTAGCCGAACGTGATGAGGACCTGATTTACGAATACATCAAGCGCCACGAATACCGCTTGGCACCAATGAACAGCCGAGTCCGCGAACAGATGTTTGATGCGATGATCGCTGAAAACAACATCACGGGCGGATGGTTTTATTGGTACTGCTTTCCCGGCTGTATGCCCGACTCCGATGCCTACGGCCCGTTCGAGTCGGCAGCGGCGGCCTTGCAGGATGCTCGCGACAACGCGGCGGACGATTTCAGCGACAACGAGGAGGGCGAATAGATGGCCGCGCAAATCCCAACCAATGCGCAATGGTGGTCGACGGGCAGTGGCCGCATTGAACTTGCCATCACCATGGATGACGCCCACTGCGGTTACCACCAGGGCGCTTGCGATGATGATGTAGAATCGCTGTGCTGCGTGCCGTACATCGCCGAACAATTGGCTCGTATCGACTCGTGGCGGCTATGTGAGGAATTGAAAGAGTATGGCGCATGGGATGGTGATGAACTTGCCGACCATGACCAAAATCTGCGCCGCGTGCTGTGGTTGGCTTGCGGCGATCTCTGCGACCAGCAAACGGAGGAGGAATAAGCCATGCCATCGTTTGTCAAAATCTATGACCGTCATGGTTGGCAAGTCACGTCATACGGCAACGGCTGGGCGTACAGCTTGGTCGATACCATGTCGCGCAAATCGGCGTGGTTTCAGGATGATGACGCGCAAGCCTTCCGTGACAACACCATGGGCCCCGACGGTTTTTTTGTTGATGCCGTCGAGGACCGTTTCGCTGATTACAGCGACATCATGCAGAGCATTGGACAGTGACTCATTGCGCCGCGCGAATGCGGCGCGTTTGGGCAATTTGCCACAGTGAACTAAACCGGCCCTGCTGGGCCACAACACAAAGGAACCGAAAATGAAAATCGAACTGTACCGCGACGAGGCGAGCGACGCGACGCTAAACGCGCAACGCAATCTTTCGTGGCGCACGCACTTTGTTGATGCTGATACGCTGCGGTTTCACAAGTCGCGCGTGATGTCGTCACACGTGACGGATGGCGGCTTATTGTTTGCTGTTGTCACGTCCGACTCGCTCAACTTTGAGAACACGCGGCGTGGCTTTCGTTTTGCGATCTTTGATGTGTTCGGGACCTGCCTGCAACGTCCCGAACTGGAACAGGCTTTCCGCACCCGTCACCAAGCTACCAAGGCGATGTGGGCGGCGCTTGGTGAAACCGACGCACACGCGGTGACGGTTGCGGGCATCGCTCAGGCGGAGCGCAACTTTGCGCGCGACATTGCCGAACTGCGGCAGGCCATGGCGGCTCACTTCAAAACCGATGCCGCGTGAAAACAGGCGGGCCCCGGAGTCTGCTGCCTCCGGGGCCCTATCGTTGTCGGCAATGCCGACCAAGGAACCAAGCCAGCCAGCATCAACGCGACAACGAATGGAAGCGACAATGAAAGCGAAAGAGTACAACAAGCTTTTCGATGATCTGAAAATGAACCCGCGATCCAAGGCAGCGGCCGATTTGCTGGGCCTTTGCCTTCGCTCAACTTATCACTATGCGGACGGCCAGCGGGAGGTCCCGGAACCGGTAGCCAAGCTGTTGCGGCTTATTGTGGCCTGCCATCGCAAGGGCCTGCTGCGGCTCACGGGTGCGGCATGATGCGCGGTACACCACGCGCGCCGCGCCGCTGGGTCTATACCGCCTGCCTGTTCCTGCTGGCTTGCGTGCTGGCAGTCACGGCGGGGCTGCTGGTGGGCCCGGAACGGCGCCGGCATCGTCACAGGCGGTAGCCTGTGACGACGCACCAGCGACCACGACAACGGGCCCCACAGTGGGGCCCGTTTGCATTTGGGCGGCGCCCTGGTGCAGCATCGTCCGCCACCAGCGAAAGGGACCTGCGCCATGCGGCTTGCTGATCTTTGCCTGTGCGTATCAGGCGGCTTGTTGTCGGATTTGTATTTCAACCACGAACATCCGGCCTATGACGCGGCCTATGCGGCGCACCAGGGCGCGGACGATGGCGGGCCCACAGGTGAGGAGATCGAACGCGCCGCCCTGGCGGACGCGGCGGAGTTCGTGGCGCTGTACATCCAAGGCGACGCGGCCGATCCAGCCGCCGCCGCCCGCGCGCTGGCCGATGACTTTCTGCATCGACTGTGATCGCGATTGACGCGCCAAAATTTGCAAAAATCCGCAAACCGGCGGGCGATTCCGCTATTGCTTGGTCATCCCCGTGACCGTCTCGGCTTCAAGCTGGAACGCGCATTTGATTTCGGCGGCCGGTATATAGGCGTTGAGGGTGCCGTCGAGGCAAAATCCCTGAGTGCGGACCTGCAACATGAAATTGGCAAAGGTATTGCCTTCGGCAATCGGGAAGTCGATCCACTTTTCCGGGGTCAGCGAGTAGAACAGGCGGGCGAGTTTCATGCAGACTCCTTGTGTTGCTGGCGATAGCGCAGAATGTCCAACAAGTCGCGCGGATCGCGATGGAACAGAGTATCATTCTGCGGAACAAAAAACGCCGGGCGATTGCCAACCGGATCGCGCCAGTATTTTTGCCGCGTGCAACTGCCGCCCCATTCCCAACCCAACAGCACGTAGCTGGGATGCGGGTCCGCCAGCACCAATAGGTAAGCGCGATCCGTGCGCAGCTTGGCCTTTTGTACGACAAGACAATGGTGTGCGCTTTCGATGCCCTTCACGTCGATGAAGCCGCCCAGGTCCGGCTTGGCGGACTGATAAAGATTCCAACCGACCGGTCTGTAACAAAGGTAAGCGGCACATTCGCAACGCGCGCCCTGAATGTGCAGCGCCAAGGCTTTCTCATAATCAGTCGGCGCGTTGTTGGCTTCCTTGTAGCCGCGCCCAACCGCATCGGCTTGCCGCCGCCGCGCAACCGCATCAGCAAATGCAATATGGTCGCTTTGTAGCGTGATACGCAACTACGTCAGGTCCGCCAAGGTTTCGATGATCTTGCGCCGGGTATCGGCGTCGAACGGCCGCAACACGTCGGCGATGTCGCGGATGGCGTCGAGTGGATCGGGATTGACCAACGCAACCGACTGCCGCAACGCCTCGCGTAGCTGTGCGCTGCTTTGCGATGTCGGTTCGGGCCAGTGTTCGGGCTTGGCCTGCGGTTCGGCCGGCGCCCCCGGTGCGTCATGCGGTGTCGGCTTGGTCGCGCCCTTTGGCGGTGCCGCGCGCAATGGCGGCGCGGCGGCGCGCTCTGCGTTGTCGCGCTGCGGGTCGTAGACTTTTTCGTTCACAGCTTGGCGCTTTCCAGCCGCTTGTCGCGGGCTTTGGTTTTGCGGGATTGACCGGACTGATTAAGGCCGATGGCGATGGCCTGCGCCCGCGACTTCACCGGCTTGTCGCTCTTGCCGATTTTCAGGTCGCCTTCCTTGTATTCGCTCATGGTCTTTTCCATCTTGGCTTTCTTGCCGGCCTTGGTCTTTGGCTTCGCTCTTGCCATGGTAAAGCTCCTCGTTGGGCCGCAGTGCGCGGCGGGTGAAGGCGTCAAACTTTGGCATCGGGAATCTTCGCCCATGCTTCGGCGCCGCAGATTTTGATAAGATCGTCGGTCGACAAACCGCGCGGCGCCTGTGCGGCCGGTTCGGGCCACGGATATTTTTGTTTCAGTTCGGCGTATGACAGACGCGACCCCTCGCCGCCGGCATCGCGCAACGTCTGCGCTGCGGCGATGCGAGCCTGCCGCGCGGCATCGTCATGCAGCGACGCTGCCTCGCGCTCGCACCATTCGATCAAGTCGGCGGGCACGGGTAAAAATTTTGCGGTCTTGCAGATGCCTTGCAGCGGAGCGCCGGGCCGGATCGGGAAGTCGGCACAGCGTTGCGCGACCGAGCGCGGGAAGCTCATCAGCGTCGAGGCCAGCGAGCCGATGTAGCCATCGCCCGCGCGGTAGCCGCCGTTGGGGAAGCGATCAACAATCGCGCCGGCCGCTTCAATGGCTTCCGAAATTGCCATCCTCTCCGCCAAAATCTGTTGCACGCTGTTCCGCGTCGCGGGCTTGTTGCGCAAGCTCGCGGGCGCGCTCGCCAAGGGTTTGAGGCTTGCCATGCCGGCCTCCGTTTTTTTGGTACGGCGACGTACACCAATTGCGCCATGCCGCGCGCCAGCCGCGCGCCCCGCAGTATTTAGCGCCGTGCGCTTCGGCGTGGTCGAGGAACCGCTGCGCCTCCGCCTGCGCCCGATCCATCGACCAGCCCAAGCCGGTCGCATAGCTCAGGTCCGGCATGAACTCCGGGGTCAATTCAACCGGCAGTGATTGTCGGCGCTTGCGCTTGGGTTCCGGTTCCGGGGCGTCACTTGTGACGCTTTGTGACGCTTTGTGACGCTTGCGGTCGCGATAACGCTCCTGACGTTGCGCGCCGGGTGTTTGTTGTGGAACAATGGCCCGTTCGATCCGTTCAACCGCAGCGATAAGGTCATCACCGGTCACGCCGGCCGCCATCAACTCGCGTAATGCTGCGGTGATGACCAAACTCATGCGACCGCCCGCGTCAGTTCGGTGACCAAATAAAACCGTCCGGTGATGCGGGGCTTACGGCGGATGCGGTAGTCGGTTTCGACCAGCCGATCATTGATGTTGCAGATGTGAGTGTGAACAACGTTGCACGCTTTTTGTCGTGGCTTGCCGGGATAGACCGCAGCGATAAGCGTTTCCATGTCGACGCCGCCAGGGTGTCGCGCAATCACATCGAAGATTTCGATTTCGGTGCGGCGCAGGCGAACGCCGCAACGCATTCGCATCGGCTGACCACAGTGCGGGCATTTATCCAGCGGCTTCATCGTGCCCCGATCCTCCCGCCCCGGTTCCGCGCGCCAATCACATTTGCGTCAATCCCGCTTCACGGAACTGTCAAGCTTCGCTTTAATGTCCGCCATCCGACACAGCGCGCCGACAGCACAACGGGGTTGACCGATGGGCGAAGTAGTTTGTTTCCCTCAGTCCGGGTACAGGTCCGGCCGCAGTTCCGTGCGCGGAACACCGGTCGCCTTTTCCACGTCGAGGACGCGCAAAGGCGGAACCTCATTCCACTGCGACACAGCTTGCACCGATAGCCCGAGAAACTCGGCGAGCGCCGATGGGCCGCCTACAGCAATAATCGCGCGCTTCAAAGCGGCCACGCGGCCTTTGCGGGTCAACCGGACTACCATGGCGCCCGACTCAAGCACCCCTTTAGTCACTGGTCAACTTGACGGCCCTTGCCTTCATCAAGCCGAGGTTTATACTACCCACATGAGAATTGGCGAACGCATTCGCATTGCGCGAACAAGGCTTGGAACTCACGCCACGCAAAAGTGGCTGGGCGATCAACTGCACATTACCCCGCAGGCCATCAGCGAATGGGAACGCGGCAACGGCGAACCGGAGCCCGACAAGTACGTGATGATCCGCCGCGCGCTGCGGATCACGTTTGCGTGGCTGCATACCGGGGCTGGCGACTGCCCTGGTGAGCACGATCCGCGCGTTGCCCATGATGACAGCCAAGACGGAATGGCCGCCCCACGGCCCCGCGTGCGGATTAGGATGGGCCGCCCGAAGTTGAACGGCACGGCGATCCGATCCGGCAAGAAGGCGCCCCGCGCCTCAAGCCGGGCTTGACCACTGACTCAATGACGGCTTGAGTAGCCTCCTACCCCGTGTAGGAGGTTTTATGGGTTTCCGCGTTCCCTTGGGCTGGTGGATCGCAGCGACCAGGGACGAACGCGACGCCTTGGCGGCTGCACACCCTGACCTGTACATCGACGCAACCGATCTGAGCGCCGCGCTGGCCGCCGACACGGCGGCGACCCATCAATTCGATCATGATCGCTATCGCGAGGAACTCGGCATGACCGAGCGCGACTATGACGATTGGACGCGAGGCGGCGGATGAAAATGCTCAAAATCGACTCGCATGGCGACGGGCACACCGAGGTTGAACTTTGGTTCGATGTCGAAAACGAATGCGACATTGACGACATTATCGAATGGCTGCGCTGGGCAAAGTCCATCATGCGGAAGTGGAAAAATCTGCGGAACCCAGAATGACCGACATCATCACCGCCAAGGACAAGCTTAACTGCGCCAAGCGCGAACTCGCGTTCCGCAAGCGGGTCTATCCGCACTACCGCGCCAGCGGCAAAATGTCGGCCGGGCGGATGGTGCATGAGATCGCCTGCATAGAGGCGATGATTCACGACTACGAAATCGCGGTCGAGGAGGAGAAGCGCCATGGCTGACACAGCGACCGCCGACAAGGTTGCGACCGAAACTGACGTACCACGCGAGGCGCCCGCGCCGCAGTTGCCGGCGACACAAACCCGCAAGCCGCCGACGCCGCGCAACCGCGCCACGCCGGTCTATGCCGCCAGCATCGCCAAGGCGATCCTGAAAGTGTCGCAAGCTGTTGGCGTGATACAGAAGGAAGGCAAGAACACGTTTCAGAATTACGCCTATGCCAAGTGGGAGGACATCAACGAAAAACTTTCGCCGCTGCTGGTCGAAAACAATCTTGTGCTGATCCAGGCCGAACAGTCGCGCAGTCTGCTTGAGGAAAACGACAAGGGATCGGTGCTCGCCATCGTCTATGAAATGACATGGATGAACGCCGAGACTGGCGAGACGTGGCCGCCGGTGCCGTGGACCGGCATCGCCCGCTTGCGCGACCAAAAGGGCGTCACCGATGACAAGGCCGCCACCAAATGCGCGACGCAAGCCGAGAAGTTTTTCTGCGTCAAACAATTCAAGATCATCATTGACGATGTGCCAGTCGAGGACACCCACGCGCTGCCCAAGAAAAACGCCCGCGACATTTACGAGAAGATGCAGAAGGAAATCGACAACACCGCATCTGTGATGGCGTTGGACGAATGGGGTTCAAGCAACAACGAACGGCTCAAGACGCTGCCGCGCGATTGGCAGGGCATCTTGCGCGAACGCTTCAACGAAAAGCGCGCCGACCTCGAAAACGAAATGCGCGAGTTTGAGAATTACGACAAGGAAACCGGCGAGGTTAAGGATGGCTGACGACAGCGCCCCGCCAACCCCGCCAACTGGCCGCAAGCACCGCACCGGCCTGTTCGTCACCGACGCCGAACTTGTCGAACGGTTGGGCGTGCCGGCACGAATCGCGCGGCAGGCGCTGCGCACACTGGACGGCGACCGCCGGCAAGGATTCCCGCAAAAACAAGGGTTTTGGGGCGGTCGCCGGTACTGGCCGGCATGTAAAGAGTGGCTTGATGCCCGATACGGAAATGGGCTATTCTCGCAAGGTAAGAAACCTTGAGGAGATACCACCATGACGAACAGTCACGACAAGCCAAAAATCGACAACGCGCCGGGGCTGATCTGGCGCAAGTCCGCCAACGGCTGGACCGCGACATGGCAGTGCCGCACCGACATCGCCAAGCGCAAATTTGTTCCCAAGAGCGAGCGTATCCTTGTCTGCGGCGACACACCGACGCCGAGTCAAATCGAACAAATAAAAGATCGCTGCAACGCGTTGCAGCGCGCGATGTTGGAGTTTGCTAACGGCGGGCCCCCGCCGGCCCCGACCGGCTTCGATGGTTCGATCAAGAGCCTTGTTATCTTGTATGAAGCAAGCCGGGCTTACAAAGATCGCCGCTTGTCAACACGGCAAAATTATGCGGCGCTCAACAAAACACTCGTTGACGATCACGCCACGTTTCGCGCCGCCGACATCAAGCCAAGCGTGTTGGATGCTTGGCGCGAAACGTGGCTTGCCAAAATCCGCGACGGCGAGCGCGCCAAGCGCGACGGCGTTACCGGCGAGTCGATGGTTGGGCAGAGACTTTCCATGGTCAACATCTTGCTTGGTTTCGGCGCTGGCTATCTTGAAGATGACGGCTGCGCCGTCGCGCTGCTGAAACTCAAGCGGATGCCGAAACAGAAAATCGCATCCGTCGAGGATGACACCAACAGCCCTGCCGACGAAAATTTTATGACAGCGGCGCAGTCTGATGCGATCCGGCGCAAGGCACACGAAATGGGTTACCCCGTCATTGCGCTGGCGCAGGCGATCCAGTTTCAAACCGGCCTGCGTCAGAAAGACATCATCGGCGAGTGGGTGCCGAAGTCCGACCCCGGCGTGAGTGACATCGTGCGCGGCGACCTCAAATGGATGCGCGGCCTGCGCTGGAATAAGTTTCGCGAGGTTGGCGACAAGCTGATCTTGGATGTTAAAACATCCAAGACCGGCGAACGATGGGCAGGCAACGTCCGCCTATCCAATGCGATCATGGCGGAGCTTGCACGATTGCCGCAACCGTTGCCGTCCGCCGGCCCCGTTATCGTCAATTCAGCGACCGGCCTGCCTTACGATGCAAGTGGCTTTCGCAAGTGTTGGACCAAGATCAAGAAGGCGGCCGGCGTGCCGGATAGCGTCAAGAATCGCCACAACCGCCACGGCGCCATTACCGCCGCCATCAACGCCGACGTGGCAACCAAAAAGGTGCAGGCGTTTTCGACGCACGGCAGCGAACAGATGATCCAAAATCACTACTGGAAAGGCAGCAACGCGGCGATTGATGAAGTGTTGGCTGCGCTGAACAAAACCGAGACGGAATAGTCGTAAAACGCACCGCGAACGCGGATGACTGGCAAATGACTGGCAGGCCGAAAAACTTCAACGAAAACAACGGCAAAATCGCCATCCTACAAATATGTCGAAACGGAAAACCTCAGTTACTTCAATGTCGTTGCCAGTCATCCGCTTCGCAAATTGGACACATGAGCTTGCTCAAATAGGTTAGTGTCATAAATGAACAAGCGCGAGCGCACGCACATCACTGCCTGCGGCGACCGCTTCCGCCGGGCCCACAGCGCCGCTGCGATGGTGGTGTGGCGCGACAGCCATCTGATCGGCCTTGACACCGTTCGCGCACCCTTGGCCTTCTGGGCGGCGATGAAGGGCACCGGGTATGAAAGCGCCCGCTACGTGCCGCCGCCGGTCCCGCCGGGCGGCCCGACCGACTTCTATGACGTGGTGTCGAAACTGTTCGACCGCGCCGCCGACGCCGCAAGGAACACGCCATGACCCAGCCGCTGCCGCCGCTGCCGATCCGCATCGTCAAGCTGCCCGTCGACCATCGCGGCTTTCCGGTGCCGTGGTTCGTGCAGTGGTTCAAGGACGGCGAGCCGACCAGCTACGGCGACGGCGAGCCGGATTTCCGCGTCATCGACGCCCGCAAGATACCGGTCGCGGTCAATCAAAATCGCTGCTGGGTCTGCGGCGAGACAATGGGTGTCCACAAGGCGTTCGTCATCGGCCCGATGTGTGCGATCAACCGCATCATCAGCGAGCCTCCGAGCCATCTGGATTGCGCGATCTTCTCGGCGACGGCGTGCCCGTTCCTGACGCGCCCGCGCATGAGGCGCAACGAGAAAGACTTGCCAGAGCAAGGCGTGCCGGCGGCTGGGCTGCATATCGACCGCAACCCCGGCGTCATGTGCGTGTGGGTGACACGGAGCTACAAGCCGTTCCGGCCGCACGCCGGCAATGCGGGCGTGCTGTTCGCGCTGGGCGAACCGGAACGAACGATTTGGTACACGCAAGGCCGTGAGGCGACGCGCGCCGAAGTGATGGTCGCGATTGAAAGTGGCTACCCGCTGTTGCAGGACATGGCGGAGCGCGAAGGCCGCGAAGCCATCGCCGCCCTCGCCCAGCAGCGCGACCGCGCCATGCCATTGTTGCCGGCCGGTTAATTCGCGCCAATGTCGGCCATCAGACAAAGTTCCAGGCGGCGAAGGCGCCGCCTGTTCCCGTTTGAATTGCGGTTGATATTCCTGTAAAGCTTTCCTTTATAGGCTTTTGAGAGGGTACAACGATGGCAAAGCTTTTTGAAATCGTCCTCAAGGTTGAGGATACCGACGTGATCGGGGCATTGCGGGTGCTGCACCGGATGCCGTGGGCAAAAGACATCGAAGCGGATTTTACTCAACTGCTTCCGAACGGGCAGGGGCGCAAGCGCCAGGGACGCGAGCCGCTGGCCCTGCCCCCGCCCAGCCGGGCAAATCGCAAGCCGAAAAAGACAACCAAACATGGCGGCGAAACCGGCGCCAAGTTTTTGCTTCGGACGCTGGGCGCCAACGGGCCAATGACGCAAAAACAAATGGAAACGGCTTTTGAGCGCGACGGCCGCGCGCCCGGTTCGGTCCCATCATCTTTGCACTTATTGCAGCATTCGAGTCTACTTAAAAAGGCGGACGAAAATCACCTTTACGCCCTCACCACCAAAGGCCAAGCACAAGTCAACCAAAAGAAGGAATAACCCATGGCGCGCGTGTCGCTCTATCGGACATATCGCTTCATTGATAAGGACCCACTTATCGACGCGCTGCGGTCAGTCGTGCAGCGCGAGGAACATCTAAAAAATTCCGACGTTCATGCGGTCAGCGGCGTTGCGACGGCAACCCTCGACAATTGGTTCGATGGCACCACACAGCGGCCGCAGAATGCGACCGCAACCGCCGTCACCGCCGCGCTGGGCTATGTCCGCCACGATGAAATGAAAGCGGACGGCACGGTCGTACCCGGCTACAAAAAGGCGCGCGACATCGACCCGAAAGAGGAGGCCGAGAAGCAAGCCAATTGGCTGTTGCGCACCGCCGAACAGCGGGCAAGGCAACGGAAAAAGAAAACCAACGGACACAAAACATGATCCGCGACCTCGCCCTGATCGTCGCGGTTTGGGCGTTGCTTTGCGTGGCGATCATCGAACTGGAATGGTTTCCGGCAATTTACGGAGGAGGAGTGTGGTGGTGACGATGCTTGAACTGTGGCGCTTCCTGCGGGTGCGCAAAAAATTCTGGCTGCTGCCGATCATCATTATCTTGTTGTTGTTCACCCCTCTTTTGATCTTCGGGGGCGGGCCCGCGCGTTGGGTCGACTACTTCTATCCGCTTGGCTTCAAGGATCAAGAGTTCGGCGGGCACCTTGCCAAAAAGTAGGTTGCACACAACCGAGTAATTCATCGTTTTGGAAATTTGTTTGCTTGTTGAATCAGAGGCTGACTTGGCGACTCAACCGTGTTTGGAAGGGTCGCCATTTTTTTCGTGTTAGACTCTCGCATCGTCAAACAACGGAGCGAGACATGGACGACAAGATCACCAAGCGACTTGAGAAACAAAACGCCGAGCTATCGCACATCGCCGACAGTCTGGAACGCTGGCACGCCAAGTTGAGCCGCGCCGTTGCGGCCATCGATAAGCTGCGGGCACGGAAAAAGCATCTTCTCAAGCCGCGTAAGTTGACCCGTGAGGAAGGCGCCAAGGTCAAGCTAACCGCCGCCGAGTGGCACAAAATCCGGGATCAAGAGTTTAGCGACGATCTTGCCCAGCTTTAATTGACCGCCTTCAATTCCTCTTGCTGAATGATCTTCAACAAGTCGGGCAAACGATCAAGGGCACGCTTGCGCAATTCTTGGTCGTTGACCCGCCCCACCAATGTCAGCACCGTCTGCGCCGCCGCGCTCTTGGCCCGCACGATGCCCGCGAATGTCGGATCGTTGCCGGATCGCGGCAGCGGGCGCTGCAAAATCTCATTGCACCAATCGAGCGACAGACGCGCGCCTTCTACGAGTTTGGTCGCGAGTATTCCATCGCCGTCGCGAAGCCATGCGTCTGAATCTTCGGCAACTGCTTCGCCAGCTTCTTGCCGATGTCCGTCCGCCACATCGGCGAGTTGGGGATTATCAGCTTGTCGAGGCGGCGGTAGCAGGTCAGGGCCGCGTCTTTCACGTTGTCGCTCACCGCCGTCATCACGCCGATGTAATCCCCCGCCGTCACCGGCATCGGCGTTTTCAGGTACTGACCGCCCGCGACCTGCGGCACGTCCTCGCCGAGCTTCATCTCCCCTGGATGCCAATGCTTCCATAAGGCTTGTGTCAACCCGTAAATCGGAATCCCCACCACTTCCCGGCGGGTCAGGTGGCTGTACGGGTAATCGGGAATCGACAGCACCACGCCCACGGCGATCTTGTCCATGATCCAGTTTTTTTGATCTATCCCCTGCGCCAAATTTGCGAGGCATTCCGCGAAACTCCCGTTATACAGCGGCTGCTGAATGTTGAGCGTCGGCCAGCCGGGGCGCATGGTGAACTCAAGCGGCCACGGCTGGCCTTTGTCGTCAATGATGGTGTTGACATCAACATAGCCGACGTAATCGAGTTTGTGCAGGGCGTCGGTCAGTGGCTCAAGCACCTTGCGAGCGAGCTTCGATGCCTTGACCACGCGCAACACCGTGCCCTGTTCGCCGGTCGCCACGCCGAGATCGCCGTTCATCAACTTCTTGAACTCGAAATTTTCGCACCAGCCGGCGCTGAAACCGTGCGGCCCGAACCAACCGCCGACCGCCATTTCGGTGCCGCCGACAAACTCTTGCAGGATGAATGAGCTTTTCAGCTTGCCAAGCTTTTTCCATCGCTCAAGCATATACACCATATCGGACGGCGATTTGCTGACATACGATAGCGCCTTATCCTCGACGTTGCCGGACGGTTTCGACACAAAGCGTTCATCACGCCTTTTGACGTGAGCGATTGCCGAGTCGTAGTCGGTAAATTCCTTGCCGGCTATCGTGGCGATGCCGGCTTTCTTGAACACATCCTGCCCTGCCTTGCGGTCGATTTCCCATTGTGCCGCCTCCTGCGACGGCGCGATCACGGCGCCGCCATGCTCCTTGCGAAACGCGTCGAGGTCCCGCAGGTACATGGTATTGTCGCTGCAAAAGATGCAATCCGACCACAGCAACCACTTCTGATATTCGGGCACGATGTCAATCAGGCCGCGTCCGACGTGTTCGGTCTTTGGCGTCTGCCGGATGAACCATTTCACTTCATGGCCGGCGGCCTGTTCGCGCAAGCAAAAATCCAACGCATTGCCTTGCACGTCGATAACGAGGAGGCGCATTACTGTTGCGGGCCGCCGTACTGCGGTGCGGCCTCCTCCTCGCTGTCGGGCGGCGCTTCGCCGGGAATGCCAAGTTCGCTGATGGCGCGGCCGACCGCCGCCTGCGCCGCCATCGCCTGCACCTTGAAACGCGCCTTGTTGTAGGTTTGCGCCAGCTTGGTGGCGCGCTGCCAGTCGGCGATGCGTTGCGTCACCAGCGGTAGCTTTTCGGCGATGGTCTTGGCTTCCTGCGCGCCCTGTAGCACGGAGGCCATGCGGCCGGCGGCGACCACGGGCACGATGCGCGCGACGCCGTGCAGGCCGCCGTGTGCCAAGCCGCCGCCGATAATCAGGCCGATGTAGTGACTGATCTTGTCGGTCAGCGCCTTGGCGAAACCCTCATCCGGGCCGCCGCGCGTGATTTCGACTTGACGATGCAGTTGCGCGAAGCGCCGCAGCATGTCGCGCTGTTCCGGCGTGTAAACCACGTTCGCCATTTCGCGACCGTCGCCGTCCAAAAATCGTTCGATCCGTTCGGCGACTTTGCGCGGCTTATTCCATTCGCCCTGTGTCGGCGTCACCAACTTCTCAAAAAGTCCCTGCCGCGTCGCCGCCCATTCGTGCGAGTGTTCGCCGAAAATACCCTTGAGCCGCTTGAGCACGCCAACGTTGGTGCCGCGCGCAATCGCCGTGTCGTTGCTGCCATAGGCGAAGTTGGCGACATCGTGCCCGGTTGCCATGGCGTCAGTCTTGTTGCCGATGATCTGTTCAACGATGTTGCCAACCGGCGTGTTGCGCCGGCCGCCCGAATAGGTGCCGCGGTACTTCGCCCACATCTTGCGCGCATTATTCCATGCCTGTACGGCGCGCGGATCGCCCCGGAACAGTCCGGAGTTGACGGCCTGATGCACCCGCTGATCGAAGGCGTCGAGGATCGCTTGCGTCGCCCGCGCGTCCGCCGGCCGCACGTGGCGCGCTGCCTGCGCATCGGCATTCATGCTGACCAGAGTCTTGCGCATCTGGTCGACGCCCTTGAGGCTGACGCCGACGATCTGCTGCGGCGGTTTCGGCTTGGTGCCGGGCGGCCAGTACAGGCCCGGCGTCGACTCGCTGCCCGGTGTAACCGGCTTGGGCGGTGCCTGCGGATCGGCGAGGTTCTGAATCTTCAAACGCGACACGCTATCGTCAATGTGTCCGATCATGCGGGTCGCAACCGGCATGTCGCCGGCATCGTTGTTGATGATGACCGGCTGTTGTCCGCGCTTTGTCGGGTTGGTGAGATCGTTTTTGATGTTGCCGCCCATGTCCTCAAAAGCGGTCGAACTGATTTCGCCGGGGAACAGCTTGGCATTCTCGTAAGCCGCCGTCGCGGCTTGCTGGGCCGCCGCCGCCTTGCGCTGCACACCCTTTTGAATAATTTCGCCGGCTTCCGATGGCGTCGTGGCGACGCGCTGGCCTTCATGGAATTGCGACAGATAATCGAGCCGTTTCGACACATCGCCCTTGGCGGCCTCAAGCAAATCTTTGGTCTGATCCTGATAGGCTCCGATGTGTTCCTTGCCGGCGGTGCCGACGATCTGCGGGACCTCGCCTTGCGGCGTCGGCACGCGAAATTCGCCGAAATGCGGACGTTCCGGCATTGCCACAGCCGGACGCGGGCCGGGCTTCATCGCCAGCATCGCCTTGTCAACGTCCTGCTTTGTTTGTTCGTAACCGCCCGGCGTTTGCAGGATCGCTTCGGCCTCATGGCCGTACAGCGATTTCAGCGCGCCCGTAATCGGCGGCAAGAGGCTGCCCATGTACATGGCCGAACCCAGCGCCTCGACGCCGCGCCCGATGCCGCGCCCGATTTCCGGCACGCGCGAGATAAAGCCGCGCGGATCGGATAGCGGACTTGGCACGGTTTCGGCGCCGGCACCACGGGCCCATTCGCCGAATTGTTTGATCGGCTGGTAAGCCGACTGATACTCACGGCCGATCTCAAACGGAATATCGGTGATGCCGTAGCGCGCTTCCTGACCGCGCGACGGGCGATGCTGCATTTCGTATTGCTGCATCTGCTTGAGAATGTCAGCGTGCGGCGTGTCCTTCGGGAAGGAAATTTCGGCGCCGTCTTTGGCCGTAACCACAATGTCATCGTCGGCCATGGCTCACTGCGGGACCAACTGCCCGCCCTCATAACGGAACCGTTTCTGCACCCCGGAGGCCCCGGAGTCCAACTCCCGCTTTGCTTGCTGCATCGCCGAAACCGTGTCCGGCAACAGAAAGCGGTCAAAGTCGGTGCGATCCGAGTTGGCCGTGTACGTCTGTTTCTGCGACTGCAATTGGCGCTCCGCCAAGCCCATATAGTGGTTGATGACATCGTTCAATTGTTTGTAGTTGAGGGCCCGCCCAAGACGTTCCTGCACTTCGGCGCGATCAAACACACCGCCGCCGCCGACAATGGCCTTGACCAATTCGTCGCCAACGATGTCACGCACGGCGTTGAAACTGGCGGGTGCCGTCTGCCCGGCCCAATTCTCCTCAAAGTAATTCTTGGCCGCGTTGATGGCTTTCGGCTCTTTGTTGTCCAGCGCGGTAGCCACACCGCGCAACAGCGACAGGTGGCCCACCACGTTGTTCATGGCGGTGACGATCTTGCCATTCGGACCCTGCGGCGCGAACGCCTTTTCGGTCATCAGCTTCGACTCGGGTGTGGCGTGGCCGCCGGCCGGCGGCGTGGTCATCGCCTCCATGCGCCCGGTTGTGGTCGCACCCGAACGCTCCTTGTTGTAGTCGGTCGCGTTGTAGTCGGGCTTGATCTCCGCAACGCGCTTCATCGTCGCGCGGCTGACCGGATCGGTGCCCAGCATCGGCGGCATTTCAAGCCGCGCGATTTTTTGGGCGCGATCCTCATCAATGGTCACTGGCGCATCGGCGCGGCCCGTTGTCTGTGCGCTGGTTTTTCCCTTGTAATAATCGTCAATGTTGTAATCCGGCTTGATCTGCACCACGCGATCCATGGTCGCGCGATCCTTGGGATTGCTGCCCAGCACGGGCGGCAGTTCAAGCTTGGCGATCTTCTGGGCGCGATCCTCATCAGGTTCGGCGGTCGCCGCCGCGCGGCCTTCGGTGCCGGCCTGCGTGTGCTTCTTGTAATACTCACTGACCTGATAGTCCGGGTATTGCCGATAAACTTCATCCATGATCGCGCGGTTCTGTGGATTACGAACCGACATCGTAAGCGGCGGCGCCCGATAGGTGCCGATGGCCTCGATTTGTGTTTGGTCAGCCTGACCAACAGCACCTTGCCCGGTGCCATACAAAATATCGTCCTTGCGTTGCTCCTCCCGCAGCCGGCCACGTTGCACGTTCAATTCATCTTGGCGCAGTTGCATTTCGACCTGTTTCCATTCGATCTGCGACTGACTGTTCATCAGCGGAAGCCAACGCGACACCGCCGCCGCGAACGCGGCCGGCGAGGCGTGCGGGTTTGCCTCCATGGTCTTTTGCAGGATCATGCGCCAGTCCAGGCCCTGCGGCATGGCGGGCTGCTGTTGACCGCCGGGAGGCGTTTGCTGGCCGGGCGGTGCAGCCCCGGCCTGTTGCTGCGGCGGCACAGGCGGCGGCTGTGGCGGCGGCGCGACCCGCTGCAACGCGATTGGATTCGGCGGCGGTTGACCGCTACCCGGTTGGCTACCGGGTGGGCCACCGCCGGGCACGGGCGGAAAGTTGGTGTTGCCGAACATCGGCGGGCCGCGACCGACCTGCATCGGCCCCGCTGGCTGCATCACGTTCGGCTGCGATGGCGGCTGATAGTTGAACCCAAGCTGCGGGTCGCCGGGGCCGGGCGGCGGCTGCAGCGGACCCGGCGGAGCGCCCGGAGGCGGGGCACCGGGCGGCATGAAACCACGGCTGCCGCCGAGCGCGGCCAAGCCACCGGGGCCCAGCGATTGCAGGATGCCGGGCACGCTTTGTTGAAAGAGGACATCGCCCTCTTGATCTTGTTGGTTGGCGTACTGCTTTTTTAGAAGGTCCTGATAACCTTCACTGGCCGCAAGCCACGGCCCGTAAAATCCGCCAACGCCGAGTCCGGTGAGGTCCGCCATCCTCAGTACCCCGGCCCATAGTTGAGGTAGCCGCCCGACGTGTATTGCGTCGGCGCGAAGTTGAAACCGGGGTTAACCGCGTTCGGCAGCGCGCCGCCGCCAAAATTAAAATTGGACTTGCTGGCGAGATTGCCAAACCCGGCAAGGCCCTGACCAATTTGGCCCTGATACATGTTCTGAATCTGCGCCTGCAACGTCGCATTTTGATTGGCGACTTGGTTCGCCTGATTGCCGGCCTGAATATAATTCAGATAGTCGGCGATTTGTTGCTGCGGTAGCTGCGACGCGCCCATGCCGAACTGACCCAAGTTCGTCAGCGCGCCAAGCTGATTGCCACCAATTTGTTGATAAGCCGAATACGGGTAGGACGATGCCGTGAGATATTGCGCGGGCGCTGCCGCCTGCATATTGACGCCCTGACCGATCAAGCCGCCGCCGGTTTGCAGCGCGCCGCCGGCACCTTGTAGCGCCTGTATCTGGCGATTGAGTTGCGCATTCTGCCAGTCGATGTTGAAGTTTTGCAGATTGGCGTCGGTGAGCCCGGCGCCATACGGCGTTGTGCCGACGCCAGACAGCGCATTCGCCGCCTGCTGTTGCCCCAGCGTTGTCGCCAGCGTGCGCTGATAAAGTTGTTGCTGCGGATCGAAGCCGGTTTGCAGCACCGAGCCCGCGTAAGGCGTGAGGCTTTGCCCGGTGTTGATAAGGTTCTGGCCTTGGCCGTACTGACCCAGCGCCTGCAATTGCCCAAGACCGCCGGCCGTCACCGATCCGCCGAGATAGCCGCCGGCATAGGGATTGTTGACCAAGTTTTGCGTGATGCCTGTCGCCTGCGGAATGTTCGGCTGATAAAGATTGTAGCTGTTGAGGTTGCCGATGCCGCCGAGCGCGCCGCCCGACGCCTCGCCGAGTCCAGGCATCTGAAACTGCGGCGGGGCTTGCGCGCCGCTGTTACCAAACAAACCGCCAAGGCCCGACATCAGCGAACCGCCGGCCGCGACTGCGCCCAGAATGCCGCTGATACCCATCACAGCACCTTGGAATAGATTTTTTCGACGTTGCGGTATTTGAGCCGCTGAAAGATCAACTCGACGCGGCCATCGCGATAACCTGTCTTGATCGCGGCGCTGACCTTGCGAACGCCGGCCTCGCGCAACATGTCATCGTTGAAGCGAAACCAGCGCAACGCGAACAGGCCGCCGCGATACACCGGATCGAGCCAAAACATTTCCATGTCGGCGTGCGGTTCGGCGTAGTGCAGATGGCGGCAGATGATGTTGAAGATGTAGCCGGCTAATACGTTGCCGAACCGCGCTGTGGTGATTTTCAGATTGCCGGTGAGGCCCAGCGCATAATAGCGGTCCCAATCGGGCGCCAGCGGGAACGCCTTGTCTGACAATTCCTCATAGTGACGGAGGAACAGCGGCGGCAGTTCGCGCGCTATTTGCGGAAATAGCTCCTCTTGCGCCGTCAGTGTCGGCCGAACAAGTTCAAGCTTCGCGGGGGCCGATGGTGCCGGGCGTTTGCGCCGTGCCGCTGCGGGTTGACTCACTGTTTACGCTCCCGCCCTTGCATCGTGTCGAGGCGTCATCGGCGGATGGTGCGGTCTTGCGCATTCCGCTTTGATGCAAGGTTGTTTGTGACGCCGTGTTGCCTTTGCCTGAATTGCTACTCATAGCGCCGCCTTTTCGAGTCGCTTGTTGCGCGCGGATGTTTGTTTGCTGCGGTTGCCGCGCGTCGGTTCGTCGTACTTGGCCGGCGGGATGAAGCCGCCGCCGCCCGTGCCGCCTTTACGCGGCGCTTTGTTTCGACCGCTGACTTTGCGGTTGCTGCTGCGCTTCATCGGCCTTCTCCGCCTTCTGTTGTTCGGCCGCCGCTTTGTCGGCCGCGTCCTTGGCTTTCTTGGCCTCCGCCGCAAGCTGCGCCTCGCCATCGGCGATCACCTTGGCGACCGCAGGGTTGGCCTTGAGCTTGCGCATGTCGGCTTCAAGTGCGTCGATTCGGTCGAGGACCATGACATCACCCCATCGCTGGCAGGCGGTTTTGCCGGACTATAGACCCCACCTGTTGTGTCGGCAATGGCCGAAGCCACAAGATATGGGGCCTTACAATCACAGCTTGACGATTTTGTACACAAATTGAAGGGGTTGAATTGTAGGCAAGCCGGCGGCGCCGCCGGGCAGCGTGACATTGCCGCCCATGGTGACTTGCAAGCCGGCGCCAGTGCCGACGTAGTTCGACCACGGATCGGTGCCGCGACTGGTGCCGCTGACCACCAAATTCGAGTCGCCGTTGGAACAGCCGGTCGTGGTCAGGGTGTTGCAGATCGCGACGGTCGGATTGTAGCTGCCAGTCAGGCCCGTGGCCGGGATGGTGACAACCGGCAACTCCGCTTGCGAGATTGTTTGTTGCTGCACGCCGCACAACGCGCCCAACACCGTATGTTGGGCGGCGCAAATCGACAGCCGGTTCGCGTTGCCATTGCTGCCCTGGTTATCGAGCCCCACCATGGCGTTGCCGCGACCGTCCGGCAGCGCGAACAATCCGGCGCCGCAAGAGCCAAAGTTCGTGCCAATCACCGCGAACAGCGCCGAAAAGCTTGTCTGCGACACACAGCTACCGTCCATCACCAGCCAGCCGGCGGGCGGCGTGCCGGTGTAGTCCATGACCTCGCCAACCATGTCGCGATGGCAGGACAGGCACTGAAATTGCGTGCCGTCATATTGTACCATCACCTGATCGTTGGCGTTGATTTCGCCGCCGACGAAATTAAGCGGCCCAAGTTGGGTATGACGGAACACCGTCAGTACACCGGTCCCGCCGACGTTAAGCGTGAAATTTCCGGTGTTACTGAATCCAGCAAAGAAGGTGACGATGTTGCCCGGCGACAGCACAAAGCCCGGCACAGTCGAACCAACAACCTGCGCATTGGCCGATCCGGTCGACGTGCCGCCGACATAAACCGGCGTGCCGCCGGCCGACTTCGGGATCGGCGTGGTCAGGCCGTTGAGCGACGTGATGTCGGAATTAGCGCCGGCCGCAGCGGCGTTGCCCAGGCACGCCACCAACGCGTTGTAGTTCGCCATGACTTGCGTAGCGTCGGCGGGCTGGCCGTTCTGAATGTTGAATGGCAGCACGCACGACACCCCAGCGAGCGCGGGTGAGGCGAGAAGCGATAGCAGCAACGCGAGAACGTATTTCATGCTGCGGCCTGTGTGTTGGTGAGTTGACGCAAGGGTTGATAGCGCATGTGCAGCGCGCCGACGCGCAACGTCGCGGCCGATTGCCCGGTCGCCGTCACCGTCATGCGCGCGAATACAATCGGCAGCGTCCATTTCAGTTGGTAGGGCGCCAGCACCGAAACGGCACCGCCGCCCCATGTTGCCGAACCCCATGTAAAGCCGCCCCAAATGACTGCCGACGTGGTGACCGGCGAGATCGACACCTGATTCATGACCGAGCCATTTTGATCGGCCGCATTGATGACGATGGGTGGGCTGGTCGGCGGCAGCGCCAAATCAAGCGTCGATTCGGTCATGCAGTTGTTGGTGATTTCGTCGGTGTCGGGCAGCAACGTTGATCCGAACGTCCATTGCAAATTTGTGCCGTTTTCCACAAACTGCGACGTGGCCGATTGATACACGTCGGACTGCCAAAGCTGACCCGGCACAGCGGTTGGCTGCATGATGAACGTCTGCTGATAGGGGACAATCAGCGACGCGGTTGACGTGTGCGGCCCGGTCCAGATGCCACGGCCGAAGTCAAACCAATACTCTTGCTGCGGATTGTTTGACAGGTTGCCGTTCTGCGTGGTGATCCGCATGACGTTGGCATTGCACGCCGCACACACCCGAGACGGCACCACGGAGAAGATAAACGGCACACAGATGCCTTTGCCATCGAGGCCGATGGGGTCGCTGACATTGGCGTTGAAGTCGATAATGCGGACGCCATCCTGCGCCATGAAGGCGAGGCCCTTCGGCGTCGCATGAATGCTGTTTGGCGCCAGCGTGCCGGTCGCGACGTTGAGGGTGTTGATTGCCAGCGGCGGCCCGCTGAAATTTTGTGCGTTGGTCGGCGACCCAAAGATCGGATCGCCCGTGATCTGATACATGACCGTTGTGTTTTTGAACACGATCAACGATTGAATGATGCCGCCGAGTTGGTTCGACAGCGGCAGCGCGCCGAGTGCGGTCAGTGGCACGTTGTCGTTGAAGGTCAGAACGTTGGTGGCGACGGTCGCAGTTGACGTGAACATCGTGGCATTGAGCGCGTCAGAGAACAGCACAGCCGGCGCATTGATGGCGTTGTGAATGTAATAGGCGCGATTGAAAAACTGCCTCACCGCGATAGGTGCAATGGTGAACACCGAGCCGCCAGCGCCGCCAAGCGTCAGGTTGCCGGCATTCCAAACCGGCGCAGTCGGTGTCGAAATATCGAACCAACCAACAAAGTTGCCGCCGGTGCCGACAAAGCCTTGGTGACACACCATCAGCTTGGTGCCGATCACGTCCATTTGCGGCGGCACCCACGCACCCGTCGCCGCCAGCGTTTGCGGCAGCGTCGTGGCGTTCTGTGTGCCGGTCACCGGGATTTGCGTGTTGGTGACAAGGTTGAAGGCGAACGGCGAGTCAAAGCCGGCGAGGCCACCCGATGGATTGGCAACCATGCCGTACACAATGCCGCCGACTTGCTTCATGACCGAGATCGGGCCGCGCGTCGTGGGGCCGCCGCCAAAGCCGCCAGAGAAGCCGCCAGAGAAGCCGCCGGAAAATGCGCCACCAAAGAAGTCGAAAATCTTTTGCGCCGCTGGGCGGCATTGCCACAGCCGCGCCGTCGAGGGGTCGGGGATCAAGTTTTGCAGCGACAGCATCGAGCCATCGAAGGCATCCGACGCGTCGAGTGCATCGGACAGGCCCTTACCGCGCCAAGTGACGGGTTTAGAATTGCGTTGCACTATGACGCCCCGTTCGATTGACAGATGTAGTTGAGCGTCAAGCTGGTCAGCGAGGTCCCGCCGATGGTCAGTTGCGTGGTCGAGGTATTGACCGTTGGCGCCGCGACGGCGGTCGGACTTGAGAAGGTACAAACCGGGGCGGTGCCCCACGGCTTGGCGAAGTTCATGACGCAAGAGGACAGCGCGCCGGAACCGGCTGTGATGCTGCCCACATTGTCATTGCCGGACACCGATGGCGTGGTGCCGCATGTGCTGATTGTCGGCGCTGCCCCGGAAAAGATATTGAGAAAATGGCCGTCGCCGTGAAAACGAGCCACGCTGAAAAAGTTGGTTGTGGTCGGCAGGGTTGCTACCACATCGCAGTAAGTGCCGTTAGCCGAAGGCGTGAACGCTTCCGCAGTGAAGCAAGCAACGCGCGCCTTGTTGCTGGCGATGGTGCTGCCGGTCCAGCCACCCCACGACAGGCGGCCGATTTCCTCGTTGGCACCAAGCGCCAGCGGCGATGCGTTGGTGCCGTCAAAGCGCACGTGACCGGTGACGGCTTGCAGGCCAAAAGAAATTGCCGTCCAGCCGCCGCTGGTCGCATCGGGCAAGGTCAAGACACCGCCGGCAATGCCGGTCCCGCGTTCGGTCGGGGTCGCGTTCTCAAAAATTTCAAGCCCGGTGACCGGTGCTGCCGTGCCAACGCCAAGCCGATGGTTGGTCGCGTCATAAAAAAGATTGGCGTTGTCTTGGCTGTACACGCCACCCGCGCCCGCGAACGGCACCGAACCTTGCGTGAATTGCGTCTTGGTGCCGGTGCCGCCGCTTTGCGGCGGGATCGCCGTCGTCAGATAGTCAGTCAGTACGTCGGTCGTGGCAAAGCCGACAAGCGTTGCCGGCAAGCTGCCGGGAAACACCGCGTTGATGCCGGCGCCAGCCGTCTGCACGTTGCTTGAGCCGGACAGCGCGGCGCGCACGCCGGTAACGCTGGCGCCGCCGCCAAGCGTAAAGGAACTGGCGTTCGCGCCGGTCACAGTGGCATTGCCACTGAGATTGACGGTCGCCGTATAGGTGATGGCAGTGGCCGGCGGAACACAGATAGTTTGCGGCAGAGTCGGCGGCGTGCCGGTCGAAAGCGCAAAGGTCGCGTTATCCTGCATCTTGAGGAAATTGCCGGCGCCACCCAACAGCGTTGCGCCGCAGGTCGCGGCAACGTTCATGCTGCCGTTCTGCATCAAAAACACTTGCGCGGCGGACGCGTTGAATGCACCAAACGACACGCCGGAAAGGTCAACGACACTTTGTTGATCGACGCCGACGCCGATCAACGCCGAGCCTTGGTCAACGATTTCGAGGCTGGTCAGGACCAAGCTGCATTTGTCTCTGGCGACGATGGCCGCGCCGCCATTGACCGCTTGGATTTGCGCCGCCGTGGGCGCGTTGTTATCGCCGTTAATAAACAGCCCGTTGCGGCCGATGTTGGCACCGGTCGAGGAACATTGCGCGCCGCCGGGGTCGGTGCCGTGCGCAAGGTTGATGGTCGGGGTATGACCGCCATAGTCGAACGTGTTGGAGATCACCGCCATGGCGACCTGCAACGTGGCGAACGGCGTTGCCGGATTTTCCGCCTGGATCGCCGTCACCGAATTGCTGCCGGGGCCGCAGGTCAGCGCGCCCGTGATGCCACACGTCGCCGAACCGACTGTGTTCGGGTTCACATAGAACGTGGTGTCGGCCAGCATCAGAATGCGCGACGCGCCGCCGAACATGGTCGCGTTCATATTCAGCAACACTTGCCGCACGTCGAACGGCGTAATGGCGCCGACGTTATTGTCCGGCAGCAAGCACGTCGGTTGCGTGCAACCGGTCGTGCCAATGAGCGTATTGAGTTGGCTTTGCGTCATGACGCTGCCGGTCTGTGCCAGCGCGACGGACGGCAACAGCGACAGCAACAGCGCGGCCAGAAGCTTTCTCATGTCACCATCCGATGCTCTTGGTGTTGCGCAGCCGGTCAAACGATGTGCCGAAGCGGCGGCGATCCAGCGTCACCTGTTGGGCGCGGTCGCCTTTGTCGTCTTTCATTTGCAGATACTTTCGCAGGATCACGGCGGACCCTTGCGGGTGCGCGTCCTCATCGGCCGATAGCATCGCGTCGGCGCGCTCATCGTCCGATAGCTGCATCAGCCGCCCGGCGGTTTCCGTGACCAAATAAGTTTGGTTGGGAAACCACGGAATGACGCTTGAGGTTTCCGGCGTGGCGATGTCGGGCATTTGCGAGAAGTAATAGAGGAACGCCTGATAGGCGCCGGACGGCACCTGCCAAAACAGCATGACGGGCACCAAGGCGCCGCCCGATCCGGTCTGCGAATTTGCCGCGCCGGTCAGGCTCATATCGGTCGCAAAAAACACCGGGAAGTTCGACAAGCCGGCCTGTTCGACCAACATGTTGAACTCCTCGACCTGATCGCACGGGATCATCGGGTAAGGGACGCCGCTGATGACGTAATAGTTGCCGTTGCGAATGCAGCGCAGATAGTCCGGCGGCAGGTTCATGTACGCCTGCCCGGCGCTGTTGATCTGCGATGTCGGCAGCGTGAAATTGAACTGCTTGCGCGCCAGCGCGAAGTCGTAAGTCTGACAGAGATCGGAAAGCGTCTTATTGAGGATTTGCCCGGCCTGCGACGTGAAGCCCGGCACCCGCGCTATCTGACACGCTTGCGAAACGATTTGCGCGCTGGTCAGCGGCATCACGCATCCCCGGCAATCTTTCGCTCAAGTTCGGCGATGGTCGCCTTGAACCCCGGAATCACATCCTCAATCAGTCGCTTGAGGTTTTGGTCGTGGTTGTCGAGCGCCGCCGCCTGCGATCCAGTCGGCTTAAAGTCGCCTTTGCGGCCGGATGTCGCCCAATGACCACGCATCGAGGATTCCGCCACCGCGCGCCGTTCGCGTTCGTCGGCAAGCTGCTTTTCAGCGTTGCGGAGTTGGATGTGCGCGCTTTCGAGAATCTGAATGTCATTTTGCCGATCCAGCCGAGCGCGCACCTTGTCGATGTATTTGTCCATGTCGGCCGGCATCATGTCGGCCGGCACGCCGAACGTGACTTCCATGGTGTTGTTCGGCCCGACTTGGCCGCCGAGACGAAACACGAATGCCGGCGCTGCGCCGTTTTTTTCGTCGGTCATTGCCGCATGTTTCCGGTCGTGGTGACGTTGCCGTGCGGCGTGATGACCTGACCGGTTTTCATCGACATCTGCCGGTGCAGCGCGTTCAGCGTGAGCCGCGATTTGCCTTCGCGCCATTCGCGCTCATGGCGCCACGTCGCTTGCTGGATTTCCGCCATGCAGCGCGCCTGCGAATACGGCACTTCATAGGTCACGCCGTGAAAGTACAGCGAACCGTTGATGGCGATGTAGGGCGCATACTCGGCGAGGTCGACCGTAAAATCCTCCAAAACCTCCTGCGGTTCGTATTCGCGTTGCTCCTCGCGGATCGCGGCTTTCAGATAAGCTTCGGTCGCGTCTTTCTTGCGCGACTCGGCGACCTGTTCGCGGGCCCGCTTGCGGATTTCCGCTTTCTCCTCATCGGTGAGGATTTCGGCGGCCATGATCCGTTTTTCGATGTCTTTGAGGATTTCGTTTTTGGTGCGAGCCATGGAGCCTCACGAATGCGTGTAGGGACCGTTAGCGGCAGCGTCGCCCGACAATAGGATCGGCCAGCCGGTCGTGGTGTCCCAGCAAACAAAGTCGCCGGGCCGACACACAAGCTGGCCCCGGTTCGGGATGGTCAGCAGGCCCTGCTTGATGTAGGCGGCATTGATCCGGGGCCGGTTGGTGCCCTGGCCGGTAATCAGGCCGGTCGTGGCAACGTTGCCCTGCGGCGCGGTGTAACCGGGCGGATCGCCGCGAAGCTGGGTTATCAGCGTCGCGAGGTCCGCCGGGATGATGTCGTTGAAGCCGACAACGAACGCCGACAGCGAGGTCGTTGCGTTTGAGCCGAGCGTGCGCAGTGCCATCAACCGCCTCCGGTCGCAAAGCCTTGGACGCGCGCTTGCAGGGCGGCGTTGTCGAATTGCGCCGTCGCGTCGGCCGAAAGCGTCGCCATCAACGCGGTCACGTCCGAGTTGGTGAAGGTGTTCGATACCGGCGTCTGCGATCCGCCCGAACCGAAGATGGTTAGGGTCTGCGCATTGCCGCCGGTATCGGCGAGTGGCGGCAGGGCGTTCTGGCCAAGTCCTTCGCCCGGAGGCACGAAATCGACCGAGATTTTCCAACGGAGTCGATACGGCATCGCTGTGCCTCCTATTACCCAAAGGTGGCGTTGAACGCCGATGTGCTTTCGATCCGCATGGCAAATTGCACATTCTGAATCAGCGTGCCGTAAAAGGCTTTCCAGCCCACCACGCGCAACTGATTCAGGGGATCGGATTTGTCGGCGTCTTTCAGATAGGTGAACTTCACGTCATCGAGCATCACTTGGCCGTAAGAGCCGCGACCAAAGATGAACGTCGGATAGACGGTCACGCCGGTTGCCGGCGCGGCCGGCGGAATCTGGAACGCGCCAATGCCGCTGATGGTGATGGCGGTGTTGGGCGGAATCTGCACGGCTTGGCCCTGCAACGGTCCCGAAGTCGGGCCGGCAGTGGTCACGCCAAGATTGACCGGCGACTGACCGTTGCCGATATAGACATTGTAGGTGTAGCCTTGCGTCGATGGCGTCGTCAGCAAAATGTTGGCCGGGCTGGTGACCGACAAGCCGGTCTGCGTCTGCGACACCAGCGCCTCGTATTGGTTCTGCGTGTCCGACGCGGTGACGATGACCTGATAGGTGCCAGTCGGCAGCGAGCCGCCAGTGCCCGACGATGTTGCAGTCGGCGCCGCGATGCCGGTCCACGTCGGACACATGTTCGACCACGTGAATCGGATGCCGGACCACTCGCCGAGTTCAAAGTTGTACAGGCGATTGATGTCGGACTGCGACCACGCATATTGGATCGCCTGATTTTCGCGAAGATCGGCGACCGGGAACGGGTGCAGCACCGCCACATAGTGCGGCATCGCACGCGGGTTTGAGGACGCGCGCTGGCCGCCGGCATTGGCATCAAGCTTGGTGTCGGTCAGTTCATCGCCCATGTAGCGGGGCGAGCCGATATTTTGCAGCATCGCATAGCTGCGATTGAGTTCATGGGTATTCATCACGTCGCCGGCCACCAGCGCGCCGCGCGAACCGCGCGAGTTCACGTAGTTGACCTGCGTGAAACCCATCAGGTTGTTGAAGGTATTGCGTTCAAGCGTTTCCGCGACTTGCAACCCCATCAACTCAATCGCTTTCTTGAACAGCGGATGCTTGATGGTGAGTTCGGCAACGTCGGTGATGGTGATCTTGTCACCCCACTGCAACGCGGTTGCCGTGACCTGCTGGATGGTCATCAACTCGCCAACCGGCGGCACGCCTTCGGACAGCGGCGCATAGGGCAGCGGCACACGGTTGTAGCGGGTGGCGGTGTAGGTGACGCCGCGCCCTTTCGGCAAGGTCAGCGGGTCGCCGAACTGATAAACGACAAGCTGCTTGCGCGTCAGCGGCAGGGTCTTGTCGGCGATATAGGATTCGATGTCAGCCGAAAAGCTGGTCGAGACGTTCGTGGGCATGGCGTCGCTCCGTCAAATTTGGACGTTTTCGAGCCGACGTTCCACGCTGCTTTGCTGCCGACGATCTGCCGTCGTATCGGAGCCTGAGTTCGATGGACGGACCCGCTGGCCGCGCACGCGCTGCGCTGCCTGTGCCACGTCCCGCCGGCCTTCTTTGGTCCCGCGTCGCTCAAGGGCGGCCTCGCCAATGAGGAATTTCAGGATCACTTCGCGTTCAACGCTTTGGCCTTTTGCGCGAAGTTCGGCCAGCTTGCCTTCGACCTTCGGACCCCACTTTGCGTAAAGCGGATCAACAGCGGCTTTTGCTTGGAACGCCGTTCTGTCCGCCGTGTCGAGGTTCTGAAACTGCAACAGTTGAATCTGCTGGGTCATGCGACCCTCAGACTCGCGCTGCAACTCAAGCAGAACATCTTGCGGCGTCATCAAGGCGTGACGCTGCGCACGCGCTTCCGGCGTCTCGCCGGTTGGCCGGGCCATGCTGCGGGTGATTTCGTCCAGGCGGCGGCGGGTATCGGCTAACTCACGGTCGAGTCGCTGATTGTCGTTCCGCAGTGCCTGAAAGCGATTTTCACCGCGCGTGGGCGCCCGTCGTTCGGGTTGATCCTGTTGGCGTTCTTGATCTTGCGGTTGATCGCCGCGCGCTTCCTGTTCGGGCTGGTCTTGGGGTTGGTCACCTTGTTCGTTGGTGTCTAAACCCTCGTCCTCCAAATCAGGTTCGGCGGGCGTATCGACTTCAAGTTCAAGCTCGTCGTCAGGATCGTCGGCCATGCGTGCCCCATGGATGGGTAACGCCCATCAATCGAAGGCGGCGGGTTACGCCCGCCAATCGAACTCAAGCAACGCTTGTACGGCCATACAACATCTTGTGTCAATGGGGGGTCGCAACACTATGGATGGTAGGGTGCGGCAGCACAGGCGGCGCCGGCTTGCCACTCAAGCGATCCTTGGGCGGCTGGATCGGCCGCAGCACCGCGTTGGCGGTCGCGGCGATCTTGCGCACCGCTTCCTCCGCTTCATCGGCGCGGCGCAGGGCGGCGTCGCGCTGGCGGATCGCCTGTTCCAACGACTTGCGCAGCGTCGTGGTTTCCTCGACCAGCAACGCGGCGGTGACGCGCAACGACTCGGTTTCGGCGCGAAGCTCCGCGTTCTCGGCGAAAATATCATCGACCTTGATTTGTAGCGCGCCAGCGAGCGCGACCGCTTCGGTGCGTTCGTTCTCTAACATGTCGGACTCCTATGCGGCGGGAGGCGTCGGGTGATCGGATGGCGCGGACGGTGCCGCTGCGGCTTGTGGCGCAGCCAGCGCAATCTGCTTGAGGGTTTCATCCTTGTTGGCCGCCGAGCGCGAGGACCCAAAATAGTAGGTCACGATCATGCCGGTGAAGCCGCCGAGCGCGCCCGTCAAAGTATTGAGCACCGCCAGTTCGGCGTTATCGCCCTTCGGCGGATCAAAAAACCAAAGGAACACCACGCCGAGAAAACCGACAACGACAATGAACGCCAGAAGCTTTTGCGTATCCTGCCACGATGTTGTTGGTTCGCCATTCATGCCGGCACCCCAAGCATTCCAAGCACACGATCATGCACCGATTTTGGTTGCAGATTTTTCGGCGCGCTGGCGCCCAGCACATCGGTCTTGGCGATCAACAGCGTGTCGTTGAGTTTTTTCACGTCGGCGGAGCGCAGTTTGTCCATGGTGATGATGCCAAAATGCCCATCGCGGTCGATGCCAAGCGCGTCCTGCACACACATGGTCGCCAGATACGGGCCCACCTTGGCCTTGAGATCGAACACCAAATAGTCGGTGCCGGTCGGCAGTATTTCGCACTCAGGAACCCAATACTGTTGCCGATAGATGGCAATGAGTTCGGTGCGCGGCATGGCGCCGACATCGGCCGGCGCCAAACCAAACAAGTGCCGCCATGCGTCGTATTCGGCTTGGCAGATGCCCCACGCTGGCGGCGTGTAACCGTCCGACATGAGATATTCCAGGCACGTCTGAAAATTGATGTTCATGCCGCGCCTCGCACGCGTGGCGGGCCCAGCGCCATTTGATCGCGCGGCACCGCGCCGGGCGGAAGCTGATTACCACGTGGCGCCTGCGTTGCCGCGCCTTGGCGCGGTCCCGGCCCCCCGGCACCTTGCGGCTGCGGCGGCTGCTGCATCGCGCCCTGTTGCGCCGCCATCTGCGCCTGCTGTTTTTGCTGCATCTGCATTTGGTGGCGCATCATGTGTTCGCGCAGGAAGCCGGTGAGATCGCCGTTCTGCTGAAACTCTTGCATGTGGGCCTGCAAATGCTCCGCATCGTTGTCCAGCGGATGAACCTCCATCGGCATTCCGGCGGCGAGAATCTTGTTCTCAAAGTCGGCCTCAAGCGTCAGTTGCTTGCGGATGTCCTCAAACACACGCGGCGCGAGGCGCGGGCCAAAAACGTTTTCGACAAAGTTGGCGATGACCGGCGCAAGCTGAATGCGATAGCCGGGAAACATCTGCGGCGGGATGCCCTTGAGCATGTTGAGGCCCGCCATCTGCATCTGCATTTGCTGCTGATTGCGCGCCTGTTCGACGCCGAACCAGCGAAACTCAAAGCGGCGATCCATCTGCACCGGCTCAATGCGGTCCATGGCAATCTGCACGCCAAGCTCGCCGAACGATGGGATCAACAGGTCATCGTCGCGGAATTGATGGTCCATCCAAACGAACCATTGCAGCATCGGCGTGAGGATTTCGCCCTCAAGCGAGGTCACCGCGTCGGCGGTCGTCAGAATGTCGACTTGTTGTTCGTTGGCGATCTGCGCTTGGTTCGGTTTCTTGCCGGGCGCCGTCGCCTGTTGCGGCATCATCGCCGGGTTGATGCCCATGGTCTGAAAGATTTGATCCTTGCACGATCCGACGATGGCGAACGCCTCTTTCCACAGTTGCGGGAATTGCGCGAACTGCGTGTCTTTAGGCGAGGTTTGCCACACAGCGGCGACGTTGAGCACCATCGAACCGACGCGCGGGTTTTTTTCAGGATCGGTCATGATGATCGGCAGCAAGGCATAAGCCGCCGAGTCCATGCCCTCGTTGACCGCATCGTTGGCGGCGTACTGGATCGTTTCGACAAACTTGAGCTTGGACATGCCCTTGAATGCGCCCTGCACCTTTTCGACCGGCGAGGACAGCAACGGGATTTTGTCGCACCAATACGGATTAAGCTTGCAGCCAAGCAGCGGCGGTTCGCCACCAAAGAAGGCGCGGCAGATGCGGCGCTCGCCCTCGACTTTCAGCGTGGTCCATGTCTCATAGGCCAGCGCCATCGCCTTGCCTTCGCTGATCTGGATGCCGGCGGCGTGGGTCAGATTGCTGGATTTGTTGGGCACCTGATGTTTTTGCTTGTGGTTCATCGTGCGCAACAATTCTTGTCCGGCCTCCTTGTCGATTTCACCGTCACGGATCAATTGGCGGATTTTTGTCTTTGACCAGCGCCGGACGATGGTGACGCTGCCGCCCTGGTCGATGGCTTCCTCAATCGAGTTGGCGGTTTGCGGCAGCACCAGCACGTCGGCATCGGCGATGACCTCGACAACCGGATACTGATGCACGATTGTTTGCTCAACGATGTCATCGTATTCCTCGCCGTCGATTTCGACATCATCAACCTTGTGCCGCTTCTTGACCCGCATCGCGACGTGGCGCTGATTGCGGGCCCAGCGGATATAAAGGTTGTATTGGCCCTCGACATCGCCGTTGCGCACCAGCGACGGGATCGCATTGGTGCGCAGCCGCGCCTTGCGGATGTAAAACTCAAGCAGCGACATCAATGCGGTCGGCTTGTCCTCGGAAGCCGTCACGTCGATGTGCTTGCCGGACTGCGGAAATATCTGATTCACAAAGCGCGTCTTGCGCGCGTTGATCGCGTCGTGAACGATGGGCAGGAAGATTTTCGAGTTGCCGCTGTAAAATTGCTTGGGACCGAGCAAACAATTATAGATGTCCCAATAATCCATTTGGGCGTTGCCACGGTCCCACTGATCTGAAAATCCCTTTTCGATGTCGGCATACAGCTTGAGGCATTCTTTTTCGATGTCCTCATCGCCCGACAGTTCGCGGTCGCGCTCCTCCGTCTGCGGCGGCGGCTCAAGCCCCTCATCGTCGTCGCGGTCGTCGCGATCTTCGGCCATGCGCCGAATTTATCACGGCGAGACACTATGGGTAGTGGGCATGTTTCACGTGAAACACTACAGATGGTGGGGACGGCCGGCGCGAGCGCCGATCTGTGTTATGTGCCAGACATTGCGGCAGATTTTTATCAAGCGGCCCTTGCGCACGTGGTGCGGGAGTGGTCAGTTGGGCGCACTGCAATCCAGGCGTCCGACTGACCCGGCGCGGGGTCTTTGCGGGGAAAGCACCGAACGCCCCGCATCCCTGAATCCCCCTTGCGACCGGGCGCCATGTCGGCGCTGGACGCCGGCATCCGTCCGTAAGCGCATCTATGGTGCCGGCGGGTCGTGCGTCGGGCCGGGCCTGTCAGAGATCGCTTGTACCGGCCCGGCGCCGGCCGCACCAAACAACAACCATGCGAGGTCACAATGCCCGGACTCGGCGATGCACCGATTGAAGATAAATACCGCGAGCAAATGCAGAGACTGGCGCAGACGCTGGACGAAATCTTGAACCCGGACCAAACAAACAAAGAAACCGGCTTCTGTTTGATGATGTTCGATTTCGGTGACGGGCCCGGCCGCTGCAACTACATCAGCAATGCCAACCGTGCCGAAGTGGTGACGCTGTTGAAGGAACAGCTTGCCCGGTTCGAGGGCCAGCCGAAAATGTCGGGGCGGGCATGACCACAACGATAATTTGCTTGGGCCACGTGCCGGACGATCTTGTGCAGAAGTGGTTACAGCATCTGCGCAACTTCGATACCGCGCACCCCGGCGTGCATTTCGCCGTGGTGATGGGCGGCGGCGACATCACCATGGAGGACATGGCGACCATGCTGCGGCACAATCTCGATCCGCCGTTTCCCCACGTCGATGTCAAAAAAAATGACTGAGCCACTCTACATGTGGACGGTGTACGATCACCCGCGCGACTTCCCAAAAAGCTTTGTCGCGCGCAAATTCAGCGTGACCGCTGCCGGCGCGGCGGCAACAAGCGACGTGATTATCTCACCTGATTTGACAGCGTTACGCGAGTTGATGGCGGTCAAAGGCTTGACGTGTCTGACACGACATCCGAGCGATGACCCTGTGATTGTTGAAACGTGGCTTTAAAAACCCAGAGGGAGAGAACCGATGCCTACGAAAAAGAAAGACAAACCGGACCCGACTGACGTTTACGTCGGCGCTGCGATCCGCAAGTTTCGCATGATCGCCGGCCTGAGCCAAACCGATCTTGGCAAAGCGTTGGATGTGTCGTTTCAGCAATTGCAGAAATACGAAAAGGGCATGAACCGGGTCAGCGCCAGCAAGCTGCAAAAAATTGCCAACGCGCTGCATATGCCGGTCGCGGCCTTCTTTGAAGGCGGCCCGGATGTCGGATCGCGCAAGGCGCAACCCGATCCGTGGGGCGATCTGCTATCGACCAAGATGGGTGTCAGGCTCTGCGTCGCGTTCGCGGCCATCAGCGACCACTCGCTGCGGACGCTGATTGTCGATTTGTGCGAATGGGGTGCCGGACAATGACGTGGCTTGATCGGCTGGCAATCGCCATGCTCAATCAAGGCCGTTGCCCGGATTGCACAGAGAAGGGTTTTCGCCTTGGCCCGCGCGGCGGCGCGGCGCAAAATATCGAGTGCGCGAATCCGAAATGCCGCGCCCGCTTCAACGTCTCGCGATTTTCCGCGATGGATCATGTCGTCATCGCCGAACGCATCCCGAAGGAAAGTGAAGGTGGCGCTGCATGGTAAAAATAACCGCCAAGGGCAAAGACGGTCGCAATGTCGTGGTGCTGGGCCTCAGTCACCGCAATCTGGATAAGCTCCGCGCCGATGGCCTCAACGGCTTCATCAAGGTCATCGGCGCCGAGATCGGCATTGACTGCGACATTCTGATAACGGCGGCCGAAACGGAGGCCGCCATTGCCGAAGGCTTCAAAGACATGATCGGGCCACAGACCGACGTGAAGGTCAGCGACAGGCTCAAACAATGACCAAGAAGGAAAACCGGCGACCGAACCGGATTGTGCGGGCACGATTGCGCATTATCAGCGACATGCGAAGCGTCTTTGTCAAATGCAGCGAGGCGCAAATCCAAGTCGAAAAACTCGAAAAAGTCGGCGAAATTGACCACGATACCGCGCGAAATGTTTGGACGGCGCTGGAATCAATTTTGGGGGATGCAGAAGCCATTGTGGCCGACTGCATACCGCCAATGTCTGTAAAAGAAATTATCAGGCAAGTGCAGGGCCGGGAACCGTTGCCCGACGAACTTTCGGCGCCGCAACGGCCGACGACAAGGCGCTCTGACAAGGATTAACGCACCCTCCGGCAGCGCAGCGTACCAAACACGCTATCGGTCGACACTGTGAAGTTGTCGAGCGCCACGGCAAAGATCGTTGTTGGCGCGGCCAAGCTTTCGCGCACGATGGGCGTCAGCCAGGACATCTGCGCATTCGGCACGAACGCCGCCGTGACGTATTGCGTGGTGGCGTTGGCGGCCGAGCCGAGCGTTGCCGACGTGGTCGAAATGCCGGATGACGCCGTCGTGATCGACGTGGTTGCGCCGAAGCTCCGCACCACGTTGGCCTGACAATCCCAATCGCCCGCCGTCAGGCTCACGCTGGTCATGTTGGCACCGGTCGCCGTGGTCAGCGGCACGGCAGAGCCGCCGGCCACCGTCGAAAAAATAAACTCGCCGACGTTGCCGGCGGCGGCGTTGTCGTTGGTCGCGGTGCCGGGAATCTGGCCGGGCGTGCCGGTGATGTTGCACAGCTTGCCGGTCACATCCATGGTCAGCGGCAACAGCGCGCCAACCGTGGCATAGGGCGGCGGCGGCGAGCCGCAGACGGCAACGACTTGGGCCTGCGCTTGCGCGTGCGCGCCTGCGGTGCCGGCCAGCAAACAAATCAGCGCATACAGAAGTTTTTTCATTGGCACACCTGACCATGGATATTCTGGAACACGATTTGCAGCGAACCGACAGCGAGCGTTGCCGGCGGCGTGCCGCAGGCGGCGATGACGCGGGCGCCGCCGCCTTGCGCCTTAGTGTCGGGTTGGCAAAGCAGATAGAGC
>Ga0126381_100000491_pt1 | contig 43562 bp, 33 predicted proteins | sample PanSoiMetPlot_28_FD_96465 | JGI IMG/M metagenome (GOLD analysis project Ga0126381, IMG submission 96465) | Tropical forest soil microbial communities from Panama - MetaG Plot_28 | ecosystem: Environmental > Terrestrial > Soil > Tropical forest > Bulk soil | place: Panama | collected 2016-02-17 | reverse complement strand
GGCGTAGTTGTTGAACTTGGCGAGCATGCTGTACTGCGCCACCAAGTCGGCATGTGGTAGACGGGCGGCTTTAGCGCCGCGCACTTCGAGCTGCTTGGAAGAGATCTGGGACTCGATCTGGCGAAGTTGCGGGCTAGATTCGACAGCAGCCTGGATGGCGCGCTCCTCGGATTCGGGAAGCTGCGGCGCCGGACGGTCTTCAGCCACGGCGTGGACGCGGTCTTCGGCGGGGAAGCCGAGAGCAATGGCAAGTGAGGTCTCGGCGGCGGAGCGATCGTCGTCGAGCGATCCGGCGAGTTGGCGGGCTCGGGCAACGTTGAGGGCCGCCTGCTTTTCGGCGAGCGGAAGGGCACGGCCTTCGGCGACCTGGGCGTGGACCGCGTTCAGGATGGACTGCTGGTCATCGATGGATTTGCGCGCGAGGGCTCCGATGCGGCCGGCGCGTTCGGCATCGAGGTAGAGGGAGGCGATGCGGAAGGCGACCTCATCGCGTTTGGCGGCGACGGCGATGGAGGCGCCGCGGGCCTCCTCTTTGGCCTGGGCAATCTGGAAACTCTGCGGGCGGTTGAAAAGGAACTGAGTCGCGTTGGCCTGTACGATGCTGGGAGCGGAGCCCTCGATGCTCATCGGAAATCCGTTGCTGTAGGCAAGGCCGCTGCCGACGGTGACGTGGGGCAGGAACGGATCGCGGGCCACGCGGATAGCAGCGCGGGCTTTGATCTCGTCCAGGCGGGCAAGGGCCAGGTCGGGATTCTGGCGCGTGGCGAGATCCATCGCCTGGCGGAGCGTGAGGGTGTGATCTTCGGCGGCGAGCAGAGTAGTAAGAAAGAGAAAGCATGCGGTGATGCGCATGCTTCAATTTAGCGCGGAGGAGCGGAGGAGCGGAGAAAAACAGATCTTGACTCTCGCCGCGCCTCCGCGATGAAGAATTGACGGCTACTTCGGCTCGGGGACCGCCGGTGCCGCATAGACTTTCTTGAGCGAGTCCTGGTATTCCGTGTACAACGCAGCGATCCCGTCGAATTCGCGTTTGACGGCGGCGCGGTAGTCGGGGTGGGTAGCGAAATCGAAGAGCAGCGCGGCCATCGATTCGGCATCGATGACGAAACCTTTGTGGCCGATCTCGGCTAGAGCGTCGGTCTCCATTTCGTAGGTGTGATTAGCGGCCGTGGACGTCTGGGCGGCGAACCCGAGGCCCGGGACGGCGCTGGATACGGTGCCGGTTTCCTCAAAGCCCTGCGGCTTGCCGGGAGCGGCGGCGACGTTGGTAGCACCGTAGCGCTTCATGTAAGCGAAACCTACGTCGGCAAGCATCGAAAGGGAGATGCCATCACGGGCTTTTCCGTACTGTTCAATTCTTAGCTTGGTGCCTGTGGAAAGCGCCGCCGCGCGGGCCGCGTTGTCGACAAATTCACGGACCTGCTGTAAGTAGACCGCGTCGGGATAACGGATATAAAAATCGGCCACAGCGCGGTCCGGCACCACATTGGGGGCGGCGCCGCCTTCCGGGATTATCCCCTGCACGCGCGCTTCCGGCCGCAAAACCATGCGGATACCATCGATGTTGTTGAACAAGGCGATGACGCCAGCGAGGGCGTTGCGGCCGGCCCAGGGAGTCATTTGGTGCGCGGGCGCACCCGAAAAAATGTACTTGACCGCATCAATGTTGAGGCAGCAGGTGCCGAAGCCCGGCGCCGGGCGAGTGGTTTGCGAGACGGCATGGCTGCGCACGACGACGTCAACGTCTTTGAAGGCGCCGGCTTCAAACATCATGGTCTTGACAGGCGGGAACATTTCCTCGGCCGGAGTGCCGAAGACGGTCACGCTGCCAGGCGAGTGCGTGCGCTCCAGCCATTCGGCCATGGCGACGGCGGCGGCCATGCCGATGGGGCCCTGCGTGGAGTGCTGGTCGCCGTGAAACGCGCCCTTGGTCCCGCGCAGAGCGTCGTACTCGAGAATCACGCCGAGGTTGGGTGCGCCATTTCCCTTGTAGCGGGCAATGAAGGCAGTGGGCAGATTGGCGATCCCGGTAGTGACTTCGAAGCCGTGCTTCCTCAGATAATCGGTGAGGATTTGCACGGAGCGGGTCTCCTGAAAACCGACCTCGGGGTGTTTCGTAATGTCGTCCCCCATGGCGAGCAGCTCGGTGCTCATGAGCTCTTTAGTGCGGGCGACCACGGCATCGCGGGCGGGGTTAGACGCGGTGAGCCGCTCGACCCAGGTGGGAACATCGAGCGAATGTTCCAGATCGGCCATACGGTGGATGACGCCGGCCGCGGCTTCGCGCTCGGTGGGTGTGTCCTGGCCGAAGGCGGAGGCAATGGCGATAAGTGCACAGAAGTGAAGTTTCATGCGGTACACCGGGTTTGGAAATTATAGCGCGAGAATTTGGGTAGGGGGCGTCATGAGCACGGAATATCGCATAGAACACGACACGATGGGTGAGATGCGCGTGCCGAAAGAGGCGATTTACGGTCCACAGACGGCGCGGGCCCTGGAAAATTTTCCGATCAGCGGGCAGAGAATGCCGCGGGCGTTTCTGCGCGCTCTGGGAGCGATCAAAGCTGCCGCGGCGAAGGTGAACGCAGAGATGGGTCTGCTGGATTCGGTCCTCGCGGGGAGGATCGAGGCGGCAGCCAACGGCGTGGCCGAGGGACGATACGACGGTGAGTTTCCCCTGGACGTGTATCAGACGGGCAGCGGGACGTCGACCAACATGAACGCGAACGAGGTGATCGGACGCCTGGCTCTAGCACATCCAAATGATGACGTGAACCGGGGCCAGTCGAGTAACGACGTGATTCCGTCGGCGATGCACATTGCGGCGGCGGAGGCGGTGACGGGTCGGCTGCTGCCGGCAATGGAGAAGCTGGGCGAAGCCCTGGAGCGGAAGGTGAAGGCGTTTCACGAAGTGATCAAAATCGGCCGGACGCACTTGCAGGACGCCGTGCCGATGCGGCTGGGACAGGAGTTCAGCGGGTACGGTCGGCAGGTGGCGGCGGCGAAGGAACGCGTGGAAGCGGCTCTACCGGGAATTTTCGAGCTTGCCCTGGGTGGGACGGCAGTGGGAACGGGTCTGAACGCGCCGCCTGGATTCGCTGCTCGGACCATTGCGGAGATCGCGCGCCGGACCGGGCTGCCCTTCCGCGAGGCGCCCAATCATTTCGAGGCGCAGGGGGCGCGCGATGCGATCTGTTTCCTGAGCGCCGCCCTGCGGAACTACGCGATCGGATTGACGAAGATTGCGAACGACGCGCGATGGCTGGGGTCGGGGCCGCGGTGCGGGATTGGCGAGTTGCGGCTGCCGGCGGTGCAACCGGGGTCCAGCATCATGCCCGGGAAAGTCAACCCGGTGATCGCGGAGAGCTTGCTGATGGTGTGCGCGCGAGTGATCGGTGCCGACGCGACGATCGCCTGGTGCGGCGCGGCGGGGAATTTCGAGCTGAACGTGATGATGCCGCTGATGGCGTGCGAGCTGTTGGGGCAGATCGAGCTGTTGGCGGCGGGAAGCGCGAATTTCGGGGCACGGCTGGTAGATGGGTTGGAGCCGGATCGAGAGAGGGCGGAAAGTTTCGTAGAACAGTCGCTCGCGTTAGTGACAGCCTTAGTTCCGGAGATCGGGTATGAGAAGGCGGCGGAACTGGCGAAGGAGGCGTATCGGAGCGGGAAGACGGTGAGGGAAGTGGCGCGGGGCGTGGTGCCGGAAAAGCGGTTAGCGGAGTTATTGGATGCCGAGAGGCAGGCGGGACGGTGAGAGTACCTTTGCGAGGATTGGTTCGATGCCGCTCACTCGTGAACAGTGGAGTTCTCTGAAACACCGCGCCGAGGCGGGCGATCCGCAAGCGCAGTGGCAGGTAGGCGCTTGGCTCGAGGATGGTGTTGCTGACCCGAACGGGGTACGGTTCGTGCGGCGTGATGATCGGGCTGCCGTTCGGTGGCTCCGAAGGAGCGCGGCTGGAGGAAGCGCCGCGGGCCAAAACCACTTCGGCGTTTGTCTCAGCGGCGGGCGCGGTGTACGGCGAAATGATGCGGAAGCCTTGCGGTGGTTCAAGTCTGCGCTAAGGAAAGGCGACTCCTGCGCCGCAGCGAATATCGCAGCCGTTTATGAGGGGCGGGGTGACCATGACCGCGCGATGATCTGGTATCGGCGAGCAGCGCATGAGGGCGATCAAGACGCGTCAATGGAAGCAGGGCGCGGTTATTATAGCCGTGATCCGGAAAGGGCCGTTCGCTACCTTCGAAAGGCGATACGCAGCCGGAACATTTCTCAGTGGGGACGCGAGGAGGCCATGATTCAGTTAGGGCGTGCCTATCACGACGGGCGCGGTGTCAGGAGGTCCGATGTGTTCGCCATGAGGTGGCTTTCCCGGGCGAATCGAGACAACGACCACGACGACGTCCGGGAGCTGGTCCGGAAAATCACTCGTAAAACGCGTTGAAGAAAAACTTGTATCCGGAGTGCGATTGGCCGCGCCATTGGGGTTTGAAGCCCAGCAGAATGATTCTTCCTTTGCCGTAGTCCGCTTCCAACGCGGCGATTTTGCCTTCGATGCGGTCGGGGCCGGCGAGATAGCCGCTGGCGAGCGGGGAGCGCTCTTTGGGGTAGCGTGCCAGCACTTTTCCTTTGAACTCCGTCTGGGTATTGAAGGCCGGGCCGCGCTCGAACATGACGATGGGGTCGGGCTCGAGACCCGCCGTGAGCGGGTTCTTCGGATCCTCGATGTGGACACGGAGCAGGCAGCCGGAACAGAAGAACTGCTCAGGCCGCAGCTCAGCGAGGGCATTCTCGACGGGCAGCTTGAACTGGTTGATCGCAAACAGAGAGGCGGCATTGAAGGTGACCAGCGTGCCGCCGTCGGTGACGAAATCGCGAAGCTCCTGCATGCCTTCGTCGCCGATGCCGCCGGCGTAGCGTTCGGGAATGGTGCCGGGACGGTGGCCATCGAGAATCTGGCGCTCGGAGATGTCGGGGATCACGATGGTGTCGTAGTGCTCGCGCAGGTGGCCGCCGCGGACCCCAGCGTTGTAGAGGCTGGTGAACGGGAAGTCGTACTGTTCCAGGATCCAGCGGGTCCAGCCTTCATCCATGCTTGCGACCCAGGGGCGGTAAAGGCCGATGCGCGCCGCTTTGACGGGCTTGGCGTCGGCGGCTGGCGCGGCCGCAGAGGCTCGGAATCCGCTGGCGGTGAGAAGCGAGTCGAGCTTGGATTTATCGAGCGTCACGCCGATCTCGTCGCCGTTAAAAGCGACCATGCCTTTCGCCGCGAGAATTTGGTTCACGACCTTGTAGCTGGCATTGGCGCCGCGGTTCAAGGGCGCGGCGAGGCCGCCAGAGGGGTCGGTTACCGGACGGAGCGAGTCGCGGAACTGTTTGGAAGGCGGCGTGGTCATGGCATGGGCTTCGACGCCCATCTGGTAGGGTAGGGTCCAGCCGGTGACATCGTAGGGGCGCTGCGTGAGAGTCGGATAGACCTGCGGCTCGAACAGTTCCTTGACAAGGCCGGCGAAGGGCTGGTCCATGAGGATGACCCACTCATCCGGCTGCGAAAGCTGGTGCACTTCGATGCCGTTGAGCATGAGCTTGGCCATCAGCAGTGCGGCGGTAGGGGCGTCGTGCTGGCGGCGCGGGATCTCGTATGCGAACGGAGGCTCCTTGGAGAACCTCTCGATGGTGTCGCGCGCGGCGCGGTACTTGTTGTACTGCATCTGCTCGTGATACTTCGTCGCCAGGCCGAGTACGGCCATATCCGCGTCATACATGTAGCGGCAAGCATCGGAGAGCCGCCACCATCCGCCCTTCCATGGGCTGGAGTAAAGCATTTCGGTGCCGAGGCCCTGTCGCGCCGCGGGAAACTCGTCGACGGTGTAGAAGTGCGGCGTGGCGTAGCGGTAGAGGGCGGTCTCGGTGAAAAACGAGATGGTGTGCCGGAAGTTGCCGACGTTGTCGATGTAGCCGGGATACCACACGTCGAAGGTCTCCTGGTGCATGGATCCCGGCAGTCCGTGGTCATCGAGGTACTGCGCGATGGTGGTGCCGATCAGGCTGAGCCAGCGCAGCATGAGCGGGTGCATGTTGCCGGAGATGGGGTCTGCGAATGGCGGCAGGTAAATGCGCCCGGGAAACGGCGCGGTCTGGTGCTGGGTGTAGAAGACAAGCGGCTGAGTTTCGAGAGTGGCCCTGGTGATTTGCCGCGATTCGAGCATGTTGAGCATGTAACCGTCGCGGTTATTATCGTGCCCGACGTATTCCTGCCAGAGGAACGGGAGTGGGCTGACCTCGTAGGGCGTGCCGAGGTTCTGGCGATACCAGTCGGCAACCATGGTCTGGCCGTCGGGATTGATGGAGAACCAGAGTTCCACGATGAGGTTTTGGCGGATGGCCTGATACTCGGGATCTTCCAGGGCGGCGAGGTCGTAGCCGAGCTGGATGGTGTGCTGCGCGTTGGCAACCTCGGTGGCGTGCAGGCCGCCATCGATGTGGATAATGGGTTTGATTTCGCGCGCAAGGGCTCGAGCCTGCTGCTCGTCGATGCCGCGGGCCAGCGCGAGGCGGCGGGAGATGTCCTTGTAGTGCTCAAGCTGGGCGAGGTTCTCCGGGCTGGAGATGAAGGCGATGAACCAGTCGCGGCCTTGAGTGGTCTTGCCCACGTTCACCAGCGTCACGCGGTTGGACGCAGCGGCGAGCTTGCGGAAGTAGCCGAGGGCATCCTCATAGGTGGCGAGGTGGAAGTCGGCGCCTGGCTTGTAGCCGAGCACGGACTCGGGAGTGGGCGCCTGGGCGAAGGCCGCGGCGGCGAGAAGGAAAAAGATGAGAGAGCGCTTCATGGAATCACCGCCAGTTTGTATTGATCGAGGAGGTCTTCGAGTTTGGACGCGCTGAAGTCTTTGGTGCGGAGATCGATGGCAAATTTGCGGAGCTGCGCAATCCAGGCGGCTTCCGCGCGGGAGGCGGCGGCGTCTTCGACCTGAGCGCGGAGATCGTCGAGAGCGGGGACGCGGTCGCGCTGGAAGGCGTCGAGAGCGGCTTCGAGCGCCTTGCTCTGATCGACAGCGGCGGGCCCGCGAGCGGTGAAGTAGGCTCGGTTGCGATCGAGCAGCGCGGTGAGCTGTGTTTTCGCCGCGTCGGCTTCGCGACGCCACGCAGCCTGCTGGGCGTCACCGCCGCCTCGGCCGCCGCGTCCACCGCCCCCTCCGCCTGCTTGTGCCTCGGCCATCGAGGGGTTGTAGAAGAGGGCGTTGAACAGAAACTTGTACGTGCCGTGCGACTGGCCGCGCCACTGCGGGCGGAAACCAAGAAGGATCACGTGGCCCTGGCCGTAGTTGGCGTCGAGCGCGGCCGCCTTGCCCTGGATGCGATCCGCACCGAGAAGGAAGCCGCTCAGGAGCGGGTTGCGGTCCTTCACATAGGCCGCCAACACTTTGCCGCGGAATTCGCGCTTGATGTCGAAGGCCGGGTTGCGCTCGAACATGAGAGCGGGCGCCGATGGAAGGCCGGCCACCACGGGATGATTGGGCTCTTTGATTTCGGCGCGGAGCAGCGAGCCGGAGCAGAAGAACTGGTTCTGGCCGAGGCCTTCGAGCACGTTGGTGACGGGCAGGTCGAACTGCTCGATGGCGAAAAGCGTGGCATTACCCAGCGCAATGACGGTGCCGCCGGCGGAGGCGAAGTCGCGCAGAGCCTGGGCGCCGCTGTCTGAAATGCCGCCGGCGTATTGACCGGGAACGGTGCCCGAGGCCATGCCGTCCATGATCTGCCGCGCGCCCATCTCAGCGAAGATGATGGAGTCGAAGCGCTCGCGAAGGTGTCCGGCCTGGACGTCGGCGTTATGGACGATGGTGAAGGGGAAGTGAAACTGCTCGAGGATCCAGCGGGTCCAGCCTTCGTCGATGTTGCCGATCCAGGGCTCGTAGAGAGCGATGCGCGACTTGTTGACGGGCCATGCGGACGGAGCTTCTTTGACGGACTTGGCGTCGACGCCGTCTTTCTGCAGAATGGCAGCGGCATCACCTGACACATAAATGGCATCTTCTGCCTTGGCCCAATTGACGGTGGCGCCGGAAGCGAGTAGGTCGTTGACGGCGCGGAGCGCGGCATTGGAGTTGTGGGAGAAGGCAAAAACGGGCCCGGAGCCGTCGACCTTGCCCTGGATCGGGTCGACGCGTTCGAGCTTGCGGAGCGTCCGGCGGGTCTCCGCAGAGACAGGCTCGGCAACCGCGGTGACCTCGACGCCCATCTGCAGCGGGAGAGTCCAGCCAGTCACGTCGTAGGGCATCTGGGCGGGCGGGGCCTGACCGCCGCCAGCGCCCGCGGCGCCTGCACCCGCTCCCCGTCCTGCAGCGGCGCCACCGGCGCCACGGCCTCCACCACCAGCACCCCGGCCACCTCCACCCGCGGCGGCTCCGGCCGGGGCAGCTGACTCCGCGGGTGCGGGCGCAGGAGCGGCCGGCACGCCTTCGGCTGCGCCTGCTCCGCGCCCTCCGCCTCCGGCTCCGCGCCCTCCGCCACCGCCGCCTGCCGGTGTCGCGGAAACGGGCGGCGGATGCGGCAGCTCCGGATACTTCTGGAGATCGAAAAGCTCTTTGACCAGCGCCGCAAAGGGCTGGTCCATGAGGATGACCCAATCGCCTTCGTGATACGGAGTTCCGTTGACGCTGAAAGGCCGGGTGGCCTGGTGCACCTCGATACCGGCAATCATCAGCTTCTCGGCCAACAAAGCGGCAGTGACCTTGTCGCGCTGCTCGCGCGGAATTACGTAGGCGTACGGCGGTTCTTTCGTGAAACGGTCAATGACCTCTTTGCCTGCCCGGTAGCGAGTGTAGAGGAGATCTTCGCGATTCTTGGCCGCGGTATCGAGTACGGCCATAGAAGCGCCCTCCATGTAGCGGACGGCATCGCCGAGCCGCCACCATCCGCCGCGCCACGGGCTGGAGTAGAAGACCTCGGTGCGCAGGTCCTGGCGATCGCGAGGAAAGTCGTCAACGGTGTAGAAGTGGGGCGTTGCGTAGCGGTAGAGGGCGGTCTCGGTGAGGAACGAGACGGTGTTGCGGAAGTTGTTGACGTGGTCGACGAAGCCGGGATACCAGTCGTCAAAGCGGCCGCGGTGCATGGCGCCGGGCATGTCGTGCTCGTCGAGCCAGGCGGCCATGGCCGTGCCGAAGACGTTCACCCAACGGTACATCAGCGGGTTGGGATTGAGTGAAACGGGGTCGCCGAAGGGAGGAATCCAGATGCGCGCGGGGAAGGGCGCGGTCTGGTGATGGTTGTAAAAGACCTCGGGATAGTATTCGAGCACCGTGCGGGTAATGACCTGCGATTCGACCATGTTGTTCATGTAGCCGTCGCGGTTATTGTCGTGGCCAATGTATTCCTGGTATAGGCCGGGCATGTTCGCGACTTCGTACGGCGATCCGAGATTAGAGCGATACCAGTTGACCACCTGGTTCTGGCCGTCCGGGTTGATGGAGAACCAGAGCAGCAGGATGTCGTTGTCGAGGATGGCGGCCGTGGCGGGATCAGTGGCGGTGACGAGGTCGTATGCAAGCTGGATGCAGTGTTGCGCGGCGGCGACTTCCGTGGCGTGCAGGCCGCCATCGATGTGGACGATCACCTTTCCGGCGCGGGCGAGCTCATGGGCTTGAGCGTCGGTGAGCCCCTTGACGAGCGCGAGACGGCGGGCGGTCTCTTTGTACTTATCCAGGCTAGCGAGATTTTGGGGCGAGGAGATGATGGCGATATACCAGTCGACGCCTCGGGTGGTCTTGCCAACTGGTACGAGCTTGAGCTTGTCGGTGGACTGAGCGAGCTTGCGGAAGTAAGCGAGGGACTCGTCGTAGCTGGCGAGGAAGAAGTCATCGCCCGGTTTGTGGCCGAGGACCGATTGGGGTGCAGGCGGCTGGGCCGAGACCAGGTACACGCAGGCCAGGAGGGCGGAGACAAGCTTCATAGAAGGTCAGACTACCATGGGACGGGAGCTGCGAGCCACGAGCCTCGAGCTGCGAGCTTAGACACCTCCGCTCCGGCGCAAGACCTGTCTTGGCTGGTCCCTCGCGGCTGAATTGCAGCTGGTTTTCCCCGTCCGCGGCAAGCCCCGGTGCGGGTAAAGCGTTTCTGCGCCCCGCGGAGGCGGTCCGGGGGAGCCCGCGCAGACCAGGGGTTCTGCCCCACTGAATTTCACAGGTTTCGCCTCGTACCTCGTGGCTTGCAGCTAGATAAACATCTCTTCGTCCTGGATGGCGGTGTCCACGGACGATTTGCGGGTGCCTTTGACGAGCGTGGATACGGCAGCGGAGATTCCGGCGGCGAGACCGTTCACCTCGCGGACGGGGCGCAGGACGGCGCGCTTCATCGCGTCGCTTACTTGCTCCACCTGCTCGATGGTGCTTTCCACGGTTTGATCGATCTGCCCGAGGCGCTCGTGGGCTTTTTCGCTGGCGTCGTGCAAGAGATTGCCGAGGCGGTCGACCTGCACGCGAGCGCTCTTGGAGATTTCGACCAGCTCGGCCGAAATGTTGGCGACCTGCGGGCGGGTATCATCGACGACGCGATTGGCGCTCGCGAGGACCTTCTCGGCGCGCTCGGCTACTATTTTGAGCTGGTCGACAGCGGCGCCTGCTTTTTCCAGGACGGGTCCAACCTTCTGGAGTGCGGGGCCGGCCTTTTCGACGGTGGGGCCGGCCTTCTCAAGCAACTGGGTGACTCGCTCGACCAACGGCTCGACCTTCTCCAGGACCGGTTTGACGCGGTCCAACAACGGAGCGGTCATGCTCTGCACCTTGCCGACGCGACGGAACAGGGCGAGCGCCACGATAGCCTGGATAATGAATGCCAGGCTGGCAAGCCCTACGCCTACCACAATCGCGATGCGAAATATGTCGTCGGTCATGCGAGAGATCCCCGTTTCTCGCCGTGAATTAGCGGGCCATTCCCTCCGAAGGCGGAGGCGTCACGGTATCACGATAGGCCTGGCGTCCGGCTTCCATAGCATCGGCGAGATTGTCTTTCTGACGGCCCAACGCTTCCTTGCCCTTGTCGACCCAGTCGGAAGCGGTCGCCTTGAACTCGGCGCTGCGCTGCTTCAAATAGTCGCCGCTTTCACTGGCCTTATTCTTGATGATGTCGCGGGTCTCCTGCCCGGATTTCGGTGCGAACAACATGCCGATGCCCACACCCACGCCCAGCCCGAGTAAGAAGGCGGAAAGCCCGTTCTTGTCCATGTATTCCTCCTATTGCGCGTACAATATCGGCAGAATGCGCCGTCGGCGTTAACCACTTTCAAGTATACTCCGCAAGGGAACCACAGAACTATGGATGTGAAATCACCCCGCCGCCTGGACGTCGCCCGGTTGTGGGACTATGCACTCAAGTCCCTGGCCGGACGGGCCCATTCCACCGGCGAACTGAGGGAGAAACTCCGCCGCCGAGCGGACAAAGCCGGGGACGTCGACGACGTACTGGCACGGCTGAAGGAGCACGGATACCTGGACGACCGGCGGTTCGCCGAAGGGTTCGCGGCCGCTCGGCTTTCCAGCGAAAGGTTCGGAAGAACGCGCGTGCTACAAGACCTGCGGCAAAGGCGCGTTGCGCCGGCACTGGCGGAGCGCACCGTCAAACAGGTTTATCAGGAAGTGAATGAGGTGGAGTTGATCGAAGACTGGATCCGGCGGAAGTACCGCGCCGTTCCGCGCGAAGGGCTGTTTCAGGAAGACAAGGATCTGGCCGCGGCCTACCGGCGGCTGCGGCGGGCGGGATTCCGCAGCGGAGACATTGTACGGGTGCTGAAGCGGTTCGCGAAGAATCCGGAACTGCTGGACGAGTGGGAGCCGCCAGCAGAGGAGCAATAGCTTCGCGCCACGGGCGTCGAACGGCGAGCCGCCTGCGGCGCATGGACAAGCTAAAGCAGGTCCCCCCGAAACCGGCGCGGGGCTCGCGGCTTAAGGCAGTCTTCGTTCCGCGAAGGCGAACTCTTCGACGACTCGTCCGCCAATCAGGTGCTCCTGGATGATCCTCTCCAGGACTGCTGGCGTTGCATCGCGATACCAGACACCTTCGGGATAAACGACGGCAATCGGGCCCTGCTCGCAAATGCGGAGGCAGTTGGCTTTGGTGCGATAGACACGGTCGAGGAGGCCAAGTTCGGACAAGCGGCGCTTCAGGTAATCCCAGGATTCCAGGCCGGCTTCTTTGGTGCAGCACTTGGGGTTGGTCTGGTCGGCGCAGAGGAAAATGTGGCGCCGGATGGTGGGGATGTTCAGCGAGGCGGCGATCTGCACCAGGTGCGCTGGATCGGCAGGCGCGCTCACTTCTTCTTTTCCAGATTCCATAGCTCTCTCGAAAGAACGCGGCCGCAGAAGGGACAGTAGTGCATGCCCACATAGCGCCGGCGTTCGTCGCCGAACACCAGGAAGAATTCGGTATCGATATCGGTGAGGATGGTACCGTTCTCCAAACGGGAAGCTTGGCTGTGACACGCCAGGTCACGATCGATCAGCCGTTCCAGTTCCGCGCAGCAGGTCATGATTGATTCTCCAGAGTACCGCGGCGCGCAGGACTGGGGTAGGATCTATGAATGAGAAGGCGCGAGTTTCTGGAGGCGGCCGGAATCACGGCTCTCGCAGGGCTGGGAGCCGGATGCGCGGCGCGGAAGACGGCAAGTGCCGCTCCGCCGCCGGCCGCGCGGCCGACCTCGTTGCAGCTGGCGGTACCGCGCATCTCATGGGAGCGCGTGATCCGCACCACCGTGGGGCTGCGGCCGCATCGCGATTCCGGCTTCGTTCTGAAACCGGAGAAATTCGACGAGAAGACGGTCATACACGATTATGGGTTCGGGGGCGCCGGCATGTCGCTCGCATGGGGCTGCGGCGCCATGGCGGCGGGCATCGCTCTGGAGCACAGCGGGCGGCGTGCGGCGGTGCTGGGATGTGGATCGCCCGGGTTGACTGCCGCGCGCCAACTGCAGAGGCGCGGATTTGAGGTCACCATATACACGATGACTGTGCCGCCCGATACCACATCGAATATGTCGTGGGCCGGATTCACCCCTACCACGGCGCTGATTGCAAACGAGCGCCGCACACCGGCGTGGGATGCGCAGTTCCGCCAGGCCGCCGAGACCTCCTATCGCGAGCTTCAACTGATGGCGGGTGAGCCCGGATCCGGAGTGTACTGGATCGACGGCTACACCGCGACGGACGAGGAACCGGCCGCGGCGTCCGGCCACCCGGGCGAAGGCGAACTGCTGCCGGACTATCTACGGCCCGAACGCGACCGCCAGATTTTCGGCCCCGGCGAGCATCCGTTTCCGACCAAGTACGCGATCCGAAGGCCCAGCCTGGCGATCGAGCCTTCGATTTATTTGGATGCGCTGATGCGCGACTTCCTGATGTTCGGCGGCAAAATCGTGATCCGCAAATTCGATACGCCGCGCGATTTGATGTCGCTTACGGAATCGATCGTGGTGAACTGCACCGGGCTGGGGTCCAAGACATTGTTCGGCGACGACGAACTGGTGCCGATCAAAGGCCAGCTCACGCTGTGCATTCCGCAGCCGGAATTGGATTACCGCGCCTTTCACGATCGAGCGATGATCAATCCGCGACGCGACGGGCTGGTGGTCGGCAATCTCGCGGACCGCGGCAACGCATCGCTCGAAGTGGATGAAGCCGTGCGGAAGGCGAACATGGAGGCGGCCATGCAATTTTTCGGCGCCATGCGCCCGCCAGCGGCCGGAGTGCGCGTCACGCGCTCGTTGCCGCCGGCCGTGCCGCCGGGGCTTGAGAGTTTTTATGGGCGGGATTCGTAACGACCCGGATGCGATCCGCTGCGGCTGTTAATAGATAGCCCGCCTGTAGAAGCGTGACCCATAAAATGGGATACCTGTAGCGCGGAGTGGCGGGGGCAACGTAGTATACCAGCGGATACACGATCAAGACCGCGAGCAACACCGTGGCCGTCCATAAACGCCGCTGCCCCATCCAGATCGCTCCCGGAATCGCCAAAGCCGTGATGAGCCAGAAGGAGTACGCCTCCTGCGGGAACCAGTAGTCTACGAAGCGGCCCGCTGTCAGCTTCGCGAAGCGCGCCGGGTTGCTTTTGATCCAGGCTTCTGCGACCGACATTCGATTGCGGTTGTATTCCACTTCTCCCATCCGCCGGATCAACTCGACTTCCGCGAGGCTGGTCATCGGATTCATGCGGTCATTGCAACCGTTGCGAAGGTTTGCGAGCAGCGTCGGTTCCGCACAATCGTTATTCGCGTTATACAGCACCAGGCCGAAATTGTCGCGGATGAAAAAAAGCCTGCCGAACTCGAGGTAGTTCCGGACCGTCCACGGCACACATCCCAGAAACGCGGCCAGGAGGATGCCCGCGGCCGCAAGACGCACCGCCGGCTCGTTGCGCCGCCGCCACACCAGCGCGACCAGCCAGGGTCCGAAGGCCAGCATGGAAGTTGGATTGGTAAGCAGCAGGAGGGCCGCAAACAGGCCTAACGCCAGACCGCGGCCCAAACCGGCCGGCGCGTTCGCCCCGAGAACTTTGTCCCCGCACAAATAGAAGATCAGCAGCCCGACCGCGACATAAATCGCCTCCCAATGGATCACATCGATCAACGGAAGAGCGATCAGCAGCGCTGCCCCCCAGAGTCCCGGCGCAGCACGCCCGAACAGCACGCGCGAGACCGCGGGTAGGAGCGCCGCGTGCAGGCCGTGCATGAACAGTGTGGCAATGAGGATGCTCCACAGGCCGCGCGGCTCGAAAATCCGCATCAAGACGAAACGGAAAAGAGGATATGCCGGAGGCAGAAACGCACTGGGCCCACTCCACCCCGCCTCAAAAGGGTTGGCGAACGTTCCGTCTCGAAGGAGGCTCTCGGTTAGACCGAACGTTTCCCCCCCGCCATTGATTGGGGATCGAATCCCGCAAGAGGTGTACGTGAAGGCCGCCACAATCGCCAGCCAAAACAGGCCTCCCGCCAGGACGATCCGCTGAACGCGCGGAGAGATTCGACTCCGGGATTGGGCCGCGGCGGTCGTAACCATACACGGTTACTCTAGCGCAGTGTTAGCCGAGAATGACTGCTATCAAAGGACAGCGATCGGCCCGTGTGGCGGATTCGCGTAAGGCCTAAACTGGCGGCTCCAAGCGGGTCGCCAGCTGCTTCGGCCGCTCCTCCACGCGCGGCACCAGGGTATCGACAGGCAGCGTGAGAGACTGCATCACGACATGGCCGTCGAAGCCTTCCGCCAGGATGGTGTAGTGGGTCGTTCGCCGCGGAGCTACTTCCAGGCAACGGTTGGAGGAAGGGGACTCACCCTCCATCATGGGCGCAATCCGTACGGATTTGGCATTTTCCACGCCGTAGCAGAGCAGGGCGCTTTCGCCGGCCTTGATGGAGCCTACCGAACTGTAAAACTGAAGGATTCGGACGGGCCCCGGCGTCGCACCGCTCGGGCGCACCCAGCTTTCGCCGGTGTTTCGCCGGTAGGTACCGAGCATCCAAACCGCCAGCATCAATGCCATCGCCGCGAAGAGTTTGCCAATCCGGGCAGCCATCAAGTCATCCGATTAGACTGTTTTTACCCATGAAAGGTTTCATTTGCGCTACCCTGCATAATCATGGCCATTTCCATCGTGCAAGTGGATTCTTTTACGCAGAAACCGTTTGCCGGTAATCCGGCGGCGGTATGTGTGCTTCCGGAAGCGCGCCCTGAGCGATGGATGCGCGCGGTGGCGCGTGAAATGAACCTTTCGGAGACGGCGTTTCTGGTGCCCGAGAACGGCGGCTATCATTTGCGTTGGTTTACGCCGGCGGTCGAAGTCGCGCTGTGCGGGCACGCCACCCTTGCTAGCGCACATGTGCTCTGGCAGGATGGTCACCTCGCCCCGGGAACCCAGGCGCGCTTTCGCACACTGAGCGGGATGCTGATGGCCGATCAGCGCGGCGAGTGGATCGAGATGAACTTTCCAGCCAAACTCGGAACGCCGGTGGAAGCGCCCGCCGGCATGCTGGCGGCTCTGGGTGTGGAGGGTGAAGCGCTGGCGGTGGAGCGCAACCAGTTCGACTACCTCGTGGAAGTCGGCTCCGAAGAGCGGGTCGAAGCCCTCGCGCCCGATCATTCTGCGCTGCGGAAAGTGGAGGCACGCGGCATCATCGTCACCGCAAAGGCGTCTATGCCAGGGTACGATTTCGTATCGCGCTTCTTCGCCCCCGGATCCGGGATTGACGAGGACCCGGTTACCGGCTCGGCACACTGCGCTCTTGGCCCATACTGGATGGCGCAGCTGGGCAAATCGGAATTCATGGCATACCAGGCGTCGGCGCGTGGTGGAACCCTCCGCGTGCAGGTGGCTGGAGACCGCGTCCTGCTGAGCGGTCAGGCGGTGACCGTGATGCGCGCCGAGCTGCTGGCCTAGCTGTCGCCGGTCGCGATACACCGCTATCGAAAGACAACCGTAGACGCTCAATCCAAGGTTCATCTTGTATGCAGCCGCGGCGCCGTGCATCCTCGATGTGTTGCCTGTTTCACCGGGCAAACCCTTGGCGTGAGGAAGATACCCACTCTCGACGGCTGGCGGTCGATCGCCATTCTCCTGGTGGTCGGGCACCACGTCGCTTCAGCCTTGGGCAATGAGACGCCGCTCACCTGGCACGGCGTGATGGGCGTCGATGTCTTCTTCGCCATCAGCGGATTGCTGATTACTTCGCAGCTTCTGTGGGATGGCCATCTCGGCCGGTTTTATATTCGAAGGGTCTTCCGAATCTTGCCGCCGGCCGCTGTCTACCTCGCGGCGCTTGGCCTGCTCGGCCTCGCCAGCCGCTCTGAGATTCTGAATTGTCTGCTGATCTTCAGGAACTACGCCAACCCCGGTACCGCCGGGCGCTTCACGGAGCACTTCTGGTCTCTGTCATTGGAAGAGCAGTTTTACCTGGTGTGGCCGCTGCTCCTTCTAGGAAGTGGGGGGCGGGCGCCGCGCGTCGGCCTAGCCCTGATCGCGGCGGTATGCGCATGGCGTTTCTACGCGTGGTGGTACATCGGCCTGGCCTACATGCACACGGACCAGCGGTGCGACGGCCTGTTGTGGGGCTCGATGGCCGCGTTTGTCGTGCAAGAGGGAAAGCTGAAGATCGGGCAAGTGGCGGCGGCGGTGGCCTTAGTAGCGGCGGCATTGCTGTGGAGTGTCCCGGTCTTTTTCCCATTCGTGCCGGCCTTTCTCGCCGCGGGTGTGCTCGGCACAGCACAGCATCCCGAGTGGGCATTCTCGCGCTTCCTCGATTCCAAGATTCCGGTGTGGATCGGCCAGCGCTCTTATGGGATTTATCTTTGGCAGCAGTTGTTCATCTTTGCGCCGATACACATATCCATAGTGGTCAAACTGGCGCTGATGTTCCTCTTTACGGCGATCTCGTATCGATATTTCGAATGTCCGCTGCGCGAGTGCGGGCGCAGACTGGCGCGCCGTGCGGGAGAAAAGAGCGGCCCCTCGGGCGCGGCTCTGCCGTTACCCCACCCCGATGCTGTTTCGCTTATAATCGGTGTGAACAAGTGAACTGGGCCTCATTCCCTTACATAAGGATTCCGTATCGATGTCAACACTAGAGGTGTCCCCCTCCGAACCTTTAACGCCCGCATCCGCGCATTCGGTAGTCAACGATTTCAGCATCCAGGTCGCAACGGTGAACGGCTCGGGCAGCCAGACCGCGAACACGGTCCTGATGCGATCGATCTTCCAGATGGGTATTCCGGTTTCGGGCAAGAACATGTTTCCCTCGAATATCGCCGGCTTGCCAACGTGGTTCACGATCCGCGCCAGCAAGCACGGCTACATCGGCCGCCGCAAGGAAATCGACTTGTTGGTGGCGATGAACCCCGAAACCGCGCGTGAGGATGTGCTGAAGCTCGATAGCGGCGCGGCGGTCGTGTACGACGAACCGCTCAAACTGAACGAGCTGCGCAGCGATCTCCACTTCTACCCCGTTCCGTTCGACAAGCTTGTGGCGCCGGTGTGCCCCGAGGCCAAGCTGCGCAAGCTGGTGCGCAACATGATCTACGACGGCGTGATGGCGTGGCTGCTATCCATCGAAATGAATGAAGTGCATAAGGCGCTGGTAAAGCAGTTCGGCAAGCGGAAGGCCAAGGCCGCTGAGCTGAACTGGGGAGCGGCGCAGGCCGGCTACGATTTCGCCGCCAAGACGTTGACCAAAACCGACCCCTACCGCGTGGAGCGCATGAACGAGACGGCAGGGAAGATCATTATCGACGGCAACGCGGCATGCGCCCTGGGCGCGATGTTCGCCGGTGTGACGGTGGTGACCTGGTATCCGATTACTCCTTCCTCATCGCTCGTGGAAACGCTGATCGGATACATGAAACGCTTCCGCCATGATCCTGAAACGGGCAAGAGCACGTACGCGATCGTGCAGGCCGAAGACGAGCTAGCATCCATCGGCATGGCGTTGGGCGCGGGTTGGGCCGGGGCGCGGTCGATGACCGCGACCGCAGGGCCGGGCATCTCGCTGATGTCGGAATTCATCGGACTGGGATACTACGCGGAACTTCCCGCGGTCATTTTCGACGTGGAGCGCGTGGGACCCTCTACCGGTCTGCCGACGCGCACGCAACAGGGCGATCTGCTCTCCGTGGCGCTGTGCTCGCACGGCGACACCAAGCACCCCATGTACTTCCCCTGCTCGCCGGAAGAATGTTTTTCCATGGCGATCGACGCCTTCGATTTCGCAGAATACTTCCAGACGCCCACGTTCGTAATGACCGACCTCGACCTGGGCATGAACAACTGGATGGCCGATCCCTTCCAGTATCCGGACAAGCCGATCCGGCGCGGCAAGGTTCTGGGCGCGGAAGATCTGAACAAGCTGGGGAGCTTTGCGAGATATAAAGATGTGGACGGAGACGGCGTGGGCTATCGCACGCTGCCGGGGACGGATCACGCGGCCGCATCGTACTTTACCCGTGGCAGCGGCCACAACGAAAAGGCGCAGTATACCGAGCGCGAAGACGACTACATCCACAATATGGACCGGCTGGCTCATAAGTTCGAGTGCATGCGCCAGCGGCTGCCCGAACCCGCGGTAAATCTTGTACCGGGCGCGAAGATCGGGTTCGTCGCCGTTGGAACTTCCGATTACGCCGTGCGGGAGAGTTGCGATCAATTGAAGAACGAATGCCAGATCGACGCCAGCTATCTGCGGCTCAAAGCGTATCCGTTCAGCGATCACCTGGTGGACTTTATCGGCCGGCACGACCGAATCTACGTGGTCGATCAGAACCGCGACGCGCAGTTGCTGGGGCTGATGCGGCTGGAGCTCGACCCGGCGATGCTCGCGAAACTGCACAGCCTGCGATATTACGGCGGCTTGCCGCTGGACGCCAGAACGGTAACCGACGAAGTCGTGAAACAGGAGGGCAAATGAGCACCACACACGTACCGCCGCCGAAGAAAGTAAATCGCATCGGACTGGAGGTCCTTCCTTACAAGGGAAGCAAGACCACTTTGTGCGCGGGCTGCGGACACAACGCCATCTCCGAGCGCATCGTGGAGTGTTTCTATGAGCTGGGCGTGCAGCCGTGGACGGTCGCGAAGTTTTCCGGTATCGGCTGCTCGTCGAAATCGCCGGCTTACTTCCTGGGCCTTTCGCACGGGTTCAACGGCGTCCACGGCCGGATGCCGGCTATCGCCACGGGGGCCATGTTAGCCAATCGCAACCTGCTGGGACTGGGCGTGACGGGCGATGGCGACACCGCTTCGATCGGAATCGGGCAGTTTATGCACCTGGTGCGCCGCAACCTGCCGATGATTTACGTAATCGAGAATAACGGCGTTTATGGGTTGACAAAGGGACAGTTCTCGGCAACCGCCGATCTGGGCTCGACCCTGAAGAGCGGTATGCCGAATGACCTGCCGCCGTTCGACTGCTGCGCTCTGGGTCTGAAATGGGGCGCTACATTTGTCGCTCGTTCGTTCAGCGGCGACAAAAAGCAGTTACAGGCAATTTTGAAGACTGCTATCTCGCACCATGGCCTTTCCATTATCGACGTGATATCGCCGTGCGTAACCTTCAACGATCACGAGGGTTCGACCAAGAGTTATAGCTACATGAAAGACCATGAGGAAATGCTGCACGAATTGGATTATGTGCCGTTTTACGAGGACATATCGGTAGAAATTCCGGAAGGCACGGTCACCGAGGTGCAGATGCACGATGGCTCGAAACTGCGCATTCGCAAGCTGGATCGCGATTTCGATCCCACGGACCGGCTGGCGGCATTGGCGGCTCTGGAAGAAGCGGAGAAGAAAGGCGAGGTCTTGACGGGAGTACTGTATGTCAACACGCAGAAGCCGACGTTCCTAGAACTACTAAATCTCCCAGATCAAGCGATAGCTACCTTGCCGGAGTCGAGTGTAAGACCTCCGAAAACCGTGCTTGACCAAGTTATGGAAGAGCTTCGGTAACCAAGCAGTAGCTGAGTTACTCCTTTCCGTCGGATTTTTTTCGTTGATTGATCTTTCCTGAAGTGTTAAGATCATCACGGTCTGTCATCCTCCGAGACAGATTGTTGTAAACCTTGAAAGCTCCGCGCCCCTATGCGTGGGGCTTTTTTTGCGGCGCCGCAGTCGCGGCGGCTTCCCGCCCACAGCGAACAGCTCACCGCTAAGAACCGCGGCGCGCCCCGTGCGCCGAGCGGTAGGCGGTCGGCTGTCCGCTGCCGGCTCGGGGCCAAAACCTGCAGAGAGGCAGACAGCTAAGAACCCCCGCGTTCCCCCGTCTCTTGAGAGTAGAGCTACCATGAAAGCGCTCATGGCTGTCCCTTTAGAGCCGGCACCAAGCGTGCCGGCGGCGGAATTGGAACGGATCTTCCGGGAGAACCATGCCCTGGTTTTTCGGGCGGCCTACCGGATTACCGGCAACGTGGATGACGCCGAAGACGTGCTGCAAACTGTGTTCCTGCGGATGCTGAAGCGCGATTCGAGCGCAGAAGCCATCGGCAACATGGCCAGCTTTCTGCATCGCGCAGCCGTAAATGCGGCGCTCGATCTGATGCGCTCGCGGCAGAATATCCGGAATATCCCCCTGGATGAGTTGGAACCGGTGCTGGCGGAGCCTGCCCACCGCTCACCGGACCGGGAGCAGACATCGGGCGAAATCCGCGAATGGCTTCGCGGGGCCCTCGCAAGGTTGAATCCGCGGATCGCCTCGATGTTCGCCATGCGCTTTTTCGAAGGAAAGGAGAACCCCGAGATCGCGCGCCTTATGAATACCACGCCGGGAACCGTAGCGGTCACCATTTCCCGCACCCGCGACCGGCTGGAGAAGGAGTTTCGCGTTTATATGGGAGGAGTGGCATGACCCCCGACAACCGTTTTACGGATGCCGCCCTGGAGCAGGCCATGACGGAGATGCGCAATGATGCCGTAGACGACGCAGTCATGGAAGCCGCCGCCGCCCGCGTTTGGGCGAAGCTGGCCGACGTTGCCGCGCAAGCCGGGGCCGCCGCACCCGTCTCCGAGCACATCCGCGGCTGCGCCGATTTCCAGGCATTTTTTCCCGCATATCGCGCGGGCCGTCTACCCAAGGCGAAGGCCCTGCTCATAGAGGACCATCTGCACCAGTGCGTGGCGTGCCGGCGGACCTATGAAGGCAAAGTTGTAGCCATGCCCGCGGCTCCGGCGGTTACGGCCGCTCCCGCGCGGTCGCGCCACATCGTCATGTGGGCCGCTGCCGCAGCGGCAGTCGTGATCGCGTCGACCGGCGTTTATATCTATATGTCGCCTGTGGGTGGTGTTCATCAGCGGGCCATGGTCCAGGCGCTGAATGGACGTGTGTACCTGGTTACCGACGCCGGATTCCAACCGCTGGCCGTCAACCAGGATCTCCCGAACGGAGTCGAGATCCGCACGGCGCAGGATTCCGATGCCGTGCTGCGGCTGCACGATGGTTCGCAAGTGGAACTCCGCGAACGCTCCGGTTTTTCCACATCCGGATCAGGGAATGACTTGACCGTCCGGCTGCTGCGCGGCAGCGTGATTGTGGAGGCGGCCAAACGGCGGACAGGCCACCTATACGTGGATACAGTGGATTGCCGCGTAGCGGTCACCGGGACGATTTTTGGGGTGAGTGTGGGCGCCAAAGGCTCGCGCGTTTCGGTGGTGCAGGGCCAGGTTCAGGTGACTCAGGGATCGGCCGAGCGAGTTTTGAAGCCGGGCGAACAGGCCGTTACCAGCGAAGACATCGTGCCGGAACCCGTTCGCAACGACATCTCCTGGAGCCGCAACCACGACCGTTACTATGCCCTGTTGGGCCTGCAGAAGGCAATCGAGGGCGTGCATATGCCGGATCTGCGCTATTCGAGCAAGCTGCTGGGACGGCTCCCGGCCAATGCCGTCCTGTTCGCCAGCATTCCCAACCTGGCGGACTACCTGGGCAAAGTGGAATCGATATTCAGCCAGAAGATGGCGGAGTCGCCGGAGCTCGGCCAGTGGTGGAGCGAGTATGGCCGTCATGTGACCGCGGTGCTGGAAAAAGTGCGGGAAGCCGGCGGCTATCTGGGCGATGAAATCGCAGTGGTCGGCGTAGAGAACAGCGGCGGTCCAGTGCTGTTTGCCGAAGTGAAGCGCGACGGTTTCCAGCAGTTCCTGACGGGTCTGAACATGCAGATCGCGGTGGAATCGCGCAACGGGTTCGTGGTCTTCGGACCGGACCGGAATTCCGTCGAGTCTCTGGCCGGAATCATGGACAACGCATCTGGAGGCTTTGCGGGAACGCCGTTCTATGCGCGCATTGCCCAAGCCTATGCGGAAGGCGCCGGGTTGCTGCTGTGCGCCGATGTTTCGCGCATCAGACCCGGAACCGCTACGAACGGCATGAAATACTTCGTCGCCGAGCAGACGGAAGTCAATCACCAGGCGCAAGCCCGCGCCAGCCTGAGCTTCACCGGCGCGCGTATGGGACCGATGGCGTGGCTGGCCGATCCGGCCCCGATGGGTTCTCTCGAGTATGTCTCGCCGGAAGCTTCCGGAGTGGGCGCTTTCGTGGTGCGCGATCCGGCGGCGATCCTCGACCAGATCACCGGCATCGCCAAAACAACTCCGGCCAATGTAGGCGCCGCCGAACCGGACGTGCAGACGAACCTGCGAGCCAGCCTGGGCGGCGAGTTCGCCTTCGCCGTCGACGGGCCGCTGCTGCCTGTACCCTCGTGGAAACTGATCGTGGAGACCTACGATCCGGCGAAGACGGAAGCTGCCATCGAACAGCTCGTAGCCGGGTATAACCAGCACCCGTCGCAGATGGTACAGTCTCTCGTGGTAACGCACGAGACGGCGGATGGCGGGTCGGCCTTCTACGCGATTACGGGAACGCCGAAGAATCCGCTGATCGAAGCCCACTACACGTTCCGCGACGGCTACATGATCGCGGCTCCGACCAAGGTGCTGGTCACTCGCGCCTTGCAGATGAAAAGCGCGGGCACATCGATTCTACGGTCCTCTACGTTCATGTCGCTCACACCGCGCGACCACTACGCCAACTACTCGGCTGTGATTTATCACGATATGGGCAGCCAGTTGGCGCCGATCGCGGGGCTGCTGAGCGGCTTGGCGCCTAAAGGCGCTCCGCGAATGCCGCAACTCACCAATCTGAAGCCGATGCTGTTAGCGGCATACAGCGAGCCCGACAGCCTGACTGTCGCAAGCAACAGCGATTTGCTGGGCATGAGCCTGGGCCGTCTTCTGACGGGCGACTGGAGTACCGGAATGTTGCCTTTCGGCGACATGGCCGGAACACGCGACCGAAAAAAAGCGTATAGATAGAGGTAATGAATCCAGTCATAGAGTTGGATGGGCTGGAGGTCCGCTTTGGCGGACGCCCCATCCTCAACCGGCTCAAGGCATCTCTGACCGGCCGATCCGTCGGCCTGCTCGGGCCGAACGGCGCCGGCAAATCGACGCTGCTGAATACACTCCTCGGCTTTCACCGGCCCTCGGCCGGCACCGCGCGTATCTTCGGGCGCGACGTGCGCACCGAGGCGCGCGCCGTCCGCAGCTTGATCGGCTACATGCCGGAGAACGATTCGTTCATCGCCAACATGACTGGCGTGCGATTCGTCCGGCTGATGGCGGAACTGGCGGGACTGCCTCGGGAGGCGGCGCTGGAGCGCGCCCACGAAGCGTTCTTCTACGTGGGACTGGGCGAGGTGCGGTACCGCGCGCTCGGCACCTATTCGCTGGGCATGAAGCAGGCCGCAAAACTGGCCCAGGCGATCGCGCACGGTCCCAAACTGCTGTTCCTGGACGAGCCGACCAACGGTCTCGATCCGCCGGCGCGCCTGCGCATGATCAACCTCATTCAAGAGATCCGCGACCGCGGCGATCTGCACCTGATTGTGTCTTCACACCTGTTGCGCGACGTGGAAGAGTGCTGCGACCAGGTTCTGATCCTCAAGAACGGCAACATCGCGGCATTCTGCAACCTGGAAGAGGAGCGCCGGGCCAACAAGCGGTTTCTTGAGATGGAAACGCGTGGCGAGACCAACGGAACCTTCCTTGCGGCGATGGAGAAAATGGGCTGCGAGACCGCGCCCGGCGCGCAGGGCCGTCTCAAGGTGGTACTGCCCGACGGGCTAGAAGTGCGGCGGCTCTACGAACTCGCGGTCGAGCAGAACGTCCAGATCCGCCGGCTGAATCACCGGCGGGATTCGCTCGAAGATATCTTCCTGAAGGCGATGGAGAGCGGCGGCGAGGTGCGCAATGGCAGTCTATAAGAAGACGTACCGGCCGTACGAAGGTGTCTTGACGGCATCGTGGCGCAGGCTGCTGGTGATCCCCAAGTACGCGTTCGAGGACCTGCGCCGATCGCGGTTCCTCACCATTTTCTACATCGCGAGTTTCATCTATCCGCTGATCTGCGCGCTGATCATTTATGTGCAGCACAACGCCAGCGCGTTGAAGCTGATCAACGCCGAGGGCGCGCAGCGCATGATTTCCATCAACGTACCGTTCTACATGGGGTTTCTCGGCTGGCAAAGCATGTTGGCGCTGTTTCTGGCGGCCTTCATCGGGCCGGGACAGATCTCCCCGGACCTTGCCAACAACGCGCTCTCGCTATATCTGGCGCGGCCGTTCTCACGGGCGGAGTATGTCATCGGCAAAATGCTGGTGCTGGTGATCCTGCTTTCGCTGATGACGTGGATTCCGGGACTGCTGCTGTTCGGATTAGAAGGCTACCTCGAGGGATGGGACTGGATGACCACGAATTCCAAGATTGCCGCGGGGCTGTTCTTCGGGTCGTGGGTGTGGATTCCGGTGCTGTGTCTGCTGGCGCTGGCGCTTTCCGCCTGGGTGAAATGGAAACCCGCGGCCGGAGGACTGATCTTCGGCGTGATCTTCGTGGGACAGGCATTCGGCGCGGTGGTCAATCACATCCAGCGGACGAGCTGGGGCTATCTCTTCGACATCAATTATCTGGTGGGATCGATCTGGCTGCGGCTATTCGAGGGAGATAATCCAACCACTACTGGGGCAGTTTTCTTCCGCGCATCGATGGGACCGGACGGCACAGCCCCGCCGATATGGTGCTCGTGGATGCTGCTCGGACTTGGCGGACTGGTGTGCCTCTACATGCTGCGCAAGAAGATTCGCGGGGCGGAGGTGGTGCGATGAGCTCGCTCTGCTCGCTGGGGTCGGGGGCCAGGGGTCGGGGGTTGGGGGAGGGTGCGGCCCTGCGGGCCGGAAATCCCGATGCCAGCACAAGTGCCTGGCTCCTCCCTCGGGAACTCCTGCTTGGCCTCGCTCTTGATGTTCTGCTCGGAGTTATTGAGGTGGCCATAGGGGGTATCGTATGAGCGCAACCTCTCTTGTCACCTTCTCCAACGTCTCGCGATTCTACGGCGAAGTCCTCGGCATCAATAGGGTCAATCTCGCTATCCCGCCCGGCATCACTAGCCTGGTGGGGCCGAACGGTTCGGGCAAAACCACGCTCATGAATTTAATGTCGGGGCTACTCCGGCCGACGCAAGGCGAGATTCGCGTGCTCGGCGTTTCTCCCAACAACCCCGAACGCTTGGGGCGCGTTCTCGGTTACTGCACGCAGTTCGACTCGTATCCGAAAGGGCTTACCGGCTGGCAATTCATACACTCCTTTCTGCTGCTCCACGGCATGTCTGACGCCGAGTGCCGCCAGCGCACGACCGCTGCGCTGGAGCGCGTCAACATGATGGAAGCGGCTCACCGGCCGGTGGCCGCGTACAGCAAGGGCATGCGCCAACGCGCCAAACTGGCGCAGGCGATCGCGCACGATCCGCAAGTCCTGGTGCTTGACGAGCCGCTGAACGGGCTGGACCCCATGGCGCGCGCCGAGACGATCGCGCTCTTCCGCGAGTGGGGCGAGAGGGGACGGCACGTAATCGTCTCCAGCCACATTCTGCACGAGGTGGACCGCATCTCGGACCAGGTGATCCTGCTGAGCCACGGGTACGTCGTGGCCGAGGGCCAGATCCAGGGCGTGCGCAGCGAAGTGAAGGAACAGCCGATGCAGATTCTGGTGCGCTGCGACCGTCCATTTGACCTGGCGGCACGGCTGTTCCAGCAGAGCCACGTGGTGGAGGCGAAGATCCACGGTGACGGACGCAACCTGCTGCTGCGCACCAAGGACGCCGACAGCTTCTACCTGCTGCTGAATCGCGTGGTGCTCGATACCGGCCTCGAAGTCGAATCGGTCGCGCCGGCCGACGACGACGTGAACTCGGTGTATCAGTACCTGATCGGCGGCGAAGGGGGAACAGTATGAGCGGCGTGTGGCTGCGTCAATTGATGGCAGTGTTGCGGCTGGAATGGAAGAAGACGCTTCTCTCGCGGCGCGGCTGGTGGATCTACCTGCTGGCTGCCGGGCCGGTGGTCATCACCCTGCTGCACTGGCTGATCGAGGTGCAGCACCCGGTTTCCATGTCGCGCCACAGCCTGGGCGACGATAGCACCGGCTACGCCGCGATGTTCCTGCTGTTCTATCTTCGGGGCGCCATCTTCTTCGGCTGCGTGGGCATTTTCAATGCCCTTTTCCGCGGCGAGATGCTGGAGAAGACGCTCCACTATTATTACCTGACGCCCATGCGCCGCGAACTGCTGGTTGTAGGCAAATATCTGGCCGGGCTGGGAACGGCGCTGATTCTATTCGTGGGCAGCGCCGCACTGTCGTTCCTCTTCATCGGGCGCCACTTCGGCGCGGCCTATTCGGATTACATCTGGCACGGACCGGGCCTCAGCCAGCTCGGCTGGTATTGCCTGACGGCAGCGCTGGCATGCGCGGGTTACGGCGCAGTGTTCCTCATGTGCGGGCTACGCTATGGGAACCCGATGATTCCCGCGGCGGTGGTTTTCGTCTGGGAGGGCATCAACCCGTTCCTGCCTTCGGTACTCCAGAAGATCAGCGTGGTGCACTACTTGAAGGGGCTGATACCCGTCGAGGTGCCCGTGCCACCGCCGCTCAACGTGATGGTGGTAGACACCGACGCCACACCCGCGTGGCTGGCGATCTTCGGCCTGCTGGCCGTGACGGTACTTCTGCTGGCCTACTCCGCCATGACCGCCCGCGAAGGCGAGATCAGCTACGGAGAGTAGCTACGCCTTCAATCGCGGCCGCTCTTTGCGCACCGCGTCCAGGTCCTGCTTCGGTTCGCCATCGCATTCGATGGCCAGCGTCGTTACGGGATCGTCCGGAGCCTTCTCCGGCAGGCCCGTGAAGCGAACGCGGAACTTCTCCTGCTCGAACTTCACGTCCTTGCCGGTTGCGATGAGGTGCGCGGACTTCACCTGGTTGGTCAGACCGCCTAACGCTACCGTGGAACCGGGCCAGAAGTGTACATGCATATAGAGCGTGTTGCCCTTGCGTGAAAAACTGGCGAATTGCGAGCGGAACGCCGAGCAACTCTCGGATTGGTAGATGGTCTGGCCGTTGCGGTCCATCCACCTTCCGACGGCAGAGAGAATGCGGACCGACTCTTCGGGAATGGAGCCATCTGCTTTAGGACCGATATTCAACAGGTAATTGCCGGTATCATGCGCGCAGGTGATGAGGTTGCGCACCACGGTTTTCGGACTCTTCCAGTTGTCGTCAGCGCGCTGATAACCCCAACTGTCGTTCATCGTCATGCACGATTCCCAAGCGCGCTTTTCCGCCTGGATGCGCTGCTCCGGCGTGGCGAAATCGCCGTCGAGCTTGTTACGGTTGTTGACGATGATATCGGGCTGAAGCTTGAACACCATTTCGTTCATTTTTTCCGATTCCCATCCCTCGGCGCTGAGGGGTGAAGCCACGTCGTACCAGAGAATATCGATCTTGCCGTAGTTGGTCATCAGCTCGCGGATCAAGCCGTGGGTGTAGTCCACGAAACGGCGGCGCGCGGCTTCATCGGTGGCGCAGCGGGCGCCGTCCGGATGGTGCCAGTCCATGAGCGAATAGTAGAAACCGACGCGCAAGCCTTCGGCGCGTGCGGCATCGACATATTCGCGCACCAGGTCGCGGCGCGGCCCCTGCTTCGGCGCGCAGTAGTCGGTGAGCTTCGTGTCGAAGTTGCAGAAGCCTTCGTGGTGCTTGGTCGTCATCACCATATACTTCTGGCCGGCCTGCTTCGCGAGCCGCGCCCAGTCGCGCGCCGCATTGGGCTTGGGCTTGAACTGCTTGGCAAGCTGCTCATACTCGGCGACCGGGATGCCCTCGCGCTCCATGGCCCACTCGTGGCGTCCAAGGACGGCATAGAGGCCCCAGTGGATGAACATCCCGAAACGGGCTTCATGCCACCATTTCATGCGACGCTCCCGGTCGGCATCGCCGGCGGCGGCGGAAATGGTCTGAGCCAGGGGTGAGGCGGCTGCGGCAGCGCCCATCAATTGAATGTAATCGCGGCGGGTCACGCTGCCAGAATAGCAGAATTTAGCGATAAAGTGGACCTCCCCGGCGGGCTGGTGCCGGAAGCCGGGAGACCGGAGACGGAAGCCAGAAGAAACGCCAAACGCCCCGCTCTTGTGACTTCTGTCTTCTGACTCCTGACTTCTTCCCCGTGTTAGCATGGAACTTCCACCTACTACCTTGATCAAAGCCGTCAAAGGAACCAGGGACTTACTGCCTCCATCCACCGACGTTTGGAACGCCGTCGAGGCTGAGGCGCGGAGTGTCTTGCGCGCCTACAATTACCGCGAAATCCGCACTCCCATTCTTGAGGAAACGCAGCTGTTCGCGCGCGGCGTGGGCGCGGAGACCGACATCGTCACCAAAGAGATGTACACGTTCGACGACCGCGACGGCAGTTCGCTCACGCTGCGGCCGGAGAACACGGCATCGGTCATTCGCGCCTATATCGAGCACCGCATGGATCAGTGGCCGGGCGTGAAGAAGCTGTTCTACATCGGACCCATGTTCCGCCGCGAGCGTCCGCAGAAGGGGCGCTATCGCCAGTTCTACCAGATCGGCGCCGAGGCTATCGGATCGGAATCGCCGGCCGTGGACGCGGAAGTCATCGAGATGGTCGTGGAGATCCTCGAGCGCGTCGGGCTCAGCGGTTTTCAACTGCTGATCAACTCGGTGGGCGACCACAATTGCCGCCCCCAATTCGTCGAGCGGCTGCGGCAGGAGTTGAAGGCCGTCGCGGGGAGGATGTGCGGCGACTGCCAGCGCCGCGCGGAGACCAATCCGCTGCGCGTGCTCGATTGCAAAGTGGAAGCAGACCAGCCGATCATTGAGAAACTGCCGAACATCGTGGAGCACTTGTGCGAGCCGTGTCGCACGCATTTCGATGCCGTGAAGCAGTACCTGGACGACCGCGGCATCCCCTACCAGGTGCGGCCGCGGCTGGTGCGCGGCCTCGACTACTACATGCGCACGACCTTTGAAGTGGTGCACGGCGCGCTGGGTGCGCAGAATTCCGTGCTGGGCGGCGGACGCTATGACGGTCTCGCGGAATCGCTCGGTTCCAAGATTGCCTCACCGGGAATTGGTTTTTCCATCGGCGAAGACCGGCTGGTAATGAGCGTGGAAGAGAATCGCCCGCCGACGCCGCTCGATCTGTATATCGCATCCCTCGGCGAACCGGCGCTCCGCAAAGCGGCGGTGATGGCGCGCGACTTTCGACGCGGCGGTCTGGCAGTCGAGATTGGGGAAGGCAAGCTGAAGCGCGCCATGGAGCTCGCCGACAAGCTCGGTGCGCGTTTTACGCTGATGGTGGGCGATAACGAAATTGCGGCCGGACGCTACGCGCTCAAGAATATGGCGACGGGCGAGCAGCGCGACGTGGCGATCGAGGAGATCCCCGGGTCCGTGGCCGCGGGCAACTGACGAGAAATCGAAATGGAAAACTCCCTTCAATTGGATTTTCTAGGCGAGCTTCGCCGTACACACAATTGCGGTGAATTGCGCGCGAGCGATGAAGGCAAGCGGGCCCTGCTGATGGGCTGGGTGCACCGGCGGCGCGACCACGGTGGCGTGGTGTTCGTCGATCTGCGCGACCGCTATGGCCTGACGCAGGTGGTGTTTCACGAGGATATTGACCCGGCAGTCCACAACCGCGCCGAGCTGGTGAGGCCGGAGTACGTCATCGCGGTGGAAGGCGAAGTCAAGCTGCGGGGTGCGGGCGCCGCCAATCCCAACCTGGCTACCGGCGAAGTCGAAGTCGTGGCGTCGAAGGTCTGGATCCTGAACGAATCGCGCACCCCTCCGTTCCCCATGGAAGAAGAGGTGGACGTAGCCGAAGACGTCCGTCTGAAATACCGATATGTGGACCTCCGTCGACCGCACATGCAGCGCAACATCGTGCTGCGGTCGCAGATTTCGTTCGCGGTGCGGCAGTCGCTGTACGAGCACGGGTTCCTGGAGATCGAGACGCCGTTTCTCACGCGTTCGACGCCCGAAGGCGCGCGCGACTATCTTGTGCCCTGCCGCGTGAATCCGGGGACTTTCTACGCGCTGCCGCAATCGCCGCAGATTTTCAAACAGCTCCTGATGGTGAGCGGCTTCGAAAAGTATTTCCAGATTGTGCGGTGCTTCCGCGACGAGGATTTTCGCGCCGATCGCCAGGCCGAGTTCACGCAGATCGACCTGGAAATGTCATTCCCGCAGCAGGAGCGGATTTTCGAGACCATCGAGCCACTCATCCAGCGCGTGTGTGAAGTCGCGGGTTACACCGTGCCCGCGCCGTTTCCGCGCATGACGTATGCCGACGCCATGCGCCACTACGGCAGCGACAAGCCGGACTGCCGCATTCCTCCCATGCACCCGGTAGGCGACCTTGCGCCGGATTTGGCAAATAACGAGTTGCCGCTGGTGGCTATCCACATTCCCCATACAGGTGCGGCCAGTCGTAAGGAGCGCGAAGAACTGAAAGCCTTCGGGCAGGAACGCGGGCTGCGAGTCTTCGACGATTTCAAGCGGCTGGAGCGTGATCACGCGGCCGCGATGGCGCAGGTCCGCGAACGCTGCGGTGCCGGCGAAAACGACCTGCTGATGCTTGCCACCTGGGCCGGCGAACCCCAGGGCAAGCGCCCCGAAGAGACCGTCTTCCAGGCCTGCGGCCAACTACGTCTCGCGGCCGCCCAGAAGTTCGCCGACCGGCACAAGCTGCTCGATCCGAAGAATTTTCAATTTCTGTGGGTTGTTGACTTCCCGATGTTCGAATGGGACGAGGAAGAAAACCGCTGGAATGCCGCGCATCACCCGTTCACGTCGGTGCACGACGAAGACCTGGAAAAGCTGGTCACCGACCCGGCGCGCTGCCGCGCGAAGTCGTACGACCTGGTGCTGAACGGCGTGGAACTCGGCTCGGGATCGATCCGTATTCACCGGCGCGACGTTCAGGCCAAGGTCTTCGCCGCGCTGGGATTCAGCGACGAAGAAGCACGTCGCCGCTTCGGCTTCCTGCTGGAAGCGCTGGAATACGGAGCGCCGCCGCACGGCGGCATTGCCCTTGGGCTCGATCGCTTGGTGATGATCCTCGCAGCGGAAAGCTCCATCCGCGACGTCATTCCCTTCCCCAAGACGGCGCGCGGAGCCGACCTGATGTGCGACGCGCCCTCGACGGTCCCGGAGCGCCAGTTGCGCGAGATTGGAATCGCCGTGCGCGGAGCCGCGAAATAATAATCAGCCCGGCTAGCTCCAAGAGCCGGCCGGGCTGAACTGATGGCTGATCGCTATCCGCTGTCAGCTAAAAACTGATCCGCGCCGCCAGTTGCAACTGACGCGGATTCGCCGCTCCACTGTACTGGCCGAACGTGCCGTTGGTCTGCGCGCCGCTGGCATTGAATGTCGCCGAGGTGTTCACCGCGTTGAACTGCGTATGGTTGAACGTGTTGTACGACTCCAGCCGGAGCTGCCCGCGGAAGCGCTCGCCCAGGGGAATGTTCTTGAAAAGCGACATGTCCCAGTTATTGATTCCCGGACCGCGGAACACATCCCGGCTCGCGTTGCCCCAGCAGATAATCGGAGGAGCGGCGTTGCCGCAATAGCTGAGCGAGGGCGCCGAGATGGCCGCCGTGTTGAATGCCACCAGCCCCGGGCCGCCGCGCTGGTCCTTGGGCAGAATCGGGTTGCCGACCAGGATGGCACGTGGGCCCGTATCGGTTGCCGACCCCGTGATGTCGGCGGAAGGCGAGTAACCGATACTTACACCCAGCGGAGCGCCGCTTTGCGCCGTGTAGATACCGGAGATCTGCCAGTTGTCGAACAGCCCACGGACCACCTTCGAATGGACCAGGTTGCTCGCGCGAGGCAGGTTGTAATTCCAGTAAATCCGGAAAATGTGGGTGTGATCGAACCCGGCTTCGCCGTAGTTCCAGATCTTGGGATTGACCAGCGAACTGACCTGTGTGGTGGCTGCGGTTGTTTCGGTGTCGGCATAATCCATTGCCTTCGACCACGTCCAGATCACGCCGTAGGTCAACGTGCTCTTGTAACGGCGGCGCACGGCAGTCTGCAGTGAGTGGTAGTTTGAATTCGCGCCGTAGAAGTAGTAAGTGATATTGCCCCACCCCATGTAGGGCCGCAGGAACTGCGAGGGCAGGACCTTGTTGCCGTTGGTAGGATCGAGGTTCTGCGGCAGGTAATCCGTTCCCAGAGGTTCGCTGTTCAGATTCTCGGCTTCGACAAGGTGGCGGCCCAGTGCGCCTACGTACGCCGTATCCAGAACCGTGCCGAAGCCTAGATCCTGCTGTACACCAAAGCTGAAATTGTAAGTCTTCTGAACCGGCCGGTTGGAGTTGAAACCGACGACATTAGTCGGGAAGTTGTAACCCTGGGCGCTCGCCAAATCCGCGAGATAAGTGTAGTAAACGGTCGGGTTATACTGCAGCGGCGGAGTGTTGTACTCGAACCCGTATGACCAGTTATCTTCTTCGTGGAAGTTATAGAAGATGCCGCCGCCCGCGCGGATCACGGTTTTGCCCTTGCCGAATGGATCCCAGGCGAAGCCCAGGCGCGGGGCCGTCTTGATGCCGCCGTTGTAGCGGAGCCCTTCGGGGTAGCTGGGATCCGTGAGGCGGTTCACGATCCCGTTCAGTTGGTTCGGAGACTCCGGGGCAATCGCGTCGATCGTCGCCGCCGGCAGAATCGCGCCGGTATAAGGATCGAGGCCCATGCGCTTGCCATTCACTAGAGTTGGCTGGATGAGCTTCACCACCTGGTTGGGGTTCCAGGTCGAGGGCACGAAGCCGGCCTCCTCGTTCTGCGGACTGTGCCACGGGGTACCCCAGCCCCAGCGCAGGCCCCAGTCAACCGTCAGCTTGCGCGATACCTTCCAGCTATCCTGCAGGTACCATTCCAGGGACGTAATCGTTTCGTACATGGGGAAGCGCGAGGAGCTTTGCGTATACTGATCGGCCACCCCGAGCAAGGCGTTCGAATACGCGTAACCGGTATCGAGGGCGTTATTGCTGTCCTGCGTGAAGGTCATGGTGCCGGCCTGCGAGGATGCGTTCTTTCCCTTCATCGCCAGCCAATGCTCGGGCATCAGTCCTGCTTTTAGCGTATGGGAGCCGGCGGCTTTAGTCAGACTACCGTTCGCGGTCCAAGTGTCCTCCGCACCCTGCAGCGGGAAGCGACCGTACCAGCTCGGATTGGCCGAGTCGGAGACACCGAAGGTGGCGGCGGGCACCAGGTTGAGCTGGTTTGTCGTGGGATAGAGCTGCGGAAGGGTGAAGCCCACGGCATCACGCGTCTTGGCCGTGAGCTCCGCCTGCGTGAGCGGCGGCCCGGCTTCGCTGAACTGCGAAAAGCCCAGACTGCCGGTGAAGACCAGGGTGGGAGTGAAAATGTGCGTGAGGGAAAGCACGCCGGACGGCGTGATGGCTGTGTAGTGCTGCGGCGCCCAACCCCACGACGTATTGGCGGCGGAAACCGCGCTGCCCTGCTGATCTTCGTACCACCAGTTGAAACGCGCGAAAAGCTGCGTCTTCTCGCTGACGTTATAATCGAGGCGCGCGCTTTGCAGCCATTTCGGAACGTTCAGGCTCTCCTGATAGATGTAGTTGTAAGATCCTTTGGAGACCAGTAAGTCCGCCGCCGATGTGTAGTTCGGCAGAGGCAGAAGGTTGAGATAGTTCTGCATCGAAGGGATGATGCGGCTGGTCGGAATGATGTCGCCTGGAAACGCCACGCCGTTGGTCGGATCCTTCACCGTGACGGCCGCTCCGCCGGCCGCGATCGGTTTGGCGTTCACGCCCGATGCCGTGAAGTTGCCCTGCCTTTCCAGCTCGGTCGGTACCGTCACGTCTACCTGACCTTTGGGCCGCATCTCGCGGATGCTCTCCGAAGAGATGAAATAGAACAACTTGCCCTTGGTCGCGCCGACGTGCGGAATGTGAATCGGCCCACCCAGGTTTACGCCGGCATAGGAGATGCGCAATTCCGTCTGCGGCGTGCCGGAGCGGTTATTGAAGAAGTTGTTCGCGTTGAAGGCCTCGTTGCGATCCAGGTAATAAGCCGCGCCGTGCATCTGGTTGGTGCCGCTCTTGCTGACCGCGCTCACCGTGAACCCGTTATTGCGGCCGTATTCGGCCGAGAAGTTGGAAACCTTCACATCCACTGACTGCGTATTGTCCAAACTGATCGTCGTATTGGCGTTGCTCTGGTTGGTGTTGCTCGTCGGCAGCCCATCCACCAGGATGTTATTGCCGGTCGCGCGGCCGCCCAGCACGTTGAATGTGTTGTTGCCGCTGAAGGTCTGCACCGCCTGGCTGACGTTGATCACCACTCCCGGCTGCAATTCCGCAAACGTCGTGAAGTCGCGATTGATTACCGTCAGGTCTTTGATCTCTTCGCTGGTGACGATTCCGGACCGTTCGCTCGACGCCGTCTGCAACATCGCGCCTTCCGCCGCCACCGTCACGGACTCGTTCACCGACCCCACTTCCAGCGACAAGGTTCCCACAGCGAGTTTGTCGCCGGGTGTCAGCTCCAGGTGTTCCTTCTGGTATTTCTTGAAGCCGGCATTTTCCGCGGCCACCGTATAAACTCCCGGCCTGACCGCCGTGAATTCGAAATTCCCTTGAGCGTCGGTTGTGACAGACCGCGCCGCCTGGGTCTCTTCCGAGATCAGGGTCACTTTGGCGCCTGCCATGGCGCCTCCAGTCGAATCGGCAACAGAACCGGTGATCGCGCCGCCCACTTCCTGGGCCGCGAGCAAGAAAGCCGAACAAAACAACAGAGCCAAGACGCGACGAAGCATCAACAACCTCCCTATAACGCTAACGAGACTGATAAAGATTAACCCGTTAACGCTAACGCTGTCAAGCCGCAAGGGCTCTTTTTGTTGGGGAACTTCAGCAGGCTGAGGTCTTGGCTGACGGGCGTTTGGGGGAAATACTGTGGCCGTCCGCAGCCCCCACCGGAGGCGCCGCTTGCCGCCCGACCACAGGGAGGGGCGTACGCCGGCGTTTACCGCGGATTTCCCGCCACACCGCGCTGCTTGCGCGTCAGAATCTCACGCACCGCGTAGATCCGCCGGTCCTGGCTTTCGAAGTACGTGCGCATCATCATCTCGCCAATCAGTCCGGTGGAGAACATCATGAGGCCCGCCAGCAGCAGCAGCGCGCCGGCGATCATGAGCGGTCCGTGCTCCGCCACAATGTCCCGGCCCAGGATCTTCATCACCAGCAGATAGCCCATAATGCCGCCGCCCAGCGTAGTCCCGCCCAGCCCCAGCAGCCCGAAAAAGTGCATGGGCCGGGTGAAATACTTCAGCAGGAATTTGATCGTCAGGATGTCGAACATCACGCGGAACGTCCGCCCGATGCCGTAATGCGAGTCGCCCGCCGCCCGCGGCGTGTTGCGGATCGGCACCTCGGCGATGCGCGCTCCGTAGAAGCTCGCGAGCGCCGGGATGAAGCGGTGCAGTTCGCCGTACAGATTCACATCCTTCAGCACTTCGGCACGATACGCTTTGAAGGTTGTGCCGAAATCCCGCAGTTCCACGCCCGAGGCCTTCGCCATCAGCCAGTTCGCCACGTGTGATGGGAACTTTCGCAATACCGCGTTGTCCACGCGGTTCTTCCGCCACCCGCTGGCGATATCGTAGCCCTCGTCGATCTTCTTCAGCAGCGCCGGAATATCTTCGGGCGCATGCTGCAGGTCCCCATCCATCGCGATCACCACGTCGCCCTTGGACTCGTGAAACCCGGCCGAAAGCGCCGCCGTCTGCCCGAAATTCCGACGCAGCCGAACCACCTTCAGGTGACCATCCGTCTCCACCAGGTTGGCCAGCAGCTCGAAGCTCCGGTCTGTGGAAGCATCGTCAACAAAGATGATTTCGTAAGGCCGCTGCAGTTGCTCCAGCACCGCAGTCAAGCGGTCATACAACGGCAGGATCGAGTGCTCCTCGTTGTGGATGGGAATCACAATCGACAGCATGGCATTAAAATCCTTAGTGTAACATTCGCCATGGACCGGGTTCCTTTTCAGGCCACCGAGGCCTCCGCCGCGTATGATGGAATCTCCGCGCTGCCGGTTTCCATCCTGCTCGATAACGTCCGCAGCCTGTACAACGTAGGCTCATTCTTCCGGACCGCGGATGCGGCCGGAGCCTCCCGCCTCTACCTGTGCGGCATTACCGGCCGGCCGCCCAAACGCGCCCTTACCAAGACTGCACTCGGCGCCGAAGACACCGTCCCCTGGGAGCATTCCTGGGATCCCCTCCCGCTGCTCGACACCATGCGATCGCGCGGCGTCGAAATCGCGGCTATCGAAACCAGCGTCCACGCCCTCGATCTTTTCGATTGGACCCCGCACTTCCCGGTCTGCCTCGTCTTCGGCCACGAGGTGAACGGCATCCGGCCCGAAGTAACCGCCCGCTCGGATACGCACATCCGCATCCCTATGCTGGGCCGCAAGCACTCGCTGAACGTCGCCACCGCCGGCGGCGTAGTAATCTTCGAACTCCTCCGCAAATACCGCACCCTGTTGCATTCCGGTCTCTGACGCCCACCTCCTCGCCCCAAACGCGCGCACCCTCACGCTCGTTTTCTCCCTTTGCTCCTCTGCTCCCCTCCCCCCTTGCTACCATAAAACTTGCCCCTCCCACGTCTCCGCCTCGATCTCGACTTCATGCCGTCGCCGTCGCCGGAGCACCCGGGCCTGTTCATCCGCGACCCCTACCGGTATAGCGATGCCATGCTCATCATTCCGCCTCTGCTGGTGGAATGCCTCACCCTGTTCGACGGACAGAGCAGCGAGCTCGATCTGCGCGCCGCGCTCGTCCGTCTCACTCACGATCTGGATGTCGGCGAGATCGTGAGCAGCCTCCTCCAGACACTGAGCACCGCCGGCTTTCTGGAAGACGAAAACTTCGTGCGCATTCAGAACGAGCGCCGTGCCGAATTCGCGGCGCAGCCCGTGCGCGAGCCCGCCCACGCTGGCGCCGCCTATCCCGAAACCGCCGACGAACTCCGCCAAACGATGGAACGTTACATGGACGGAGCGGCCGCCCGAACCCCTACTTCGGAGAAGCTTTTCGCCATCGCCGCCCCTCACGTCAGTCCCGAGGGAGGTTGGCAGTCTTACCGCGCGGCCTACTCCATGCTGCGGCCGGAACACCACGACCGCACCTTTGTCATCCTCGCCACGTCGCACTACGGCCGCCCCGAACGCTTCGGCCTCACCCGCAAGAACTTTCGCACGCCCGTAGGCGACGCCGTCACCGATCTGCGGCTGGTCGACTGGCTCGCCAACGAAGCGGGCGATGCCGTCGAAATGGAAGACTTCTGCCACTCCTTCGAGCACACTGTCGAGCTCCAAGTGATCTTCCTGCAGCACATGCTCGGCCCCGGGGTCCGCATCCTGCCCATCCTCTGCGGCTCCTTTGTACACAGCCTGCTCGAAGGCGGGATGCCGGAGAAGGACGATAACGTCCGCCGGTTCTTGGGCGCGCTCAGCGAGCTCGATGCGCGCGAGGGCGGCAAGCTTTTCTGGGTGCTCGGCGTCGATATGGCTCACATGGGCGCGCGCTATCAGGACCCGTTCACAGCCGTCGCCAATCAGGGAACGATGCTCGAAGTCGATGCCCGGGACCGCCGCCGCATCGACGCCATCAACGCTTCCGACGCCGGCGCCTTCTGGGACCAGGTGCAGCAGAACCGCGACGACCTCAAGTGGTGCGGCTCCTCGCCCTTCTATACCTTCCTCAAAGCGATTCCGCACTGCCGCGGCGAGCTTCTCCGGTACGAACAGTGGAACATCGACGACCGCAGCGTCGTCAGCTTCGCGGGCATGGCGTTTACAAGGTAGTGTTGGTGGGACAGACGGTTTCGTCCAGCAGCCGCGAGGCCGCCTGCAGTGGCAGGAGAGGCGACAGTCCCGCCATTCACCCCGAAATTCGCCGCCCCCGCGGCAAGTACCTGGGCGCTCCGTATCGGTTCGGCCGCCCGCCGGGAAGCGTCCACCGCTCCGGAAGGCCGTACGGATCTTCGAACCGCGCCATCATCTCGTATAGCCGCGCGCGCATGTCGTCGGTGTAGTTCGCATACGCCGGATCGTAGGCCGCGTTGTGCATCTCCTCCGGATCGTGCTCCAGGTCGTACATCTCATCGATGTCGAAGCCGTTGAACACGTACTTGAACCGCTCCGTAATCGCGATACGCTGCGTGTACAGGAACTCCCCGCCGTAGTACGCACACAGGATCTGGTCGGGCCATTCCGCACTGCGCGGATTCTGGAGCAAGGGCTGCAGCGCCCGGCCATCCGCATACGGCAGCGGTTTCGCGCCTGCCGCAGCCGTATACGTGTGCGCCAGGTCGTGTGTCTGCACCAGCCGGTCGCACCGCGCGCCCGCCGGCGCCACGCCCGGCCATCGGACCACCAATGGGACGCGGTACGTCTCCTCGTAGGGAATCCATCCCTTGATCCACATCCCGTGATTGCCGCACATGTCGCCGTGATCGGTGGTGAACACGACGATCGTGTTGCGCGACTGGCCCGTCTCCTCGAGCGCGTCCAGCAGCCGCCCGATCTGCCGGTCCAACTGCTCGACCAGCGCGTAATAGCAGGCGCGGCTCTGCCGGTAGTCGTCCTCCGTCATGTGCCCCCACGTCGAGGCCTCGCGCCGGTGCATCCCCGGCTTCCCCTCGAACGGATCGCGGAAACTCTTTGGCACCGGAATCGACCGCGGGTCGTAGCGGTCCAGGTACTGCTTCAGCGGAAAGTACGGGTCGTGCGGGTCCACGAAATGCGTCTCCAGCATCCACGGCTTGCCGTCGCGCGCAAAGCGCCGCATCATGCGGATGGCCGACTCCGCTACCTGCCACTCGTGTACGCCTTCTTCCGGCCCTTCCACGTAACCCCACTCCGCCACGGGCCGCTGATCGCCCGGCCACTGCACCATCTTCAACGGATGCGGCCGCATCTCGGTCCCGGGCATCTCCACGCGATCCGGGTTCAAGTCGTACTTCCGCAGGATCGCCGGATCGCAGCCCTGCACTGCCGCCATCTCATAGCCGAAATCCGCCGGGCATCGAACCCAGCTCGCATGCCACTTGCCCGTATATCCCAGCCGGTAGCCGGCGTCCTTCAGCCGGTGCGCGTAGAGCACCACGTCCGAGTACATGTCCCGGTGCACCGAGGGCGACGAGTGGATCTGGTTGAACACGCCGTTATGCCAGTGGTACGCGCCCGAAAGAATCATGGCGCGCGCCGGGCAGCAGACCGCGCTCGGCGTGTAGCTCCGCTCAAACAGCGTTCCCTCTTTCACCAGACGGTTCAGGTTCGGCGTACGCGCCGGCAGCCGGTCCGCAATGCAGCCCCATTGCTGCTGGTCGCTCATGATGTGGAGGATGTTCGGCCGGTTCGCTGCGGCCCGATTCTGTGGTTGTGCTACGGCAGCCCCGGCGACCGATTGCGTCAGAAACTGTCTCCGGTCGATGGCGGGCATGGCGACAATCTTATCAAGCACCGGATTACAATGCTCACCATGAGGTTCCTCCGCGTTTTTACGCTTGCCGCTCTGGCCCAGGCCGCCGGCTTCGCCCAGCACACCGCCTACTTCGGCACCTACACCAAGCCCGACAAGAGCAAAGGCATCTACTCCGCCCGCTATGACGCTGCCACGGGCAAGCTCACGGCCATTTCTCTCGCGGCCGAAACCGCCAGCCCCTCGTTTTTGGCGGTACACCCCAATGGCCGCTTTCTCTACGCCGTCAATGAGCAGGCTGAAGGCAGCGTGAGCGCGTTTGCCATCGACCGCACCACGGGCGGGCTCAAATTGCTGAACCGCGTGAGTTCGCGCGGCAATGGTCCTTGTCACCTGGCGCTCGACCATACCGGCAAATGGCTCTTCGCCGCCAACTACGGCAGCGGCAGCGTGGCGGTGTTTCCGGTCCACCCGGACGGCTCTTTAGGAGAATCCTCCGCGTTTCATCAGCACGAAGGCAGCAGCGTCAACGCGACCCGTCAGCGCGGCCCGCACGCTCACGGCACCTTTGTCTCGCCCGACAATCGTTTCGTGCTGGCGCCCGACCTCGGGTTGGACAAAGTCATGACCTATCGGATTGACCCGCAGGGCACGATGCCGCCGAGCGATCCGCCGTTCTTCAAGGCGGCTCCCGGCGCTGGTCCGCGCCACCTGGCGTTTCACCCCAACGGAAAATTCGTCTATATCCTCACCGAGATGGGAATCAACGTCGTGGCTTGCCGCTACGATGCGCAGCGCGGCGCGCTCGAAGAGATCCAGACTGCCGACGCGGCGGGTGTGAACCGCAGCCCGTCCATGAGCGGCGCCGAAATCGAGGTGCACCCCAACGGCCGCATCCTGTACGCTTCTGTGCGCGGCGACAACTCCATCGCCATCTTCGCCGTCGATCCGGCAACGGGAAGGCTCAGCGCCGCCGGCCGCGTCTCTACCGAGGGCAAGACGCCGCGCGCCTTCACCATCTCGCCTGATGGAAAGTACCTGCTCGCGGCCAATCAGGACTCCGACAGTGTGATGACGTTCGCCATCGACCCGAGAACGGGCGCTTTGACCAGAACCGGCGACCCCGTGGAGGTCTTTTCGCCGGTTTCGATCGTATTCGTAAAGAGCCGGTAAGACCACTCCCGGTCGTGGCTCCGTCACCGCCTCGCTGCCTGAAACTCTTTCTCCGCCTCGGCCGTCTTCCCTTCCTGCAGGTAGACCTTCCCTAGCGTTTCGTGCGCCTCCGCCGAGCCGGGGTCTGCGCGCAGCGCGGCCTCGATGTGCTGCTGCGCTTCACCCCACTTGCCTTCCATGGCCGCAAAGATGCCCAGGTTGTAGTGCGCCGGATAACTATCGGGGTCCACCGCGAGCAGGTGATTGAGATGCGCGCGGGCATTCGGAAAGTCCTTCTTTTGAATGTAGATTTGCGCCAGCGCCTCATCCGCGCGCGTGTACCACGGCTCCAGCGTCAGCGCGGCTGTGAGCGCCCGCTCGGCCTCGTCCGCCCGCCCCATCCGGAAATAGCAGAATCCCAGTTCGAAGTGGGCCTGTGCGTCCCCCGGATCGGCTTCCGCCGCGCCGCTGAATTCCCGGGCCGCCGCCGCATAATCGCCCTGCCGCTCGAGGTTCAATCCCAGCCCGGTCCGGATCTCCGCCACGTCTGGCACCTTCTCGCGCAGGCCTTTCAGCAGGCTCGTCGATTCCGCCAATCGCCCCGATGACGCCAGCGACAGCGCATTCACATACCGTTCGAAATCAGCGATCCGATCCTTCGCGTCCACTGTTGGCTCGCGCGCCGGCCCCGACAACCCACTGGCATACCCCAGCGTTCGCAGCCCGGCGATGGCGTCGGGCCTGGGCGACCCAGCCGGGGCCGCCACTCGACCCTTCCGCAGCGCCGCGATCTTATCGCTCATCCCCAGCGCCCTCTGCCGCTCCTGCCCGTAGAGATTGTGCTCCTCGTTTGGATCGTTCGCCAGGTCGTACAATTCCGGCTTTGGCGTCTCTATGTACTTGTACCGCCCCGCGCGCAGGCTGCGCAGTGGAGCGCAGCCGAAGTGGTTCCGCGCGTATACGCTTTCCGAGTAGACCTCCGCCGCGCCGCCTCCGATCAGGCTGCGTCCGCGCATCGCCGCGGGCTTGGGGACGCCTACCGCATCCAGAATCGTGGGCGCTACATCCAGCAGGCTGGCGGGTTCGTCCACCCGTTCCTTCGTGATGCGCTGGAATCCCGCAGGCCAGTGCATGATCAGCGGCACGTGCAGGGTGCTCTGATAGAGGAAATAGCCATGCGTGCTCTCACCATGATCGCCCAGACCCTCCCCGTGATCCGACGTGAATACGATCAGCGACTTCTCCAGCAGTCCGCGCTTGGCCAGGAACGCCAGAAAATCGCCCAGCACACGGTCCTCGTAGCCCAGCTCCGCCGAGTAGCCCGCCTCGCCGTGGCGCAGCGAAGGATTCTGCGGCAGGTCGTAGGGCAGGTGCAGATCGTAAAGGTGGAGAAACAGAAAGAACGGCCGATCCGCGTTCCGTTCCACCCACCGCATGGCCGCTTCCGCGACCTCGGCGCCTGGCCTCTTGCGCTCCATCGGGCCGGCGTTGACTTTATTGTGAACGTCTAGCGGACCCTCGTAGACGTCGAAGCCCTGGTTCAGTCCGAACCGCCGGTCGAGCACGAAACTTCCTACGAACGCGCCGGTCCTGTATCCCGCGGCCTTCAGGGCCGCCGCCAGCGTGCTCCTAGGAGCCTTGAGCGGGATTCCGTTGTCCTGGACTCCGTTCACAAACGAGGGCGTCGAGGTGAACAGCGCCACGTGCGAGGGCAGCGTCAAGGGAAACGGGCTGCTGACCTGGCTGAAAAGCGTCCCCGGCTTCGCCAGCGAGTCGATATGCGGTGTCGGCCGCCTGCCCGCCTGATAACAGCTCAGATGATCGGCACGCAGGGTGTCGACGGAAATCAGAATGACGGGAGTGGCGGCTTGACCGGAAAGGGTAACCAACGCCAGTAAGGCGTACCGAAGCATTCCCCTCAATCTAGCATGCGCAGTACCGGCCGCGAGCTTGGCGCCACGAGCTGCGAGAAGAAACCGACGGGACGGGTTTTCGGCTCGCAGCGCGCGGCTCGCCGCTACTAGAAGTAG
>Ga0126381_100000490_pt1 | contig 43568 bp, 41 predicted proteins | sample PanSoiMetPlot_28_FD_96465 | JGI IMG/M metagenome (GOLD analysis project Ga0126381, IMG submission 96465) | Tropical forest soil microbial communities from Panama - MetaG Plot_28 | ecosystem: Environmental > Terrestrial > Soil > Tropical forest > Bulk soil | place: Panama | collected 2016-02-17 | reverse complement strand
TGTTTGTTACGGAGGCGAGAAATCGCTGGGAGGACAGTTGCTTTGTGGAGTTCAGTGGCGCCTCCGGGAGTTGCTTATTCCAGCCAGTGCCGGCCAATACTGTGCTGCTGATCCGGGAATTCGGCTATTGGAGCGACAACGTTAGGTTGTGGACGCGGATGCAGGCTATCTCCAGCGCCAGTTACGAAGTCGAAGAGAACCTGGGCGTCGCATTGCTGGAGAGGAGACAGCCGGAAGCCGCGATGCATCACTTCCAGCAGGTGATCGATTCTGTCCCGACGGTGTCTCCCGACATCGGGCGAGAGCTTGCGGGGTATGCTTCCGTCGCTCATTTATATGTCGGCGCCTATGATTTACAGCATGGCCAGCCTGCCGTCGCAATCCTGCATTACAAAAAGGTGCTCGACCTGGCGCAGAGCTTTGCGGCGCAGAACAACCACGAAAACGTCCCTCCCGTCCTCACTCGGATGAAGGCTGCCGCATTGGGCAACATGGGAGACGCTTACTACGCCATGCGGGACCTTCAGCAGGCAAAGGACAGCTATGAGGCTGCATTACTACTGGATTCCCATAGCGCGCGCGAATGGATTGGTTTGGGCATCGTCGAACAAAAGTCCGGAGACTTGCCCACAGCCCTCCGGGCGTACGCTCGCGCTGCTCAAATTCAACCGAGTCCTGTTGGATTACTGCTGTTGGCTCAGGCGCTGGACCAAAGCGGCCGGCGGGAAGAAGCCGAATCCGCCAGACGACAGGCGAGTATGATGACGGAAAATTTCGCAGCCGCTCAACAGGCGGTCAACCAGATTATGGCCCAATAGCTTTATTTCTGATACTGCCGGCGGAGCCGGGCGGCCTCATCAAAGCATTCCGCAGCCTTGGTAAAGTCTCCCAAATCTCGATAGGCGACGCTCATGTTGGTCAACGCATCGTTGCGTAAACCGGCATATAAGAGGATGTCATCTTGCGTAAGTGACAGCACCTTCTTGTAGTAATCTACCGCGGCAGGCAGGTTCCCGCGGCGTTGTTCGCTGAATCCCATGTGGAAGTTTAGCTGAGGATCCAACGGGTTAGCTTGAATGGCTGCACGGAAATGAGCCGTGGCTTCATCTTCATGGCCGCTGACGACTAGCAACGAACCTAACTTGTCCTGTGCAACATCGTTATTGTTGTCAACCTCCAAAGCATGACACCATAGAGTCAGACTATTCTTCCAATATCCGATCTGCCGATAACAAGCTATCGCCAGCACAGCCAGGACAACTAGGCTAACAGGAACTAACCATAACGAAACTAGACGTGCCCCCTTGTCATTCAGCTGGGTAGATGTTGGGATTGTGCCGGTTGGTGCACCCTGAGCTCTTAGGGCTCTAAGGCAGAGCTCTGGAACTCCCCAGCAAACCATAATAAACAGCCCGACAAATGCTACGTAAGCATAACGATCAGCCATTGCCTGGCTACCTACCTGTACAATGCCAATCATGGGCACAAGCGAGCCGATAAACCACAACCAGCCAACCAAGAGATATCGAGCCCGATTGCGTACCTGAAAAACTAAACCTGTTATAGCTATCAAGAATATGATCGACGCAGTGATTCGCCAGGTCTCCCATCCCCCCGCAGGAAAGGTATAAAACGGCGAGAGGCGGATTGGCCAGACTGCCTTGGCCACATAACGGGCGTAGGAGACTGCCGCATTCTCCAGCCGGAAGATCAGCGTGTGTGCCTTCATGGCTCCACGCATCGCGTCGCCAGTACCTTGCGCCAGCAGCGTCACAAGCGCACTCGCCGCCGCGAGCAGGAATAAGGGAATTTTCTCCAATACAAGGAAATCAGGAGTTTTGGCTGGTGCAATCCTGTCGGCAGCGACTCCTTCCCGCGCGCCCTGTTGTGCAGAGAATAATCGTCCAAGGGGCCAGTAGTCCCATAGCAAGGCGATGCAGGGAAATGTTATTACCTGCGGTTTTCCCATCAAAGCGGCGGCGAATAAGAGCAGGACAACAAGATAGCGTTTTATTTCAGGTTTAACCGCATACCATCCGTACGAACCCAAGGCGAGGAAAAAGAAAAACGTGCTCAGAACATTCTTGCGTTCTGCTATCCATGCTACGGATTCCACATTAACGGGATGCAGTGCAAAAAGCGCCGCCACCATCAGGCTGCGCCCGGCAAATCCTGTCGCCTTCCATAGTACCCAGAACAGGAGCAAAGCATTAACCGCATGCAACATGACATTGGTCTCATGGTGCCGGCCGCTATTTAGATAGTAGAACTGACAATCTAAGGCATGCGAAATCCACGTTAGAGGATGCCAATTCTGGGCATAGTAGGCCGTAAAAGCCCAACGGACCACATCTGAATCTATACCGTATTTGATGTGGAAATTATTGGTGACATACGCTCCATCGTCATAGTCTTCAATAAACTGAAATGTATGTACCTGGTGGTATAGCGCTAGAATTCCCGCTATGAGAAGAAGTGCTAGCGGCAGGAACCGCCTCTCGCCTGAGGTAGTCAACATAGAGCCTTAGTTTGAATGTGTCAGCTTTCCACAGCATGCGGCTTGTGCGGGCGCTCTACGTGCACACACATGCTGGTTCGCTGACGCGAAGATTATAAGGGAGGATGCGAACAATTCGGCTGAGGCGCGGCAACGAAAAACCCGGGACATGCTCTGCGCCAGCATCGTCCCGGGGTGAGCGACTACGTGCGCGGGAAAATGTCCCGCGCGCATGGAGCCAAACGGCTACCCTTTGGTCGCGCTAGCTCCATGCATTTTCGCGCGCTCAATCAGCGTTTTAACCTGGTCTTTCTGCGGGTAATCCGGGTTGGTCTGGAGCAGTTTCTCCCAGGCCACGACGGCCCCCTTCGGGTCCTTCTTGCCTTGCCATTTCACAATACCCAGATTGAAGAGCGTGCCTGGATGATTGGGTCGGATGGCAAGCGCCTTCTCAAAGTTTGCAATGGCCTTGTCGGCGTCGCCGCTATACCAGTACGAGGTTCCCAGGTCAGTACGGACATCGGCGTTGTTCGGCTGAGCGACGAGGGCTTTTTCGTAGTACTCGATCGCTTGCGGATAGGCCTGGCCGTCGTAGTACATATTGCCGAGCTTGACCAGGGTTTCGACATCGTTTGGATTCGTTTTTAGCTGTGCCAGGAGCGGCTCAGCAGCTTTGGCAAGCATCTCCGGCGAGGCGCCTTGCTGCTGTTGTGGAGATCCGATTCCGGGAAGTTGTCCGGCTCCGAGCGCAGCACTGCCGGTCGAGGCTGGGACCGCAGCCTGTACGCTGTCGGCTTGCGGCGTTCCCGCGGCCGATCCGCGGGCGAAGTAGCCGACAGCAATCCCAATAACTAACGTGATCACCGCAAGCGTGTAGGCTTGCACAGTGGTGAAGCCAGGGTTGGTGCTACGGTTATTGTTTTGCGCAGTAGACATCTCTGATACTCCTTTTTACTGTTGGGCCACTTGTAGCGAGCTGCGAGCGCAGTGGCTCCCTGATTACTTGCCACTAGTTGCTTGTTGCCTGTAGCTCGTACTTCGCAACCAGCTCTTTCTTGGTGCCGGCGGCAGCCTTTAAGGGCTGTTCGAGGTGAAACAGGCGGCCGACTGTGGCCGTTAACAGATCCTGCTCCTGCCTCTCTGGAAGTTCCTTCAATTCGCGGGCCAGGGAACCAGCGATGCGTTGGGTTATATGGGCCGTAAGGGTTATTAATGCCTGGTCCTGGTCTTCCGTGAACGGGCCGAATTCTTTCCGCAGGACTTCCAGTTCCTGCCGGCAAATCTCATCGAGGCGCTGACGCAGGGCGACGATGGTGGGCACAACGCGCTCCGCCATCAACTTGCGACGGAAGCCCTGCACCTCCGCCTGCACAATTTTTTCCGCAGCTTCAGCAGCTGCCTGTCGTCCCACCGCATTGCGCTGGACCACCTGTTCCAGATCATCCATGTCAAACAGGTGAATACCTTCGATCTCTCGCACACTGGGATCGATGTCGCGCGGAACGGCAATGTCGATCATCACCGTCGGCTTGTGATTCCGCTCCGTGGCAATCCGCTCCGCTTCCTGCCGGCTCAGAATGAAATGCGGACAGGAGGTGGAGCTGACGACTATGTCGGCTCTCTTGATGTGATGGAGCCGGTCTTCAAACGAAACGGGAGTCGCGCCCAGTTTCGCCGCCAGTTCTTCACCGCGGCTAGCGGTGCGGTTCATGACCTTCACCTGGTTCGCGCCGGCTTTGATCAGGTAGTGCGCGGCCAGTTCGCTCATCTTGCCGGCACCAATCAGCAAAACCTCGCGCCCGGAGAGATCGCCCAAAACCTGACGCGAGAGCTGAACAGAAGCATAAGGCACCGAAACCGCCGAGGATCCAATGGCGGTTTCCGTTCGCGTTCGCTTTGAGACGGTCATCGCCTTCTGCATGACGGCATCAAGGAATCGCCCAGTGGTTCCGGCCTGCTGGGCAAGCGCCCAGGCATTTTTCACTTGGCCTGTTATCTCCGGTTCACCCAGCACCATCGAGTCGAGACTGGAGGTAACACGAAAAATGTGGCTTAACGCCACATCATCCATCAACCGATAAAAATGTGACCACTCCGAAAGCTTGAGCTCGAACTCCTGGGTAAGGAAGCGGAGCACGGAATTGGCTGCGGTGGGAACGTCGCTGGCCCAGAGGATGAACTCGGTACGGTTACACGTGGCGAGAACGATGACCTCTTCGATACCTTCCGAACGCACCAGCTGGAGAAGAGCGTCGGGGCGGCGATCAGGGCTGATCCAGAAGCGTTCGCGGACGGCTACGGAGGAGGTGCGAAAGTTCAGCCCGATCACTGCTAACGTTGGTTCCACTGGCGCATCTCCTGCCTCGACGGTCTCAACTTATACAAGCACAAGTTATGCCAAACTGTGAGGGCCACCATGTCACGTGCTAAGTGGTGGAAATACAGGCACTTACTATCAATTCCGACAAGAGCCGAACCAAGTGCGCTCTCTGAGTTTTAGCGGGATATCGCGCGGCGGCAGGGGTTTTTCGCTCCCGCTCCGACCCGTGCCGGTGGCTCGCTTTTCTATACGCCTTCAGTTGTATGGCGAACGAAGATTAGCGGTAGTACATTAGTGCTGTTATTTGCGGCGATTTTCCGGAATCGAGGAGCGTCCGCTGAAGGAGAAAAACGACTGATGATGATTAAGTGGCTACAACGTATTGCCCTTTTCAGTTTTGTACTTGCGCTTGCATTGCCTCCACTCGCGGCGGCGCAGAGTGCCGCAGATACCTACAAAGCAAAGTGTGCCGGTTGCCACGGGGCCGACGGCAGCAAGAGCATGATGGGAGCCAAGCCGCTCAATGGCGCCGAGGTGCAGGGCATGTCTGACGCCGACCTCACTGCGGCAATCACCGATGGCAAAGGCAAGATGCCGGCTTACAAAGGCAAACTGTCCGACGCCCAGATTAAGGATCTCGTCGCCTACATTCGCACCTTGAAGAAGTAATTAGACAACCCATCCTTCCTTTCAGACGGTCCGCCTGCGGGCCGTCTCTTCTTTGTTCGCATCCTGCTTCCTTTCACTGCCTTGCCGCATCGTAATCGGCTGCGGGTTATACTCGCAAACATTGCGCCTTCTTTAGTTTTCAGGTTCGTGGAGGAAGCATGAAGGACGACGACGCGCCGAACCCGGATCAACATTCGGGGCTCACACGGCGCGATTTCATCAAGATTTCTGGCGTTGGTGCGGCTTTGCCGCTCGCCTTGGGACCGACGGTGGTGCATGCCGCCGGGGAAGACGTGCCGGTTTACGGTCCTGGCAAAACGCCTCTCACGTTAAACGTGAATGGGAAAAAACTGACTGCGGAACTCGAGCCGCGAGTCACTCTCCTCGATGCACTACGCGACCAGTTCAACCTGACCGGCGCCAAGCGCGTCTGCGACCGCGGCGCCTGTGGCGCTTGCACTGTTCTACTCGAGGGCAAGCCGGTTTATGCCTGCTCGGTGCTGGCGATCGATGTGCAAGCGAAGAGCATTACGACCATTGAGGGGTTGAATGGCGATGACTTGATACCCCCTCTGCGAGCGATGTCCACACCCAGTAGCGGCCTAACGCCGGTCATGGAAGCCTTCGTTGAGAATGACGCACAGCAATGCGGGTTCTGTACGCCCGGATTTGTAGTAGCTGCCACGCACTTACTGGAGAAACATCCTCAACCTACTGAGGATGATATTCGTCGAGGCCTAAGCGGTAACTTCTGTCGTTGCGGCACCTACGATGGCATCAAAGCGGCTGTCTTAAAGCGGTATGGCGGTGGCATTGGTGGGGACAATCAACGAGGCGGTGCAGAATGACCGAGTACTCCTGGCCCGATCCGGCAACTCGCCCGCTGCTGGGTAAGAAGATCTCCCGCGTCGACGGTCCGGTGAAGTCTTCCGGCCGCGCCAAGTACACCTATGACTACAACCCCTCCGGCCTGCTCGCCGGCAAAATCCTGCGCTGTCCTTTCGCTCACGCACGGATCACCAGCATCGATACCAGCGCCGCCGAGAAGATGGCCGGCGTAAAGGCGGTGGAGATCATCCAGAAGACAGGAACCGAGATTTTCTGGGCCGGCGACGAAGTCGTTGGCGTGGCTGCGGTTGATGAATCGACCGCCGAAGACGCAATTCGTGCCATCAAGGTGCAATACGAGGTGCTGCCGCACTTCGTCTCCGACGCCGAGCCTCCTAAGCAGATCGCCACCAACACCGGCCCGATCAGCCGCGACGATTTCGAGGACATGGAAGACAACCAAGTCCCCGACGAGCAGGTGATTGAGGCCATCCAGAAGAATGGCATCAGCTTCCATCCTGACGACAAATACCTGAAGGACGCGCGAGAGTCGGGCGTGGCTGACAAAGTCGTTGAAGCGCTTCGCACGGCCAGGTACGCGCCCGCTGTTGCCGTGCGATCTCCTTACAAGCAGACCGCCCTGCAAACGGAAGGTGATCCCGAGAATGCTTTCGCGTCGGCTGCGGCGGTTTCGGAAGGACTCTACGGAGCTTCCTGCATCACGCACTGCTGCCTGGAGACGCACGGCATGGCCGCCGAGTGGCCATCGCCGAATGAGATCACGGTGCATATCTCGACGCAGAACTTGTCCGGCATTGCGCCGCAGATCGCCGAACCCACTGGCGTTCCCGCCGGCAATATCCAGGTGATGCAGCAATACATCGGCGGCGGCTTCGGCAGTAAGTTCGGTCCGGACCGCTGGGGGCTGGCGGCAACGCGGCTTTCGAAGACAGCCGGCGGAAAGCCGGTGAAGATCATGCTGGAGCGCGCCGCCGAGCAGGAGGTCGCGGGCATGCGTCCGTCGTCATTTGCGCGCGTGAAGGTTGCCGCCGACAAAGACGGCAAATTGAGCGCCTGGGAGTCGCGCTCCTGGGGCACCGGCGGAGTTGGCGGCGGCGGGACTCCTCCGCTGCCCTACATCTTCCAGGTTCCGAATCAGCGCAAGCAAAACATCGCAATCTCGACGAATCAGGGCAGCGCTCGCGCATGGCGCGCCCCGAATCATCCGCAGGCCGCAGTCATCACCATGGGAGCGCTTGACGACCTCGCGGCCAAAATGAACATCGACCCGTTAGATTTCATCACACGCAACCTCGATATCGCGGGCCCGCGCGCTGTGGTCTATCGGGAGGAATTCCAGATCGCGGCGGAGATGATGCAGTGGAAGCAAAATTGGCACGCGCGCGGGGACAAGGCTGCAGGCCCTGTGAAGCGAGGTCTGGGTCTTTCGATGCACATATGGGGCGGCCGGGGACACAACAGCGATTGTGATCTCACTATTCACCCAGACGGATCGGTTGAGATCAAGATGGCAACGCAGGACCTCGGCACCGGCGCGCGCACCATCATCACGATTGTCGCTGCCGACACGCTCGGGATCCCGATGGAGAACGTCAAGCTGCTCATCGGCGACAGTCGCTATCCAGTCTCGGGCGCCAGTGGCGGCAGCACGACCTCGGGTGGAGTCACCTCGTCGACACGGCGCGCCGCGGTCGATGCGCGTAGTCGGCTGTTCGCGAAGGTCGCTCCGTCTCTGAATGCGAAGCCGGAAGAGCTGGAAGCGGTGAATGTGACGGTGCGGGTGAAAAGCGATCCCAGCCGCAGCTTGTCGTGGAAGGAGGCGTGCTCGAAAGTCGGCGCGATGCCGATGACGGTGCGCGGCAAGAATCCCGACAAGTCCAAGCCGCCCGACCTGACCAACAGCGGTGTTGGTGGCGTGCAGATGGCCGACGTCTCAGTCGACACGGAAACCGGCATCGTTCGCATCAACAAGATGGTGGCTGTCCAGGACTGCGGCCTGGTTGTCGACGTGAAGACCGCCGAGAGCCAGGTGAAGGGCGCGCTCATCATGGGCATCAGCTACGCGCTGTATGAGGAAAAGATCCTCGATCCTGTGACCGGCCGCATGTTGAATCCGAACATGGAGTTCTACAAACTGGCCGGCATAACCGATATAGGCGAACTCAAGGTGCACATGATGACCGGAAAAGGTTACGACGAGCGCGGCGTGATCGGTTTGGCCGAACCGCCTGTGGTCTCGCCAGGCGCGGCAATTTCGAACGCGGTGGCCAATGCCATCGGCGTCCGCGTGCCCTTCCTGCCGCTTACTCCGGCGCGCGTGCTGGAAGCGCTGCATCCAGGAGGCTTCCATGAGAGCGTTTGAGTATGTGAGCCCGGCCAGCAAAGAACAGGTCGCAACCCTGCTCAGCGAGAACGCCGCGATTCTCGCCGGAGGCACAGACCTGCTGGCTTTGATGAAGGACGACGTCGTCGCGCCAAAACGCCTTGTCAACATCAAGCAGATCGAGTCGTTGCGCGGCATCAGTTATCAAGCAGGAAACGGATTGCGCATCGGCGCGCTGGCTACCATCGCCGAACTCGCGGACGACACCAACGTCAAGCAAAACTATCCCATGCTCTCGGAAGCGGCGAACGAGGCCGCCAGTCCACAGGTGCGGAACATGGCAACGGTTGGCGGCAACATGTGCCAGCGTCCGCGTTGCTGGTACTTCCGCAATGGCATGGGACTGATGCCATCGGCACCGGATGGCAAATCGATGGTGGTCGAGGGAGATAACCGTTACTCTGCGATTCTCGGCAACTTCGGCCCGGCATACTTCGTGAGCCCCTCGACGCTCGCGCCGGCGCTGATCGCGTACGGCGCAAAAATTCGCCTGTACTCGGCAAAATCATCCGGCAGCGGCGTGCGGGAGCTGCCGCTGGAAGAGTTCTTCATAATCCCGAAAAACGCCAACGAACTGGAACACGCTCTGACGCCCGGTGAGATGGTCAGCGAGATTGTCGTTCCGCCTGCGCCGCAGGGACTGAAGACTGCAACGTATGAAGTCCGGCAGCGCGCTGCCTTCGATTGGCCTCTGGCGCAAGCGTGCGTCGCGCTCGAAATGGATGGCAATACGGTCAAGCGGGCGCGCGTTGTCCTGGGGCAGGTAGCGCCGATTCCCTGGCTCTCGCTGGGCTCGGAGCAGGAGCTGAACGGCAAAGCCGTCACGCCGGTAACTGCCGCCGCGGCTGCGAAAGCAGCGACCTTGCGCGCTCGTCCCCTGAGTCACAACCAATACAAGGTTCCACTCATTCAAGTGGCGATAAAGCGCGCTGTCTTGCAGGCGGCAGGGCAGAGCTCCGGAGGCGCATCATGACCCTCATCCTGGATGCCGAACGTTTCAGCACCGAACGCGAGCACCTCTGCCCGGCGCTGCGCTGGAAAGGACAGTTCATCGAAGCGGAGCGCGATGCCACCGTGCCGCCGTCGAATGACGGCCTGTTCTGGTGCATGCATACGCAGACTTGCATCGGCCCGGATGGACAGCTGGCTGAGCCGGGCAACTGCTCGTCGAAATTCAGGGCCTGTCATGGAACGGGCAGGTGCGGGTAGGCCGCTTTCTCCTTTGCTACGACAGTGCGGGTAAGGACTATATGAGCGATCTGCTCGACGCCTTCGTTTATCGGCTGAGAGAAGCGTTGCAGGTTCTCAGCCGTTCTCACAAGAAGAGTTCGAAGACCTTCGCAAGGATCACCTGAGAGGATTTAGGACGCCGAAGGGCCGATGACGTGGGCAAGCAGCGAAGCACGATCCTACCGCGTATACTCTCGAATCTTTTCCGCCATCCCAGGATACTGTTCGGCTAACTGTACGCGATCACCGGTTTCATAGTCAGCGTAGTCGAAGCCCGGCGACATGGTCGTACCCATCAGCGCCCACTTTCCACCCGGCGCCACCCGGCATCCCTGCCATACATGACCGCGGACAACGACCTGCGGCTGCTGGCCATTGAGCAGATCATTCCCCAAAGTGACCGTGCGCGAGCTGCCGTCCGTCAGCAGCTGCAGCATTACGACGGGATCCCCGAGGTAGAAGTGAAACACTTCCGTCCCCGGCAGCCGATGCAAAGGCGAAAACGTTTCCGGCGTGATCAGGTAGTAAATTGCGGTGCCGATGGAGCGCGAGCCGCGAATGCCGTCGGGAAGATATTCGGCAGAGACCGTCCAGCGTGAACGATAGGTCTCGCGAAAGAAACCGCCTTCGATGGGCAAGGGTTGCAGCTGCAGCAGTTGCTTGATTTCTTCGGCCGTCATGACGGCTACAGCGTATCACTGCGGAGCCATCGAGTTCACCCTGTCGAGCAGCGCTAGTGGCCGATGCTGGACAGGTAATCCATCAACGTGACGCTGTTCAGGCTGGCGGCAGCCTGCACGGTTGCGTTGCGCGCCTGTTCGGCCTTGGTGAGGCTAGTGGCGGCGACGTTCATATCCATGCCGACGATGGCGTTCTGTTGCTGGCTGAGCTGAACCTTTTCGCTATTGAGGAAGTTCTGGGTGCCGAGCAACTGGTCGACCGTGCTGCCGTAGAAGGCCCGCGCCGACGTCAACTGGTCATAGGCGCCGCGCAGTTCCGTTACCGCGTTACCTACGTCGTCGGTTGTGCTGTCGGGATTTTCCAGGGCAGTTGCCAGATCATTGAGCGCGATGAATACACTGGCGCCGTTCGCGGAAAATAGTTGGCTACCCGGCAAGTTCACGGCCACCGACTCTCCCTCCACGATCTGCACCTGGTTGATTCCATCATTGCCCTGGTATCTCACACCACCGGGAGCCGTGTCATCGATCACGTACGGAGGTTGCGAATCGGCCGTGCCGGCGAAGACATAGGTACCGTTGTAGCTGAGGTTGGCAACGCTGAAAATCTGCTGGGAAACATCGCGTACCTGCTGCGCCAGGGTGATGCGGTCCTGCTGCGATAAGGTGCTGTTGGCCCCTTCCACGCCCAATGAGATGGCGCTCTGCAAAGCCGTGACCGCCGAGTTCAGCGAAGAATCGGCGGTCTGCAGTTCGGAATAGATGCTCGAAATGCTCCGCAGATAATTGATATAGACGTCAACGATGTTGGTGCTGGTATCGAAAGAGAGATTCCACACGTGCTCGACGATCATGGCGCGGGTAACGCGGCGACCGGCGTTGCGCATCAGGTATTCGAGCAGGGCGAATTCCTTCGAGGTGAGCTCGACGCTCTTGCCGGCGCGCTCCACCTTGCGGGCAACGCGATCGAGCTCGAGGTCAGCGACGCGCAGGACGGTCTCCACCACACGCGGACCACGCCGCAGCAGAGCGCGCACACGCGCCGAGAGTTCCGTGAACGAAAACGGCTTAAGGAGGCAATCATCGGCGCCGGTATCCAGCGACTGAACGCGGTCCTCAATCCGGCTGCGGGCGGTGAGCACCAGAACCGGCAGCGATGGCTTCTTTGGTCGGATCGCATGCAGCACGCCGATGCCGTCGAGCTTAGGCAGGTTCAGATCGAGCACGACGAGGTCGTAGTCGCTTTCGAGCGCCATCTGCCGAGCTTGCTCGCCATCAACCGCGACGTCGACGGCGTAGTGCTCAGCCTCCAGCCCTTTGCGGACGAAATTCGAAAGCGGAGCGTCGTCTTCAACCACCAGAATGCGCATCGGGGTAACAATCCTGCAGTTACCTTGATTGTTGTCGGATGATGGGGGCCCGTCTGTGATGCATTTCACGTGGGCGGGGGTCAGATTCCCGGAATGGGAAGCCGACGCAATGGACTACATTGGTTGTTGACCCGTTTATGCCGATCTCTCCCGCACGCATTGCAGCCTTTGACATTCTGTTGCAAGTGGAGCGTCAGGACGCCTATGCCGGCGAGCTGCTTCATTCCCGGCGATTGGCGCCGCTGAACGCGGCCGATCGCGCGCTGAGCACAGAGCTTGCCATGGGCGTGCTGCGCTGGCGATCGCGCCTGGACGAGGAAATTGCCCGCGCATCGGCGCGGGGATTGGGCAAGCTCGACGTGGAGGTGCTGACTGCCTTGCGATTGGCGGCTTATCAGCTGCAGTACCTCAGCCGAATTCCGGCACACGCTGCGATCAACGAGAGCGTCGAGCTGGTGAAGCGAGCGAGAAAGCAGTCCGCTGCGCCGTTTGCCAACGCGGTGCTGCGAAAGATCGCGAAAGCCGCCACCGATCACTCTCTTGCTACAGCGGACCGGACCGCGTCGTCGCTCGCAAGCGAGTTTGCTCATCCGGAGTGGCTGGTTGAGAAGTGGATAAGTGAGTTCGGGATTGAGAACGCTTCGGCGATTTGCCAGCACGACCAGCAGGTGCCGAACACGAGCATTCGCCTCGACAGTCTCGATGTAGAACGAGAGTTGCTGGCGGACGGCATCGAGCTCGCCCCTGGGGCGTTGCTGGCGAGCGCACGCATTGTGCGCGGCGGAGACATCACGCAAACCCGCGCTTTCCGAGAGAGCCGCGTCTTCATTCAGGACGAGGCCTCACAGCTGGTGGCCGCGCTGGTCGGAAGGGGATCGCGCTTGCTCGATTGTTGTGCCGCGCCTGGAGGGAAGACGGCAGCATTGGCGGCACGCAATCCCACGGCAGAGATCATTGCGGCGGAGCTGCACCCGCATCGAGCCGATCTACTGCGCAGGCGAGTGAAAGCAACAAACGTACAGGTGATTCAGGCCGATGCGCTCGATCTTCCCGCATCCGAAAATTTTGATCGCGTTTTGGCAGATGTGCCGTGTTCGGGAACAGGAACGCTGGCACGGAACCCTGAAATCAAGTGGCGGCTGACAACCGATGACCTCGGCGATCTTCACCAACGGCAGGTCGCGATCTTTCGCGCTGCGTTGCGGCAGCTCGCACCGGGCGGGCGCGCCGTGTATTCCACCTGCTCGCTGGAGCGGGAAGAAAACCAGGACGTCGTCGAGGAAGTGCTGCGTGACAACGGCGAGTTTCAGCTGCGCGATTGCCGCGAGGAGTTGCAACGGCTCCAGGCGGCAGGCGAGCTTGTGTGGAGTGATGTCGAGTCGCTATTGAGCGGGAGATTTCTGCGCACCATTCCGGGAGTGCACCCGTGCGATGGGTTTTTTGCGGCGATGGTGGAGAGGGCTGGTGGAGATTAGGGATAGTGGTTCAGTTGAGGTCGCTTTAGCCGCCGTTTGGCGTGAGCAGGAGCGAGATTTCTCCGTTGCGGTTGAGCCACTGGTGATCGGCTCCTTCGGTTGATTCGCAGAACGGCTCGGTGCGGCCGGCCATTTCATGCCAGGCATCCCTTTCCAGCACGCAATCGAACCGCATGGGCAATCGCTGAACGACGCCCAGGTTGCGCGGACCCGAGCGCAGGGTAAGTTGGCATCCTTCCACGGGCTCGATCCACCACTCCTCATGCAGCGGTATGGCCTGCTGCGAGCCGTAGCAAATGCTGCGGAAGGCCTCACGTAGCCGCTGCGCGTCAGTCGCGTTGAAGTCGTAGAGGCGAATCAGCGGACAATCGGATGAGCCTTCGGAGAGGTATTCGAGTTTCATGAGTAGTACTCCAGCATGAATAAGTAGACCACAACTCAGACTCTGATCGGCACCGAAGCTGGAAAATCACAACTGATGGCTGACCGCCGGAGACGGACATCGGCAAAGGGAAAAGGCCGGCGCGCGGCCGGCCTGGGAGATGGAAATGAAGCGAAATTACTTTTTGGGTGCGATGGCGTCCTTTGCAGCTTTGGCCACGCGGAATTTCACCACGACCTTGGCGGGAATCTTGATCGCTTCGCCGGTCTGAGGATTGCGGCCCATGCGCGCCTTGCGGTTCGATTTCACCAGACGGCCCAGACCCGGAACGATGAAGACACCGCTCTTCTTGGTTTCCTTGATTGCTACTTCCGCCAGTGAGTCCAGGAAAGCAGCCGCCTGCTTGTTGTTGAGTTCATTTTTCTCGGCCATGTGGCGGACGAGCTGGGTCTTGGTCATGCCAGTTGCCATGCGTAAATCCTCCTTGAAGATGTGAGCATGAATGCTCAACTCCTGCGTATCGTATACTAAGGTGGTTCGAGTGCAAAGCGTTTTTCGCCAGATTTTATGCGGTTTTTTCCACAGAAGCGCTCGAAAAATCAACGTCCATGCGGCTTTTGACATACCCTCTCGTCCCGCGACCCCATGAGCGGGAGTTTTTTCGCACCTTGCGAGGTGCGGTTTGAGCTGTCCTATCTGCCATCTCCGCAAGGAAAAGCGCTTCTGCCCGGCGGTGCACGACCGCATCTGCGCGCAATGCTGCGGCGAGCAGCGCGAGGTGACGCTCGACTGCCCGTCCGAGTGTCCATACCTCCAGCAAGCGCGACAGCACGAGAAGCCGCGAGAGCCCGAGGGCGAACTGCCGCAGGAGATGTTCCCGGCGATCAAGCTGCGAGAGGACTTCCTGCTGCGGCACGAGCCGCTGATGGCTGGAGTTTTGCAGACACTAGGGAAGATCGCGCAGGGAGATCGCGGGCTGCGAGACCGAGAGCTGATCGCTGCGATGGCGAATATGGTGCGCAGCTATCAAACGCTCATCGGCTCTGGTTTGGTTTACCAGGAGGCGGTGCCGAATCCTGCCCAGGAGGCGATCATCAGCACGCTGACGCGATTATTCGAAGAGTTTCGAGGAGTGGAGCGGCAGCACCTGGGCTACACCACGCTGAAGGATCGCGACGTCCTCGAAGCTCTGGTCTTCACGCTGCGGCTGGCGCATCTGCATACCTCGGGACGTCCGCTGGCGCGCGGGTTCATCGATTTTCTGCACGAGCGCTTCCCTGACGCGCAAGCTGCCGTGAGCGGGGATGGCGAGTCCGGCGGCCGCATCATCATGCCGTAGCGCCGAATCCCTCACCAGCACTGTTGTTCACTCCCGCCGTGACGAACATCACCGGGCCTTCCCACCTGCTTACTGTATCCTGCTTCTTTTGGAGCCGGCGTCAGATCGGCATTCGTATCTATGCATTTTTCGCAAGCTGCCATCCTTTTTATTGCGGCGCTCGTGGCGGGCGCCATCAACTCAGTCGCCGGCGGCGGAAGCTTCATCTCCTTCCCCTCGCTCCTGTTTCTGGGAATTCCGCCGGTAAATGCCAACGCGACCAACACCGTGGCGCTCTGGCCAGGGCAGCCGGCCAGCGTCTGGGCGTATCGCGGCGAGTTGAAGCGTATCCCGCGCAATGCAGTCGTGCCATTGACGCTCACCGGCGTTCTAGGCGGGCTTGTCGGCGCGTACGTTTTGCTTAAGACGCCGCAGATGACCTTCATGCGCCTGGTGCCCTGGCTGCTGCTGATCGCCACGGTGATCTTCATGATGAGCGGCCCGATCACGCGATGGGTGCGGCGGCGCTCGGAACATGCCCATCGCGGCGAGTTCGCCACCGGGCGCGCAGTCTTTCTCCAGGTCTTCATTGCCTTCTATATCGGATACTTCGGAGCGGGCGCGGGGATCCTCATTCTTGCCATGCTGGCGCTACTGGGCATGGACCACATTCACGCCATGAACGCGCTGAAGGCATGGCTGGCAACGGTGTCCAACGGCGTGGCCACAATTCTGTTCGTCGCCTCGCACGCGGTCTACTGGCCGCAGGCGGTGCTGATGATCGTTGGCTCCATGCTGGGCGGATACTTCGGCGCGTATTTCGCGCAGAAGACCAAGCCCGAGCATGTGCGGATGATCGTCATCGTGATTGGCTTCGTGCTGACGGCGTATTTCTTCGCGCGGCAGATCTGGGCGTAAGGTGACGTTTCCGTAATTTCGCGATAGACCCAGCAGTAACAGATCTCCACGGTCGACGGTTAGGACATCGGCAGTACATCTCACAAGGCTGGACTTTCCCTTAACTCTGCGTAGAATGCTCATTTCTGGCTGATGGCGGGACTGGAGCCGATCTAGAGGTCGGCGCTACGACTTGAGCTCGAAGGAGGTCCTATGATTGTGGGAGTTCCCCGCGAGAGTTATCCGGGGGAACGGCGTGTGGCGGTGGTGCCGGGCGTGGTGTCGAATCTTGCCAAGGCCGGCCTGGAGGTTGTCATTGAAAAGGGCGCCGGCGTTGAGGCCGGCTACCCGGACGCCGACTACGAAGCGAAGGGCACGAAGGTCTTGGGGAGCCGTGAAGAGGTATTCAAGACTGCCGACATCATCGTGCAGGTGTTGTGCTACGGCTCCAACGATCGCACCGGCCGCGCCGACCTGCCCCTGCTTCGCCGCGGACAGGTACTCATCGGCTTTCTGCGGCCGCTGGGCGATGTGCACACGCTGGAGGAAATCGCCGCCACCGGCGTGAGCTCGTTCTCCGTGGAGCTGATGCCGCGCATCACGCGCGCGCAGAGCATGGACGCGCTCTCGTCCATGGCGACCATCTGCGGCTACAAGGCCGTGCTGGTCGGCTCCGACAAGCTGCCGCGCATCTTCCCCATGCTGACCACCGCCGCTGGAACCATCACGCCCTCGCGCGTGCTGGTGATCGGCGCCGGTGTCGCCGGATTGCAGGCGATCGCGACTGCGCGCCGGCTGGGCGCGGTCGTCTCGGCTTACGATCTGCGGCCGGTGGTGAAGGAGCAAGTGCAGAGTCTGGGAGGAAGATTCGTCGAGCTGCCCATCGAGGCGAAAGACGCACAGGATGCCGGTGGATACGCGAAGGCGCAGGATGAAACGTTCTACCAGCGCCAGCGCGAGCTGCTGGGCAACGTGGTCGCTGAGAGCGATGTGGTCATCACGACAGCGGTCGTGCCGGGCAAGAAGTCGCCCGTGCTGGTGACGAAAGAGATGGTCGCCCGCATGGCGCCTGGGTCGGTGATTGTCGATCTCGCGGCCGAACGCGGCGGCAACTGCGAGTTGACGCGCGCCGACGAGATCTTCGCCGTCAATGGCGTGACCATCGTCGGCACGATTAATCTCGCCAGCACCGTCCCCTATCACTCCAGCCAGATGTATGCCAAGAACCTCGCCAACTTCCTCACTCACCTGGTGAAAGACGGCAAGCTGCAGCTGAATCTCAATGACGAGATCACCAGCGGCACACTGGTTACACAGGGCGGCGAGTTAGTGAATGCGAAGGTACGTGAATTCTATGGACTGCCCGCTGTAGTTTCCCAATCGAAGGAGGCAAGCTAGTGGTAACTGCCGATCTCATCAACAGCCTCTACGTCTTTATTCTGGCGGCGTTCATCGGTTTTGAGGTGATTCGCCGCGTGTCGCCGCTGCTGCACACGCCGCTCATGTCGCTGACAAATGCGTTAGACGCAATCGCGGTCGTCGGCGCCATCATCCTGGCGGGCGAGCGCAAGAGCGAGCTGGCCGCGATACTGGGAGCGATCGCAATTGTCGCTGCCACCAGCAACATCGTAGGCGGCTTTATCATTACCGACCGCATGCTGAAGATGTTCAAATCCAGCCGAGCGCCGAAATCATGATTCCAGCCACCCACCTGATTGAGGCGACGTACATCATTGCGGTCATCCTCTTCATCCTCTCGCTGAAGTGGCTGAGCTCTCCGGCGAGCGCGCGCCGTGGCGTGTGGGCGGGCGAGGCCGGCATGCTGCTGGCCATCATCGGCACGCTGCTGTATCGCGGCATCGTAGATTACAAGTGGATCGCCATCTCCCTGGTGCTGGGCGCGATCATCGGCGTGCCGCTGGGCAACGTGCAGATGACGGCGGTACCGCAGCGGACGGCGCTGAGCCACGCCTTCGGCGCGCTCTGCGTCACGCTGGTCGGCACAGCGGAGTTTTATCTGCGCACGCCGAATGTGCCGGCGTTCGTCATGTCGGTGCTGTCACTGGAAGTCATTCTTGGCGGCCTGACCTTCACCGGCAGCCTGATGGCCGCAGGCAAGCTCCAGGAGTGGCTGCCGCAGCGCCCCATCACGTACAAGGGCCAGAACTTCGTCAACCTTGGGGTCCTGGCCATTGCCATCGCGATCGCGGTGATGCTGGTGCGTGATCCGAGTCAGACACAGCTGTATCCCTTCATGGTCGGAATTGCACTGGTGTTCGGCGTGATGCTGATCATCCCCATCGGCGGCGCGGACATGCCGACGGTGATCTCGCTGCTCAATTCCTATGCCGGATTATCGGCCGCAGCCATGGGTTTCGTGCTCAACAGCAAACTGCTGATCGTTGCCGGCTCGCTCGATGGCGCCTCGGGCTTCATCCTCTCGGTCAACATGTCGAAGGCGATGAACCGCTCGTTTACCAACGTGCTGTTCGGCGCCTTTGGACAGGTGCAGCCCGCCGCGCAAGGCGCTGTCGAGCAGCGCAGCGTCCGCAGTGCGACTCCGGAAGAAGCAGCTGCGATTTTGTCTGCAGCTAATAAGGTCGCGATTGTCCCCGGATACGGCATGGCCGTCGCGCAGGCGCAGCACAAGGTGCGCGAACTCTATGACGCGCTCACCAAGCGCGGCGTCGATGTGAAGTTCGGAATCCATCCCGTTGCCGGCCGCATGCCCGGTCACATGAACGTACTGCTCGCCGAGGCTGACATTCCCTACGACAAGCTGCTCGACATGGACGACATGAATGGAGACCTGCCGCAGACGGATGTCGCGCTGGTGATCGGCGCGAATGACGTAACGAATCCGGCGGCGCGCACCGACGCTAGCAGCCCGATCTATGGCATGCCGATTCTCGACGTCGACAAGGCGCGGACCGTGATGGTGATTAAGCGCAGTATGAGCCCGGGATTTGCCGGCATCGACAATCCGCTCTACTACCTGGACAACACCCTGATGCTGTTCGGCGACGCCAAGCAGTTCGTGAACTCGATTGTCCGCGAGCTGACCGGCGCCGGCGCGGCGCACGGGTAGAAGATCGGGGGGAGCGGTGCTTCAGCACCGCGTCGAGTGGAGAGCTGAATCAGGGCTGGCATGGTCCATTGCAAATGACCATCCAAAGACCTCAACTTCTTGCGACTTGTGCTAAGGCTTTGAAGTCCGGGCTCTACCGACAGGCGAAGGTTCGCGGCCCTATTTGCACAGACATTCCCTAATTTCCACCGCCCATCAACAACTCCCATGAATTCTCCCTCGCCAGAGAGGTTGCGCGCTCCAGCAGGTCATCGTACTCTGCTTTCAGGATGAGCACGGTGACGAGTCCTACTGAGACATGTCCGATCTGTGGCGGCACGGGATGGAAGACGGTCGGGCGCGGGAAGGAGCGCGCAGCCGAGCGCTGCGAATGCCGCACGAGGGGCCGCGCCGAGCGCCTGCTGGCGGCGGCGCACATCCCGGCACGATACGAGCATTGCGACCTCAGCACCTTCCAGTATGATCCTGACGACAGGAGCCAGAAGAGCATACGCGATGCGCGCTTCCTCGCCGGGCGGTTCGTGGAGGAGTATCCGACCGACAAGACCGGCCTGCTGTTCGTTGGGTCGGTGGGCGTTGGCAAAACACATCTCGCAGTCGGCATCATTAAAGACCTGATTCGCGAAAAGGGCATTCACTGCCTGTTCTGCGATTATCGCGAGCTGCTGAAGTCGATCCAGAACTCGTATAACTCATCCGTGCAGGCAACGGAGATGGAGATCCTGCGGCCGATCTTCGACGCTGAAGTCCTGGTGCTTGACGAGCTGGGCGCGGTGCGAAGCACCGAGTGGGTCTTCGATACCGTCAACTACATCCTCAACAGCCGCTACAACGACAACAAGACGACGATCATCACGACTAACTTCCCCGACAAGCCTGAGCAGGACAAACTGGAGGACGACAATCCCCGCAGCTATTCCGCTGCCGATCGCGCGGCACGGCGCGAGACCTTGGGCGATCGCATCGGCGAGCGCATGCGCTCGCGGCTGCATGAGATGTGCAAAAAGGTCGAGATCGAAGGGCCGGATTATCGCCAGCATATGAAACAGGCGCATTTCCAGCGCATCAGCGCGCCCAGCAGATTGTCGCTGCGGAACAGCAAGAGCGGGGCTGGGGATTAGGGATCTCATGCTGAACTAGAATCTCCTTGTGCCATCGCAGCGCATTGACTTCATCCCCGAGCGCGAGACCGAGGTGTTTGCCGCAGCTCCGGCGAGTGCGGCTGTGTTTGTGCTTCGGGGGGACGCGGGCAGCGAGCCTTACGTCGGCAAGAGCTCCAATCTGCGGCGACGATTGCAGCGGCTGCTCGGCGCGGTCGAAGGACAATCGCGTAAGTTGAACCTGCGCGATCGCGTGCGCGCGGTGGAGTGGACGCCCACCGGCTCTGACTTTGAAGCCTCGTTTCTGCTCTACAAAACGCTGCGGCGGGAATTTCCCCAGACTTATGACAAGCGGCTACGCCTGCGATTCGCCCCGCTGATCAAATTGATTCTCGATAATCCTTATCCGCGCGCGATCGTTACCACGCGCATCAGCGGATTGAGAAGCAACGCGCAATATTACGGGCCGTTCTTCACGCGCGCCGCAGCCGAGAAGTTTGCCAACGACGCTCTCGACCTGTTCAAGATGCGGCGCTGCGTCGACGATCTCCATCCCGACCCTGCATTCCCGGGGTGCATTTACTCCGAGATGAAGATGTGCCTGGCGCCATGCTTCAAAGGCTGCACCGATGAGGAGTACGCCGCCGAGGTCGAGCGGGTGCAGCAGTTCTTCCAGAGCGGTGGACAGTCGCTGGTGCGCGAGATCGAGCGGCAGCGCGACGAAGCGTCCGCCAACCTCGACTTTGAAGGCGCAGCCGCCATGCACGCGCGCCTGGACAAAGTGAAGGCAGCTCTCGCGCAGCTGCCGGAGATCGTACGCCGGCTCGACGAGTTAAATGGGCTGATGATTCAGCCCTCGGCCGCGCGCGAATCGGTTGCGCTATTCAAGATTGCGGCCGGGCAGATCTGTGAGCCCGTTGCGCTCAATGTCGGCAAGCAAGCCGAATCGTCTCACCTAACGTCGAAACCGCAGTCGATGGAGTCGCGCATCAGTGACGCGCTGGCTGCCGTTGAAGCTCCCAAGCGTCGCGGAGCGCTGGAGTGGATGGAGCATCTCGCACTGCTCAAGCGGTGGTACTACCGCACGGCTAAAGTGGGCGAGTTGTTCCTGAGCGAGAGCACGGGCGAGCTGCCGATGCGGCGCGTCGTGCGTGGGGTGTCTCGTGTCTTTCGTGGCGAAAAACCCGCGGGGGACCTGAGCGAGACCGCGGGAGATTACTGGAAATTTCGGGCGCACGAGGCCGGTATCACAGAAAAATAACGCTGCGCGTGATTACAATTTCTGCATGAGTGCCAAACCCGATACATGGAACTCCGAGCTGTACCAGTCGAGCCATTCTTTCGTGTGGCAGTACGGGCGCGACCTGCTGGTGCTGCTGAACGCCCAGCCCGGCGAGCGCATTCTCGATGTGGGTTGCGGCACCGGCCAGCTGACGGCCGAAATCGCCCAGTTCGGGGCGGAGGTGGTTGGCATCGATTCCTCGTCCGACATGATTGCCAGCGCCCGCAAGAACTTTCCACGTCTGCGCTTTGAAGTCGCCGACGTCACCGCGCTAACCTTCGAGAACGAATTCGACGTCGTTGTCTCAAATGCGGCGTTGCACTGGGTACGCGATCAGCCGGCGGCGATTGCATCGATCGCGCGCGCGCTCAAAGCGCGTGGACGTTTGGTGTTTGAGATGGGCGGGCATGGCAATCTCCACAATCTCCTGGATGCCGTGTATCGCGCTCTACGCCAGCTGGGAGTTGAGCGCCCCGAGCAGCTCTCGCCATGGTCGTTTCCGACGATCGGCGAGTACGCCTCGCTGATCGAGGCGCACGGGCTGGAGGTCGACTTCGCAGTGCTCTTCGACCGCGCGACCATCCTGGAAGGCGGAGACCGCGGGCTTAAGTTGTGGCTGGAGATGTTTGGGCGCTTCGCAATCGAGGCGATTGCGCCCGACAAGCGCAAGGAATTCGTCCCCTTGACCGAGCAGTTTGCCGCACCGACGTTGTTTCATAATGGCGTGTGGACCATCGACTACAAGCGGCTGCGCATCGTCGCCGTGAAATTGTGAGTGTTGTCGAGGTTACGGCTGCAAAGCTGCGCCAGGCGCCGCGGCTCTCGCGCGAATTCTTCAATCGTGATCCTGTTACGGTTGCCCGAGAGCTGCTGGGAAAGCTTCTGATCCGGCGCGAAGGACGACAGCTGCTGGCCGGGCGGATCGTGGAAGACGAAGCCTATCTTGGACAGGAGGATCCCGCAGCTCACGCCTTTTCGGGAAAGACCGCGCGCAATTTCGTGCTCTTCGGCCCACCCGGCCACGCCTACGTGTACTTCGTCTATGGAAATCATTACTGCCTGAATGTTTCGTGCATGCCGGAAGGGGTTGCCGAGGGCGTGCTCTTTCGCGCGATGGAGCCGGTGTTTGGAGTGAAGGCAATGTCGGCGGCGCGCGATGTTGCACTTCCAACATCGCCAGGACCGTCGCAGCTGCGAATGCTCGCGAGTGGGCCGGGGCGCATGTCGGAGGCGTTGGGGATCACGCGGGTGCGGGACAACGACAAAGATTTGACGTCACCCCGATCGGATCTGTGGCTGGCGGACGATGGGTTTCGTCCGGAGAAGATTGTCGCGACGCCGCGGATTGGAATTACGAAAGCGGCGGAGCGGCTGCTGCGGTTTGCGATCGCGGGGAATCCCTTTGTGTCGGGGAAACGAACGACTATCGCGGCCCCGTCTGCGTGATTGTCCTCAGGCCTTCGACGTCTTCGCCGAGGCCTACACGATCGAGCAGGTCGAAGTAGCGCGGGTCGTTGCGGATCCCGTCGTAAATGGGACCAACCTTCAGGTAGCACAGCAGCACGTCGCGTGCGTCGGCTGCTTTCTCCAGCCACTCGAAGGCGTGCTCGACGTCGCCGATGCCGAGATACAACATCACCCAAGAAATCGGCGCGACGTAGGCCTGTGTGGCTGCCGTGTTCAGTTCGTCAAGTAAGGTGAGCGCCTTGTCCTTGTCGCCCATCGCGCCATAGCACGACCCGAGTGGTCCGAGGATCAGCGGGTTGTAGCCGGACAGCGCATGCGCCTTCTCCAGTTCGGCAATGGCCTTGGTATATTCGCCCATTTGTTCATAGTTGATTGCTACGACGACATGGGCTTCGATGTCATTGGCGTCGAGCTCCAGCGCGCGCTGAGCCTGACGCAGGGAACGTTGGTAGTCGCGGCGGTAGTGATACACGCCGGCGAGGTAGACATTGGCCGGCACCGAGAGCGGATCGTGCTCCAGCGCGATGCGGACCTGTTGCTCGGCTTCTTCCGAGCGGCCCGTCTGTACCAGCAGCAGGTTGTACTGCAAGTGAGGCAGCGGCAGTCCGGGTTTCAGTTCGATGGCGCGCAGAAACTCGCGTTCCGCTTCCTTCCAGTTCCACTCGTACCACATGCGGATGACGCCCATCGAAGTATGCGTCTCCGCGAGGGAGTCGTCCGCCTGCAGTGCCTTGGTTACCACTTCCCTCGCTTTGGGCCAGGCTTCGGTTGGCGCCTCAAGCCCCCACGACGCGACCGACACGTGATAATCGGCAATTCCCGACAGTGCGGGAGCGTAGTCGGGGTCGTGCGCCAGCGCGTTCTGGAAGTATTCGAGCGCTTTCTGGAATCCTTCGGGGCTGCGCTTGTTCCATTGGAAGCGGCCGCGGAGATATTGATCGAAGGCTTCGAAGTTGTCGGTGTAGCGCTTGACGAGCCCGGTGCCGGCCTTCGAGCCCAGCTCGACCTTCAGCAGGTCGGCGATGGATTGCGCCATCTCCTCCTGCACGTCAAAGATGTCCGTCATCTTGCAGTCGAAACGCTGCGACCAGAGGCAGTAACCATCGCTGACATTCACCAGCTGCGTGCTGACGCGCACGCGGTCGCCAAGCCGCCGTACGCTGCCCTCAACCACAGCGGAGACCTTCAGCTGTTCGCCGATTGTGCGCACGTTCAGCGCTTTGCCTTTGAACTCGAAGGCTGAGGTACGCGAGACAACTTGCAGACCCGGCAGGCGCGAGAGGGCGTGAATGAGCTCTTCGGTGAGGCCGTCGCTGAAGTATTCGTTGTCAGCTTCGGAGTTCAGATTGAGGAAGGGCAGTACGGCAACGGATGCGACCGGCCGGGGCGCCACCGGCGCGACGGGGACGGTGCTGCTGCGTACGGTGAGTGACTGCAAAACTTCAACGATTTCGCCGGCGTCCCTGGGGCGCTCCTCCAAATTCTTTCGCAGGCACTGCGAGATGATCTGATCGAGTCCTTGCGGCACATCGGGGCGCCGCGCGATGAGCGAAGGTGGCTCCAGGTCCATGATTGCGCGCATCACCGTCGCTTCGGTTTGCGCTTCGAACGGGCGGTCGCCGGCGAGCATCTCGTACATGGTCACGCCCCAGGACCAGATATCGGTGCGCCGATCGAGCTTGCCGCCGCGCAGCTGTTCGGGCGACATGTAGGGAATGGTGCCGATGACTCCGCCAGTCTTGGTCAGGCCAATGTCTTCCGGCAGCTTGGCCAGGCCGAAGTCGACAATCTTCACAACACCATCAGGCAGCAGCATGATATTGGCGGGCTTGATGTCACGATGGATGATGCCCATGCTGTGCGCCTTGGCAAGGCCGCGCGCCACCTGCTCGCCGATATTGATGGCCTGCTTCAGGGGCAGAGGACCGTGCTCCAGACGCCGCCGCAGGTTCTCGCCCGGGCAATACGTCATGGCGATGAAAAGATCGCCCTCGGCGGTCTCACCGAATTCGTGGATGGTGCAGATGTTCGGATGATCGAGCAGGGATGCGGTACGCGCCTCACGCACGAAGCGCGCGCGTTGCTCGGCGTTCGAGGCAATATCGCGGGAGATGAGCTTGATGGCGACCGGCCGGTCGAGCTTCTCGTCCTGGGCTTTGAACACCATGCCCATAGCCCCGCGCCCGAGGCGCTCTACAACCCGGTAATGAGAAATGGTGTTGCCGATCATCCGTATGGCACCGGAGGGTTGCAGAAAACTGCCGAATGTTTTGGCGGTTTATTGTACAGCTTCACGACCAACCTGGGTTAGCAGGTTGATGGTTTGAAAAGCGCTGATGCCCATCAATTCGTGATGCGATTCCGTCAGCGGCAAAGAGTCAAGGGTTCGGTCAAGATCGTCGCGATGTTGCGGATCGAGCTTGCCATGGAGCAGCAGGTTGCTGAAGGCGCGTCGTGGTACCCCAATGCGGTCCGCTGTGCTCTCGAAGAACGCTACATCCGGAGGTGTTCCCTCCAGGACAGCGATGAAGCCCAGCAGAGCGACTGGATGCACGTGGCGTATCCAATAATATTGCGCGCCGGCGAGCGCAGCAGCTGAGGGCGGTGGAAGGCGCTTGAGCACGTCTTCGCGGCGGTATCCCAGCGTCTCGAGATCGTCGAGTACCCAGTCGTCGTGGCCGGTCTCTTCGGGAATATGTTTTCGGAAGTAAGCCAGCAGCCCGTCGGCGAGCGGATCGGTGCCAAGCATTTTGTCGCATCGCTCGGCGGCCGTCTTCATCAGGGGCACGCTGCTGCGGATGACCGAATGATTACGGAAGAGGAACTCGGGATAGATTTCGCGCAGACGCGGATGACTCCACAAGGTGTTGGCGACGGCATCGAGCTCGCCGCGCGCAATGCGGATCTTGTCGCGCAGACGCCGACTGTGACTTACATTATTCATGCCAGGTTCGTCAGGGAGACAATGCCGCGAAGTGAACTCCAGCCCGGAACCGCAGCCTCACCTTTCTAAAACACAATACCAAGCGAACTCTGGGTGCCTGAGAAGTTGTTACTCATGAACTCCGGCGTCAGTTTCGCGCGAATGCTGATCAGGGCTTGCACTTCCGTGGGCGTCAGGCTCTCGATGATCTGCTGGTCAGCTGGGCTGAGTTTCGCCGTCGGTCCGATGATGCCTGCCTGGGTAAGCGTGGCGATATTGGACATACTTTCCTCCAAGGGTCCAAAGTGCCGTCAAGGTATCACAATGGCAGGCGTGAGGCAATGTTCGTGGGCCCTTGGCCTCGATTGAGCACACCAAAGCGCGTATGCTAGCATTGCAGGTTTGTTACAGCTCACCATGCGCGGCATGGTGTCCCCGCCTCTTTGGGAGTCCGCGAAAGGCGCCTGAGCGGCTTGGCGTGAACTCCCGGCCTCACCGGCAACCTCGGGGTCTCGCGGGCACGGTTCGACCGTGCTAGCGAGGAACTGACCAGCGCCCGCCGCAGGCCGAAAAATCGGAAGGGGAGCGGCTACTCGCACGCAAGGAGTCATACGTGAAGAATTACGAAGGCGCAAATATTCGCAATGTCGCCCTGGTTGGGCACTCGCACTCGGGCAAGACCTCGCTTGCCTCCGCCATGCTGTACACCGCTGGCGCCACGCAGCGCCTGGGCCGCGTGGACGAAGGCAACACCACCACCGACTATGACGAGGAAGAGATCTCGCGTGCGATGTCGCTTTCGGCGGCGACGGCTGTCGTGGAGTGGGGAAAGGCGAAGATCAACCTCATCGACACCCCCGGCTTCAACATGTTCATCCACGAAGCCGAGATGGCGCTGCCCGCGGTCGAATCGGCCCTGCTTGTGGTTGACGCGGTGAGCGGCGTGGAAGTGGTGACCGAGCGCATCTGGAACTACTGCGACAAGCTGGCGCTGCCGCGCGCCATCGTCTGCACTCGCATGGACCGCGAGCGCGCCGACTACGATCGTGTGATGGAATCGCTGACTTCGGCCTTCGGGCGCACCGTCGTTCCGGTGCAACTGCCGATCGGCGCGGAAAAGAGCTTCTCCGGTGTGATCGACCTGGTGAAGATGAAGGTGTACACCTACGAAATGGGCGGCAACGGCAAAGCCAAAGTCGGCGACATTCCGGCTGACATGGCCGATCGCGCCAAGGCCGCGCACGAGCGGCTGATCGAGCAGATCGCCGAAGGCGACGACGCGCTGATGGAAGAGTTCTTCGATAAGGGCACCATCGGCGAGGAGCACATCGTCAGCGGCCTGCACAACGCCATTCGCGAAGACAAGATTTTCCCCGTGCTCTTTGCTTCCGGGTTGGGGAATATTGGGACCGATGAGGTTCTGGACTTCCTTGTCGATTACATGCCGACCTCCGTTGAGCGGGGCACAGTGAGTGCCGCTCCCAGCGCAAATAACGGTGAGCCTGCCAAGCGCAAGGTCAGCGATACGGAGCCGCTATCGATATATGTCTTCAAGACGATCAGCGATCCTTTCGCCGGGCGCATTTCGTTCTTCAAAGTGTATTCGGGCGTGCTGAAGAATGACGCCACGCTGCAGAATTTCACGCGCAGCTCATCGGAAAAGTTCGCGCACATCTCGGCGATGCAGGGCAAGACGGCGCTTCCGGCCAATGAACTGCACGCGGGCGATATCGGCGCCGTGGCCAAGTTGCGCGACACGCTGACCGGCGACACGCTGGGCGACAAGGGCGCGTCGATTCAATATCCGCAGGTAACCTTTGCGGAGCCGGCGATCACGTTTGCCATCGAACCGAAAACACGCGCCGACGAAGACAAGCTGAGCAACGGTATTCACAAGCTGATGGAAGAGGATGCCTTGCTGAGGTTCTTCCGCGATCCGCAAACGAAGGAATTTCTGATCGCCGGGACAGGACAGCAGCACATTGAAGTCGTCGTCTCCAAGCTGAAGAACCGGTACCACACCGAAGTCAACCTGAAGGCGCCGAAGGTTCCCTATCGCGAGACGATTCGCGGGCGCGCCGACGTGCAGGGACGTCACAAGAAACAGAGCGGCGGCCATGGTCAGTTCGGCGATTGCAAGATCAAGATGGAGCCGCTGCCGCGCGGTGGCAACTTCGAGTTTGTCAACGAGATCTTCGGCGGTGCGATTCCGAAGAACTACATTCCCGCGGTCGAGAAGGGCATTGTGGAGGCGGCGCAGCGCGGCTACCTAGCGGGCTATCCCGTCGTCGACTTCAGGGTGGTGCTGTATGACGGCTCGTACCACGATGTCGACTCGAACGAGTTGTCGTTCAAGACAGCCGGGCGCATCGCCTTCAAGAAGGCGATGGAGCAGGCGAAGCCCACGCTGCTGGAGCCGATCATGAACGTCGAGATCACCATTCCTGATGAGTTTGCCGGCTCGATTATGGGTGACCTTAACAGCCGTCGCGGCCGCATTCAGGGCATGGACAACAAGGCCGGCAAGACGATCGTGAAGGCCGAGGTGCCGATGGCCGAGATGCTGACGTACGGCACGGACCTGACGTCGATGACGCAGGGCCGCGGCAGCTTCTCCATGGAGATGGACCACTACGACGTGGTGCCGCAGGTGCAGCAGGAGAAGATCATTGCAGCGGCCAAGGCTGAGCGCGGAGAAGAGACGGAAGAGGAAGAGTAAAAGCAGTTCGCTTTGAGCTGCGGGCCGCGAACTTAGTCGGACCGAACTAGCGTTTAGATAGAAGTGGGCTTTGGCCCTGTGGCGGTTTCGACAGGGACTAAAGCCCACATTGTTTTTCATCGAACGCACGGCCGAAAGGTGTCCCTGGTACAAAGCGCGTTAGAGGCTGAAGAACGTCTTCTTGTGCAGCGGGCTGGTTTCGTCACCGATCAACACGGGTGAGGGGAATCCTGCGATCGAGGCGAGCAACCGCGGCGAATGCATTCCTGGGGGCACGTCGAAGACGAAGATGGCTTGCGTCGATTCCCCTGGGTGCAGCGGCCTGAACAGATCCGGCGACATTCCGTGCGAGGCCTCCCACGCTTTTTGTCCGACCAGCGATGGCGGAACGGCATCGCCGTGCGTATCCACTAGCGAAAAATAGAGCGGATCGGGTTTCAGTGCTAAGTCGCGCGGACGCCACGGCGCCGTTGTCGTCTCATCGAAACGGCTGCGGATGGTCACAACGTAATACTCGCCATTCGCGACGCTGTTGCCGATTTGATTCATGCGCTCGACGTTCTGCACGGAATACGCAATGTGACAGTCGAGTTCGCAGAAGTACTTCTCCTGGCCGCGAGCGAGGGTGCGCTCGTGACTGAAAAGGGAAAAACCCGCCAGCAGAAGAACGTAGCCAGCCAGCATGATTCCTATAGACCAGAGGGAATAGCGCAGCCATTGGCTTTTCACGAAGCACAGGATCAAGCTGGTCAGGATCAGCAAGAGTAAGAGGATGCCTGTGCCGAGGAAGAGCAGGGCGCTGAGGTGAGGTTCGAAATTCGTGTTGAAGTACATGAGAGAGATCCTTTGGGGCGTGCTATTACTTTGTAATACAAAGTGCATAGGCAAAAAAAATTAGCCTTGCCGGGCCGAGCGAATTACCGATTCCATCTGCTCCAGGTAAGCTTCCAGCGCGCGGCGGCCAGTTGCCGTCAGCTTGTACTCGGTGCGTGGCTGACGTCCGACGAACGATTTGCTGCAGCGCACGTAGCCGGCATCCTCCAGCTTGCGCGCGTGAACGCTGAGGTTGCCGTCGGTGATGTCCAGCAGTCCCTTAAGATCGTTGAAGCTGAGCGATTCGTTGACCGCCAGTGCGCTGACGATTGCCAGCCGCACGCGCTCGTGGATGACCTGGTCGAGATTGACGGCCTCGGCACCGGGCACGGTGCGGCGCGGCGCAGCGGCGCGCGAAGTGAGCGTGGCCTTCTCGTCTTTGTTCTGGCGGATTGCCCGTCTAGCCACCATGTTTCCTCGCGATCAGACTTCCGAAGACGATATGCAGCAGGCCGAATCCCGCGGCAAGCATAATGTTCGCCCCGAGCCACGGCAGCGGCAGGGCAATCGCACCGAAGACGACGAACGCGGCTCCCATCGCCGGTACCGTGCGCACGGAAAACGCGCCCGCCTGCATTACTGCGACTCCGTAAAGCACCAGCCAGACGCCCGGAATCAGGCGCAGGGTGCCGGCCCACATTAATGCGATGGTCAGCAGGCCTCCGGCGGTGAGTGCGGGCAGTAATCCAATGAAGAGCCTGCGACCGGAGATGGAGAGCAGGTGCGTGCCCAGTCGCGCGGCCTTGTGATGCATCGTGGCGAGGACGATAGTCACGGCGATCAGTGCCTCGATGAGCCAGGCCGCAAGCCAGGCCTCGGCGGTAGCCATGCGCAGCGCAATCGGAGCCGCGATCAGCGCGGTGATGCCGGTGGCGACGAATCCCCAGCCGGGGACTGCGGTAAATGCCGAACTGCGCTCCATGGTCTCGCGGATGACCTGCAGGTGCTCGAGCGCGCCCGGGTCGGACAGAGCGCTGCGGCGAGGAAGCTTGCGGCGGCATGGGCGGGGATCGGGCATGACAGCAATCAAACTACAGCCGTTCGTCAGTTATTGTCAAGTACTTTTCCACATAAAGTTGCACTGGAAATGTCCGCATGGTTCGGTCAAGATGCCGCTGCGGTGCACTGATCAACTCAGCGGAAGAGGCGGGGTCCTGAACGCACTCGACGGTATACATGCAAAAGGAACCCAGCGCTTCCACGCTGGGCTAATTACTTCTGGTAACGGCAATCCGATACCGGCGAGAATGCTACTGCGCCGGCTTCCAGAACGACGGATCGGCCTTGATCCATTGATCCGACACGTAGCTCATCTTCGGGTTGAAGGCAAAGAGATTGTTCTGGCTCGATTGCAGACAGGTCTCCGCCAGGGCTGACGCCTTCTTCATCCAGTCGTCCCCCATGTCCGACATGAACTTCTTCATGCCTGCAATGTTCTGGTCAACTTCCGCCAGGGACTTCATCGGCGTGAACACAACATACATGCCGCCATTGTCGGCGCCATAGATACTCTGATAAGTGGCCCAGTGCGCGTCCGGCATGGTCTTCTCGTAGCCGCTTACATACATCTTTACCAGCGCGTCCCACTCCGCTTCATGGCCTGGCTTAACCTTGAAGACCTCAACCTCGAAATAGCGCATTTGCGCGATAGCGACCGGCGCCCGCAGGCTGTAGTCTTCGCGATAGACGAGGGTACTAGATTCTATGGAGGCGAGCAGATCGCCGTCGGCGATGCTGGCGCGATCCAGCGCGGAGGACAGAGCCGCGTTGTGCTCCGTGGCCTTCGCATCCTTTTCCCATGCCTCGAAGGAGTCGTAGCTGATGAAGAACAGAGAACGCGACGGGCCGGACATGGAATCGACGGCAAGATAGTGAGTCGGCCAATTTGCGGCCTGGAAAGCCTTGACGAAGCCGCTTTCCGTTGCCACATGCGGACTACCTCCCTTACCCGGCTTAAGCACTTCACGAATCACCTGAAGCACCTTTGGCGGCGGCGTGAGGCCATCGGACTTTTCCTGCGCCGCAACGGTGTTGATTCCGGCGCAAAGCAGACTCATGCCGAGCAATAAACCTAAAAGACGTTTCATTGGTATCACCCTCCAGGTTTCAGTTAGCAACAACAGAATGCCGGTCACGGAAATGATTGCTGCGCAGCCGAACGATGAAGGTCAGCGCCAAGTGAAGAAAGACAGCATCGAATGCCGCAGGCGCAGATGATAGAAAGAGATCGCAACCAGGGTTGCGAACTGGCATGACGTTGTTCAGGAAAGTGTTCCGAGCAGCAATCTTCGTCCGCGTAGGAGGGTTCGTCAAGCGGATAATCGTGAGGCGAGGGTGCTGGTCACCTCAGTGGATTGTGGCGGCACGACAGTGAAGCAGTGCAGGCGACGCAAAAGTGGGTATAGAAAGGTGGTTGAGATCAGCTAGCTTGCCGCGAGGTGGCGTGTGATGAGTTCGTGACGATTGCGGCACCGGTCCAAATTCACACCAGAGATCGGTGCTCATAAGCCGGATTGAGGTCAATCCCGCTGTGGGCAGGCCTAAGAGCCTGCGCGTGTCCGCCGCTACTTCACCACGCGCATCTGCGACCAGTCGTAGTCGAAGTGCTTGCCGCAATCCAGACACACCACGTAAATCCCGGCGTCAGATTGCGAGACATTGTCCCACTCTCTCGCGGCAGACGTTTTTCTGCTGGAAGACGCCGAGGAAAACGGCAATGACATGTGGCGATGACGGCAACCCACGGGAAGCAGTTGAAGCAGAAGGTCCCACATTGCGGCACCCTTATTAGCTATCAGCATTCAGCCATCAGCATTCAGCCCTTGCCGATCTCTCACCTAACGCCGGCTGGTATGTAGGCCCCAGCCGTCATCATTCCCCTATAACGGAAATGCTGACGGCTGAGTGCCGATAGCTCAAGTAGAGACTCTCTCCGCCGGTCGGCGGAGTCAACAAGCAGATCACCTTAGAACACGAATCGCTAATTCAAATCCGAACTAGCCCACACGAGTTCGGATCCGGGAAGGTTACGCCCGCGCCGCTGCCGCAGCAGCCGCGCTCGAATCGGCCGAAGGCATGGCCGCGCTCTCCTTCGCTTCGCCGTTGGCCTTCTGCCCCGGCTTGCGAATATCGATGCCGCCTTTGAAATACGCGCCGTCCTCGATGCTGATGCGCTGCGCCACCACATCGCCGGTCAGCGATCCCTCGCCGCGAATGTCCACGCGATCGCTGGCTGTCATATTGCCGCGAACCTTGCCCAGCACCACGATCTCGCGCGCCGAAATATTGGCCGACACCACGCCGTTGCGTCCCACCGTCACACGATTCCCCGGCAGGTTGATCGAACCTTCCACCCGGCCGTCGATATACAGCGACTCGGAGCCGGTGACCTCACCCTTGATGACCAGCGATTTGCCGAGCGTCGCCTGCTCCGACGTCGCGATCGGTGCAGCCGCCGGACGTGGCGAACTCACCGGCTCGGCCGGAGGTGTGAACGAGCGTTGGGGCTCAGGGCTGGGGGTCGGATTCGGGGTAGGGGCATTCGTAGGTTTCCACATGTGGTTCAAAATCCTTTCCTGAGGGAGTAAGTGCCTGCACGTGCACTTGTTGTGCCAAACCGAAACTCCACAGCTCGCTTCAGGATCTGCTCGTTTGGTGCGGCAATTCTTGCCTCATCGCTCAGCTTGCACACGCTGCGCTCGCCGGCTCGCGATGTAATTATTGCTACCATACAGGCACTTTCTGGATCAGGGAATACCCCTACGTAGTTTTTCCTGTGAACCTAGTTGACAAACTGTGATCGGATTACGGCGAAGGGACTAGAGTCGGCGCAACTCTCAGGTCGGCAAGATCCGCAAACCAGAAACGGCATGGTGAACTTGAATCGGTGAGAACTTGACTTCAGGCCGGCGTCTAAGCGAACTAGCTTCGTTTCTGGCCGCAAAGCAAGAACCCGAAGGATCGAGCGCCGTAGGCGCGGCGTCAGTTTAGCCGAGGACGGAGCGCAAGCGGAGTCCTGGGTAAACTTAGGACTTGCTGATGTGTCCCGTAGAGAGGGCATAGGTGCTTCCACGGTTCCGCGAACGGCATCTCTTGAGCCTCGACGGGTTTCCCCGTCCTCTTCACCTCGAATGCGCCGGCCGAAACCCATGCTCGAAGCTCAGATAGAAGATCATCCCCACCTGCCCGGCGCTCGGGCCGACGCCTACAGGCATACCCATTCCCGGCACAATCTGCAATCCATTGCCGAAGTTGTGCGACCAGCGTATCCCTGGGCTGAGGTAGAAACTGGTTTGCGGCGCGGTCTTGCCTGCTGCCACCACCTGCGGATTCGAACTCCATACCGTCTCCAGCAATGTATTCACTCGCGGAGTGATCAGCCAGACAAACGACTGCCCCAGGTTCGCGCCCAGCGAACTCGCCCTCTGATGTAACTGGTCCTGCGCGCGCGGCACCCAGGTCGCGCCGGCATTCCAGTGGGTGACGATGCGCTTGTTGATCGCGAAGCTGACCGGCAGATTCGTCTGCAGGCCCGCGCCTCCCATCCCGTGGCCGTATACCGGATTTCCCGTAGGCACTAACAACGATAGACGAGGCGCGATCGCCAGCCGAGTGTCGCCGTTGCCTACCAGCTGATAGCGATAGTTAATATAGGTATCGCCCCAGCCCGAGCCGCTGAAATCGGCGGCATGCGTCCCCACCAGAGTGAGACTGAGCTGGTGCTTCAGCGAGTGCACCGGCCACTCCTCGGTCTGGGTGAATGCCCAGTCGCCCGTCGTCAGTTTCTGAAAGCAGCTGATGTGCTGGATCACCCCGTCCTCCTGGTTGTAGGCCTCCTCCACCAGAAAGCTGTTGTCCTGGATGGGCGAGGAATTCAGCTCGGCGAGCGTTCGGCCGCCGGAAACGGCCGGAGCGTCACCGCCCCAGGCGTAGTGGGAGATAACGAGCATCAGCAGCAGCAGGAAGGAAAGCGTGTAACGGTTCATGAGGCACTCGGGATGAAATTGAAATTCAATTTCAATTACATCCACGGGCTGCCGCCGCTGCCGTGACGGCGATCACAGGCCTGGGTGATATCGAAGCGGGCGGAACGATCGCGCTCCCGGCCCTGCGTTCGCCCGCAGGCCAAGGACGGCGTTGTTGCGCTCGCAATGCTCGACTACAATTTCGCCTGACTCGGTTACAGAGCTAAAAGGAAAAATTCCTGGACCCGTCCGACCACGGGCTCACGTTGAAGGAGAGCTATCCATGTCTGGATGGAGAATGTATCTGATCGGAATTGCAATCCTGGGGGTTAGTGGCCCTGGCTGGCCACGGAGCAGCCCGCCTCAATCCAATCCACAGACGGCTGCCCAGCCTTCGATCTCCGGCACCATCAGCTATCGTGAGCGCATCGCCCTCCCGCCCGACGCCGCCATCGAGGTGAAGCTGCAGGATGTCTCTCAGGCGACGCCCAAAACCATCGCTGAGTCGGTCTTCGCGCCCGAGGGCAAACAGGTGCCCATCCCGTTCCAGCTCTCCTACAACCAAGCGGACATCAATCCCGCCCACACCTACAAGGTCCAAGCCAACATCAGCGTGAACGGAAAACCAATGTTCACCTCCACAACTGCGGAGCCGGTGATCACCAATGGCGCTCCGTCGCAAGTGTCGCTTATGCTCCAGCAGGCGCCCGCGTCGTCGGCGCCGACTTCAGCTACCAAACTTCGCGGCACCCATTGGGTCCTGGCCGAACTCAACGGCAAGCCCGCCGAACCGGGTGAAGGCGAAACCGCTCACCTCGTCCTCCACAAGAAAGGGAGGCTCTCCGGATCCACCGGCTGCAATCTCCTTTCGGGAACTTACATTGCAGAGCAGGGCGCGCTTCAGTTCACCCCGGCAGGCATGACAATGAAGGCGTGCTCGCAACCGGTGATGGCGCAGGAGCAGGCGCTTCTCGCCGCGCTCAAAGCCACAAACAAATATCAAATCGAAGGGGAAACTCTGGAATTGCTGAACGGCAGTCAGCTGCTTGCCAAATTCCAGGCAAAGCCAACAAAGTAAGCGTGACGCGCAACGACACCTGTGTCTTCTGACTTCCGAATTCGACTAGAGTGTGATTGACCAAGAATTGAGCGCCGTAGGCGCGGCGTCAGTTTAGCCCTGGGTGGAGGGGGAGAATAATCCGAGTCCCTGAAGGGACGGCACGGGTCTCGCACCGACTCAACGCAATCCCGGGTTCAGCGACAATGGAACATATGCCATCCGCCGATTACTTCCCCTTGGCGCTGACCCCCGCCCACTTTTCCAGCAATCCCAGCGTCGCGGCGTAGTCCAGATCGTCCCAGCCTTCCTCACTCGACAGCTCATAAATCTCATCCACCGTCTCCAGCGCGGGCAGTTTCACGCGATGCTCCTTCGCCAGATCGAGCATGAGATGAATGTCCTTGTGCATCAGCCGCAGAGGAAAATTTGGCGTGTAGTCCCGCCGCAATACAAACGGCGCCTTGTAGTCGATCGCGCCCGAGCGCACCATCGACGCCTGCACCAGCTCAATCAGCTTGTGCGGGTCGACCCCCATCTTCTGCCCCAGCGTGTAAGCTTCGGCAAAGCCTTCGTAGATCAGCGCCAGCATCAGGTTCATGCACAGCTTGGCGGATTGCCCCTTACCCGTCCCGCCAATGTGAATAACCAGCTTCCCCATGGCTTTGAACAACGGATCCAGGTATTCCACCGGCTCCGTCGCGCCACCCACAATAAAGATCAGCTGTCCATTCTCGGCACCGATTTTCGAGCCGGTCACGGGAGCGTCTACCCAGTGCACGCCACGCTCGTTCACACGCTCGGCGAAGCGCATGGTCGCCGACGGCGAGATCGTGCTGGAATCCACGACAATGGCCCCTTCACGCAGAGATTGCAGCGCACCATCGTCGGCAAAGATCACTCGCTCGACCGCCGCCGTATCCGCCACGCAACACCAGACGACTTCCGCCTCTTTGGCCGCGTCCGCCGGAGACACCGCCGTATTCGCGCCTTCCACGTGCTGACGCGCGCTGCGGTTCCACACCGAAACCTCATGTCCCGCCGCCACCAGCCGTGAGGCCATGGGACGTCCCATGATGCCCAAACCGAGGAAAGCAATGCGCATTCGCTGCTCCTTACGTCGGAAATGCTTGCCAGTATGCAGCGGCTGGCATGTGCACCCGAAACTAATGATTTAAGCTGAGCAGGACACTAAGGTCAAGGACGATCGGACCTTCCACCCTCGCATCGCGCGAACCGCTGCCCGCGTCTAATAGATTGCAACTACATGTTAGGACCTACAATTCGTCGTAAGGCCAGCCAATTCGGGACTCTGGTGCGCCACTCCGCCATGACTCCGCGCACTGGATCCACTCGCAAGCCGGTCCTGGCTCACCGCGGTGAGCTCGGCATCACCTTCATCGGACATTCCAGCTTCTTCTTGCAGATAGCCGGTAAGAACATCCTCGTCGATCCCAATTTTGCCCGTTGGATCTTCGTGCTGAAGCGGCTCAGGCGCCCAGGTTTGCGCCTGCGCGATTTGCCGCCCATCGATGCCGTGCTGGTTTCGCATGCTCATTTCGATCACCTGCACCGGCCTTCCTTGCGCGCGATTGCCCGGCAGACGCGCTGGCGTTCGGGCAAGCGGCCGCTTATCGTCGTGCCGCGCCAGGTTCGCGATCTCGTGAGCGATCTGGGCTACGGCCGGATCGTTGAACTCGACTGGTGGCAAACATTCCAGCTCGGTCGACTGGAGATTACCCACGTGCCCTCGCGGCATTGGGGAGCGCGCATGTTGCGCGACATGCATCGTGGCTACGGCGGCTATGTACTGCGCGGCGGACAGCATTCGCTTTACCATGCGGGCGATACGGCTTACTTCGAAGGTTTTCGGGAAATTGGCGCGCGCCTGCACCCGGAAGTAGCGCTGCTGCCGATCGGCGCCTATCATCCTGCGTCGTTCCGCAATGTGCACACCAGTCCGGAGGACGCGGTCCAGGCCTTCCTCGACCTCGGCGCCCGCTGGATGATCCCCATGCACTACGGCACCTTCCGCCTCTCGCACGAGCCGGTCGACGAGCCGCTGCAACGCCTGCGCCTCGACGCCCGCCGTCATCACATCGAGAAGAAGGTCTGCGTGCTGGAAGAAGGCGTAACGAAGCTCTTTGAGTAGCTGTCGAGTCCGGCAAAGCGGGACGGCAAGAAAGACCAGCGCTTCAGCGCTGGGTAAGCGAGCGAACGAGCCCGAGTCCCTTCAGCGGCAACACAACCTCAAGCGCGGCTTCGGCCGCGCGTTTTATCATAAGAGGCATTATGAAACGCACCGCACTCGGGTTGATGTCCGCCATCCTGCTCTCCACCCTCTCCTTCGCTGCCGACTCCTACAGCCAGGGCAAAATCGTGAAGTGGGAAAACTCCACCTACGCCGACAAGTCCAAGAAGCATCCCACGAAAAACTGGGTCGTCTACCAGCTCCAGACCGACACCACCACCTACTCCATCGCCCGCCACAAGGAAACCAAGCCGCAGATGCAGGCCGGCGACGTCGAGCAATACGAACTGAAGAAGAGCAATCAGGTCAACGTGATCACGGCCAACGGTAAGAAGCACGAATACCAGATCGTCGGCCAGACGGCAGGCCCAGCGCAGTAGGGGAATTATCGCTTCGCTTTGAGCTTGGAGGTGACGCGACGCGGCAGGCGCGGCGCGGCGAGCAACCCCGACAGGTGCTCGACTTCCGTCACCACGCGATCAAGATCGTCGACCAGAGGCTTTAGGCGGTGCGTCACTCCACCCAGCCGGTATTCTCTAACCAGCGCGCGGTAGTACCACAGCGTCTTCGCCTTCGGCGCCGAGAAGCGCGTGAAGACGATGTCCCCGTCGTATCGCAGATCGCGCAGGACAGCGCGCGCGTTATACAGCTTGTCCGCCGCCGACACGAAACGCGTCTCCGCATCCTCATGCCGAACGCGCCGCAGATAGCGGAATTTGCGCCTCTCCCAGCTCTCTTTCTTCTTGGGGTCCTCGGCGTAGGAATCGGTACATCCGTCCACGATCTTCGCCACACGCGCGCCGAAAACCTGATCGATGATCTTCAGCATCGGCCGCCCACCGTGGTCCTCGACCGCATCGTGCAGCAGCGCCGCGATCGCCATCTCCTCATCGCCACCGTAGTCGAGCACAATGGACGCGACTCCCAGCAAATGTGAAATGTACGGGATACCGCTCTTCTTGCGGTCCTGCTCGCGATGGATTTGCGAGGCAAAAAGCAGCGCATGATCGAAGCGTGTGGAAAGGGGAACGAACTTGCGATCGAACGATAGCCGCGAGCTCATATCAGCAGGAGTTTACTCGTCACAGCATAGCGGAAAAAGCAGCTAGCAACTAGCCACTATCTGAGACTAATGATGATCCAGGTGAACCTCACGCGATCCACGAATGCACGATCCACTCCTGTTTATCATCCCGACCGGAGCGCAGCGGAGCGGAGGGACCTGCGGTTCCGAGCGAGCGGCAATAACACCAGGTGCCCCACTCATTCGTTCTGTTCGAATGGCGCCCAGCACCCGCCATTATGCGCAGTCACACTTCACTCCACGTACCGCGAGCACTCCCTCGCGCGCAATGATCGGCACCATCACCAGCGCCGCGACAGCATCGGCCCACCACCATCCCAACAGCCAATGCAGCAGCAACCCGACCAGCAGAATACCGGACAGCCACGCGCAAAAATCCGCTTGCCGCGAGTCGGAATGCAACGCGCCGCTCTTCAGTTGCGCCGCCACGCGTCGTTTAGCGCGCCCCAACAGCGGCATCACAATTACCGCCGCCACCGCAATCAGAATTCCCGGCACGCTACGTTCCGGCTGCTCCTTCATCCACAGAGCGCGGATCGACTCGGCGGCTACATACGCCGCCAGCAGCAGGAAGCAAATCCCAACCAGTCGCCGCGCAGTTCGCTCGCGCCGCTCAGCGTCCTCAACCGCGCGCAGCCTCCATATCAGAATCCCCGCCGACATCGTCTCAATCACCGAATCCAGTCCGAAGCCGACCAGTGCAATACTGCCTGACGCCACCCCCGAAACCAGTGCCACCACCTCCTCGAAGCTGTTCCACGCAATCGTCAGATACTCCAGCTCACGACCGCGCCTCACGAGCTCCGCCTGATCCAGTGGAGATGCGACCTCGGAATGGACTGCGGACTTCATTCGACGAGAGTATAGAAGAATAGGTAGGATGCGGTTCAGAGCACAGGTTTGGCGGAGCGCTGAGAGCTGACTCGGCACCCACCGGCAACTGACAACCGGCCACCGACAACTGGTTTCAATCCAGTCTCACCAGAAACACGCCGCCCTCTTTCACGTGGGTCGTGCTGGCCACCTGTTCCGCTTTGCGCTTGTCGTCCCCCTCAGGGCGGATCCGCACCCACTCACCTGTCGGCCCGGTGAACTGAATCACATTCGCATTCTCATAACGGTCCTGCAATTTCTCTTTCAGCTTTCGAGCCTCGCTCTCGCTATGGAACGCACCAATCTGTACGCACCAACGCCCGCCCTGCGCAATCGGCGCCGGGGTCGACAGCACCTCCAGCTTCACCTCCGCTACACCCGGCCGCCACACGTCGACCGCTTTCGCCGCCGCCAGCGACAGGTCGACGATCCGGTCTTCCACGAACGGTCCTCGATCCGTAATCCGCACCAGCGCTGACCTTCCTGTACTGACATTGGTCACGCGCACCATCGAGTTCAGCGGCAGGGTGCGATGCGCTGCCGTCATGGCATTCTGATCATAGATCTCGCCGTTGGCTCCGCGACGGTGATGATACGGAGGGCCATACCAGCTCGCCATGCCCACCTCAACGTAGATCGGCTTGCCAGTGCGTGGAACGTGAGTTGTGGGCTCGCTGCTCGCCGTCGAAGGAGTCTCGGGCTGGGATGTGATGGTAGGTGGAGGAGGAACCGGCCGGCTGCGCGCCGTCTTGTGTCCCCCACATGCGGGGAGCAGCAGCATGCAGGCAACAATGCTGAAAATGGTGATTGGACGTAGTGCGATTTGAAAGGGCACGCCTTTAGGCGCGCCGTAGAGGCCCGGAACAAAGCGGGGCTTTAGCCCCTGAGGGAACGCAGTACTCGCAGTGTTCGGCAACTTCTCCCCACTCGTTACCGCCTGCCCTGCTTCTTCGAATCCATGTGATCGGCGGCCTGCGACAGCTTCTCGCTGGCGATGCGCAGCGCCTTCGTCGAGTGCTGACGAATCGCTGGCACCAGCTCGTCGTTGATGTACTTGATCAGCTGCTGCGCTTCGTCTTCGATGCGCGCCGACGCATCGCCCAGCATGTCGTCCAGGCGCTCGCCGGCCGTCTGGAAACGGTGCGAGTCTTTCTTCTGTTCGCTCACGACAAACCACCTTGCGAATGCAAAAAATCGTCAGGCACACAGAATTATCAGATGCAACGCGTCCCCCGGTCAATTGCCCAGAAGGGTGCCTGAAGCCGTCAGCAATCACTATTCAGCACTCAGTCCCCGGCTTCAGTTCAGTGCTTGTCATCCCGACCGGACCCCGAGCGCAGTCGAGGGGGGAGCGGAGGGACCTGCGGTTCGTCGACCGGCAGCAATCGCCATTCCGGCGTCGCCGACACGCATTTCTGCCGGCAGCTGACGGCTGATAGCCGACAGGCGATAGCTGGTAGACTTTTCTTATCGCTATGCCCACTCGCAAGCTATCCGGCTTCGAAGTCCGCTCCATGTTTCTGCGCTATTTTGAGCAGCGTGGGCACAAGATCGTCCACTCCTCCTCGCTCGTCCCGGCCAACGACCCCACCCTGCTGTTCACCAACGCCGGCATGAACCAGTTCAAGGATGTCTTCCTTGGCCTGGAGAAGCGCGACTACAACCGCGCCACCTCGTCGCAGAAGTGCGTGCGCGCCGGCGGCAAGCATAACGACCTGGAGAACGTAGGCTTCACCAATCGCCACCACACCTTTTTCGAGATGCTGGGCAATTTCAGCTTCGGCGACTACTTCAAGAAGGACGCCATCGCCTACGCCTGGGAGCTATGCACCTCGCCCGAGTGGTTCGGGCTAGACAAGAACAAGCTGTACGCAACGATCTTCGAGGGCGAGTCGTTCGTCCAGCGAGATACAGAGGCCTACAACCACTGGATCTCAACTGGCGTTGCTCCCGAGCGCATTTTTGAGCTCGGTATGAAGGAGAACTTCTGGCAGATGGGCGACACTGGCCCCTGCGGCCCCTGCAGCGAGATCCATTACGACATGGGCATCGCAGCCAGCGACGCCGGCCACACCGATTGTAAATTTCCCTGCGAATGCGGGCGCTACGTCGAGATCTGGAACCTGGTCTTCATGCAGTTCAATTTGACGACATTCTATGCCTGCAGGGACCATTCCCAGCGCGTCGAGAAGACCCCTTTTCAGTGCGCCCATTGTGGCAAGCAGTCAGAAGTCGCGTCGCGTCAGTTCGATCCGCTGCCCAAACCCTCCGTTGATACCGGTGCCGGCCTAGAGCGTGTGACGGCTGTCATGCAAGGGGTGATTTCGAACTACGACACCGACCTGTTCACGCCCTTAATTCAGCGCGCGGCTGAATTGACGGGCGTGAAGGTTGAGCAGGAGAAGAAGGCGGAAGACGTCGAACAGAGTCACAAGCAGGCGGCTTCTCTGCGTGTGATCGCCGATCACGCGCGCGCTTCCACATTCCTCATCTCAGATGGATTGCTGCCTTCGAACGAGTGGCGTGGCTATGTACTGCGCAAAATCATCCGCCGTGCGATTCGTCACGGAAGGCTACTTGGGCAGTACGGGCCATTTTTCCACAAGATGGTACCTGCAGTTGTGAACCTGATGACACAGCCTGTACAGCACATCCCGTACCCGGAACTGTTGGGTTCGGCGGAGCGTGTTGAGAAGGTCGTTTTCGAGGAAGAACGGAGATTCGCTCGTACCCTCGAATACGGCAACGAGGCTTTAACGACTGAGCTAGACAGCGTTCTATTCAACGGAATCGGCGACTATCTTGTTGTCGATCACGATAAGAGGCTTTCAGAACTCGAGCAATTCGACAGAGATCAGGGCAATACGAAGAGCGGACTCGATTATTCGAGGGTGAGGCAGGCCTTTGCGGGTTCGGGCAAAGGAGCCGCCCTTAGCACAAATGACTTAATCAAACTTGCAGGAGTGGTGAAGGGCTTCAGCCAGCACTCAATCAAGTTCCCCGGCAATTGGGCATTTCGGCTGTACGAGACATACGGGCTTCCCCGCGATTTCATCGAGGATGCCTGTCGGGATGCAGGAGTCGGGTTCAGCGGTGAAGAGTTTGACGAAGCTATGGACGAGGCGCGTGCGCGCGCCCGCCGATCCTGGAAGGGCGGCGCGAAAGCTACGGTATCGCCACTCTATCAGTCACTCCCGCGCACCGAGTTCGAGGGATATCACAAGACGCTGACCACCGGCGCGGAAGTCCTCGCCATCATCAAGTCCGACAACGGCTCTGGCACCGGTGTGCAGGAACTGAAGCCCGGCGAGCGCGGCGAGATCGTGCTCGACCACACCACCTTCTACGCCGATGCCGGCGGACAGGTAGGCGACGTGGGCTGGCTCTACTCCGACGATCACAACACCATCGTTGCCGAGGTCGAAGGCGTGACCTATCCCGTGCAGGGCGTACGCGCGCATCGCGTCGTCGCCCGGCAACCCATCCACGTCGGCGACAAGGTCGACGCCATGGTCAACGCCGAGGTGCGCAACTCGACCATGCGCAACCACACCGGCACGCACCTGCTGCACGCCGCGCTGCGCAATGTGCTGGGCACGCATGTCAAGCAGGCGGGCTCGCTGGTCGATCCCGGCCACCTGCGCTTCGACTTCTCGCACTTTGCCGGCGTCGACGACGAGCAGTTGCAGGACATCGAAGACCTCGCCAACAAGGAAGTGCTGCGCAACGACCGCGTCGAGGTCATCGAGGACGTGCCCATCGATGTCGCCGTCAACGAGTACAAGGCGATGGCGCTCTTCGGCGAGAAGTACGGCGA